>Ga0209736_1000098_pt1 | contig 27819 bp, 22 predicted proteins | sample BlaSpr_A8_Ref_M3_FD_187992 | JGI IMG/M metagenome (GOLD analysis project Ga0209736, IMG submission 187992) | Forest soil microbial communities from Thunder Bay, Ontario, Canada - Black Spruce, Ontario site 2_A8_Ref_M3 (SPAdes) (version 2) | ecosystem: Environmental > Terrestrial > Soil > Boreal...
GCCTTCGCGCGGCGCTTTGCTGCCGGATGCGAGCGGGCTTTTCGTTTCGGATGCGGCGGCAGGCCGGGTGGCGCCAATCGATATCGTGAATCGCCGGGTGATGCGGCCGATTCCGGCGGGGCAGAATCCGGGCGCGCTGGCTTTCAATCCGGGCGAGAATCCAAATTTATTGCTGGTGGCCAATCAGGCGTCCGGCGATATCTCGGTGATTCGCCTGCGGTCGGACGGGCAGAGCTTGCTGACGATGATTCCGGTGGGGCAGAATCCGCAAGACCTTGCGGTGAAATTGTTCTGAGGCATGAGCATCGGACAAACTAGCGGTTGATGTGGAGGCCCGCGGAGAAAACTCACGCGGTGCGAGCCTTCACGCTATTTTACGGGCCAGGAAAAATGATCTTCGCCCAGGGCGATCTCGAGGAAGCCGCTGGCGGGAAGGACGTCGACGGGCAAGCCGCCGTGCCACAAGGCCACGCCGAGGTTGAGCTTGCCGCAGCCCGCGGGGCAAATGGCGTCGCGGCGCACGGCGATTTCCAGAGTGCGATCGAAGGCCACTTCCAGCACGCTCTTGGGATTGAGGAGGCAGATTTTGTCCTGCTCGATGGAAAATTCCTCGACGCGTCCGCGCAGCAGCTTTACGAGGACGATAACTTCGTGCGCGCCGGCGATGGTGACGCGAAACTCGGGATCGTCGATTTCGGAAAGGGCTTCCGGAAAGAGATCGACGCGTACGCAAAAACGCTCGTCTTCGAAGCCATAGCGCAGTTCGTGCAGATAGAAAATGCGGCCGTGCATGGAGCCGCCGCGGCGCTCCGGCGAAAAGAGACCGGCGCCGAGCCATTCGAAATAGGAAGTGTCGCGGCCATCGACCTGCACGTTGAGCATGGACGTGGGAGGGATTTGCAGCGCGTGCTCGGGCTGGCGCTTGATGGGCTTCGCCAACTCTTCCGGCGCGTCCTGGCCGATGGCGAGATACACGCCGGTAAGATGCTTTCGGAAAAGTGCATCGAATTCGGCGTCGTTGGCGGTGCTGTGTTCGGGACCGAACCACCAGCACCAATCGCTGCCTTCGGCGGCGAGCAGAGACTCGAAAGCTTGCGCTAGAGCTTCCTCGCCGGGCGCGTCAGGCAAACCTTTCTTGCTGGCTGACGCAGCGCGGCCGTAGGCTTCGCGGGCGTCCCACAGCAATTCCCACGCGGCGATATCTTCGGCGGAACCGATCCACACGTCGAAGTTGGCGTTGATCCAGGAAGCGGGGAAAATTCCGGTGATCGCGGGAACTTCTGTCGCTGCAGCCACGGCTTCGCTGGCGGTGAGCGCGCGAAAGTCCTGGTCGTCCTGGATGCGACGATAGAATTCGCGGAGAAAGTCGCGGCCGTTGCCCGGGTAATATTCCCAGGCGTTTTCGCCGTCGAGGAAAATACAGGCGGTGATGGGAGCGGCGGATTGCACGCGGTCAGCGAGCGCGCGCAGCCTGGCATGGAGGTCGGCAGCGGCGGCCTTGCCGTCCATGCGGCTGTATACGAAGCCGATCAGATCGGAGATATGGTGGTCGCGGAAGAGTCCGGTGATGCGTTGCTCGCCGAGCTGCAACTGGTAAGGCTTGTAAAGGCGTTCGGCATTGGCGGGAAGACCGCTGCTGTCGCGAAAAAAGGCTACGTTGAGAGTGCGTCCGAGAACCCCTTCATCCGTGCCAAACCACTGGAAGCCTTCTTCGGCGGCGATGGCCAGCGTTTGATCAGAGACGGAGCCTTCCGAAGGCCAAAGGCCGGCGGGCTTGCTGCCGAAAGTGCGCTCGTGGTATTCGCGGGCGCGGCGGAGCTGCTCGCGAGCGTCCTCCGGATGGCGGTAAGCGCGGCGCGGCAAGGGTGAGCCGGGGCTGGCAACCCGCGCGATATCCGAATCACAGAGAAGCGGAAGAATGGGGTGGTAGAACGGCGTGGTGCTGATTTCGATTTGCTTGCGCTGCGCCGCCTCGCGATAAGCGGGCAGCACCATGCCGAGCAACTCCAACTGCTTGACCTTGAGGTCGGCCTTGTCCAACTCGCTGTAGTTCTTCCCTTTGGAAGCCAGGCGGCTGACGATTTCGTCCTTGGCCAGCCAGAATTCGTCCATCCACGCGAGTTGCGAAAGCAACTGCAGATCGCGCCAGTCGCGTTCGGTGAAACTGACCTGAGCCTGGGCGCCTCCGGCGGGCTGCGCCCAATCGTATAGTTCGAGGAAGCGCGGCCAGCGCGCGAGCAGGCGCTCATGGTTGACCTGGAAAGCGCGGGCCAGGATTTCCGCTTTGTCTTCGCGATCAAGCGCTTCGGTCTTCTTAAAAGCGAGCGTGAACCAGGGATCATCGAAATTGCCGCTGGCGTGCTCCTCGAGTTGCATGCCGAGAGACGGGACGACGTTGAAGGTGGCATGGAAATTGGGGGTATCCCGCAAGACTTCGACCATGCCCCAGTAATCTTTGAGCGCATGAAGGCGGGTCCACGGAAGCACGTAGCGCGCGGTTTCGGGATCGCGATACTGCGGCTGGTGCATGTGCCACAAAACGACCAGGTTGATACGGTTCATGAGGCGCGGGGCTCCGGTGGCAAAGGAATTGCCGTGTTACACTCAGCACTTCGCGCCATGCGCATTCTTGATAAGTACATCGTCCGCGAAATCTTCCGGCACGCCCTTCTTGGATTAATGGTGTTCACGTTCGTGTTCTTCGTGCCGCAACTGGTGCGGCTGATGGAACTGGCCGTGCGCCACACAGGAAATGGCGCGCAAGTCCTGAAGCTGTTTCTGTGCATCATGCCGGCCGTTTTGACCTTCACGGTGCCCATGGCGGTGCTCATCGGGGTGCTTCTCGGGCTCGGGCGCATGTCCGCGGACAGCGAAATCATCGCCATGACGGCGCTGGGGATCGGGCGGCGGCGCATGTTGATTCCGGTGGCGGTACTGGCGCTGACCGGCGCGCTGGTGACGCTAACCATGACCATGTGGCTGGGGCCGCTGGCGCTGCGCACCTTTCGCAGTATCGAAGCGCAACTCATCTCTTCCCAGATTTCCTTTCAAGTGCAGCCGCGTGTCTTCGACGAACGCTTTCCGCGCCTGGTGCTGTACGTCAACGACGTATCGGCCAGCGGCACGAAGTGGCACGGCGTTTTTCTCGCAGAGACGGGCGGAGAAGGCGGAGCACGCCTCACCTTAGCGGAGCAAGCGATTGTAATTCCCGAGCCGAGCCAGGGCAAGCTGGAGCTGCACATGCAGTCCGGCACGACGCACGAGTTTTCGCGCGAAGACGCGGATCACTATTCGGTGACGGACTTCGGGCAAAGCGATTGGCCGGTGGAAGTCAGCGGCTTGGCAAACGCAAAGCCGCGCTCTCCAAGCAACGCCGAGCGCAGCACCAGGGAGTTGGCGAACGAAGACGGACCGGGGTGGCGCGAAGCGCGTGTCGAGCTGCACCGGCGGCTGGCATTTCCTGCGGCATGTTTCGTGTTTGCGCTGGTGGCGGTGCCGCTGGGCTCGCAGCCGCGGCGGGGCGGGCGCGCGGCGGGTTCGCTGATCGCGGTCATCTTGATCGCGTTCTACTACCTGCTTCTGGTAATGGGCGCGGGCATGGCGCGCCAAGGACTGGTCTTGCCCGGCGTGGGAATCTGGATTGCCAACGCGTCGCTAACGTTGCTGGCGCTGATCCTGCTGCCGCAGTTGGAGCAAATTCGCGGCGGCGTCAGCGGACCGGGTTGGATCGTGTCTCTGCGCCGGTATGTGAGACTGCGGCGCCGCAAGGTCAAGCAAGTGCGCGCGCGGGCGGCCAATGTTCGCGTCATCACCGGAACCGCGGCGGGAAGCGTGAACAAGGCGCAGAGCGAGGCGCTGGCCGCGCCATCCAGCGGCAGTTTCCCGCGGCTGCTGGACATCTATATTTTTCGACGGTTCCTGTTCTTCTTTGCGCTGCTGATGGGTGTGTTCGTGTTTCTGTTCGAGGCCTTTACGTTTTTCGAGCTGCTCGACGACATCTCCAAGCACGGCATACCGTTCCTGGTGGTGGTGAATTATTTCCGCTACTTGACGCCGTACCTGGTTTACAACCTGGCGCCGCTGGGGGCGCTGATGGCGGTGCTGGTAACCCTCGGCACCATGAGCAAGAACAATGAAATTGTGGCCATCAAAGCGAGCGGGATAAGCCTGTACCGCCTGGCCGTCCCTCTTTTCGCCGGAGGCCTGGCGCTGGCGGCGACCATGGTGTTCCTGGACGACGTGTACTTGCCGTACGCCAACCAGCGGCAGGATGCGCTGCGAAACCAGATCAAAGGGCGGCCGCCGCAGACTTACGGACAACCGCAACGCTGGATCTTTGGCGAAAACTCGAAAATCTATAATTACGATCTGTTCGATCCCACGCAGAACCTCTTTGGCGGGCTCAGCGTCATTGAGTTGGACCCGGCTTCGTTCCTGATCAAACGCAGAATCTTCGCCACCCGCGCGAAGTGGTCGGAAACACAGAACGCCTGGGTACTGGAGGCCGGTTGGGTGCGCGATTTTTCCGACGGCTCTATCACCAAGTACGAGAAATTCCTGGTTACGGCCTTTCCGGAACTCACCGAACCGCCGACGTACTTCCACCGGGAAGTTCGCCAGGCGTTCCAGATGAGCTGGCGGGAGTTGCAAACCTACATCGAGGGCCTGCAGCGCGCCGGATTCGATGTCTCCACGCTGAAAGTGCAATGGCACGTTAAGCTGGCGTTCCCGCTGATCGCTCCGGTGAGCATGCTGCTGGCGATTCCGTTCGCATTTTTGGTGGGCACGCGCGGCGCGCTTGGCGGCGTGGCCCTGGGAGTCGGGATCGGCATCGCTTACTGGATGGTGGCGCGGCTGCTCGAAGCCATGGGCGGCGTGGGGCAATTGCCGCCGTTGCTGGCGGGATGGTCGCCGGACATCATCTTCTTTTTCCTGGGGATGTATTTCTTTTTCAAGATGCCCACCTGAGCCGTGCCCGCGGCTTCCGTTCGATCACGAGCCGGAGCGCAGTTTCCAAAGGATTTTGTGAATCATACCGAGAAGCACCTCGGCGTCGGCGGCTTCGAGATTGAGCCGGCGCACCAGGCGGCGCAGCTTTTCCTCGGCTGAGGCTTCCGACTTGGGCTTGACGTAGCCGCTCGCATGCAGCGCATCCAGAAGCTTGGCAGTGATGCGTTCAACGGTTTCGCTTCTCGCGGATGGCGACTTCTTTGCCAGTTTGCCGGGAGAGCTCGCGCGAGCGATTTCGTAGAGACATACGGCCACCGCCTGGCCCAGGTTCATGGAGCGGTGCCCCTCGCGCGTCGGAATGTGCAGCAGCCAATGGCAATGGCTCAGCGCGTCGTTCGAAAGACCCCACTTTTCCGAGCCAAAGAGCAGCGCGACACCGCTCGACCGGAGACGCTTGCGAATCAGCGCGGCTGCGGGAACAAGCGTTCGCACTGGCTGGGGCGGGACGCGGTTGCCAATGGCCGTCGTGCCCACCACCAAGGTGCAATCGGCCACGGCTTGAGCCACGGAGACAAACTCCTCGGCACGGGCAAGCAGCTCGGAAGCGCCCATCGCTGAACGAGCTTCCCGGAAAGCGGGGTCATACGGATTCACGACTCGCAAGCGCGAAAAACCAAAATTGCTCATGGCGCGAGCAACGGCGCCTATGTTGAGCGGATTGCGCGGCGCGACAAGCACCACGCGGAGATTGCCGAGCGAAGCTGATTGCGGCGATGGCATTCAAGTGTTACTTGAGCTTAGACTACGTCCACTTTGTTCCGCGCGGCGTCACCCGAAATAACCCGAAAAACAACGCGCGCTTAGAGGAAGCGAAGCATGCGGCTCCGCCGACCTCACTTAAAGTATTACTTGAGCTTCGTCTTGGCTGCTACTTTTTCCTCGACCACGGCCTGCGCCGCCGCCAATCGCGATATCGGAACACGATACGGCGACGCGCTCACATAGTCCATGCCGACAGCGTGGCAGAACTTGACGCTTTCGGCGTCGCCGCCATGTTCGCCGCAGATGCCGATTTTCAGCTTGCTGCGCGTTTTGCGCCCGCCTTCAATTCCCCAGCGAATCAGCATGCCCACGCCCTTTACATCGAGCGTCTGGAACGGATCCGCCTTGAAAACGCCGGCCTTTTTCTCGTCGACATAGTCCGGCAGGAAGCGCCCGGCGTCATCGCGGCTCAAGCCCATGGTCGTCTGGGTCAGATCGTTGGTGCCGAAGGAAAAGAATTCAGCGGCTTCGGCGATCTCGTTGGCGAGGAGCGCGGCGCGCGGCAACTCGATCATCGTGCCCACGAGGTATTCAAGCTTTACTTTAGCTCCCTGGATGATGCCGTCCGCGACTCGGCGCGTAGCTTCTTCGAGGATGGCGAACTCTTTTTTGTCCAAAACTAGCGGATGCATGATCTCAGGTAATACTTTAACTCCGCTCTTCTTGCACTCGATCGCCGCTTCGATGATCGCGCGCACTTGCATCTCCAGGATTTCCGGATAAGTGATCGCCAGGCGGCAACCGCGATGCCCCAACATGGGGTTGGCTTCATGAAGTTGCTCGACGCGACGCACCACCACGTCCACGCTGATGCCCAGATCCTTGGCTAGCTCCTCCTGCTTCTTGCGCTCGTGCGGCACAAATTCGTGCAGCGGCGGATCGATGAGCCGGATGGTGACTGGGAAGCCGTCCATGGCCTTGAAAATGCCGATGAAATCGCGCCTCTGGAACGGTAGGAGCTTGGCCAGCGCCTTCACGCGGGCTTCGCGCGTGTCCGCCAGGATCATTTCCTGGATGGCGCGCTGCCGCTCCTGCCCTTTCTCGGGCTGCTCGAAGTCGGTGAAGAACATATGCTCGGTACGGCAAAGGCCGATGCCTTCGGCGCCGAACTCGCGTGCTTTGCGCGAATCCTGCGGCGTGTCCGCATTCGTGCGTACGCCGAGACGCCGCACTCCGTCGGCCCACTTCATCAGCGTGTCGTAAGCCTTGGGCAGTTGCGGCGTGACCAGTTGCATTTGGCCCGTATAAACAAGGCCTTCCCCGCCGTCCAGCGTGACCCACTCGCCTTCCTTCACCGTTTTCCCACCAGCCGACATCGTTTTCGCGTTGTAATCGATGTTCAGCTTTTCCGCGCCGACGATGCAGCACTTGCCCCAGCCGCGAGCCACCACCGCCGCGTGACTGGTCTTGCCGCCCGTCGCCGTCAGAATGCCCTGCGCCACGGCCATGCCGCCGACGTCTTCCGGACTGGTTTCCTTGCGCACCAGAACGACCTTCTCGCCCTTCTGCGCCCAAGCTTCTGCATCATGCGCAGAGAAGACGACCTTGCCCACCGCCGCGCCCGGCACCGCATTGATTCCGGTCGTGATGATCCGCGCGTCCATGGCCTTCTTGTCGATCTTGGCGTCGATCACCGGATAAAACAGCCGCTCGATGTCTTCCGGCTTGATGCGCAGCAGCGCTTCTTCCTTGGTGATCAGCTTTTCGTTGGCCATGTCCACGGCCATGCCGAACGCTGCGGCGGGAGTGCGCTTGCCCGTGCGCGTCTGCAGCATATAGAGCGTGCCGTCTTCTACGGTGAACTCCATGTCCTGCATGTCGCGGTAGTGACGTTCAAGTTTTACTCGAACCTTCTCTAGCTGCCCGTAAACCTTGGGCAGTAGCCTGGCCATTTCGCGCAGCGGCATCGGCGTGCGAATTCCCGCCACCACGTCCTCGCCCTGCGCGTTCACCAGGTAGTCGCCGTAGAATTCTTTCTCGCCGGACGACGGATTGCGCGTAAAGCAAACGCCCGTTCCCGAGTTATCGCCGGTATTGCCGAAAACCATTTGCACCACGTTGACTGCCGTGCCCAAGAGCCCGCTGATTTTCTCCACGCGGCGATACGTGACCGCTTTCTCCGCCATCCACGACCCGAAGACCGCGCCGATCGCGCCCCACAGTTGCTCCATGGGGTCGTCTGGAAAGTCCTTCCCGGTTTTCTCGCGAAAGTTAGCCTTGTACTCCGCGATCAGTTCCTTCCAGCCTTCCGCAGGCACAGCGGTGTCTTCCTTCACGCCGCGGCGATCTTTCATGGCACGCAAGCGATGCTCCAAATCTTCCTTCGACATTTCCATGACCACGGTCGAATACATCTGCACGAAGCGGCGGTACGCGTCGTAAGCAAAACGCTCGTTCTTTGTCGATTTAGCCAAACCCTGCACGGAGCGGTCGTTCAATCCGAGGTTGAGAATGGTCTCCATCATGCCGGGCATCGAGCGCGCGGAACCCGACCGCACGCTGACCAGCAGCGGATTCTGCGGATCGCCTAGTTTTTTCTTGGTGGTATGTTCGAGTTTGGCGATGTTGTCCGCCACCTGTTTCTTCAAGTCAGCCGGATACTTCTTCCCGTTTTTGTAGTAGTAGTCGCAGCACTCCGTGGAAATCGTGAATCCCGCAGGCACCGGCAAACCAATCTTGGTCATCTCCGCCAGGCCCGCGCCTTTCCCGCCCAGCACTTCGCGCCACTCGCCGTCGCCTTCCGCTTTCCCTGCACCAAAAAAGTAGACCCACTTAGTCACGATGTTCCTCGTTTCGGATTGGAGTAACTGAAAGTCTTGGACAACGATTCGGGCGATGTCGCATCATAGAAAGAATCTGTCGGCACGCCGACAAACCGGCTGGGAGCACGCTCCCTATCGCCGGTCATCCGCGCCGATCTCGGAAAAATCCGCCACCGTCGTAAACTCGCGTAGCAACTCCGCGAGCAGCGTCAGCCGGTTATTGCGCACCGATTCGTTCTCCGCCATCACCATCACATCTTCGAAGAAGCGATCTACGGCTTTGCGCAAGCCCGCAATCACTTCAAGTGCTTCTTGATACTTCCCGGCTCGCTTGTCCGTCTGCACCTTGGCGGCGGCAGCTCGCACCGCGGCGTGCAACTCGCGCTCTGCGTCCGTCTCGAAGAGCGCTGGATCGACGTGGTGTCCCGCGCCGTCCGCCAGATTCGCCTTTTCGATGATTTTGCGGATGCGCTTGAACGAAACCGTCAGCGGCTCGAAATTTTTGGACTTGCGAATGGCTTTGAGCGCGACCAGTCGCTTGTGCGCGTCCACCAAGTCGTCCGCACCGGCCCTGAACACCGCGTTGACTTCGTCGTAGGCGAAGCCTTCCTTCTCGCGAAACACGAAGCGCGCGCGATCGAGAATGAACTCGAGAATCTGCTTCTCCTGCTCCGGCGTGACGCCGCGCTTCGGCTTGTGCGTGAGCAGAGCCTTCGCTGCGGCGCCAACGGCCAGCGAGAGGGATACCGGCAGCTTCTTCTCCAGAATGATTTTGACGATACCAAGCGCGGCGCGCCGCAGCGCGTAGGGATCGCTCGATCCGCTGGGCACGACGCCCACCGCAAAACATCCCACCACCGAATCCAGTTTGTCCGCCAGCGCGACCGCGCATCCGATCAAATTGCGCGGAATGGGATCATCGAGCCCCACCGGGCGGTAGTGATCGTAAACCGCGTCCGCCACTTCATCCGGCTCACCCTGCGCGCGGGCGTAGAGACCGCCCACAATTCCCTGCAACTCCGTGAACTCGCGCACCATCTCTGTAACCAGATCGCACTTGGCTAGTTCCGCAGCACGGTCCGCTTCCGAAACATGCGCCGCCTGCATCCCGAGGTTGTACCACTGCTCCGCCAGCCATCGCGCGATCGCGCGCATACGCTCGACTTTGTCGCGATAGCTGCCCAGGCGCGATTCGTATGTCACCTTCTCCAGCTTCGGCAGATAGTCGGCCAGCCGACATTTCTGATCGGACTGCCAGAAGAATTGCGCGTCGGCAAACCGCGCACGCAGCACCCGTTCGTGCCCCGAGCGCACCAGCCCCTTGGCATCCTTGGCCAGATTGATCACCGCCAGAAAGTGCGGCGCCAGTTCCCCGTTGCGCTTCTCCACTGCGAAATACTTTTGATGCCCGCGCATCACCGTGATCAGAATCTCGTCCGGCAATGCCAGAAACGCCGGGTCGAAGTCCCCGGCAATCACCGCCGGAAATTCATTCAAGTAGGTGACCAGCTTCAGCAGTCCCGCGTCCTCGTGGACCCGGTATCCGCCCTTCTTGGCGTGTCCCGCAAGCTCTCGCTCGATTTTCGCGCGGCGCTCCTCCGGGCGCACGAGCACGCCGTTCGCCGCCAGCTTCTTGGCGTAGTCCGCAAACCCTTGAACGCGAATCTCCGCTGCCCCCAGAAACCGGTGCCCGCGCGTGGTGTTGCTCGCCGGAACGCCGGCATACGAAAACTTGAGAGTCTTGCCATCGAGCAACGCTACGATCCAGCGAATCGGACGAATGAAGCGCGCCCCGTCCAGTCCCGTCCAGGTCATGGTCTTCGGCCAATATAAATCGTGAACGATGCGCGGCAGAATCTCGCTGAGGATGTGGTCCGTGGTGCGCCCGCGCTTGGTTTGCCGCGCGGCGAGGTACTCACCCTTCGGCGTCTGCACGATAAAGACTTCGTGCAGGGCCAGGCCTTGCTTCTCCGCAAAACTCACCGCCGCCCGGGTCGGCGCGCCGACAGAATCGTAGGCCACCGACTTCGGCGGCCCGGTCACTTCGTTGACTACGTCTTCCTGCTTCGACAGCAATCCGCGCACGTGCGCCACCAGCCGCCGAGGCGTTGCGAACGACTCGACCGTTGTTCCCTCTGCGAGATTCTCCGCGGCCAGCAGCTTCTCCAGACTCAGCCGCAGATCCTCTTCCGCTCTCGGCAGCATCCCCGCAGGAATCTCTTCCGCGCCAATTTCAAATAGCAGGTCCACGCGTTTCACATCAGCCGTCTTCGCGGCCGATTGCTTGGCCCCTCTACGCGGCTTCATGCGCGCACCTCGCGTGCATCCCGCCGCAACGCCGGGCCGCCGATTTGCTCCAGGTAAGCCGCCGCCGTCCGGCAAGCCACCGTGCGCACCCGCGCCATCAACGCAGCACGCTCCGTCGTCGAGATGACACCGCGAGCGTCGAGTAGATTGAAAAGGTGCGAACACTTCAAACAATGATCGTAAGCCGCCAGCAGCGGATACCGGGCCCGTTCCTTCCCTTCCGTCCCGGTGAATCCGTCCACCAACTCCTTCGCCTGCTTCTCATGCAGTTCGAATTCAGACCGAATCGCCGGAGCGTCGCTGCGGTCAAAACTGTACTCGGAGAACTGCTGCTCCTCCATCAGCCGGATCTCGCCGTAGGTCTTGTCAGCAGACCATCGCAAGTCGTACACGCTTTCCACTCCCTGCAAGAATGCCGCGATGCGTTCCAGCCCGTAAGTCAACTCGACAGAAATCGGATCGAGATCGATCCCGCCGCTCTGCTGAAAATAGGTGAACTGCGTAATCTCCAGACCGTCCAGCAGCACTTGCCACCCGATGCCCCAAGCCCCGAGTGTGGGCGACTCCCAGTTGTCTTCCTCGAATCGGATATCGTGCTCTTTCAGGTTGATGCCAATGGCGCCCAGGCTCTGCAGATAAATGTCCTGCACGTCGACCGGAGACGGCTTCAGGATCACCTGCATCTGCGTGTGCTTGTACAAGCGGTTGGGATTCTCCCCGTAACGACCGTCGGCGGGCCGACGGCTCGGCTGCACGTACGCCACGCGATAGCGCGCCGGACCCAGCACGCGCAGAAACGTCTCCGGGTGCATCGTCCCCGCGCCAACCTCGACATCGTACGGTTGCTGCAGCACGCACCCTTGCTTCGCCCAGAAGTGCGAGAGCTTCAGAATCACATCCTGAAAATTCAGGCCGGACTTCGAAGGCCCTTCAAGTTTTTCTTTAAGTCTCAATTCGTCTCCAGCATTTCTCGTGTGTGCAGCCTTCGCTCCGTGTGATGCTCGATCCAGTTCATCGACGCTTCCCGTAATTCCGTAGCGCTTGGATCCTTCGGCGCCACTCCCGTGATCTTGTCCACGCTCTCCGCCGCGAACCGCTCCGCAAGCCGCCGCCCCGCTTCCTGCAACGGCCGCATCCCCGGCCGCCGGCACTTCTCGCAAAGCAATCCTAGTTCCCCGGTCCCAAAGAAAGCCGGGCCCGCACCAAACGCCGTGCCGCAAAGCGAGCAGCGGTCAAACCGCGGCAGCCATCCGCCAAGCCGTACCGTCCAGAACGCAAAGTAGCTCAGCGGCAGCGTCCACTCCACCGTCCGATCAATCTCCCGGGCCGTCAGGAGGATCAACCGGAACATGGACTCGGACACTTCGCGCTCCGGCAGCACCAACTCGGAAATCTCGCTTACCGCTGCCATGCCGGTGCTGAGCGCGTAGTCGCTCTGCGCCTTGTTGAAGGACTCCAGCAGTTCGCACTGCTGAATGCGCACCAGGTCCCGCGTCTCGCGCTCGAAATACCAGATCTGCACATGCGAGAGAATTTCCAGCGTCGATCCGTAGCGGTTCTTGATGCGCCGCGCTCCGGAAGCCGCTCCCCGCATGCGCCCGGAAGTGCGCCCCAGAAAGCTCACCAGGCGGTCGGCCTCGCCCAGTGGAAAGGTCTTCAGAATGATAGCTTCCGTTTCCCTGGCAGGCATGAGCGAGTCGGCGCGCCGACGATGCGCTGAACACGAGCCAACTCTGTCCGCAACGCACGCACACGCTGAATTGAATTTTCTACCACACGCCACGCGCCAGCGCAATCCTCGCACCATCAAAGGTCGCGATTTTTCTGCCAGGAATTTTGCCGCCGCTCTCGCTGCCATTCGGCAGACGGCACGCAGTTGCGCCTTCGCGACTCGAAAGCTCTCATCCAAGCGCCGGCTATCCAGCGAGTCCTCGGGCCTGGAAACCCGTCGCCGAAGCGTCCTTTGCGCCGCAACCCCTCGTTATTCCTCGTGATCCGCGCGAAAAACCGGGCCGCCAGATTCTGTTAACTAGAAGCCCGCCTGGGCAAATATTATAAGACACGATGACCGCACATCTTCTCCGTTGCGTGCCCCTGCCCTTTTCATTTTGCATCCTTTCCGCTACTCTGCGCCTGACGCCGACAAATGTTCATTCCTCTCAAGGATCTCAATCCCCGCCGCACCCTTCCTATCGTCAACTCACTCCTGATTGTGATCAACGTCCTGGTCTTCTTCTACGAACTCACCCTCCCTCCCAAAGCGGAAGTAGCTCTCGCTTACACCTTCGGCACCGTCCCTGCGCGCTTCCCTTCTTTTCTCGTCGGCCACACCTCCTTCGAAGGCGCGTTCCTTCCGCTCCTCACCAGCATGTTTCTGCACTCCGGCTGGCTGCATATCGCCGGCAACATGCTCTTTCTGTGGGTCTTCGGAGACAATGTCGAGGATTTCTTCGGCCACCTGCAGTACCTGTTCTTCTACATCGTGTGTGGCTTAGGCGCAGGCGTCCTCCATGTGCTCTTTAATCTCTCCTCCCCAATTCCTGCATTGGGAGCAAGCGGCGCGATTTCGGGAGTCATGGGCGCTTACGTAGTCCTCTACCCTCGGGCGCGCGTCCTGACCCTCGTTTTCATCTTCCTGATTCCGCTTCCGGCCATCCTGATTCTGGGCTGGTGGTTCCTCATGCAGTTCCTGGAAGGGGTCAGCACGCTGGGAATGAAAGCGTCAGGAGGAGTAGCCTGGTGGGCGCATATAGGCGGATTTATTCTGGGGATGCTGATCGCCAAGGCAGGACAAAAAAGGCCCAACACATATTAAGACCGGAGCCAAGGCGATTTGCGCGAAGACTTAAAGTTAAACTTTAAGCGTTACGCCATGCTCTTTGCCGCGAAATTCGCCAGCCAGTCTCCGACTTCAACCGTTCGTTTAGCTCCGCCCAAATCAGGCGTCACGAAGTTCTCCCTCAACGCCGCCCGCACAGCTTCATGTAAAGCTTTACCCTCGGCCTTCCATCCCAAAAACTCCAGCATTATCCCGGAGGTCAGCACCGAACCCAGTGGATTGGCTATCCCCTTACCCGCAAGGTTCGGCGCCGACCCATGCACCGGCTCGAACAGCGAAGTCCTTCCCGGATGAATATTCCCAGACGGCGCCAGGCCCAGCCCGCCGGCGAGTTGCGCCCCTAAGTCGCTGATAATGTCCCCAAATAGATTGCACGTCACGATCACATCGAACTGCCCCGGATCCCGCACCATCTCCATCGCCAGCGTATCAATATATAGGTGCCGGGCCTCAATCCCCGGGTACTCCTGGCGCACTTCCTTGAACACCCGCTGCCACAAGTCATGCGCAAAGGTCATGGCGTTGGATTTGTCGCTCATGCACAACCGCTTCAGCCCCTTATCCCGCGCATATTCAAACGCATAGCGAATAATCCGCTCGACGCCTTTGCGCGAGTTCACATCCTCCTGCATGGCGATTTCGTCCGCGGTGCCCTTCTTGAAGAAGCCCCCCACGCCCACGTACAGCCCTTCGGTGTTCTCCCGGAAAACCATCAGCCGAATATCGTCTTCGCCGCGGTCGCGCAGCGGCGTTAGCCGGCTATGCAGCAGCTCCACCGGCCGGGCATTCACGTACAGGTCCAGCTTGAAGCGCAACCCCAGCAAGATGTCCGCAGCATGCTGGTTGGAGGGCACCCGCGGATCGCCCAGCGCGCCAAAAAGAATCGCGTCAAACTCATCGCGCAGCATTTCCACCGCGTCCACTGGAAGCGACACGCCATCCCGCAAGTAGCGGTCCGCGCTCCAGTCAAACTCCACAAACTCAATGGCCCGCTTTGTCGGCGCGACGACACTCCGAATCACCTTCACCGCTTCCGGCGTTACTTCCTTCCCGATTCCGTCGCCGGGGATCACAGCGATCCGCGCCGCCGCACCGCCACTGCGCATGGGTACATTCGCCAAGAACTTCCTCCTCATACATGCGACCCAACTCTCGGGTCGCCTTCCGCCTAAACCAACGGCTCCTCGCGAACCGTTAGCTTCTCAATCATCTCTCGCTTCGGAGCAAACCCAATCCCCGGCCCCGCAGGCACGCGGATCGTCCCGTGCCGCGATACGGTAACCTCCGGCTCGATGATATCCTCCGCCCAGTAGCGCTTGCTGGCCGCCACGTCGCCCGGCAATGTGAAATTCGGCAGGGTCGACAATGCGATATTGTGCGCTCGCCCAATCCCGGACTCCAGCATCCCTCCGCACCACACCGGTATCCCATTCACCTCGCACAAGTTGTGAATCCGCCGCGCCACGGTGTACCCTCCCACCCGGCCCATCTTAATATTGATAATCCGGCAAGCTCCCAATTCGATCGCCGCGCGCGCCTGCTCTTCGGTATGAATACACTCATCCAGGCAAATCGGCGTCGCCAATTGCTTCTGCAGCTGTACGTGCCCGTACAAGTCGTCCCACCCCAGCGGCTGCTCGATCATCATCAAGTGATACGCGTCCAGTTTCTTCAGCAGAGGCAAGTCAGAAATGTTGTACGCCGAGTTCGCATCCACCATTAGCCTAATCGAAGGAAACTCCCGCCGCAGCGTCGCAACCTGCTCTATGTCCTTACCCGGCTTAATCTTAATCTTGATGCGCTGATAGCCAGCTTCAAGTTCCACTCGAACCGCCGCCACCAGCTCTTCAAGCGTCGCTTTAATCCCAATCGAAACACCCGAGGTGACTTCCGCCCGCACCCCACCCAACAGCTTTGCCAGCGGAACCCCTTCAAGTTTTGCTTGAGCATCCCACACCGCCGCTTCGAGTGAAGCTTTAGCCATGTTGTGCCCGCGCACTGGCTCCAGCATCGACCAAACATCCGCCGCGGAAGCAATCTCCTTGCCGCGCAGCAACCCCCACAAATGGTCCCGCAAAATATGCCAAGCCGTCTCCGTGGTTTCCGGACTATATGACGGCACTTCCCCCGCTACACATTCTCCCCACCCAATCACGCCATCGACATGCGCCTCCACCAATATCACCCGCCGCGCGTGCGTCACCTCCACGCTGGTCTGAAACGGCGCCACCAGCTTCATCGGCAACTCGCGCAGAATGATTTCGCTAATACGCATACGTCTCAGCCGTGATTCTCCCGGTTTTGTAGGGCCCCTTCTGCTTGCCCCCAAAATAGGGGGAGGCGGGCCGTTCTTTTGCTGCGCTCGAACCCTCGCCGGCCCCTAGAAATCACTCCAAGGCGCCAGCAAATAAATCGTTCCCTGCTCCGTAGTCCGCGTAGCCAACGCCGCATACCCCCGGGCGAACCAACTCGCGAACTCGCCCCGCACCCGCGCCTGAAACTTCGCCAACTCCGGCGAATCCGTGCGCTTCCATTCCGCGATTTTCACGGGAAACACCACCGCAGCCGGTCCCGCTACCGGTTCCTTGGCCAAATTCTCAATCGCCGCCACCACCCGAGCCGAATCCAGGAACCACTCCGCCAGCAAACGATCGGTCGGCAGTCCCCGATGCAGCGGACTCGAAGTCACGCCATACAAATTGGGCAGGTACTGCCGGCAAATAGCTCCCAACCGGTCGAGATTAAAATGCGCATTCCGCAGTTCAAACGGATCGAAGGTCCATTGAATCAGTCGGATCCCCCGGCCCAGCGCCTCGTCCCGCTGAAAAAGCTTGAGCAGCCGCCCCACCCCACGGTCGCGATACTCGGCGTGCACTCCGGTCATGTGCGAATGCAGATACGGCCGGCCCTCCAGAAGTCCAACAATCGCCAGCGTATACCCCACCAGCCGCTCGCCGTCAAAAGCCCCCAGAACCTGCCCGCCGGTATGCGCCGCCACCACAAACAGCGTCGCCGGCTCGACTTCCAGGTCCGCCTCGCCCCAAATTTCCCGCTGCAGCGCCACGCAAGCATCGAACTCCTCGAGCGCCTGGCACTTCCGTACCACGACCGCCCCCGCCGCGCTCACCCCGCCGCCAATCATCGGCGCCCCGCTCTTTGTAGGGGCGGCTTTATGCCGCCTATGTTGCCCGCACTGAGCCTCTGCCGTCGGCCGTCCGGGGCGCCCGCGTTTTCAACTCCGCCCTCCTCATCCTCTTCCTTAGCGGCCTCCCAAAGCGCCTCCATCTCCGCCCGCGGCACATCCGCCAGCGCACGCCCAGACTCCCGCGCCCCCCGTTCCATCGCCCGAAAACGCCCAGAAAACTTGCCATTCGCCTTCTTCAGCGCAATCTCCGGGTCCACATGCAGAAACCGCGCCAAATTCACCGCCGCAAATAGCAGGTCGCCCATTTCCTCTTCAATATGCCCGCTCTCGCCTCGCCCCAAAGCTTCCCGCAACTCCGCTTCCTCTTCCGAGATCTTATCGAGCACCCCTTCCGCATTCTCCCAATCAAACCCAATGCGCGCCGCCCGCCGCGTCAACTGCAACCCCTCGATCATGGCAGGCAGCCCGCGCGAAACCCCATCGAGCAGCGAAGCCGCCTTGTCCCGATCTCCCGAATCCGAATCCTCTGTAGCAGCTGATGTCGCACCCGCTCCCTTGGCCGCCCGCCGCTCCTCCGCCTTAATCTGCTCCCAATTCTTCAGCACTTCCGCCGAATCCTTCGCTTTCGTCTCCCCAAACACGTGCGGATGCCGCCGCACCATCTTGTCGTGAATCTCGCGAATCACGTCGCTCACATCAAAGCGCCGCTCCTCCCGCGCAATCTGCGAATGAAACACAATCTGCAGCAGCAAATCCCCCAGCTCCTCCGCAAATTTGCCGTCATCCCCGCTTTCCAGCGCCTCCAGCACTTCATAAGCTTCCTCAATCAAGTACGTCCGCAGCGTCTGGTGCGTCTGCTCGCGGTCCCAAGGACACCCGTCCGCCGCCCGCAACCGCGCCTGCACCGCGACCAGCTTCTCAAACCACTCCCCCGCACCAGCCGCGGCTCGCGCTGGCGCATGTCTTGCCGCCCGCTTGGCAAGGTTTCTGCCTGTTGTAGGGTCCGCCTTCTGAGGCGGGCCGCCCGGCGATTTCCTGCTCTTCGTAACTTTCCGTGTGTTTTTCTTACGTGTCGGCATCGGAGTATCGAGAAATTCTCGCAGCAGAAACAAGTGTTCCACTCTAAGGCGCACGCGCTCGTTTCGCAAGCGTCGCCATGGCGTCATCTGTCCGATCGGCGTGTTCACGACGCCCCTGCACTCAGCCGCCACCCATGCTAAAATAAGAGCGACACTTAACACTGAGGGACTTTCCTTGCCGGATGACAAGCGCGAAGAAAAGCACGACGAAACATTCAAAGTAATCGACCGCCGCCCCTTCACCGCGGACGGCGAATTGCGCCAGGAAGCCATCGCCGAAGAAGCACGCGAGGCCAAGCGCGCCCAGTCCGCGCCGCCGCCCGCTCCTGTCCCGGAAGCCGTCGCTGCCAAGCTTCCAGCCGACGCGCCCAAGAAATCCCCTGCCTTCGAGAATCTAGTGCGCATGATCGGCAGCAACGCGGCCATGGTCCTGGGCGCCTACGCCGACCCGCGCACCGGCCAGCCGGTCATCGATCCCGACGCCGCCCGCGAACTCATCGACATGCTCGACGCGCTCCAGGAAAAAACCAAAGGCAACCTCGCGCCAGAGGAAGACACGCTGCTCCTCGACCTCCTCGGCAAACTGAAAATGACTTACCTTGAGATTAATCAAGCCGTCGCCGCACAAGCGGCAGCCCAGGCCCAAGGCCCACTCAAGAAGCGCGGCTGATTCAAGTTTGCTTCACCGGTTTCGCAGCAGCGCCTTAACGTAAACAAAACGCGCCGAACGAACGCTTTCCCTCGCATGACTTCCGCCAACACATTCACCATCACCGTCCTAGGCTCCGGAACTTCCATGGGCGTCCCCACCCTCGGCTGCCATTGCCCCGTCTGCGAATCGAAGGATCCCCACGACAACCGCCTCCGCCCTTCCCTGCTCCTCTCCCACCGCGCCCGCAACGTCATCATTGACACCACGCCCGATTTTCGCCAGCAAGCCCTCCGCGCCGGCATCGACCGCCTCGACGCCGTCCTGCTCACCCATGGCCACGCCGACCACATCCTCGGCTTCGACGACATCCGCCCATACAACATCCGCCAGCGCCAACCCATGCCCGTCTATGGCAACGAGGACACCTTCGACACCATCCGCCGCGCCTTTTCCTACGCCTTCGAGGAAAAGCCCGCGCAAAGCACCGTCCCCCGCGTCGACCTCCACCCCATCACCGGACCCATCGACTTGATCGGCCTGACCATCACTCCCATTCCGCTCGTCCACGGCAGCATGAAAGTCTTCGGCTTTCGCTTCGGCCGCGCCGCCTATCTCACGGACTTCAGCAGCCTCCCCGAATCTTCGCTTGCGCTACTGCGAGATCTCGACGAACTCATCATCGATGCCCTCCGCGACATCCCCCACCCCATGCACCAAACCGTCCAGCAAGCCCTAGCCCTCATCGACCAACTCAAGCCCGCCCGCGCCTGGTTCACGCACATCTCCCATGACCTCCCGCACGCGGAAACCAACCAACGCCTCCGCGCAATGGGCTACCCCCACGTACAAATGGCCTACGACGGCCTGCAACTACAAGTCGCCATCACCGACAACGCTCCAAGCCAGGCTTCCCTTGTAGTGGCGCAGCATGCTGCGCCAGGGTCGCCAAGCCGTAACCCGCTCCCTCAACCCACAAGCTTCATCTCAACCGAAGCCTGGTCCACCACCTACGCCCCCACCAACCGCGGCAGCGTCCTAACCATCGGCAACCTCGACGGCATCCACCTCGGCCATCAAGCCATTCTCCGCGCCATCGTAGACCGCGCCGCAAAAACCGGCGCCGTTCCCACCGCGCTAACCTTCGATCCCTCCCCCCGCAGAGTCCTCCGCCCCGAATCCGCTCCCCTGCAACTCTCCACCCGCGCGCAGCGCCAACAATGGTTCGCCGAAGCCGGCCTCGAAGCCGTAGTCACTCTGCCGTTCACGCTCGAGCTCTCGAAGCTAACGCCCGAACAATTTGTCGAGCAAATTCTCGTCCGCAATCTGCACGTGCGCACCATCCTGGTCGGCGAAAATTTCCGCTTCGGCCATCAACAATCCGGAAACGTAGATCTCCTAACCACCCTGGGCACAAAATACAACTTCGAAGTAGTAGTCATTCCTCCGGTCACCCTTCGCGGCGAAATCGTCTCCAGCACCGCCATCCGCCGCGACATCGCCAACGGCTCGGTCTCTCACGCCGCCCGCCTCCTCGGCCGCCCCTTCGTCCTCACCGGAGAAATCGTCTCCGGCACCGGCACCGGCCGCAAATTCACCTTCCCCACCCTGAATCTGAAAACCGAGCAAGAACTCCTCCCCGCCCGCGGCGTGTACATCACCCGCACCCTCCTCGAAGGCGAAACGCAATCCCGCCCCTCGGTAACCAACATCGGCACCCGCCCCACCTTCAACGGCGCCACGCAAACCGTGGAAACCCATCTCCTCGATTTCACCGCCGACATCTCCCCCAAACGCCTGCAACTCCAATTCTGCAAGCGTCTCCGCCCCGAAAAAAAATTCGCCGGCGCCGACGACCTCCGCACGCAAATCGCGCTCGACATCCGCCGCGCCCGCCAATTCTTCGCCCGCCTCCGCCGCCTGCAAAGCGCCTACAAAGATTGAGGGCCTATCGCAATAATGCGATAATCGGGCTGAACGTGAACGGAGAATTCGCAAACCATTACATGGGATCACCGCGAGAACGAGAGGCGATCTTGAAGGAGTTAGGGCTATGAAGCGCGACAGACACAGCGAATTTGTTGCGCGGCGGCGCAAAAGCGCAAGCTACCGAAAGACATTCGCGCGAACTCTGCAGCAGATCGATTTGGCTTTGCTGGTGCGTGAGATGCGCGAAGGCGCCGGGCTGACCCAAGCGGAATTGGCGAAGAAGGTTGGGACCACGCAATCGGTGGTCGCCCGGCTGGAAGATGCCGAGTACACCGGGCACTCACTAACCATGCTGGAGCGCATCGCCACGGCTTGCGGAGTTGCGCTGACGCTTCACGCAGAGAAAAAGCCCAACTTCGAGCGCGAAGTGGCGCTGGTGTAGCGCGCAGCGTTTGACGCTCCAAGGCTCCGTTCAGTGGGTGTGCTTCCCTTCCTCTCACCCCTCGACAAACTTCCGCAACCGCTCCAGCGCCTCGTCCCACTGCCGCGAAATCATCTCCAGGTAATAGCGAGCGGTCTCGATGCGCTTTTGCTCCAACCGCCAAACGCTCTCCCGTCCATGCCGCGTGTTCCGCACCAATCCGGCGGCCCGCATCACCCGCAAGTGTTTCGTGATCGCTTGCCGCGTTATATCCGTCCCCGCCGTCAGCCGCGTGATCGACATCGGCCCGCTATGACACAGCCGAGCCACCAGCCGCAGCCGCGTCTCATCGCCCAGCGCCGCAAAAATCGCCGCCGATCCCTTCGACGGCGCCACTCCCAGCCCGCTACCGCGGATCGGTATCATGCCCGCCAACCAAATATTGCTCGATCAGCTTCACCACCATGCTCCACCCCTGCTGGTTCGCCGCAAACGCCTTAGCCCGCCGCGCCAGTGGAATCGCATCGAACCCGGACTCCGTAACCGTCAGCATCACCCCACCCGCCACCTCCGCGAGCGCAAACTCGACCAGCGTAGTCGGCTCCGCCGAATAATCCGCGCCCCGCTCCACCGCAAACGGATGCCAGCGGAAACGAAAACAGCCGCTCCGCCTCCATCCGCTCCACCGTAATCTCAAAAGCCGTCCCCTCATACGGCTTCTGCGCCGCAGCCACCTCCGCATTCACCGTCGTCGGCACAATCACCCCGCGCACCGTCCCGCCCACCACAAAAGGCCCCGCAAACCGCACCCCAAACCAACTCCCAAACTCCCCAGAATCCGTAAGCGCCCGCCAAACCCGCCCCAGCGAAGCCTTCAGCAAAACCTTCTTCTCAATCCGGTCTGTATCCATACGCAACCTCCAGGTTGCACATTACCATGACTCCGAAGATAATGCAACTCGCGGGTTGCGGGACGAGAATCGACGCATAGAGCGTATGCAACCTTCCAGCGACGGGCTCTTTCGGCGTGCCACACCCCCGGTTTTGGGGTATAAATCACATTTTCGAGGCGGAACGTGGCGAAAACAAACAAGCGCGAACTTACCCGAGAGCAAGTGACAAAAATCCTCGAAGACTTCCTTGACGGTACGGGTGGCGATTGGGACTGGGAAGCCTTCACGGAAGGCGGCGTGCTAAGCGACAGCCGCTTAGAGGAAATTCGCCTTAGAAGCCTGGGGCTTCCGACAGAGTTCCCGCCGGCTACTCGTCACGAATACGCAAACGCTAAAGGTAGGCAAGTACTTCGTGACTATATTCTTGAGTTGAGGCGTGAAGGGTGATCCTAGCTAGAAGACGGACTGGCCGCCGCAGGCGGCATCTTGGCCAGGCACTCCGCGCAGTAGCCGCCGACTTCCGTGCGCGACACCGTGACCTTCATACCGAAGTCCCGGGCGATCTGATCTTTCAATTGCTCGTACAGACGGCTTTCGAACTCGCGCACTTTGCCGCACCGCAAGCACGCCACGTGAATATGATCGCGAGGCCCGTGGCTTTCGTAGTAGTGCCGGTCGCCGCGCAGATGCAGCAAGTCCAGCTCATCGATCAGCCCGTGGTGCTTGAGCAGATCGATGGTCCGGTACACCGTCACCAAATGCACTTCGGAATCGACCTTCTGCGCACGTTCCAGGATCTGATCGACGTCCAGATGCTCTTTGGCCTCGTCCATCACTTGCAGGATGGCGCGCCTCTGCCGGGTCATGCGAATCCCGCGCTGGCTCAGGGTTTGCTGTAGGCGTCCAGTAGTTTCCGGAGAATTAATCCGCTCGCCAACAGAAACACGATGGGAACTAGATGCCGCCATTCGTCAATCTCCCAAGCTGCGGCGTATCAGCGCCAGAAAATCCGGCCCCGCGGCCCGGCCACGCTAGGAGTGGATCGGCAGCCGCCGCAAAACGTCATGATACATAACAATCGCGAACAGCACCAAAAGGAACACTAGTCCCACCTGGATATAGCGCTCTTTGAACGCCAGGCTCAGGTCGCGCCGCAGTCCGCCTTCGATGGCCAGCAGCAGAATATTGCCGCCATCGAGAATCGGAATCGGCAAGAGATTCAGAATGCCCAGGTTGATGCTGATCACCACCATCAGGAAAATCACGGAGACCGAGCCGCGCTTCACCGCTTTGCCCGCCTCGCTGCCGATGCCCACCGGTCCCTGCAGCTGCTTGATGGACACTTTGCCGGAAACCAGTTTGCCGACCACGCCCACGGTCGCGGCAATGGTTTCGCCCGTCTTGGTGGCGGCTACGCTTACGGCCTGCGTAAACGGCATGGTGTGATAGCGATATTCCTCTTTTACGCCGACGCCAATCACGTACGCGGGGTCGCCGCGCGGCATGGCCTCTTTTTCCGGAGTCACGCTAATCTGCTTCGTTTGTCCCTTGCGCTCGACTCCCAGAACCACCGGCGCGCCACCCGAGCTGCGCACCCGGTCGACGAATTGCCCCCACAACTGAATGTCTTGCCCGTTTACGGAGACAATCTTATCGCCCACTTGCAAACCGGCGCGGTCCGCAGGAAGCCCGGTGCTGACCTCGTCGATCAGCGGCGTAATCGGCGCGTAGCCAAACGTTTGCCCGATCTGCTCGCTGTCTTTTCCAGGAAGCTCCAACTCCACTTTGCGGCGCCCGTCGGTGTTTTCCACTTCCAACGAAGTACGGCTCCCAGGAACCGAATTGCCCAGAATGCGGTCCGCTTGCTCCCACGTCGGATTCTGTATCCCATCCATCGACACGATTTTGTCGCCAGCGCGAAGAGGGGAAGGGACAACCTGAGTCTTGGCCGGCGGCACGCCCACCACCTGCAGCGGCGCATCCAGATACGCGGGATACGGCTCGCCTTTAATCGCATACAGCCCAGTCAAAAGCAGAATCGGGAAAACCAGATTCACTGCCGGCCCCGCGAACGAAATCATCGCCCGCTGCCAGCGCGGCTTGCTCATCAACTCGTCCGGAGCTCCCGTCGGCGGCTTTTCGCCCGAATCCACCTCGGACAAATCTTGCCCCGCCATGCGCACGTACCCGCCCAGCGGCAGCGCGCTAATCCGGTAGTCCGTCGCGCCACGCTTCCAGCCGAACAGCCGCGGCCCAAAGCCAATCGAGAACACGTCTACGCGCACCTTGAACAGGCGTGCCATCGCAAAGTGTCCCCACTCGTGCACCAGAATCATTACGCCGAGCACCAGCACGACGCCCAATATCCAGCTCATTCTGCGCTTCCCTTCTCCTGCAAATTTCGCTCAGGGTTTGCAAGTACAAGCCCCGAAACCCGGTTACCGCGCAGCCGCTGCGGCCATCGACAACCGGTCCACCTCTTCCTTGGCCATTCGACGGGCTTCGCCATCGGCAGTAAGCACGTCGTCCATGCTCGCAAATCGCATGCGCGGCGTACGCTCAAGCACCCGCTCGATCACTTCCGGAATGCCCGCAAACGCCAGCCGCCGCTCCAGAAACGCCGCTACAGCAATCTCGTCCGCGGCATTCAGCGCACAAGGCAATGCGCCGCCTTTTTTCATCGCTTCCCGCGCCAATCGCAAACACGGAAATCGCCGCGTGGAAGCCTTCGCAAAATCCAATCGCTTGAGCTTGTTCCAGTCCAAGGCTACCTGATTAGATGTTACGCGCTCAGGATAGGTTAACGCATATTGAATCGGCATGCGCATATCCGTGGGTCCCAGTTGCGCCAGAACCGAACCATCCACAAACTCGACCATCGAGTGAATCGTCGATTGCGGATGAATCACCACCTCGATTTGCTCCGGCCGTACTCCGAAGAGCCAGCGCGCTTCGATGACCTCGAATCCTTTGTTCATCATCGTGGCCGAATCGATGGTAATTCTGTTGCCCATGCGCCAGTTCGGATGCGCCAGCGCCTGCTCTGGAGTTACATCCTTCATCGCCGCCAGGGGCGTCTTCCGGAACGGTCCGCCGGAGGCCGTCAGCACCAGCCGGCGCACTTCCTCCGGCGTTCCGCCGCGCAAGCACTGGTGTACCGCGTTGTGCTCGCTATCGACCGGCAGGATTTCCTTGCCCGCGCGCTTGGCCGCCGCCATCACCAACTCGCCCGCCGCCACCAGCACTTCTTTGTTAGAAAGCGCCACCGTGCGCCCGAGCTTCACCGCTTCATACGTCGCTTCCAGCCCGACCACGCCTACCGCCGCGGACACCACAATGTCCGCCTCCGGATGCGTGCCTACGGCGAGCATGCCTTCGCGTCCATGATGAATCGCCGGCCGCGGCGAAATATGCTTCTGCCGCAAGCGCTCCGCCAACTCGCCGGCTTTCGCCGCGTCGCTCACGGACACCAGTTCCGGCCGGTGCCGCTCGATCTGTCCGATCAGCTCATCGAGGTTCGCGCCAGCCGCCAGCGCGCACACCACGAATTGCCCCGGCAAAGCCTCGACAACCGAGAGGCATTGCCGGCCAATCGAACCGGTCGAACCCAGAATGGCCAGCTGTTTCACGGACTCCCTTGTGCTCTGCAACCTGTGGGCTTCGGATTTACGTGGAAATGCCCGAGACCTACGTGCAACCTACATGCGCGGCGAGTAGATCAATATCCAATAATACCAGACTACCGGAAACGCCAGAATCAGCGCGTCGATACGGTCCAGCACGCCGCCATGCCCGGGTAGCAAGGCGCCGGAATCTTTCACTCCCGCGCTGCGCTTGTACGCCGATTCCAGCAAGTCGCCGGCTTGCCCGGCAATGTTGCCCGCCGCAGCCATCGCCAGCAGCACCGGCAGCGGCGCATACAGCCACCTCACGAACGCCGCTCCCACGATCATCGAGCCAATCATGCTGGCGATGGCACCTTCCCAGGTTTTCTTGGGGCTGAGATGCGGAGCGAACGGGTATCGCCCGATCGCCCGTCCCACGAAATACGCCGTGGTGTCTCCCGCCCACGTAATCACCAGCGCGAACAGCAGCAGCACCGGCCCCACCGGAGTCCTCCCGTGCAGCCGCACTGCAAATGTCAGCGGAAAGGCGATGAACAGCAGGCCGCTGGCGCTGATGCCGAGCGCCGGTAGCGTCTCGACCAGCGGACGCCTGGTGTAGAGGACGATGCCAGCCGCACCGAGGACGAAAATGAAGAATACTTCAGTGGGACTCGGAAAAGTCCTGCTGAACAGCCACACCAGCCGCGGCGGAACGCGGTAGCCGCCGAAATCGCTAACCAGAATCACAGACGGCAGCCATTGCACGAAAATCAGGAGCAGCGCACAAGCCGCAGTCCAGGCGCGATAGCCGCGATGTCCAATGGCATCGCCCAGCGCGAAATACTCAAACAGCGCCAGCATCGTGATGAGCGCTACTCCGATGGCCACGATGGCCGTGGACGCCCAGAGCACCAGCGGCACCACCACGGCAATCAACACCACGGCTGTTACTACTCTTTTCCAAGTCACGAAGCGGACCACCTCACACGCAAGAGAAGCTCCCCCTGATTTGCCAGCACACTAACAGGCACAGCGAACTGAAAAGGATTACACAGACGGTGAACGGAAGCCAAACCATCTCATGGGCGGTTATGTTAGTGTTAGCAAAAACCTGGAGGGTGAGTCGTGCGAAATCGAAAGGGCGACAACGGGAAGAAAGCGTGCGTTTGCTCCCACGGCAAAGCGAGCCACCACCCGGAACGCCGCGCCAACCGCCAAGAGCCGCGCTCACTGTGCTGGTATCCCAACTGCAAATGCACCGATTACAACCCGGTAGCGCAACCCGATCGCATAGACCAGTAAGAAGCCGGCACGAGAAAGCGAGTGGGGACCGCCGAAAGAGCATCCTATCTGCGGGCTCGGGCAGGCGGAGTGTGCCAGGCAGGCAAAAAAAGCTGGCGTCGCCGTTTTGTCGGCAGTAGTTACGTCATCCGGCCCAAACGTCCTCGCAAACTGTATAAAAGTGAACAGCGCGCATCCTGCAGACTCACTAGGATGCGGCATCGCATGGTCGACCAGCGCCTTGCGGCGATTCTTCCGTTGCTGCCCGGGCATTGTGCCAGGGGCAGTTGTTGCTAACAACCTATGAACTCGGGCATATGGCCGGAATAGCAGCCACGTCCACGCGATGGTCCAGTATTCGCGCAGCGCCTCTGCGACACGATGAGCCGCCTCTCGCGTATGTATTTGCCGCATCACGAAATAACCGGCTAAGGCCGGCATCAAACTTGGGCACCCCCCTCCCCAAAACGGAAGGGTGGTCCTTTGTCCCATGAAGAACATTTTCGCCGCACTATTGTGTTTCCTGCCGGGTGCTGCTCCTGCTTTGGCGCAATCTCCGGTCGCAGTCGCCAGTAGCGACACTCCCGTGGCCGAGGTTAGGGGGGAAACTCACCTCACCGAAGGAAGCGGCAAGACTCCCATCGCCCTCGCAAGCAGCAAGCCTCTCATCCTCCCCATCAGGCCCATAAGGGCCCGGCCTCCGCTCGTGGCTGGAAGGGGCAAGATGCTGGACGTGAGCCTGGGGTACGCCTACGTGAGCAGCGGACAGAGTCTGGCCCCTCGATTGGGCTTACGGGGCGCGGATGCCAGCGCTACGATGGGTTTTTATCGCCTGGGCCTAAAAGTGGATTTGGGTTACGCGCGGGCCGCGAATGTGCTGGGGACCGGGCATCGCAGCGATGTGTTCACCTACATGGCAGGTCCCGTTTTCTATCCCACGAGGCATCGTAATTTTAATACTTACGTTCATGTGCTGGTGGGCGGCAGCAAGGTCAGTGGCCCGGTTCGCGTTGCGGACGGCCGAATCCTTCTGGGTGGATGGATGATTGGCTATGCCTGGGCCGGTGGCGGCGGAGTGGAGTACTGGCTTTCCGATTCGCTGGCCATTCGCACCGGCGCGGACTTCATGAGAACCGC
>Ga0209736_1000099_pt1 | contig 27630 bp, 18 predicted proteins | sample BlaSpr_A8_Ref_M3_FD_187992 | JGI IMG/M metagenome (GOLD analysis project Ga0209736, IMG submission 187992) | Forest soil microbial communities from Thunder Bay, Ontario, Canada - Black Spruce, Ontario site 2_A8_Ref_M3 (SPAdes) (version 2) | ecosystem: Environmental > Terrestrial > Soil > Boreal...
GTCGCGGTAGGGTCTTGACGTGATGATTTCCTGAAATGCGAGATCGCCGGAATTGAAAGCGAGCTGAGTGCGGGACATCCAATTCCGGCGAGTTTCGTTCGAGGGTCCAACAAGGGTCCAAAACTCGGCTCGTTTGGAAGGTTTTCGGGGGTCTCATTGAAATAAGGGCAATTGAATCAACGGGACTTAGAGTCTGATCGTCGAGCTCATAACCCGAAGGTCGTCAGTTCAAATCTGACCCCCGCAACATGGGCGCTTAGGAGGAGAATCCTCTAAGCGCCCTTCTCATTTAGGGTTACGAGCTGAGCCGTAACAATTCCTTCGCCTGATTTAGCGCCGCATAGTTGTTCCTGTTCTCGATGTCTGCAACAACTGGGAACAAATCACCGTAGATGCCCGTTCTAGAGCGAGTGTAGCATCACGTTCCGTTTCCGCAGAAGTGTGCGTGTAGATGTCTGCGGTCATCTTGATTGTGGAATGCCCGAGGAACTTCCATGAGGTGTCAGCCGCGGGCCGTAAGCAGCCTGCACGCAAACTTCGCAATACCTAATCGACTCCCAGGCGCCCGCACGCGAATATTCTTCACTCGTAGTTTATTGGACACCCCCCTGTAGGCCGAGTTGGAACCAGCAGCCAGCCGGTATAAGCTTGAGTTCCCTTCCTAGACAACCGGCATAAGTTTCCGGGCTGTCCCCTTTCGGCCTTTCGGGACTGTGACCGGCCTACAGCCTCCGCTCCTAATCTGGAGTTAGATGAAGACGAAGTCTCCATTGCATCGCAAGGTGCAACTCGCGCTCGGAGCCGCCATCTTGGCCTCGTTCGTCGTGGCCGCGATCTCCTATCGCTCCATGATCGCGTCCACGGAAAGCGACCGATGGGTGCGGCACACTCACGAGGTTCTTGAAAAACTTCAGAATTTGCTCTCCGCAATGGAGAGTATCGAATCGAGCTATCGCGGATTTGTCTTGACTGGCAAGGAATCCTATCTCGAGTCCTACGGAGCCAGCATATTAGGCGTAGAGCAGGGCGAAGCAACCGTTCGCAACTTGACGGCGGATAACCCCAAACAGGTAATCCTGATTCCGACCCTCGAAGGGTTGGCTGCTCAGAAGATCCAGTTCGGCGAGAGGGTCATTGGCTTGCGCCAGACAACGGGTATGGAGGCGGCAGCGGATGCCGTGCGAAGTGGAACGGACGAGCGGATCATGGGTGAATTTCAAGGTGTAGTTCGCCAGATGCAGGACGAAGAGCTGGGACTGTTAATGCTACGCGACGCGACCGCGAAGCGACACTTGCGCCAGACCAAGACTGTTTTGATCCTGGGGACCGTCATGGGCTTGTTGATCGCCGCTGCCGCAGGCTGGAGCGTCCAGCGCGACAGCATCGAGCGCGGGCTGGCGGAGGAGGCCCTCCGGGGCCAGGAAGAAAAATATCGGCTGCTCATCGATGGAGTGCAGGACTATGCCATCTTTACGCTCGACCCGCGTGGGATGGTCGCCAGTTGGAATGCCGGAGCCGAACGCATCAAGGGCTACAAAGCCGACGAGATCATCGGGCAGAATTTCTCGCGCTTCTATCTTCAGAGCGATATCGATCAAGGTAAACCGGAAGAAGAGCTCCAGATCGCAGCCGCCAGCGGTCGCTCGGAAATAGAACACTGGCGCGTGCGAAAGGACGGATCACGGTTTTGGGCCAGTGTCGTCATCACCGCGGCGCGCGAGTCTTCCGGGCGCCTACTCGGCTTTTCCGAGATCAGCCGGGACATCAGTGAGCGCAAGGAAACGGAGGCGAAGTACCGCGGGCTGCTGGAGGCAGCGCCGGATGCGATGGTTGTAGTGAACCAGGGCGGGGAGATCGTCCTGCTAAATGTTCAGGCGGAGAAGCAGTTCGGGTACTCCCGCGATGAACTCCTCGGACAGAAAGTGAAAAACATCATTCCAGAAGGTTTCGCGGAACCGCTGATCGCTGACGGTACCCGAACAGCGGCTGAGGCACTGTCGCAGCAGATCGGTACGGGGATCGAACTCTACGGGCGGCGAAAGGATGGAAGCGATTTCCCAATCGAGATCATGCTGAGCCCGCTGGAAAGCGCGGAAGGAATCCTAGTGACGGCAGCCGTCCGCGACATCAGCGTGCGCAAGGATGCGGAAAGGCATCTGGCACAGATGGAGGGCAGGTATCGCGGGCTGCTGGAAGCTGCTCCGGATGCCATGGTGGTGGTGAACCAGAGCGGGGAGATCGTGCTGCTGAACGTACAAGCGGAGAAACAGTTCGGATACCACCGCGATGAACTGCTTGGGCAGAAGGTGAAGAACATCATTCCGGAGGGCTTCGCGGAACGGCTGATCGCCGACGCTTTGCGATCCGCAGAAGACGCGCTGGCACAGCAAATAGGAACGGGGATTGAGCTCACTGGGCGGCGGAAGAATGGAAGCGATTTCCCGATCGAGATCATGCTGAGCCCGCTGGAAAGCGCGGAAGGAGTCCTGGTGACGGCCGCCATCCGTGACATCAGCGTACGCAAGAAATCCGAAGAGCATCTGGTTAAGACTATGGGCGAACTGAAGCGCTCCAATGACGAGCTGCAGCAATTTGCCTACGTCGCATCCCACGATCTGCAGGAACCGCTGCGCATGGTAGCCAGTTATACGCAACTCTTGGCCAAGCGCTATAAAGGCCGCCTGGATTCCGATGCCGATGAGTTCATCGCTTATGCAGTGGACGGGTCCACCCGCATGCAGGGGCTGGTCCAGGATCTGCTGGCCTATTCGCGCGCGGGGACAAATGGAAAGGCGCTCCACGAGATTTCCAGTGAAGACGCATTGAAAGAAGCACTCACAAACTTACGAGCGACGATAGAGGAGAGCGGTGCGATCGTGACTCACGATTCACTGCCAGCCATCACGACCGACGACAGGCAATTGGCCCAGGTATTTCAGAACCTAGTGGGGAACGCCATCAAATACCGCAGCGCCGAAGTCCCTCGCGTACACGTCTCTGCCATGAAAAACGGTGGCAATGAATGGATCTTTTCTGTGCGAGACAATGGCTTGGGAATTGACCCTCAATACTTTGAAAGAATCTTCATCCTTTTCCAGCGCTTGCACGGGCCAAGAGAGTTCAAGGGCACCGGAATCGGATTGGCCATTTGCAAGAAGATGCTGGAGCGGCTTGGCGGAAGGATCTGGGTCGAGTCGCAACCCGAAAAGGGCTCAACCTTCTACTTTGCTCTGCCGGAAAGAGATGGCAAATGATGAAATCAATCGGAACCGACGCGGCACCTATCGAAGTTCTTTTGGTTGAAGATAGTCCCGGCGATGTCCGGCTCACCCAGGAAGCGTTTAAAGACGCCAAGGTGCTTATCAACTTGAACGTCGCGTCGGATGGCGTAGAAGCAATGGCTTTTCTAGGACGCGAGGGAAAATACGCCGATGCTCCTCGCCCGGATCTGATCTTGCTTGATTTGAATCTGCCCAAGAAAGACGGCCGGGAGGTCTTGTCGGAACTCAAGGAGAGTCCGGCCCTTAAGAGCATTCCAGTGGTCATCTTGACGACCTCCGCATCCGAGGCGGACATCCATGGAAGTTATCAGCACCATGCGAACTGCTACATCACCAAGCCTGTGGACCTCGAGGGGTTCCTCAAAGTGGTGAAGAGCATCGACAGTTTCTGGCTGTCGGTAGTCAAGCTGCCCCGCGAAACGCGTTCATGAAGGAAAAGGCTCTCCATGTTCTCCTGGTTGAAGATAACGCCGGAGATGCCCGTTTGCTGCGCGAGATGTTCAGTACGGAGAAGCCCGGCAGTTTCGAATTGACACACCACTTGCGCATGAGCGAAGCCATGATTCATCTGGCGAAAGGCGGGGTGGACGTGGTGCTGTTGGACCTGGGACTGCCGGACGCACATGGTCTCGATACCGTGCGGCAGGCTCACGCGGTGGCCCCAAGCGTCCCGCTCATTGTGCTAACCGGTTTGGATGACGAGGCCCTGGCCGCCGAAGCCATGAAGGAAGGCGCGCAAGACTATCTGATCAAAGGGCAGATCGAAAACCGTGCGCTGCCCCGGGCGCTTCGCCATGCCATCGAGCGCCATCGCATGCAAACCGAAACCGACCTCATCCGCACAAATCAGATGCAGTTCAAGGATGAGTTCCTCTCCCATGTGTCGCACGAGCTGCGTTCACCGCTGACGGCGATCTATCAGTTTGTGACCATTCTCCAGGACAGGTTGGCGGGCGAATTGAATGTGGAACAGCACGACTACCTGGGAATCGTTCTAAGGAATGTCAAACAACTGCAATCAATGATTAATGACTTAGTGGAAGTTACTCGCGTGCAGGCAGGTAAGTTGGAGATCGAACTGCAATGCACTTCGCTTTCCGATGCCGTCGTTTACGCCGTCAACACACTGCAAGGTGCCGCCAACGCCAAGGGAATCACCCTCACTTCAGAGATAGAGCTCCGGTTGCCATCCGTCTGTGCCGACCCCACGCGCATTCGACAAATCCTGATAATCCTACTGGAGAACGCCATGAAGTTCACCCCGGCAAACGGCGCGGTGAAGGTTCGGGTTCGGGTGTTTCGGGATCCGAATCTCCTGGTTCTGGAGGTCTCAGACTCAGGATGTGGGATCAGTCCAGACATGACTGAGCGAATCTTTGAACGCCTCTTCCAAACACCGGATCCGGCCACGGCAGGCCGTAAGGGTCTCGGGCTGGGGTTGTTCATCTGCAAAGAGTTGGTGACACGACAGGGCGGTCAAATCTGGGTCAGGAGCGCTCTGGGGAAAGGTGCCGTTTTTTCCGTTACCTTGCCTGTTTTTTCTCTACCTAACCTCATCGCCCCAGCCCTCAAGAGGGAAAGACAGACGGAAGGTCCCATCACACTGGTGGTGACAGAGATCGGTTCACAGACCGGCTGGCTTTCCGAGGACGTGCGCGCCGAGCAATCTCAAGGAGTGCGCGACATTTTGCAGCGGTGCGTGCACTCCGATCTGGACGTACTCTTGCCCAAAATGGGCCCTGCGGGAGCCACAGAACTCTTCTTCATCCTGGCGATTACCGACGAAATTGGCGGCGAAGCGATTTCGAAACGGATTCAGGAACGCATGAACGATTTCGAATATATGCAGAAAGCAGGTTTAACCACATCGACGTCTTACCGGTCGGTTGAGGCGATCAAACGAAACGCGCGTGAATCGATGAAAGACTTTGCGGAGAAGGTGGCCAATCAAATTCAGGAACTAATGAACGAGGAAATCTCGTCGAGGATGGTGAATAGTGGCTAATAAGAAAATTCTAATCGTGGATGATGATCCGGATGTGCGCCAAGGCATGCATGTGCGCCTCAAGGCTAACCACTACGATACCTTCTTTGCCGGCGACGCGCCGTCGAGCATTGCGGAGGCCCGGAAGAACGAGCCGGATTTGATTATCCTGGACCTCGGACTGCCGGCTGGCGACGGTTTCGTCGTCATGGAGTGGCTCAAGTCTAACCCGTATCTCGCCGTGATCCCGGTTATCGTGGTCTCCGCTCGAGACGTTCTCGCAAACAAAGAACGTGCGCTTAAAGCCGGGGCTAAAGCCTTTCTCCAAAAACCTGTGGATAATGCCGAACTTCTGAAGGTCATTCGGCAAGCTCTGGGAGAACCCGCGCTGGCGACCAAACCTGTCGTGCATGACTTGGGATCCCTCTAGGAAGGAGCGACGCCGGCCGCGCATACCCACACTGCAGCTCTTTCAGTTCGAGAAAATGATTCGCGCCTCAGGCGGACAGGGAAATTGGCAAAGAGAGCCGATAATTCTTAGGACATCTAAGAACACTAATAAACAGCGGAGTGACTCTTTTAGGGCAGTTATGCGGACCGTTTTAGCGAAGTATAGATCTGTGAAAGTGGCGACGAGGCTATCCGCCAGATGTTGTAACCGTAATTGTTAGCGGCGGCGGTCCACAAGATCGGTGAACCGGACCAGCAACCAAATGGAGGATGTAATGAGCAATTCTGTAGGGTTTGTGACCGGCCCCAGAGAGCGCGGGGATACCAGCACCATTGAGAGCGTGGCGGATATTCTTGAACGCGAACTGCAATCTGTGATTGTGGATTGGCTGTCTCGAGTCGAGCAGGAGCCGGACCTCACTTGTATTCCGCTGAGCTTTGAAGATCGCACCGGCCATCTTCCTCATCTTCTGCATGACGTAATTGCGCGGTTGCGTCTGGATGCCGGGACGAAAGCTCCGATCTCAAAAGCTGCAGCCGAACACGGAGATTTGCGACGGAAACAAGGCTACACGGTAGCGATGGCAGTGGAGGAATCTCGTCTGCTGCAGGTCACTATTTTTTCGACGCTGCACAAAAACGTGAAGAACTTGGAATTCAGCCTGTTGCTTCCGGACGTGGTGACGATTGCGGACGAGGTGGATGCGCAGTTGAAGGAGCAGATGCTGCGGTTTATGGCCGCAGATGCCGCGAAGACGGCCACGGGTAAGTGACACGTTTCTGGAAATTTAGGCTGGATGACCAACTTGGAGCCGAAAACTGTGAAACCAACGACCACGCAAGACAGCGGCGAGTGCGTTCTGCTAATCGGGGATGAGGCCGGCGAAGCCGCTGGAATTTTAGAGGGAGCAGGTTTGCCAACGGACGAACGAGTCCGCGTAGAGTGGGTCAGCGAGCTTTCCAGCGGCATCGAACGGTTGCGCTCTGGCGGGGTCGCGGCTGTCGTGCTCGACCTGACATTTCCCGATAGCGGCGGCATGGCTACGTTCGACAAGCTCTTTCAGGCCGCGCCCGGAGTGCCCATTTTGATTGTGAGCGGAGCCGATGGAGAAGAAACGGCCAGGCAAGCAGTACGGCGCGGGGCCCGGGATTACGTTATCAAGAGTCCCGCCGATGGCTACCGGCTAAGGCGCACGGTGCGCACGATGCTGGATAGCCGTGCCGCGGAAGCACGGCTTTCGGAAAACGAAGTGGCCAACATGACGCTGGATTCCATCGGAGAGGCCGTCCTGCGCACGGATTTACTAGGCAACATCACCTATCTGAATCGCATCGCGGAAAACATGACCGGATGGTCCCGCGAGGAAGCCCACGGTCGCCCTGTGGCGGACGTGCTCCGGATCATCGATGGCGCTGACCGCGCGCCAGTTGGCAGTGCCTTGGCACTTGCAACAGAGGAAGACAAAGCTGCGAACTCGGTGGCCAGCTGTAAAAACTGCATTCTGGTTCGACGCGACGGCTCCGAGGTCGGCATCGAAAGCACCACGACCATCATCCGTGAGCACGACGAGAGCGCAACTGGCGCAATTGTGGCTTTTCGCGACGTCAGCGCCGCCCGGGCCAAATCGCTCGAAATGTCGCACTTGGCGCAACACGATGTCCTGACCGATTTGCCGAACCGGGCGCTGTTCAACGACCGGCTGGCGCAAGCGATCGCGCTGGCGGAGCGTCAGAGCAAGCAACTCGCCGTGATGTTTGTCGATTTAGATCACTTCAAGAAGATCAACGACTCCCTGGGCCACGATGTTGGCGATAAACTGCTCCGCTCGGTGGCCGCGCGATTGAAAGCGTGTGTCCGGCGGTCGGATACGATAAGCCGGCTAGGCGGTGACGAATTTGTGGTATTGCTTTCCCAAGTCGAGCATGCGGAAGACGCAGCCATTAGCGCTCGAAAAACCCTCAGGGCGTTAACGGCGCCGCACATTATCGATAGCAAGAGTCTTGATATCAGCGTAAGCATCGGGGTAAGCACCTATCCCAGTGACGGGCAGGACGCCGAGAGCTTGATAAATAGGGCCGATAACGCGATGTACGAAGCCAAGCAGCGTGGCCGGAATAACTATCAGTTCTTCCGCCACGAAATGCACGCGCGATTGGCGGAACGGCAATCGCTGGAAGCGGATTTGCGCTGCGCGCTGGGGCGGAACGAGTTTGTGCTGCACTACCAGCCGAAACTTAATCTTCAGACCGGGCAGATTACCGGGGTGGAAGCGCTTATCCGCTGGCTGCACCCGCAGCGGGGAATGGTGTACCCGGAGCAGTTTGTGCCGCTCGCCGAAGAGTGCGGCTTGATTTTGGGTATCGGACAGTGGGTGCTCGTTGAAGCATGCAAACAGGCACGGGCGTGGCTGGATACCGGAATCGGGGTTGTGCCGGTATCCGTGAATGTGTCTGCGGCGGAGTTCGGCGCCAAGGATTTTCTGTCGGGAGTTCGCGCCGTGTTGATTGCCACGGGCGTGGAGCCTCAGAACCTCGAGCTTGAACTGACCGAGAGCGTTCTCATGCATGACGCGGAGGCTGCTGTGGCGACGCTTGGCAAGCTGAAAGCCATGGGCGTTCAGGTGGCCATCGACGACTTTGGCGCAGGCTATTCCAGCTTTACTTATTTGCGGCGTTTTCCGTCAGACGCATTGAAGCTCCATCATTCTTTCGTGCAGGAGATCACCGCGGACCCGCGAGACGCCGCCATTGTGAGTGCCATGATCAATATGGGCAGGAGCCTGAAGCAGCGGATCATTGCGGAGGGGGTAGAGACGAGCGCGCAACTCGAGTTTCTGCGGCGCCACGGGTGTGAGGAGGGACAGGGCTATTATTTCAGTCGTCCCGTCGTGGCCGAGCGGGTAGCGAACTTGTTCAAGGTTGGCATATTGGATGGAGTTGTTCACTAACGATGAAAAGGAGGCGCCCTCACAGGAACCCCGGCGATAGCTCGCGCCCACTTCACGATTGAGCATTTTGACTTAGTACCATTTGTGTCTAGTTAGAAATCAACAGACGGTTCACCGTTCTTGACTTTGCCGTCCAACGCGCAATACTAAAGATCCCTTCCGGAATCATCCTCTTGGTAGCCGACTGCCCTCTCCAGTCAACCAGTTGCTGTAGCATGGGCAAAATGAATGCACAAGAAATCGATCAAAGTACTGCTCCTGGTCGAAGATAACCCCGCGGACGTCCGTTTGCTCCGCGAGATGTTCAAGGAACAGAGCTCGCACCACACTGAATTGACACAAGTTGAGAGCATGGGGCAGGCCGAGAAGCATCTTGCGGAGGGCCCGGTTGACATCATCTTGCTCGATCTGGGGTTGCCCGACACCCAAGGAATAGAGTCGATTCGCAGGGCCCGGGCCGTCGCGCCTCACGTCCCTCTGGTGGTGCTGACGGCGTTGGACGACGAGTCCATGGCCGCACGAGCCTTGCAAGAAGGCGTGCAAGACTATCTCATCAAAGGCCAAATCGATGCGCGCGGCCTTCTTCGCGCCTTGCGCTACGCCGTCGAGCGCAAAAGCATGCAAGAAGAGTTATTCGCCGAAAAGGAACGCGCCCAAGTCACCCTCAACTCCATCGGCGACGCCGTTATTTGCACGGACATCTCCGGAAATATCACCTTCCTCAATCTCGTTGCGCTAAGAATGACCGGCTGGTCGCGGGAAGAAGCGGCAGGCATGCCCATGGCTAAAGTTTTCCGCGTCCTGGACGCCGCCAGCCGTAAGACCACACCGAATCCAATGGAGATGGCCGTCAGTCAAAACCGCACCATGCACCTGCCCTCGAACTGTATCCTCATCCAGCGTGACGGATGCGAAATTCCCATCGAAGATTCCGTCGCCCCCATCCATGACCGGGAAGGCCACGCCACCGGTGCGGTAATCGTCTTCCGTGACGTCAGTTCGACCCAGACGATGGCCATGCAGATGGCCCATTCCGCCCATCACGACTTCCTGACCGGTTTGCCCAATCGCAAGCTCTTGAACGACCGGGTCAGCCAGGCGATCGCCTTGGCGCTGCGTAATACGAAAAAAGTCGCCGTCCTGTTTTTGGATTTAGACGGTTTCAAACACATCAACGATTCCCTGGGACATTCGATCGGCGACCGACTGCTGCAATCCATCGCAAAGCGGCTGGTGGAAAGCGTGCGCGGCTCGGACACCGTCAGCCGGCAGGGCGGAGATGAATTCGTGGTGCTGCTTTCCGAAGTCGAGGGTTTGGAGAGTGTTGCAAGTACAGTAAGAAGATTGCTGCAAGTGGGGACCGAGTCCCACGCCATCGACCAGCACGACCTTCACGTCACCAGTTGCATTGGAGTGAGCATCTATCCCGACGACGGCCTGGACGCGGAGACGCTCATCAAAAACGCGGACACCGCGATGTACCAGGCCAAGGAAAATGGCCGTCAGAGCTATCAGTTTTTCAAGCCGGCCATGAACGTCCGCGCCGTCGAGCGGCAATCCATCGAGGGGAGTTTGCGGCGAGCGCTGGAACGCCAGGAATTCGCGGTGCACTACCAGCCCAAGATCAATTTGCGGACCGGAGAGATTTCCGGCGCGGAAGCATTGATTCGCTGGACGCATCCCACTCGAGGGTCGGTCTCTCCAGCCCAATTCATTCCCGTTGCCGAGGACTGCGGTTTGATTCTACCGATTGGCAACTGGGTCCTTCGTGAAGCGTGTAAACAGGCCCGCATCTGGATAGAGGCAGGCCTGCCCCTGGGTACCATGGGGGCGAACATCTCCGCGATGGAGTTCCGGAACGAGAACTTTCTTGAGGGCGTATTCTCCATTCTCGAGGACACCGGTTTGGATCCAAGGTTTCTGGAACTGGAGTTGACGGAAAGCGTTTTGATGAAGCGACCTGAATCCACTGCATCCGTTCTGCGAGCGCTAAGAGCAAAAGGGGTGCAGGTTGCGGTCGATGACTTCGGCACGGGCTATTCCAGCTTGAGCTATCTGCAGAAGTTTTCCATCGATGCCCTCAAAATCGACCAGTCGTTCGTCCGTCGCATCACCACCGCTCCCACGGAGACTACCATCGTGACGGCAGTCATCAGCATGGCTCGCAGCCTCAAGCTGCGGGTCGTTGCTGAGGGTGTGGAAACGCTGAAAGAGCTGGAATTTCTTCAGGCTCACCAATGTGACGAGGCCCAAGGATACTATTTCAGTCGACCCGTGCCCGCCGAGCAATTCGTCAAGTTGCTCGAAACCGGCATATCAGAAACACTCCACCGCTGATACCTGGGTTGGCATTCTCGGGGTCAGCTCGGCCTGATATTCGCAGAACTCCTTCCAGAACGCCGCCCGCAATCCAGCGGAAGCTGTTAACCCGAAGGTCGTCAGTTCAAGTCTGCCCGCAACCAATTCCATAAATTCAAGACCGGGCACAGGCGCCCGGCCTTTTTCCTTTGCGCAGTGGGTTATGCGCGTCGATCCCACGAGTTCGCTGTTACCTGCGTCGTGCTCGCGTGCCAGCGTTTAGCGAGGCAACTTGCCAAGCCATTCGTTGCCGAGTGCGCGACGCGAGATCGGGCGCGTCGACGACCATTTCCCGCCGCACTGCGGGCACTTCCCGAGTACAAACCGCGGATGGTTTAGGCCTTTCCCGTCGACCCGAAGGTCCAGGACGAAGCGACATCTGGGGTTATCGCATACGGTGTAGTGGTTCATTTAGAACCTCCTTGAGGGCGTGCTATGGGTATCGCGGCGCCGATATTGCCGTCAATACGGTAGAAGTACGTACACCCCCTGAGACCTGCTGCGATTCACCCTAACTGAGCTAGTGCCGATGCAAACCGCGTTGAAAATAGGTGTTCGATGCTGGGACGAGTAATCCCATTTCCGCGCGATTTGCACACCATTCAGAGCCTTTTATTACCAACAAGAGCTTGCAAATGAATAGCTTGCAGGCGTAGAACTTGGGGTAAGCCACTTGCGTTCCTATAGGCAGACACTATGGACATTCAACGACCTTCTAACGCCCGTGCAAAAAAGATTCGCCGCATCATTTACGCCGCCGTCGGCCTCTTGTTAGTCGCCGGAGTTTCCTACGGGTTATCCCGCCTGCGACCCGCGGCCCCGTCTGTAGACCGCTCCACCATCTGGCCCGATGAGGTCAAGCGCGGTCCGATGGTGCGCGAAGTCCGCGGACTCGGCACTCTTGTGCCGCTCGACATTCGCTGGATTCCCGCGCAAACCACTGCGCGCGTCGATAGAATTGTCGTCCGGCCCGGTCCCCAGCTGCTCGCTCCCGGCACCGTTATCCTCGAACTGAGCGATCCGACTCTTCAGCGCGAAGTTGTCGATGCCGAATACCAGTTGAAGGGCGCCGAAGCCGATTACGCCAATCTGAGAGTCCAGATCAACAGCGAATTGATGAACCAGAAAGCCACGGAAGCGTCCGTCCGCAGCGACTACGAACAAGCCAAGATTCAGCACGATGTCGACCTAAAGCTTTTCAAGGAAGGCATCGCCCCCGACGTAACCAAGGAGCTTTCTCGCGTACGCGTCGAGCAACTCGCCATTCGCGCTGAATTGGAGGCCGAGCGCACCAAGGTCGCTGCCGATTCTTCGCAAGCTCGTCTGCAAGCCCAAACGGCTCGCGTTGAGCAACAGAAAGCCCTCTATGGTTTGAAGCGGGCGCAGGCCGACGCGCTTCATGTCCGCGCCGGCATTAATGGCGTCTTGCAACTCCTGCCCGTGGAAGAGGGCGCGAACGTGGCGGTAGGAACGAACCTCGCCCGTGTCGCCGATCCGCGTCGCCTCAAGGCGGAGATCAAGATCGCCGAAACCCAGGCCAAAGATGTCGCCTACGGCCAAAGCGCGACCATCGACACCCGCAACGGCATCGTTAAGGGTCACGTCATCCGCATCGATCCTTCCGTCGTCAACGGCACCGTCACCGTGGACGTTGGCATCGACGACCCTTTGCCGCTGGGTGCCCGGCCCGACCTTAGCGTCGACGGCACCATCGAGCTCGAGAACCTGAAAGACGTCCTTTACGTCGGCCGTCCGGTACACGGCCAGTCCGATAGCACCATCGGCCTCTTCAAGATCGATGCGGACGGCAGCGAAGCCGAGCGCGTCAACGTCAAACTTGGCCGCGCCTCCGTCAATACCATCGAGATCGTTTCCGGGCTGAAAGTCGGGGACAAAGTCATTCTGTCGGATATGTCCGCTTGGGACAATTTCGACCGTATCCGATTGAAATAGTGACCAAAACCGGTTTTCGGCGTCAGAAGCAGATAGTGGTGGGCTTCTAAGAACTAGCAGAGATTGCACTTCCCTTTCGCGAGAGGCCTGGAGATGCGTACGCTCTGGCAGGACATGCAGTTCGGCCTGCGGATGCTGGGGAAAAACCCTGGCTTCACCCTGATCGCCATTCTCACCCTGGCGCTGGGCATTGGCGCAAACACCGCCATCTTTTCCATTCTGCAGCAGATCATGCTGCGCACCCTCCCGGTTCGGAATCCCCAGGAACTGGTCTTGTTCCGCTCTCCCGGCCCGAAGCAGGGCCACGTCTGGAGCGACGGCGACGACACCGAAATCTTCTCCTATCCTATTTATAAGGGTCTGGCCAAGAACACTTCGGTGTTCAACGGCGTCATCGCTCGCTATCAGTTCCCTGCCAGCCTCGCCGACCACGGCCAAACCGATCGCGCCTCCGGAGAATTGGTTTCCGGCAACTACTTCGAAACCCTCGGCGTGCGCCCGGCGCTCGGCCGCTTGCTGACCCCGGAAGACGATCAGGTGCAAGGCGCGCATCCCGTTGCTGTCCTCAGCCACGGCTACTGGCTTCAACATTTCGGCGGCGACCCCGGCGTACTCAACCGCACGGTCCTCATCAACAACACCGAAATGACCCTCGTCGGCGTCTCGCAGGCCGGCTTCACCGGTATTCAAGTCGGTCAAACGCCAGACCTCTTCGTCCCCATGATGATGAAAGGCCAGATGACGCCGCTGCGCAGCGGCCTGGACGACTGGAACGACTACTGGGTCGCCGTGCTCGCGCGCCGCAAGCCCGGAATCTCCGTGCAGCAGGCTGAGGCAGCCATCAGCACCGAATATCGGCCCCTCTTGGAACAGCAAGTCGCCACGCTGAAGCACATCGACGCCAAAAAGCGTGAAGACTACCTTAAGAAGAAGATTGTCCTCTCCTCAGGCGCGCAGGGCCGCACAATCGTACAGCGCGACTCCGGCCCGGCCCTGCTGGCCCTCTTCGCCATGGTTGCGCTTGTCCTTCTGATTGCCTGCACCAACGTGGCAAATCTGCTTCTAGCGCAGGGTGCCACCCGTCAGCGGGAATTCACCATTCGCACCGCGCTGGGTGCCACCCGCGGCCGCATTGTTCGCCAACTGTTGGTCGAAAGCTTCCTCTGTGCCCTGGCTGGCGGCGGTATCGGCATAATTTTAGCCGCCTGGCTAATGAACATTTTGACCCGCGCCGTCGTTTCTGACACAGGGATCATGGGCATCACTTCGCACATCGACGGAACCATCCTGGGTTTTGCCGCGGGCGCTACCTTGCTGTCCGGGCTGCTCTTTGGCCTGCTGCCCGCCTGGCGCGTTGCCCGCACCACCATCACCCAATCGCTCAAGGACCAGGGTTCCACTTCCTCCGCCGGCCCTGCGCATGTGCGCTTCCGCAAAGTACTCGTAGCCGGCCAGGTAGCCTTCACTCTTCTGCTCCTTGCAGGTGCCGCGCTCTTCACCCGCACGCTCTGGAACCTGCGCAGCCAGAGCCTCGGCCTCAGCACCGAGAACGTCATCACTTTCTCCATTCAGCCACAGCTCAATGGCTATTCCCCTGAACGCACCGTCGCGCTCCTGGATCAGCTTCGCCAGCGCTTGGCTGCCTTGCCCGGTGTTCGCGGCGTGGGCAGCTCCGAAATTCCCGTCCTTACGGGTACGGACATGGGCGGCAACATTACCGTCGAGGGCCGCCAGAGCCTCGATACCGACGAAAGCCACGTCAACTTTGACGCCGTCAGCTCCAACTATTTTTCGACCATGCAAGTTCCGCTCGTTGCCGGGCGCGAATTCAAGGAAAGCGACTCCGCCACCAGCCCCAAAGTCGCCATCATCAACGAAACCATGGCCAAGAAGTTCTTGCCCGGCCGCAACCCTCTCGGAGCACACTTTGCTCAGGGCGGAGGCGCTGACGTCAAGCCCAACATCGAAATCGTCGGCGTCGTCAAAGATGTGAAGCAAGAACACGTACGAACAGAAGACCGCTCCTACTTCTTTCTTCCGTACTCGCAGGCCGGCGCGCTTTTCGCCATGAGCTTTTATGTGCGCACCCAACAGGATCCCCTGCTGGTCGCCAACGAACTTCGCGACGCCGTTCACCAGCAAGACGCGAATCTCCCCATCTACGAGCTCAAGACTCTCTCTCGCGTAGTGGACGAGGACCTGTTTGCCGAACGCCTGGTCGCCACGCTCTCCGCGGGCTTCGGTGGTCTTGCCGCTCTTCTTTCCGCATTGGGCATTTACGGCGTGCTCGCCTATCTGGTCGTCCAGCGCACCCGGGAAATCGGCATTCGTCTCGCGCTTGGCGCGGGAACCGGCAACATTCGCGCCTTAGTCTTCAAGGAAGTGTTCTGGATGGTGCTCGTCGGTGTACTCGTGGGCTTGCCGCTGGCCTATGGCCTTGCGCGCCTCAGCCAATCGCTGCTTTTCGATGTCCACGCTAACGACGTCACCATTTACCTGACCTCGATCGCAGTGATTGCCGCCGTAGCGGCCGTTGCGTGCTATGTCCCGTCGCGCAGGGCCACGCGCATCGATCCCATTCAGGCTTTGCGGTATGAGTAGGGCTCGCGGTGCAGTTTGTTTCAAGATTACAGCAGTTGGCACCACAAATTTCTGAAATCGCAAGAAACAAGGAGCGAAAATGGCAGACACCAACCCCGTACTCATCAAGATGGATGGCGTGAAAAAAGTTTTCTACACTGATGAAGTCGAGACGCATGCCCTCGAGGAAATCCATCTCGAAATCCGCAAAGGCCAATACATCTCCATCGCCGGCCCTTCCGGTTGCGGCAAGTCCACGCTGCTCTCCATCCTCGGCCTGCTCGATTCCCCCAGCGACGGCAGCTACCTGCTCAACGGCCAGCCCGTCGCCAAGCTCACCATCAGCGAGCGCACCCGCATTCGCAACCGCGAAATCGGCTTCATCTTTCAGGCCTTTAACCTCATCGGCGATCTTACCGTCTATGAAAACGTCGAACTGCCGCTCACCTATCGCGGCACCGGCACCGCCGAGCGCAAACAAAAAGTCCAGCACGCCCTCGAGCGTGTCGGAATGGCTCACCGCTTGCGCCACTATCCTTCGCAACTCTCAGGCGGTCAGCAACAGCGCGTTGCCGTGGCTCGCGCTCTGGTCGGCGATCCCCTCATCCTGATGGCTGACGAGCCCACCGGAAACCTCGACTCCAAAAACGGCGAAGCCGTCATGGAACTGCTCCGCGACCTGCACCGCAACGGCGCCACCGTCTGCATGGTCACCCACGACCAGCGCTACGCCGACTTCGCCGAACGCACCATTCACCTCTTCGACGGCCGCATTGTCGAGGAAAGCAAAGAAGTCCACGCGAGCGTCTGACGCTGCGCCCGGCAAGCACAGCAGCACGCCGATGGGCGCCTGACGGAACCCTCACAGAATCGGGAGACGGCAATGAGCATCCTGTTGCAAGACATCCGCTTTGCTTTGCGGATGCTTCGGAAGCATCGGCTCGCCACGCTGGTCTCCGTGATCGCACTGGCTCTCGGAATCGGTGCCAACACCGCGATCTTCAGCGTCGCCGAAGGGTTCCTCCTTCATCCCGTTCCGATTCCCCATGGCGATCGCTTGGCAGCCATGGGCTATGCCCGCATCCAACAAAACATTGATCTTGATTCCGTAGCTCCCGCCACTTTTCTGGACTGGAAAAAACAGGTTCGCTCCTTCGACGAGCTCGCGGCCTACGATTGGGACGAAATCAATCTGACCGGAGATCGCGAGCCGCAAAAAGCCCAGGCCTTTGCCGTCACCTCCAATTTCTTCCACCTCGTCGATGTTTCTCCCACCATGGGACGCGCTTTCCTCCCGGAAGAAGAGGAACCCGGCAAGGACCGCGAGATCATTCTCAGCTACGGACTCTGGGAGCGGCGCTACGCTTCCGACCCCAATATCCTCAATAGAACCGTCAAAGTCGATGGACTGGGCTTCACGGTCGTCGGCGTCATGGGCAAGGGCTTTAACTTTCCTTATCCTGCCGAAGCTTGGGTTCCGCTCGCGCTAACCACCGCACAGCGCCAAATTCGCGACACTCGATATTTGTGGGTGCTCGGTCATCTCCGCCCAGGCGCAAAGCTGGCGACCTCCGCATCCGAACTGCAAGCCATCTCCGAGCAGCAAGCCGCCGCTTATCCTGACGCTTACAAAGGCTGGCAGATCAAACTAATCCCCCTGGCCGAATTCGCCACCGGCGATCTCACTCGCCAATACACCCTTCTGCTTCTCGGTGCCGTCGGTTTCGTTCTCCTCATCGCCTGCCTCAACGTCGCCAATGTCCAATTCGCGCGCATGACTTCCCGCTCCAAAGAGCTCGCCGTGCGCGCCACTTTAGGCAGCAGCCGCTGGCGCATCGTCAGGCAGTTGCTCACCGAAAGCATTCTGCTTTCGCTGGCGGGCGCCGCAATCGGCCTGTTCCTGGCGCAATGGGAACTCCAGCTCATTCTGAAGAACATGCCCGCCGACGTCGCCAAGTTCATCGCCGGCTGGACCACCATCCACCTGGACGCCGGAGCCTTCCTCTTCACACTCGCCATGGCCGTCGCCAGCGGCATCCTCTCGGGAATCGCTCCGGCTTTGCTGAGCTCCCGCGCAACATTGGGCGAAACGCTCAAGGAAACGGGTCGTGGCTCTTCTGGCGGCGTCAAACGCCATCGCGTGCGCAACGCTCTGGTGGTAGCGGAAATCTCTCTCGCACTGATTCTGCTGGTCGGCGCCGGGCTCCTGGTCAAGAACTTTCAAGGCTTGCTCGCCGTGAACAACGGCTTCTCGCCGCAAACTCTTCTGACCCTCAACCTGACTCTTTCCGACGCCCAGTATACCCAACCCTCTTCGCGAGCAACGTTTCATGCGCAAGCACTCGAAAAGCTCGCCTCCCTGCCTGGCGTCGAATCCGCCGGTCTGGTTAGCAGCGTTCCTTTTGCCGGCGGAGGGCTGGCCCGCCGCCTTTTCACCATCGAAGGGCGCGCTCCAGAAGCGCGCGGCGAGCAAGTCACCGCCGGAGTCGAAACCGTCAGCCCAAATTATCTGCGCATGCTGCACATCGGCCTGCTGGACGGCCGCGAGTTGCTAGACAGCGATCAGGACGGCGCGCTGCCGGTCTGCCTCGTCAGCGAAAACCTGGTTCGCCGCTATTTCAGCGGCCAAAACCCCATCGGTCATAAACTCAAAATCGGGAATGCCGACGCTAAGAATCCCTGGATGACCGTCGTCGGCGTCGTCTCCGAAGTTCGCTACAGTTGGATCGACAAGGACTTCATTCCCACCATTTACCGCAGCTTCCGCCAGACCCCGCCCGCCTACACCACATTCATTCTCCGAACCACCGGGGGTGATCCGGCACAACTGATCTCCAGCGTGCGCGCACAAATCAGCGCCATCGATCCCAACCTGCCTCTCTACAACGTCAAGCCCTTCGACCGCCTCATTGTCGAGTCCATCGTCGGCATCGCCTACGTAGCCACCATGATGGCCATCCTAGGCGCCGTCGCCCTTGTGCTCGCCTCGATCGGCATCTACGGCGTCATGTCCTACCTCGTAAGCGAGCGCACTCATGAAATCGGTATCCGCATGTCCCTGGGCGCAGAAACGCGCGACATCCTGAGTCTCGTCCTTCGCAACGGATTGCTCATGACCGCACTGGGACTGGCCATCGGCTTCCCCATCGCCCTGCTCATGGCTCGCGCGCTTTCCGGTTTGTTCTTCGGTGTAGAAGCCACCGACCCCGCCGTTCTGGTCGGCCTTCCTCTGCTCCTCGCGGCGGTGGCCGCCCTCGCGTGCTATCTCCCGGCGCACCGCGCATCCCGAGTGGACCCGCTGCAAGCTTTGCGGTACGAATAGTGATAGCGTCTATGCCCGCGAATACCTCGAGGATCGATACCGTGCACGGCCTCAGCCGGCACTGTCGTTCCCCGCGCGGGTTTTGCGCGGGGAATCTGCTTTTCCCTTCTCGCGTGACGCACAACCAACAGAGAGGCTGACACCCATCGTGGAACCCATCATTCACATGCGCAATCTGGAAAAATCCATCGAAGCCGGTCCCAACCGCTTCTATCTCCTGCGCAGAATCAATCTCGAAATCCAGCCTGGCGAATTCGTCACCATCATGGGCCCCAGCGGCGCCGGAAAATCCACCCTCCTCAGCATCATCGGCATGCTCGACGGCGCCTGGACCGGCGAATTTTTCTTCAACGGCGAGCCCGTCCACAAGCTCAACGTCAAGAAACGCAACGAACTCCACAAAGCCAACATCGGCTTCGTCTTCCAGAGCTACCATCTCATCGACAACCTCACCGTCTTCGAAAATCTCGAAGTCCCGCTCTCCTACAAAAACGTTCCTCACAAAGAGCGCGTCAGCCTGGTCTGCGACATCCTCGACCGCTTCAACATCGTCGGCAAAAAAGATCTCTTCCCCAACCAGCTTTCCGGCGGCCAGCAGCAGCTCGTCGGCGTCGCCCGTGCCGTCATCATGACCCCCAAGCTCATCCTCGCCGACGAGCCCACCGGCAACCTCCACTCCGCGCAAGGCGACGAAATCATGCATCTCTTTAAGCGCCTCAACGACGCCGGCACCACCATCATCCAGGTCACGCACTCCGAACGCAACGCCACTTTCGGCAATCGCATCGTCCAGCTCAAAGACGGCTGGGTCGTCAGCCAGGAAGCCGTCGCCGCTGCCGAAGCGCATTGACCGTCCCGGTTCCTTTCGCCACCGGGGAGACCCAGTAAGCAGCCGCAGTAAGGAGTCCAGTAAGGAGATTGAATGACCACATTTCTTCAAGACCTGCGCTACACCCTTCGCACTCTCGCGAAGAAGCCCGCCTTCACCATCGTCGCGATCCTCACCCTCGCCCTCGGCATCGGCGCCAACACCGCCATCTTCAGCGTCATCAACGCCGTTCTCCTCAAACCTCTTCCCTATCCGCAGGCCGACCGCCTCGTTTTCCTCAGCGAAGCCTCCGAGCAAATCCCCGGCATGAGCATCGCCATGGCCAATTTCAACGATTGGCGCGCGCAGAACACCGTCTTCGAAAGCATGGTCGCCTATCAAAATAACGACGCTGTCCTCAGCGGCCGCGGCGAACCCGAGCGTCTCCGCCTTCGCCGCGTTACCGCTGGCTTCTCTCCCACTCTCAAAGCCGAACCCATCCTCGGTCGCGGTCTCACGCCAGACGACGATAAGGTCGGCGCACAACGCGTCGTGCTCCTCGGCGAAGGCTTCTGGGACCGCCGTTTCGGCCGCGATCCTAATATCTTGGGCCAGCAGCTCACCATCGACGGCGAACCGTACACCGTAGTCGGCGTTCTGTCCTCCCGCCTTCACGGCAGCGTGCGTCAGACCGATCTCTTCACCTCCTTGTGGAGACTCGAAGACAAGCTAGGCGGCGAAGCCAACCGCGGCAGCCATCCCGGTGTCTACGCCTACGCCCGCCTGAAGCCCGGCGTCACTCTCTTCCAAGCCCAATCCGAGATGAAAAGCATCGCGCAACGCATCGATCAACTCCATCCCGTCAGCAACGGCAAAAACACCATCACCGTCCAGCCGCTCCTCCAAGCCATCGTAGAAGATGTTCGTCCCTCTCTCATCGTCCTAATGGCCGCTGTAGGATTCGTCCTGCTCATCGCCTGCGCCAACATCGCCAATCTACAGCTCGCCCGCGCCACCGAACGCCACCGCGAACTCGCCGTGCGCATGGCTCTCGGCGCCGGTCGCGCCCGCCTCATTCGCCAGATGCTCACCGAAAGCGTCGTGCTGGCTCTCGCTGGCGGCGTGCTCGGTCTCGTCCTGGCCGTTTGGGTCACCGCCGTCCTCGCCCACTCCACTCCTGCAGGCGTCCCGCGCCTCAGCGAAATCTCGCTCGACCGCTCGGTCCTCCTCTTCTCCCTCGCCTTGTCGCTTCTCACCGGCATTCTCTTCGGCATTTTCCCCGCGCTCCAAGCCTCTCGCGCCAATGTCCACGACGCCCTGAAAGAAGGCGGCCGTTCCGCCAGCACCAGCGGTAAGCGCGCCAACGTCCGCGATGTCCTCGTCGCCGCGGAAGTCGCCGTCTCTCTCGTTCTCCTCGTCGGCGCCGGACTCATGACCAAAAGCCTCTGGCACGTCTTGCAAGCCGACGCGGGAATCGCCCCAGCCCACGTCCTCACCGCTCAGTTTTCTCTTCCAAACAAAAATTATGACAGCCCCGCGAAGCTCCGCACCTTCGTCCAGGAACTCACCGCCAAATTGCAGGCTCTTCCTGGCGTAGAGGCGGCAGGTGTCAAGCAGCCGTTGTTGGGAGGCTGGCAGTCCGCGTACTTGATCGCCGGCCGCCCAACTCCCGATCCAGCCTTCGTGCCCTCGGCAGATATCGGTCGCGTAACTCCTGACGCCATGCGTGCCGTGGGCATGCGCCTCTTGCAGGGCCGTTTCTTCGACCTCCACGACACCGAAAACGGCCAGCCCGTCTGCATCGTCGACGACACGTTTGCAAAACAAGCCTTTCCGAACGACAACCCTCTCGGAAAGCTCATCTCCAAAGACGGAATTCCTCAGCCAGGCCGGCCTCAGGTCTGGAGGACCATCGTCGGCGTAGTCGCCCATGTAAAGAACTACGGCGTCGACCAACCCTCCCGCGTCGAGATTTACGTGCCGCAGGCGCAAGATCCCACCGACGGAGCCGTAGTCGTCCGCTCGGCCGCCGATCCGGGCATTTTGTCCTCCGGCATTCGCTCCGCCGTGCAATCGCTCGACCCCAATCTCCCCGTCTACGAAGTTCGCCCCCTCGAAGACATCATCGCGGACAACTCTTCTTCCCGCCGCCTCGCCGTAACTCTAATCGGCTCGTTCGCCGTATTGGCACTGCTCCTCGCCGGTATCGGCATCTACGGCGTAATCTCCTATCTCGTCACCCAGCGCCGCCAGGAAATCGGCATCCGCCTCGCCCTCGGCGCCTCGGCAAACAACGTCCTGTCTATGGTCCTCCTGCAAGGCGCTCGCCTCGCCGCTTACGGCATCGCAGCCGGACTCGTCGGCGCTTTCATTCTCACGCGCCTCATCTCCAGTCTGCTATTCGAGGTCAGCGCCTTCGACCTGGCCACTTTCGCCGCCGGCGTCATCGTCCTCGCCGCGCTAGTTCTTCTGGCCTGCTGGCTCCCAGCTCGCCGCGCCACCAGAATCGATCCCTTAGTCGCGCTGCGTTACGAATGAGCCGCCAACCGCAACACCAATCCGCCCGTTCTTTCGCCTTAAAGGCGCAATACCCTTTACAATTTACTGTTCACGGACCCGCATGAAGACCACCACCACCCATCCCTACCGCGTCCTTCTAGCCGACGACCAAGCCGATATTCGCGATGCCTTACGCCTCCTCCTCAAGCGCGAAGGCTACGAAACTCACGCCGTAGCTTCTCCCGCCGACGCTCTCTCCTCCATCGAATCCCGCGAATTCGACGCCGTCCTCATGGACCTCAACTACGCTCGCGACACCACCTCCGGCCAGGAAGGCCTCGACCTCCTCACCCGCATCCAGATGCTCGATAGCACTCTTCCCGTCGTGGTCATGACCGCATGGAGCAGCGTCGAAATCGCCGTCGAAGCCATGCGCCGCGGCGCCCGCGATTTTCTTCAGAAGCCTTGGGAAAATACCCGCCTCCTCGCCATCCTTCGCACGCAAATCGACTTGCGCCAGGCTCTCCGCCAGGCTTCTCGCCTCGAAGCCGAAAATCGCCTTCTCCGCGCCGAATCCCGCCCCGCTTTTCTCGCCAACTCTCCTGCCATGCAGCCGGTCCTCGATCTCATCGCCCGCATCGGCCCTTCCGACGCCAACGTCCTCATCACCGGCGAGCACGGCACTGGCAAGGAAGTAGTCGCGCGCACCCTGCACGCCATATCTGCCCGCGCCTCCAAGCCCATGGTCACCGTAAACGCCGGCGGCCTCTCCGAAGGCATCTTCGAAAGCGAACTCTTCGGCCACGTCAAAGGCGCTTTCACCGACGCCCGCTCCGACCGCGTTGGCCGCTTCGAGCTCGCCGAAGGCAGCACCCTTTTCCTCGACGAAATCGCCAACGTCCCGCTAAATCTCCAGGCCAAGCTCCTCCGCGTTCTCGAAACCGGCGAAATGGAGCGCGTCGGCTCTTCCACCACCCGCCGTGTAGACGTTCGCGTCCTCGCCGCCACCAACGCCGACATCAACGCCGAAGCCGCCGCCGGACGCTTCCGCCAGGACCTCCTCTTCCGCCTCAACACCATCGAAATCCACATCCCCCCTCTCCGCGAACGCCGAGAAGATCTCGATCTTCTCGCCCATCATTTCCTTCGCGGTTACGCGCAGCGCTACCGCAAAAATCTTTCCGGCTTCGATTCCGCCGCTCTCAAAGCCATTCACGAACATCCCTGGCCCGGCAATGTCCGCGAACTCGATCACGCCGTCGAGCGCGGCGTGCTCATGACTCCCGGCCCGGTAGTCCGCGCCGCCGATTTAGGTCTCCGCGCTCCCGCCGCAGGCGCCACCCGCCTCGAAGAAATGAGCTTGGACGAAGTCGAGCGTCATCTGATACAACGCACCCTCGGCCGCCATGATGGCAACGTCAGTCAGGCCGCCAAAGCTCTCGGCTTGAGTCGCAGCGCCATGTACCGCCGCTTGCAAAAACACGGTCTCGAATGAGCCGCGTCACCTACGAGCGCCGCATCCAGCTTCTCGCGCTGGCCGCAGGCTTTCCGGGCTCCGCCATTGCTCTCATTCTGATTTGGACCGGCTCCTTTTCCTCCGGCGCCGCCTGGACGCTCACCCTCCTCATCGTCAGTCTCTGGCTCGGCTTCGCCGCTTCTCTCCAGCATCGCGTCGTTTTTTCTTTGCAAACGCTCTCGAATCTACTCGCCGCCCTCCGCGAAGAAGACTTCTCCATTCGCGCACGCGGCGCCAGCCGCGAAGACGCCATGGGCGAAGTCATCCTGGAAATGAACGCCCTCAGCGAAACTCTCCGCGAACAGCGCCTCGGCGCCATGGAAGCCACCGTTCTCGTCCGCACGGTCATGGAAGAAATCGATCTAGCCATCTTCGCCTTTGACAACCACGCCCGTCTCCGCCTCGTCAATCGCGCCGGCGAACGCCTCCTTGGCCGCCCCGCGGAGCAGCTCCTCGCCTTTACCGCCGAAGAACTAGGCCTCGCCGCCTGTCTCGAAGGCGACACTGCCCGCACCATGGAGCTCAACTTCCCCGGCGGCTCCGGCCGCTGGGGCATGCGCCGCGGCTCCTTTCGCCAGCACGGCCTCCCGCATCAACTCGTCGTCCTAAGCGATTTGAGCCGCACCCTCCGCGACGAAGAACGCAAAGCCTGGCAACGCCTAATCCGCGTCCTCGGCCACGAACTCAACAATTCCCTCGCCCCCATTCAATCCGTAGCTCAAGGCCTCGAAAGCGGCCTGCAAACCGTCCTCAAATCCCACGATCCCGCCAGCAACGAGTCCACCCTCACCATCCTCGACGATCTCCGTCAGGGCCTCGCCATCATTCGCTCCCGCACCGAAGCCCTCGGCCGCTTCATGTCCGCCTACGCCCGCCTCGCCCGCCTCCCGCAACCCAAGCACGCTTCGTTGCATGTCTCCCAGTGGATTCACCGCACCGCCAAACTCGAAACCCGTATCAAAGTCACCGTCGAAGAAGGTCCCCCCATCGTAATCTCCGCCGACGCCGACCAACTCGAGCAACTCCTCATCAATCTCATCCGCAACGCCGTAGACGCCTCCCTCGAAACCGGCGGCAGCGTCTGCGTCGGCTGGGGCAAGCAAGGCTCCCACCTCGACGTCTGGGTCCTCGACCAAGGTCCCGGCCTACCCAACACCGCCAACCTCTTCGTCCCCTTCTTCACCACCAAACCAGCCGGCTCCGGCATCGGCCTCGTCCTAAGCCGCCAAATCGCCGAAGCCCACGGCGGCGAACTAAGCCTCCGCAACCGCCTCCAATCCCCCGGCTGCGAAGCCCTCCTCCGCCTCCCGCTCTGACGCTTTGCCTCACACACACCTTGGTGGAGGCGCGGCACTGCCGTGCGCCTCCTCGCATCATCACAATCCGAATCGACTCCCCTTCGGCCTCGTTTTTTGAAAGCGTGGCCATTTCTTAGCCATCCGCCACCCACCGCTACCGTGCTATGCTTCACCCCACATGCCGAAATATATCGCCTACAACGCCAAAGCATGTCGCTGCACCCACCCAATCAGCATGCATCCCGCCGCTAGCCCAAATAACCGCGGCGCCTGCAACTTGCAAAACTGCAAATGCAAACGCTACGTCCCCATGCAGCCCAAGAAGAAGTCGTAGGGCCGGCTGCCGAGGCGTCCAGCCCACCTTAACTTTCAAAATCAGGGAATTTCTGGCCCAGCCAATCAAATGCGAACACACGGGCCTGCTCTTGAAGAGCCGCCAATGGTTCCATTATTCCAGCCATCGGCAAGCCCGTCTGCTCGGACACAACGAGAACGGTTAGTAGAGGAAAGTCCTGGCGCTTGCAGTACTGCGCGATCACTCCCAGGGTGTCGGCCTGCGCATAGCTCGGAATGCCGGTTAGTCGTTCCATCAGAGAATAGGTGACAATTTGCTGCGTGCGTACCGCAAACGCCAAAACAGCCCAGAACTGGGCCGCCCGTTGTTGTATCGTCATGTGCATCTTACGCGCCCCTCGGCCAGCATTATAGAGCCGAGATGCCTACAAACAAGTTAAGAGCACGACCCCCCAGTGAAGGCAATGACCCGGCCCGCGCACTTGCTGTCGCAATGAAGATATACTGCGCTCATGGCTACACCACAGGCGCCTCCCAGCGCGCAGAAATGCCAAGTGGAAATGTCCGACGGAGACCCGTGCGGACGCCCTCTTTACCTCCGGCAAGCGATAGGGGACCACGGCTACGTTTGCGTGATGCACTCGCACGATTGGGCCAAAGAGAAGGATTCAGACGCCTTCGAGCAAGAATGGAGGGCAACTTGCGACGGAAGCTCAATTCACAACCGTATCAAGAGCACGCGGGACTTCCAGGGATTCGTCTTCTTCAGATCTAAGTTACAAATGGGGTGGACCGGCGACGTCGAGATTAATTTTGCGAATGCGACCTTCGAGCGGGATGCTGATTTCAGTCATTCATATTTTGACGGGCACGTCGACTTTAGGAATACACGCTTCAAGAAGCGAGCTAATTTTGAGCAAACGAGGTTCAAGGGACGGGCGGTCTTCGCCGGGGCGTCGTTCGCTGAAAACGCAAATTTTGGCTGGACCTCGTTTGCTGAGGAGGCCACGTTCTATTTGGCTAGATTCCAGAGGGAAGCGAAGTTCGTCCAGGCCAAGTTTTCTGAGAACGCCCAGTTCGGCGAGACCATCTTCGACGGGCCGGCGTATTTTGTATTCTCGAGGTTCTTGCAGGAAGCAGGCTTCCCGCGTGCGACATTTTCGGAGAGGGTAGAATTTGGATTCGTCACCTTCTCAAAGATCGCGGACTTTAGGTGGGCTAACTTCAAAGACCCAACGCAGGCCGTCTTCCACCGTATCAATAACGCAAACGCGGACAAAGCAGTGACTTCGGGGCTACGCCTACGCCTCGTGGGCTGCCTCCCTGAAGACATACGGTTCGAAGACGTGAATTGGAACCGAAAGAACCACCGCATATATCTTCAAGACGAAGCCGACCTTCGAGAGCCATCGCAGGAAGTTGTGAGAGATACGCCGGAACATGGAGGCATTCCGCCTCCTTTGACGCACGAGCTCGTTGCCGACGCCTATAGGAGACTCGTCAACAACTTTGAGAAGAGTCGCCAGCATGAATGGGCGGAGGAATGTTTTCTCGGCGAGATGGAGATGCGGAGGTGTAACCCGCACCTTTTCGTCTTCGCAAATCGCTATTGGGCCAACCGGCTCTACGCAAACTTCGGGTGGGCTCGCTGGCTCGGAGAGTATGTCAGTCTGACTAACTTTTACGGACTACTCAGCAGGTATGGCAGCAGTTATAAGCGAGCCCTCGCCGTCTTGGCGGCCCTTCTGTTGCTTTCGCCCTTCTTCTCCCCGCGTTCGGTTTGCGCATGCCAGTTGACTCAAAGATTCAGGCACTGTGCCCCAATATTGACCCGCACTCTCGCAACGCCGGAACGATTTCCTGGCGATGCGCCCTTGAACATTCGCAGCGCTTCTCCCAATTGCTCCATACCTTCGACGCCGGACTCTGGGACGCCCTAGAAGCAGCCACGTTTCAGAAGGTCCGAACGGTGGAACCCGCCTATGCGGGAGCCCGCCGCCTAGAAATCGTTGAAACCATCGCAATACCGGGGCAACTCGCGCTCGTACTCCTCGCCATTCGTCGCCGTTTCCGCCGCTAAGTGCTTTCCTTGGACGACGGGGGACGGACGGGACGTTTTCCGAAGTTCTCCGCATCCGCGACGGTTCTCCAGCGCGTGCGGAGATTCTTCACTTTTCCTCTTCGTCCTTCCGTCTCGCCATTCCTCTATCTCTCAGAAGACAAGCCACTTACTAGATACCACTGTTGTGCCTCGTTGAAAATGTCCCCTTGCGTGCACATTAGAAATGTCCCCTAGACTGCGGCCAGTTGAGGAGGCCGCGGTGGCGAGGACAGCGATG
>Ga0209736_1000100_pt1 | contig 27481 bp, 24 predicted proteins | sample BlaSpr_A8_Ref_M3_FD_187992 | JGI IMG/M metagenome (GOLD analysis project Ga0209736, IMG submission 187992) | Forest soil microbial communities from Thunder Bay, Ontario, Canada - Black Spruce, Ontario site 2_A8_Ref_M3 (SPAdes) (version 2) | ecosystem: Environmental > Terrestrial > Soil > Boreal...
AGTCCAATATCATAGTGAGCTACATATCCGAGCGTGAAAGCAACCAGCGCTGCAGAACCGGCTACGACGGCAACCTTAATCATGAAGCTAAGCCGGCTTTCCATGATCGTGAGACCTCTGTTCACGCAGTCGACGGCCGACCAAGACCGCGGTTAGCCCGCGAGTTCCGAATACGGCGTTGTCGGCACCTGCGCCTCGATCGCCTTTTCCTCGGCAAGTATTTTTGGCTTACGCAGCCAGACATAAATCTGGGCGACAATCAGCAGTACGCAGATCGTAAGAAAGAACGCGCTGATCGGACGCTCGATAAAGGTCATTAGATCGCCGCGCGAGATTAGCAGGCTGCGCCGGAAATTTTCCTCGAAACGCGGTCCCAGCACGAAGCCGAGCAGTATTGGAGCAGGGTGGAAATCAAGTCGCAGCAAGATATAGCCCACCACGCCTATCACCAGGGTCTCGCCGACCTGGAACATGTCGTTATTGGCGGCATAGATCCCGATGCAGACGAAGAACATCGCGCTTGGATAAAGGTAGCGGTACGGGATGCTCAGCAGCTTCACCCAGATGCCGATCATCGGCACGTTCAGAATGACCAACAGGATGTTGCCGATCCAGAAGCTCGCGATCAGACCCCAGAAGATGTCCGCATGCTGGCTGATAAGCTGCGGACCGGGAACGATGCCGTGAATGATGAGAGCGCCCAACAGCAACGCCATCACGGTGTCGCCGGGAATGCCCAGACTCATGGTCGGGATGAAGTCGCCCTGCACCGAAGAATGCGTTGACGCTTCGGGACATGCCACGCCCTCGATCGCACCGTGACCGAAACGCTCCGGCGTCTTCGATATCTTCTTCTCGGTGGCGTAGGACACAAAGGAGGCGATGGTCGGTCCGGTACCCGGAATCAGCGCGCAGAGGCTGCCGATAAACGTACCACGGATCATCGGCCAGAACGCCAGCTTGAGGTCGGCCTTCGACGGAAACATGTCGGAGATGCCGACCTTGGCGTATTTCATGTCGACGGTTTCGGTATTGTTGATGCTGTTCATGAACTCGGCGATACCGAACATCCCGAGCGCCAGCGCGATGATTTCGACGCCGTCGAACAACTCGGTGATGCCGAAGGTGAAGCGGGGTTGTCCGGTCTCGATGTCGGAGCCGACGATGCCGATCAAGAGGCCGAGAACCGTCATCGCGATGCCCTTGAGCGGCGACCCCTTGGCCAGCGTCGAGCCCGCCAGCAATCCTACAAGCATCAGCGAGCAGACCTCAGCGGGCCCGAACTTGAGCGCGACGCTGACAAGGAAGGGCGCCAGGAAAATCATCTCGGTGATGCCGAACGATGCACCGATGAAGGCAGCGATGATGGTGATGCCCAGCGCCGTGCCACCCTTGCCTTGCTTGGTCAGCGGAAACCCGTCCAGGCAGGTCACGGCGTGAGGCGGATGACATGGCAGATTCAACAAAATCGAGCAGATAGCTCCGCCGTACTGGGCTCCATAATAGACGCCGGAAAGCATCAGAATCGCGGGCACCGGCTGCATCCCGAAGGTCAGTGGCAGCAGGATCGAGATGGTCGCGACCGGCCCCATTCCCGGCAGCACGCCGACCATGTTGCCGACCAGCACACCGAGGAAGCAATACATCAGGTTATGCGGCTCAAGCGCTACGCCGAAGCCGTACCAGAGATCGGTAATCGCAGTTGAGATCACAGGTTGAACCCCCGCAGCAGCGGGAACGGAATGCTCAGCAGATAATGGAACAGCAGCACGCCGAACACAGTAATGCCGGCCGCCAGGATGGCCGACGATTTATACGTGGCTGTTTTGTCTCCCAGCGCGCAGACGAAGACGCAGGCGAATATCGCCGGAATCATGCCGCCGTACTCTCCGAAAATTATGAACAGGACGGGGCCGCCGAGAATGCAGAGCCAGCCGAACCATTGCGGATTGTCCGGCAGGAACTTCCTGTCGTCGGGTTCGGACGATCCCAGCGCGGTACCGGCGATCAGGATGCCAAGAAATGCCAGCACGATACCCAGCATGACCGGCAGGAAGCCTGGGCCCATTCTGGCAAGGCTGCCGAACTTGTAGCCGGTGCCGGTGACAGCGGCCCCCACTCCGAGCAGGAGCATCAGGCCGCCGGCATAGTAATCGCGCTTCAGCTTGAATCGATCGTTCAAAGCTTTTCTCCCGAAATATCGTTTTGTTGGTCGACACTAACTGAAATAGCGGGGACCTGTCGACCTCTCCGGGCATTTGGATTTCGGCCGACCTGCCGTACAGTGGGCTTGTGGTGGATTGAGGAATTTCGCCAGACGCTCTGAGGCGAGAGTGGTCGTCCCACCGATATCGCTGAAGAGCCGGGTCTGACCCTCAGCGTATATGGCAGTTTCGCGGCGTAACTTTGGATTTGGCATCGGCACGACGAATTCGACGCTGCGTTGCGGAGACCATCCCAATTGTTCCGCGGAGGCCCATAGTGGTGCTGAGCAGCCCGCGACGGCTATCGCGATCGCCGCGAGTGTCAGCACCGGCCGCTTCGGAGACGTTTTTTTCATCGGCACCCTCCTGCCACTGGTTTATGACGCGTTGGGGCGCGCTATTCCTTCAATCCAGTGGACTTCAAAAACGTCCCGTCGTCTGCCACCTCCTGGCGGACCTTCTGCTGCATATCCATGAGAGAAATGTCGACCTCACTTTGCATGGCGAGGTGGGAGAACGTCTTCCACTCTTCGGTCTTCTTGATCTTTTCGATCGCAACGGTCAGCGTGTTGATGACCGGCTGCGGCGTCCCCGCTTTAACCATGATGCCACGCCAGATCGACGCGACAACATCGTAGCCTTGTTCTCTGAACGTCGGCACGTTAGGGAAATATTCGTCGCGACCTTCCGAGCTGATCCCCAGCAAGCGGATATCCCCGTTCTTGATCTGGGCCAGCGCCGTGCTTGGCGTCATGACGGCCACGTCGACGTGACCGCCAAGAAGCGCAACTGCGGCGTCCTGCCCGCCTCTGAATGGCACCCATATCGACTTGAAGTGGCCTATCTGCTGTAGTCGGTAAAATACGTATTGATGGAAGCCCGCAGACGAGAACCCGCCGACCGAAATCTGATCTGGATGCGCACCAATAAAGTCCATAAACTGCTGCATCGTTTTGAACTTGCTGTCGGCCCTGACGGCCACCGCAGATGCCTCCGCCTGAAGGGCAGGAAGGACGGTGAAATCGTCCGGATTGTATTGAATGTCGCTCTTGGCCATCGCAAATGACATGCTCGAAGTCGTCGAGAGGATCGTGTAGCCGTCCGCCGGCTGATTCTTGACGACCGACATGGCGACGGCGCCCTCCCCGCCGGGCCGGTTCTCAACAACAAATGTCTGACCCAACGTATCTCCGAGCTGTTTGCCGAGCTGACGCATCATCACGTCAAGGGGCGAGCCGGCACTACTCCAGCAAAGAAGCCGGACGGTGCGCGACGGGTACGGCTCGGCCGCCGGCGCGGCGCTTGAGTTTAACAAGGCCGCGGCGACCACCAAGGCCATTCCGATGCTGCGCTTCATATGATTCTCCCTCATTTTCTTCTTTTTAGCCTGCCGTAAGCGCTCCTTATGGACCTTCATCGCTTGGAAGCGGGAACGTGCGAGCGGGGAATTGCTTGCCCCGCGCCTCTCGAACCGCAGCCTCATCCACAATCAGGCCGAGACCTGGTCCCTCGGGCAGCGCGATATAACCATCGACCGGCTTCAGGACATTGGGGCACAGACGCGCACCGATTTCCTCGAAAGGAAGGAAGTATTCGGTGATGATGAAGTTCTGCATGCAAGCGGACGCATGCACGGTCGCGGACAAGGCGAGAGTTGTTGAGTTGTAATTGTGCGGCGAAACGGCGATCGCCTCGCTTTCGGCCGCAGCCGAGATGTTCATCAGTTCGAGGATACCGCCGCAGTTCGCTACGTCCGGGTTGATGATGTCGGCAGCTCTCGCCCGGAAGACGGGGCGAAAGTCGGCGCGCGTATAAAGAGCTTCGCCCGTGACCACTGGAATCCGGGTGGCGTGGCGGACGTCGGCGAGCGCTTCGACATTTTCCGACTGGCAAGGCTCCTCGAACCAGTAGGGCTCGAATTCGGCGACTGCGTTGGACAGGTCAATGGCATGCATCGGCGCGAGGCGGCGATGAATGTCCAGGAGCAGATCGACATTCGGACCGACCGCATCGCGCATCGCACGCAGCACTCTCACAGCCCGGCGGATATGCTCCTTTGGCACGTAGGTTCGCCAAGGGCCGGGAACCGGATCGAACTTCATCGCCGTGAAGCCCCGTTTGACGACGCCTTCGGCGGCACGGGCGTAGTCCTCCGGATTCTGGAGCTTATAGCTCCAGCCATTCGCATAGACGCGTATGCGTGAACGGCAAGGACCGCCGAGGAGGTTGTAAACGGGTTGGTCGGTCGCCTTTCCGGCGATGTCCCACAGTGCCTGCTCGATGCCGGACGTTGCACAATAGAATTCGAGTGAGCCACGGCGCTGGGCATAATCGTCGAACGCAATTTGCAGGAAGTGCCGAATCTGAAATGGATCGCGGCCGATCAGATAGCGGCCGAGCTCCTCGACCTGGGCCGTCACCGCGCGGTCGCGATCGTACTGGCTGTAAGCTTCTCCCCAGCCGACAATTCCGGAGTCCGTCTCGACCCGCACGAAAACGAAGTTCTTTCGCCAGCCGGAATAAACCGGCAGGCATTCGACTTTACTGACTTTCATAAACGATCCCTTACGCCCTCTTTCGGCCGAACTTGCCGGCGCTGCTCTCAGTCAAAACCAATTGCCCCGTGGCCGACATCGCGCGAATGAAGCGATCGCGGCCGTTCTGAATGTGCTTCTCCAGTTCGCGACCCGCGGCGAGACAGTCGCCCTGCTCTACAGCTGCCAGAATCGTACGATGCTCGACATTCGAAACGGCGAGACCGCCGCCGAACTCAAGACCGTGTCGGCGGTAGATGCGAAGCTCTTTGCCCATCTGCGCATCGAGCGCTGCGAGCCTGGCATTGCCGGTAGCCTCGTATAGATGCGCATGAAACGCGATGTTCAGATCGATGTAGCGGATGGCGTCGCTGTCGCGGGATGCATCGTCCATCTCCGCCATCAGCTCACGGAGATGATCGAGCTGTTGCCGGGTGATGGCAGCCGCCGCCTGTTCGCCCGCAAGCCGGCCAAGGCAGCCGCGAGTATCGAATAAGTTCACGATCTCGTGGAGCGACAGGACCCGCACGAAGGCGCCCTGGTTCGGCACAATGTCCACCAGGCCGCTTCGTTGCAGCAGACGACACGCTTCGCGGATCGGCGCGCGGCTCACACCAAACCGGGCAGCGAGAGCGTTCTCTTTGATGCGGTCTCCCGGACCGTACTCCCCCCGCAAAATCAGGTCTTCGAGCCCTCGCTCGAGCCGATCTACGACAGAACTGGCAATCTTATCTTGCATTTGTCAACAAAAATGCACTTTAAGCACCTTTATGTCAACAAAAAAGGCGCTTCGACATACGGTGCCACGATCGGGAAGCTTGAGCGTTCTCGGCGTTATGTCGGGGAGCGCTGGATATCGTGGCACTGATTTGGCACACGGTTGAGAATGCTGCGTGTCGTCGCTGCGATCCGTCGCTGAAGCAGCCCCCATATGCCCGTCGGAAATCAAACTCGCACGTGCAGATGATGAAAGCCGCCAAGACATGGCGTAGGCAAAATGCGACCAACCATAGGCCTCGGTGAGTTGGTGCGAAATCCATTCGGCCGTTGGGTGCGCGGTCACTCCGAGCCACAGGATTTGTCACCCTATCAACGTTGTAAATCCGGACGTAGTGAATCCGAGATGATTTCGGTATGATTCAGAATTTCAGCAACACTTCGCTCGCATGAGCAGGCTTTTCTTTCCGTTGCTCTCACGCCGATCAGGCTAGCTGCGCCATCAAGGGACGGACCTGAAACTCACCGACATTCGCGATTACGCCCTCGATCGCAGCCGCTTTCGTAACGCCGATAACGTCCGCCATGAGCATTCGGGCTTTTGCCCTCACCCGCTCATTCGGCACGGGTCGACTCCAACTGCCTAGCGGCGCATCGCAACGCTGCTTGGTGATCGCGCCGTCATCGAGTTCGACCGTGATCTCGACATACATTTGGTCGAACCGGCCAGAGATGGTGGAATCGTTCACCAACACGGTCCGGTTCAGCAGCGCAACGACGTCGTCTCCGAACCGTCGCGCATCCTTGAAGCTGGCCGGTTCAACCTTTCCGTCCAGCAGCGCGACCGCAGCCGTGTATTGCCACGAGAACTTGCCATCCAGACCCGTGCTCGGATACGGCCGATCGATGTAGGGCATCGCCGGCGTTCGCAATTCCACCCGCGCAATTCGATCCGCTAGGTTGCCGCCCAGCGCCTCGCGGGCCGCCAGCGCGGCCGTGATCGCAAAATGAGTTGCAAACTGCGATGGAAAGAGTTTCCAGGCCGGGCCGGGGTCTAACGCGCGGCCTTTACCGAGAGGACCAAGCAACCGGCCCGGTTCAAATCCTGAGCCGAACAGCGCCGCGCCCCAGCCGCGCGCGCTACCCAGCGCATCTACGTCGGCGCTGAAGTCGCCTGCAGCCAGCATCGCGGCCTGAACCCCGTTTGCCGCAGCGTCTCCGCAATGCAGCGCTTTGGTCATCGATCCGACATTAGCGAGCAGTCCTCCGGTCCGCGAACTGGCGATTCCGACCGCAGCCGCCAGCCGCTCGCCGCTTAGGCCCAGCATATCTCCGCAGGCCAACGCCGCCGCTAGCGGTCCCACCGCACCGGGAGGATGCATCGACAGCTTCGCCGGCTCAATTTGCCCTGAAGCGAGACGCAGCCGCCCCTGCGCCTCGACCCCCTTCGCAATTGCGCGCAACACCGCCAATCCCTGCGGACCAGCGCCGTCTTCTTCGCGCTTTTCCGCCAGCGCCAGCAGCGCCGGCACCAGCGGCGAGAGCGCGTGGTTCGGCGGGTTCCACATCGGCTCGAAATCAAGCACGTGCATGGCCATGCCATTTACCCGCGCTGCCTGCACAACACCGGTTTTGAATCCTCTCCCGATCACCGTCGCCGGACCGGCGGGACACTCTAACCGGGCCGACTGCGCCATTATTCCGGGACCCGACTCTCCCGCGCCCGCGACCGCTACCGCAAGCCCATCCAGCAACAGTAGCCGGCATTGATCCTGCAATGCGGGATCATCCGCCGGCCACGCCGACACCAGGTCTGTGAAGGCACGCGTGAGCGAGATCACCGGCGCGTCGTCCGTCACAGCGCCGCCTCTGGCAGTCCCTGCGCCGGAGCGCAATACAGCACTTCGCCCTGAAAAAGCCGGCGCGCTGTACGGTATACGGTCGCCTGTCGAACGCGAACGCAGCCATCTGCGGTTTCGACGTCGGCATCCACTCGTGTGACACCTGACGGGTGGCCGACCCGCAGCGGTCCATTTCGCGCCGACTCCGACAGCATCCGCCACGCGACGCTACCCGGCACCCGACATGCAGACGCCAAACACAATGCGCCCGTCAACGGCACCGCCCGATGCGGCTGTCCGAGGGAAATCATGCGGACAAGAATGTCGATTTCGTCGGCACCAAGCACGCGGGCAGAAAGTGTCGGCGCATCGGTCGGCGCTGCCACCATCGCCACCTTCGGGACGCCGAGTATGTGGGCCGCAGCCTCGATCGTCACGGCGAGACCCATCCTCACAGAGGCATGGCGCCGGATCGTCTCCAGCCTGGCCAGCAGATCCGAATCCTGCTCAAGACCGCTGGGCAGCTCCGTGCCCGAGATCCCCATTGATGCCGCGGCCACGAACACGCAGGGGTTGGCGGCGTCCACCATACTGACCTCTACATCACCGACACCCGGAATATGGAGCAGGTCAGCTGCGTGGTTCGTCGGCAACAACCGTCCGGTGCGCGCGCCGCCCGGATCTTGAAACTCAAGCCGTATTGGCGAGCCGCTGCCGCTCACGCCATCCAGCACCAAATCGCCATGGACAGCCGCCATGCCGTCCTCGACCGCGAAGCGCGACAGAATGATCTTGTGCGTGTTGGTGTTGTGGATGCGGACCGCAGCCTCTCTCCCGTTCGGCGAGGGTACAAGACCCTCTTCGAGCGCGAACGGTCCGATAGCCGACGACATGTTTCCGCAATTGGCGGAGTAGTCCACGACGGCCGTGCCGACCGAGACTTGCGCGAAGGTGTAATCCACGTCGGCATCCGGCCGGCTCGGCGGCCCCACGACGCATACCTTCGAGAGTGACGAAACGCCCCCGCCCATTCCATCGAGTTGTCTGCCATTCGGGTCAGGGGAGCCCATCGCCGCAAGAAAAATCGGCGCCCAGTCCGCCTGGTTCGTCGGCAGGTCGGCACGATGCAGCATCAACGCCTTCGATGTGCCGCCCCGCATGAACGTGGCGCGCAGCCGATTTTGTGGCATTCGAAGCTCCCCTAATCACTATTGCATATCACTGTATACAACGTTATACGATTGGAAAAGGGCCCCTACCTCCTGGGAGACGACAATTCCTGAAGCCAACATTGTCGCGGATAAAGCACTCCTGCTCTGGCCCTCCACCGCGGCGCCGCGAGCTGCGGGCGGTCTGGCGGAGCACGCCTACCGGGCTATCCGCGACGCGATTCAGGAAGGCAAGCTTGAGGCGGGACAACGGGTGCCCGAACTGGAGCTGTGTGCGTGGCTGAAGGTCAGCCGCACTCCGGTCCGCGAAGCCCTGTGCCGATTGCAGTCGGATGGCATGGTGGTCCACGCACCGGGCGGTGGCCTCTCCGTCGCCCAACACGATTTGCGAGCGGTGGGCGAACTCTACGATCTCCGCGAGCGCCTCGAGGGCACTGCCGCAGCACTCTCCGCGCGCTTCGCCGACGCGACCGAGATCCAGATGCTGCAAGCGCTGCTGGATTCACACCGGGATTTGCCGGACGATCCGAAGGTGCATGCGCGCGAGAACACCATCTTTCACGAACACATTTACCGCGCCGCGCATAACCGCTTCCTGCTTAAGAGCCTGCAAGATCTTCACGACTCCGTCGCGCTGCTCGGCCGCACCACCTTCGCCGCCCCCGGCCGCATTGCCGAGGCTCATGCCGAACACCGGGCCATCCTTGCTGCCATCGCCCGTCACGACGAGACAGAGGCAGAGAATCTCGCCCGCCGTCACGTCCGCCGCGGCTATGAGCTGCGTCTCAGCATGATCGTCGAGGCTGCGCGCGCCGGATCACAAAATAGGATCGACAGCCGGACGGAATTGCGATCGCGCTAGCAAACGCAGGGCAACCGTCATCAGAACGAGACGCGGCAAAGCCGCGCGCACTGGAGGAGCAACCAATGATCCGCACTGGCGATCGCAATCGCGACATCACCCGCCGCACTGCCCTGACGGGTCTCGGCGCAATCGCTGCTCTGGGAGCATTGGCACCGCTCGGTGTTTTGGCTGCCGAGGACTGGCCGGCAGTCCAAGCCGCCGCCCTCAAGGAAGGCCAGCTCAGCTTCTATCACAACCTTCGCCCGCAAGGCGTCGAACAGCTGCTCTCCGAATTTCGCAAGGCCAATCCCGGCATACAGACCGAGCAAATTCGCCTCGGCAGCGCGCCGCTGATCGAGCGCTTCTCAACCGAATTCAACGCCGGGCGTAACCTCGCCGATGTCATGCTCACTTTTCCCGACGACGCTATGTTCGCCGGTGTGGACAAGGGCGGTTGGGCAGCCGAATGGACTCCCCCGGAGCTGTCCGCCTTCAGGCCGGTCGTCAATCACGGCAACAAGGCCTTCGCCGTCCACACTTCCCGAAACGTCATTATTTACAACAAGCAGCGCGTGAAGCCTGCCGACGCGCCAAAGGAATGGACCGACCTGTGGGATTCGAAGTGGAAGGGCAAGGTCGGTATGGACCCACCTTGGCGCTCCGTCGCAGTGCAGGGTGTCGTCGCGCTCTGGGTCAAGAACGGCATTCCCGATGCGGCGCAGAAGCTGAAGGCAAACGACGTTCGATTCTTCGAGGGTTCAGCCGGCGTGTTTCAAGCCGTCCTGCGCGGTGATGTGATGGTGGCTACATTAGCCGACTTGCCGTTGGAGCCCGGTCTCGAGGACGGCGCTCCGATCGGCTTCGTCTATCCAAAATCCGGCACCGCCACGAATGACGGCTACGTCATGGTCAACGCCCGCGCGCCGCATCCGAACGCCGGCAAGGTCTTCGTCAACTGGCTGATGAGTGCCCCGGGACAGCTGGTGTTGCAGGAACAGGGCGGCCTGCCCGTCACCAGACCCGCTGTGCCGCCAACGAAGTTCGTCCCCGCAACCTCGGAGCTATCCAACGCGATCGACTCGCTCACGATTGTCAACGGCCCGGAGCAAAACAAGACCATTGAGACCTGGCGCGAGACCTTCGGCATCCGTTGAAACCAATGTCGACCTCACCGAGTTCACGTCTGGATCAAAGCGAAGGCGGGCTCACGTTAGGAGCATTCCCCGCCCGCGCCCGTTCCACCAGCAAAGGTCGCATGGCCACCGGCGGCGGCGTTCTCGGCGTGCTCTACGTCGCCGTCTTCGCGCTCGTCGCCCTGCTCGCATTGATCCCGCTCGCGGCTCTATTGCTGGGCAGCCTGCGCGACGCATCGCCCGGCATGCCCGGACAATGGACGTTGGCGAATTGGGCTAACCTGGCCTCTCCCGGCGTGATCGAGACGTTGCTGACGACGCTTGAAGTCGCAGGACTGAGCACCGCCTTCGCGATGGTGATCGGCACCGCGCTCGCGTTGGTGATCCACCGCACGGACTTCCGCTGGCCCAACACCATGACGGGCCTGCTGGCACTCAGCTTCTATTTCCCGTCCTTCATCCTCGCGATGGCCTGGATTGTCATTGGCTCGCCCGGCGGCCTCATCAACGACCTGTTGCGCGATCTGATGGACATCGATTCCTTCTCCGTGGACATTTACAGCGTTAGCGGCATCATCTTCGTAATGGTCCTGCATCAGGTACCGTTCGTGTACCTGACGATGCGCGGTCCCATCATGGGAATGGATCCGAGCTACGAAGAGGCTGCCCGCACGGCCGGCGCGTCGCCCTGGGGAATGCTTCGCCGCGTCACGCTGCCGATGCTGGCATACGCGCTCGCATCCAGCGCGCTGTTGTGTCTTGTTCTGGCGCTGGAGCAGTTCGGCATTCCGGTCCTTATCGGCGTGCCGGGGCGAGTCACGGTGCTCGCGACGCAAATCTATCTGCTGTGCCGCTTTCCGCCGACAGCCTACGGCCTCGCCGCTGCGGTCGGCCTGACGCTCGCCGCCATTACCGGCATCGCAATCCTGCTTCAGCGGCGTCTGGCGCGCGGCGGCCGGTCGGTAGTGACAACGGGCAAAGCCGGCAAGATCACGCCGATCCCACTCGGCAGTTGGCGTTGGCCGGTGAACCTGCTCTGCAGCCTCTACATCGCGGTCGGCCTCGTGCTCCCCAGCCTGATCCTGCTCTACACATCGCTGATAAAGTTCTTCACCGCAAATCCCTTCGACGCGGCCTTCACATGGCGCAACTACGCCTATGTATGGAATTCCGAGGAGACGCAGCGGGCAATTATCAACACCATCATCGTATCCGGCGGCGGCGCACTGGTCGGCGTACTGCTGGGCGCAGCATGCAGTTACTTCACCGTGAGGCTGCGCCCAACCGGCTACCGCGTGCTGGATGCGCTGGTGATGCTTCCCTTCGGCGTGCCCGGCATCGTCCTCGGCCTGGGTCTGCTGTGGGCCTACGCCTATCTTCCGTTGCCGCTCTACGGCACGCTTACTCTTATCGTTCTCGCCTACGTCACGCGCTTCTTGCCTTACGCGACGGAAACTGCCGGCGCTCGCTTCGTCCAGCTCGATCGGAGCCTCGAGGAAGCCGCATGGACCGCGGGCGCAAGCCGACTTTCCGGCGTATGGCACATCATCATGCCGCTTAGCCTGCCGTCGCTGCAGAGCGGCTATTTTCTGTTGTTCATGGCCTTCTTCCGCGAGATCTCGGCCACGATCCTGATCTTCACTGCTTCAACTTCGGTCCTCTCGGTCTCGATCTGGTCGTCCTTCGAACAAGCGAACTGGGGTCTCGCCAGCGCCCTCTCCATACTGGCCATGGTCCTCATGGTCACCGTGATGTCTCTGCTGCTCTGGGCGATGCCCGGCGCGCGCCGGCGATAACCGAAAAGGGGAAACCAAAAGATGGGCGTTACCGTCCGCAACCTCGTAAAATCCTTCGGCCCCCTCACCGTCATCCACGCGATCTCGTTCGACGTGGCTGATGGCGAGTTTGTCACGCTGCTTGGTCCAAGTGGATGCGGTAAGACTACCACGTTACGCTGCATCGCCGGGCTCGACGCCCCGACGAGCGGCACCATCGCCATCAATGGCCATACCGTTTCCGACCCGGCCAATAATCTGTTTGTGCCCCCGCATGAGCGGGACCTCGGCATGGTGTTTCAGTCTTATGCGGTCTGGCCTCACCTTACCGTAGCGCAGAACGTCGCGTTCCCGCTCACCGTCAAGGGCCAGCGCGATACCGGTGCCGGCGTCGCCTGGGCGCTGGACATTGTCGGCATGACCAAGCTCGCACACCGCCGCCCCTCCGAATTGTCCGGCGGCCAGCAGCAGCGTGTGGCTCTCGCGCGCGCTATCGCCGCGCGCCCGCAACTTCTGCTGTTCGACGAACCGCTTTCAAACCTCGACGCCCGATTGCGCGATCGCACTCGGCTGGAGATCAGCCGAATCCAGCGTGAGCTGAAAGTCCCCGCTCTTTACGTGACGCATGATCAGACAGAAGCCCTGTCGATGTCGGACCGAGTCATCGTGATGGAGGCCGGCACTATCGTGCAGCAAGGCAAACCGCGCGAGCTTTACCAGCAACCCGTTAACCGTTTTGTCGCTGACTTCATCGGCAACGCCAATTTCCTGCATGTGCAGCGCGTGGGCCGTCAGTGGCAGTTGAAGAACGGTTCACCGATCGAAGTCGATCCGATGACGGACCATCACGACGGCCGTTCTAAAATTGCGCTGCTCCGTCCCGAAGCTATACGTCTCGATGAAACATCGGCGCAAGCCGCCGCCGGGCAAAACCGGCTTACCGGCCGCGTGCTCGGCGGCATGTATCTCGGACCTCATGTCGAATACATCGTCGAAGTCGGCGCGGACCGGCTGCGCGCCTATTCCCGCAATGCCCTCGCACCCGGCAGTCCTGCATTCCTCACCTTCAATGCACAGGACTGCCGGCTCGTGGATGACGTCACCCAAACTGAAGCGAGTCCTAGCCATGCTGGATAATGTCTCCATCGCGGCCTCAGTGATCCCGCCCGCCCGCCGGCTGGCCGAATTCGCCGCTAACCTCACATTCGAAGACATTCCGCAACACGTGCTCGACCGCGCAAAGCTGCTGATCCTCGACGCGCTGGGCTGCGGCCTGGCCTCCAACGCCTACGGCTTCGCCGAAGTTGCAGTGGCTGGCGTCGCAGCTCTCGGCGGCGCGGGTCCCTGCAGCGTCATCGGCCGTAGCGTCCGTCTGCCGGTACGCGACGCGGCGCTTGCGAACGGCATGCTGATCCACGGCCTCGACTTCGACGATACCCATTTGGCCAGCATCATCCACGCGACTGCGGCGTGCCTCCCCTGCGCGCTGACCTTCGGTGAATCCCGCGGCGTGGACGGACGCACGCTCCTGGTTGCCTACGCTGCCGGCATGGAGACTGCAATTCGCGTGGGCGCCGCTGCCAAGGGCGGCTTCCACCATACGGGCTTTCACGCAACCGGCCTCGTCGCTCATTTCAGCTCAGCCGTTGTTGCGGCCCGTTTGCTTGGATTGCCTGCGGAGCGCATCGTCGCTGCCCAGGGAATCGCTGCAAGCACCGCGTCAGGCGTCCAGGTTTTTCTTGAGGAAGGCGCATGGACCAAGCGTATGCATCCCGGCTGGGCCGCAGTCGCAGGCATCACCGCGGCTCTGCTCGCGCAGAGTGGTTTCAAGGCTCCGACCCGTCCTTACGAGGGACGCTTCGGCTTCTTCGACACTCACATTCAGCATCCAGCCGCGCCGATCGATCTTGCGTCCGAGCTCAACACTTTGGGGGAGGTCTGGGAGCTCGCTGAGACCGCGATCAAGCCCTACCCCGTTTGTCACTTCATTCATGGTTGCGCCGATGCGGCGATCGAACTGCATTCACAGATTCGTCCAGCCGACATCGCCAGCGTCGAGGCGCTGTTACCTCGCGACACGATGCCTATCGTCGCAGAACCCGCGGCCGCCAAGACCCGACCTAGCAACGAATACGAGGCGAAGTTCAGTGCCCAGTTCGTCGTTGCTACCTGCCTGCTGAAGGGTGCCTTCGCCCTCGCCGACCTTATGCCGGCCGCACTGGCCGACCACACCGTGCTGGATCTGACCCGACGCGTTACCTGCGCGATCGATCCCAACTCCGCTTTCCCGACCTATTTCTCCGGCGGCGTCCGCATCGTGCTCAAGGACGGACGCACCCTGTTCCGTCACACCCGCGTCAACAGCGGCGCCGGCGAGCGTGCATTGGACGAAGCGGGCGTCTCGAAGAAATTTCTCGCCTCCGCAGCTTTGTCGATCCCGATTTCTCACGCCCAGCGCATTCGCGACGCCATCCTGACGCTCGAAAGTCGCACCGCCACCGAGATCACCGCCCTGCTGCGATTCGCACCAACCTCATCACGTTCGGAGAGAAGTTCATGACCACCTATGACGTCATCGTCGTTGGCGCTGGCAATGCCGCTTTGGCTGCCGCCGTCTCCGCCAAGGAGAACGGCGCCGAGCGCGTCGTCGTAATCGAGAAAGCGCCGAGGGAAATGCGCGGCGGCAACACCCATTGGAGCGGAGGGGTTTTGCGTTTCGCGTTCGACGATCCGCGAGAAATCGGCGAGCTACTTCCGGACGTGGAAGACCAATTTGAGAACTTTTATGACGGCATCTCGCCCTACACGAAAGACGATTTCCATGGCGATTTGATGCGGGTCACCAGTGGCCGTACGGATCCCGTGCTGTCGAAGATTCTCGTATCCAGTTCGTTCGACACCGTGAAATGGATGAAGAACGCCGGCGGCATCAAGATGGAGCCCGCGATCACGCTGTCCGCCGTCAAAAAGGGGAACGTCATGGTTTGGGCGCGCGGTCTTGTCGTGCGCGCGGAACACGAAGGTGTCGGCTTATCGAGAAGCTGGTTCGCAACTGCCGATCGGCTCGGTATCGAGATTCGTTACGGAACCGCAGCGACCGAATTGCTGGTCGGCGATGATGGACGGATCAAAGGTGTTAAGGTGCGCGATGATGATGGGATCTCGATCCTGAACGCCAGATCTGTGGTCCTTGGTTGCGGTGGCTTCGAAGCAAATGTTCAGATGCGCACCCAGCATATCGGCCCGCTCGTCGGCGCGGCGAAAGTGCGAGGCACACCTCACAATCAGGGAGACGGCCTGCGCATGGCGATGAACATCGGCGCCATGCCGTGGGGCCAATGGAGCGGCTGCCATGCCACACCGATTAGCGCGGATTGGGGCGATTTCGCACCGCGCGAGCTCACCGACCGCAGCAACCGGCTCAGTTATGTATACGGAATCATGCTGAACCGCAAAGGACGGCGCTTCGTCGACGAGGGCGAGGATGGGGCGCTCTTTACCTACGCCAAATTCGGCCGGGCAATTCTCGCCGAGCCTGGCGCAAAGGCTTGGCAGATCTTCGATGCAAGAGTGATCCATCTTCTTGAGCCGCGCTATCAGACCAGCAAACCGATCGTAGCCGACACTCTGGAAGGGCTGGTCAATCAACTCGACCTTGACGACAAGGAGCAGGCGCTGAAGACGATCGACGAATACAATTCCTGCGCACGTGCCTTGGAAGACGGTTTCGATCCGACCAAGAAGGATCAGCTATCGAGCAAAGGACTGGCGCTTGAAAAAACCAATTGGGCGCTGCGCATCGAGAAAGCGCCATTCTATGCGTACAGCGCCACCGGCGGCATTACCTTCACTTTCGGCGGATTGAAAGTAAACGAGACCGCTCAGGTGGTCGGCACAGACTGGCGCCCGATAAAGGGTCTGTTCTGCTGCGGTGAGATGGTCGGCGGTCTATTCTACGACAATTATCCGGCCGGCACCGGTCTTGTATCCGGCGCGACGTTTGGACGGATCGCCGGTCGTAGCGCCGCAGCCGCCGATTGATAAGATCCGGAACGGGAGAGATGACTATGAATAACGCACCCACGAGAACGGTGACGCAGAAGCTGGCGCAAAGAATCCACGCTTTTGAAAAACGGCAACTGACGAAGGCTTCAGTGGCCCAGGCCAGGAGCTGCATCCTCGACGCTGTCGGCGTGACGCTGGCGGGGTATCCGGAGCCTTGCACACAAATTCTTCTTAAAACCCCGGGCGTGGCAACGGCGCCAGGATCTTCGCTCGTATTTGGCACCGCCCGGCGCACCAGCGCTCTCGATGCCGCCCTCATCAATGGCACGGCATCGCACGCTCTCGACTTCGACGATTTCAGCGGCATCATGGGCGGCCATCATTCAGTACCACTGGTATCAATGCTGCTTGCCCTGGCTGAGGAACGCGGCGGGACAGGCGAAGACCTTATCGCCGCCTATGTGATCGGCGTGGAGGTCGAAATCAGACTCGCACGCGCCGTCAATTTTCATCATTACGACAAGGGTTGGCATCCCACCGCGACACTCGGCGTATTTGGAGCCGCGGCAGCCGCTAGTCATCTCATCAAGCTCGGTCTCTCCCAGACAACGATGGCGCTGTGCATCGCAGCTTCCTTCGCGAGCGGCCTCAAGGCGAATTTCGGCACTATGACGAAGCCTCTTCATATCGGTCAGTGCAGCCGTAATGGCCTTTTCGCAGCCCTTCTGGCCGAAGGTGAATTCGATGCCGCCAGCGATGTCTTCGAACATCAGCAGGGCTTCCTCAATGTCTTTAACGGACCTGGCACCTTCGATACTGACAAACTCTTCGAGAACTGGGGCTCCCCGTGGGAGATCGAAGCAAAATCAATCGCGCTCAAGCAATTCCCCTGTTGCGGAAGCACTCATCCGGCCATCGCTATGGCGCTAAAACTGCGCCGCGAGGAACGGATCGCCACAGCGAACATCTCGCATATCGAGATACTTCCTCATGCGCGGCGTTTGCGGCATACGAATACCCCGCATCCGCAAACCTCGCTCGAAGCGAAGTTCAGCGTTCAATATGTCGTCGCCCGCGCGCTTCGCTATGGCGCTCTCCGCCTGAAGGATTTCGAGGGCGATGATCACCTCGATCCGGAAATTCAGCACCTTCTGAAACTGACGACGGCAAGCCCGCACCCTGACATGGCCGAAGATGCGGACGAACAATGGGGTGCTGAAGTCATTGTAACGCTCAACGATGGCAGCCGTCTGACACGACGTATCGACAATCTCGTCGGTCGCGGCGGGGATGATCCGATGAGCAGCAGCGAATTATGGGACAAGTTCAGCGATTGCGCGGTTCGTAGTCTGCCCCGTGAACAGATCGCCCCGCTCTTCGAGCGGCTTGAAACTTTCGAAAAAGTCACGGAGATCAGTCAGGTCACTCGTCTCCTGGAAGTCAGTGAGCTGCATAAAGCTTTGCCAAAGAAAGTCGTCTTTTCACCGCGAGATGCTCAAGAAGCACCAGAGACGACTTGGGTGCCCTGACTTGCCCACCGATCTGATCTTCGAATGTTTCGCTTAAAACTCTGGACCTAGCCTGCGACGCGGGCTTGCCCCATGCGCTCAACGGCGATCAGAATATCGGCTCCGTTGGATCCGATGGCACGCTGGGTAGCGACCGGCGCAATGTCGAGTACTGTATTCCAAGTAACATTCCGGGGTCTGTTTGCAATACGACCCGCCGCGCCGCCAGTGCTGAAGGGGCGAGTGACATGACTTCCCACGTGCATTCCGCCTCGGATGGAGACATGACCATCGACTTCGAAAGCGAAATCACCTACCGGGTGCCCGGACACGCAGGGAGTCGTTATGACGGTAATGCCGCGCATTCGTGCAGAACAGCTGCTGGAGTTCGCTACCACCATCTACATCAAGGCGGGGATGTCGGCCGAAGATGCCCGTCTCGCCGCCGACACGCTTGTCCAGGCCGATCTCTGGGGACATCAATCGCATGGCGTCATGCGATTGCCCTGGTACGTCGCACGGCTGAAATCCGGCGTGGTAAAGTCAGTCGCGGCGCTGGAATATATCGTGGACGCCGGCGCGATCGGCGTCATCGACGGCCATGACGCCATGGGACAGGTGCTGACCGCCCTGGCAGCGAAGGACGTGATCCGGCGTGCGAAGCTGCATGGGATCGGTGCCGTCGCGCTCCGCAATTCCAACCATTTCGGCACGGCGATGTACTACACGCTGATGGCGCCGCCCGAAGGCTGCATCATGTTCTTGTCGACCAATGCCAGCCCGGCGATGGCGCCGTGGGGCGGCCGCGAGAAACTGGTCGGCAATAATCCCTGGTCATGGGCAGCGCCGGCCGGGCGGCATGCACCGATGGTGCTGGACATCGCGAACACAAGCGTGGCGAGGGGCAAGATCTATCTCGCACGGCAGAACGGCGTCCCAATCCCGCCCGGCTGGGCCATCAATGCGCAGGGCGAACCCACGACCGATCCGGCCGAGGCGCTGTCAGGCATCATCCAGCCGATGGCCGGCCATAAGGGATATGCGATCTCCGTCATCATGGATGTGCTGTCGGGCATACTCACCGGCAGCGCCTTCGGGCCGGGTGTGGCGGGGCCGTATCAGCCCGACAAGCGCAGCGGCGCCGGCCATCTGCTCATTGCCCTCAATATCGCGGCGTTCCAGTCGCTAACCGAGTTCAATACCCGCATCGAAGCGATGATCGCGGGTCTCAAGGGGGTGAAATTGGCGGCCGGCTCGGAGGAAGTATTCTATCCCGGCGAAATCGAGGCGCGAAACGACGCACGCAACCGCGCGGATGGCTTGCTCCTCCCCGCGGACACCGTGGCGGATCTGACCAAGCTGGCGCATGACATGGAGTTGCTGCACACACTGCCCTTCGCATCCTAAAGCCTTTTCCGCTTCGATGGAATCGAAGCGGGGCTCTGGATTCTTGATTTGACGCGTTTTCTTGACGCGAACCGGTTTCCACCCCGGATCAAGTCCGGCGCAGGCTTTCGCGTGGAAGCGCTCTAGTGGTGCGAGTACATGACGTGCCCCGCCACCGGCACCTCGGCGCGCAGGATGGTGCCGGTATCGGACTCGGTGATGAATAGGGACCGGTTGTTGGTTCCCCCGAAGGCAAGGTTCGTCGTCGAAATGCCTTCGCAGGAGCGGATCCGATAGCGCGGCTCTCCCAGCCGGTCGAACAACCACACGGTGCCGAGGCCACAATGCGCGACCGCCAGCCCCCCCTGCTCGTCGATCGCGACGCCGTCCGGTCCGGCCAGCCCGCCCGAGAGAGTGATGAACGCCGCGACCTTCGATGTCGTCCCGTCCGGGTGCAGCGGCAGGCGCCAGATCTGATTCGCCCGCGTCACTGCCAGGAACAAAGCTTTCTCGTCAGGTGAGAGCGCCAACCCGTTCGGGCTCGGCACGTTCTGCAGCAGGCAATCGACCTGGCCGTCCGCGCGCAGACGATAGACTCGCCCGCTCGGATCCTGCAGGCCGGTCTGCCCCTGGTCGGTGAAATAGAGGTCTCCGTTGGCGGCGAAGATCAGGTCGTTGGTGCCCTTGAACCCCTCGCGTCTCACCTCGCCCAGCACCGGCGTGACCGTTCCGGTAGCCGGATCGAGTTGCATGATCCCGCGCCGGTGGTCGGCGATAAAGATGCGTCCATCCCGATGGATCTTCAGCCCGTTCGGCCATCCGTCGTATTCCGTGACGACCGACCACTCACCCTGGGGAGAGACTCGCAGAACGCGGCCATGGGGAATGTCGACGACCAGCAGATTGCCAGCGCGATCGAAGGACGGCCCCTCCAGGAATGAGTGCAGAAAGTCATGTCCCTTGCCGAATGCCCAGCCGGAGCGGCGGTTCTTGACCCGCAGATGCTCGGGCAGCCGGGCGAACACCTCGGTCGTGATCTCCTGCGGTGGAGCGTAGAACATGATGCCTCCTGGCTAGTCTTGTCGGGTTGAGGGGCGGTCTGGCCCCGGAGTTGGGCGAGAGGTCGGTAAGGACTGGCCCAGCACGTAATCCGTGCACACGTCTCCGGGAAAAATCGAGCGCCCGCACAACACCGGTGCGCCGTCCTGGGCGTGATGCGTGTTGGCGCGCACGATCAGCGCGGAGCCTGGCGGCACGCCAAGCTTCACTGCGACCTCATCGGACGCGATCTCGGCCGTGATCGAAACGACGATAGTCGGCACGCGCGCACCGATGATGTCGGCGACGAACCGATGCACCGGCAACTGCGCCAGCATCTCCCCTGTTACCTGCAGCCCGATCTCGCGCGGCAGATAGCGCAGTTCGAGGCAGACCGGGCGCCCGTCGATGATGCGCAACCGCTCCATCCGAAATACCTCGCTACCCCCAGCGATGCGCAACCGTCTCGCCACGTCGGGCGAGGCCGCGATCTGGGCGAAGGTGCAGGAGCCGTAGGTCACCGTGCGGCCCGTGAGCGCCACCTGCTCCTCGAACGTCAGGCAGTGGCGGGAATCGATCGCAGAGCGAATCACCGGCTTGTCGGATACGAAGCTGCCCCGTCCGTTATGCCGGACGATCAGCCCTTCGAAAACCAGTTGCGAGAGCGCCAGGCGCACGGTTGTGCGTGTGGTGCCGAACGTCTGAGCCAAGTCGCTCTCCGACGGCAACCGGTCGCCGGCGCAGTGCGTCCCCGCGATGATGCTGTTCCGGACGCTGTGGCGGATTTGTTGATAGAGAGGTGTGATCGGGTCACCGGGCTTTGTCATGCGGCAGGCTGTCGGGTTGACATTGGACGGTTGCTTGCCTAGCGTGACCTGTGTATACAGCAAATCCTGACGTTCGCCGCAAGTCCTTCCGGCGAATTATCAGCCATGATACGCGAGGAAACGTTAGCGTGGCCAGCGATCTATTCAATCCGGACTTGGCGAACTCGCATCAGGCACTCCAACCTGTCTATACACATACGCTTCTGTCGTCTGGCCGATGACCGCGATCGCCGCCGCAAGGCGCACTGCGCGCCGCACCACGATGATCTCCGGCCTGTCATTGGCGTTGGGCGTCTGCCTCTGGCAGCTGATGGCGAGTGGCATCTCCGACCTCATCCTGCCGCCGCCAACCGACGTTCTGGCCCGGCTCATGGATCCCGCCTTCTTCGCCCGGCTATCACGCGCACTCGGCCAGTCGCTCGTCCCGCTGGCGCTCGGCTTCGCCATCTCGCTCGGGGTCGCCGTTCCGCTCGGTATCGCGATCGGACGCTCTAAATCACTCAGCCGCATGTTCGAGCCGGTGATCACGGCCATTTACGCCATCCCGCCGATCGCCTTCGTCCCGTTCTTGGTTGTCTGGTTCGGCCTGTTCTTCCCGGCGCGGGTCGCGCTGGTCGTTCTGATGACCGTGTTCGACGTGCTGCAGGTGATCATCGCCGGTGCTCGTGACGTGCGCCCGGGCCTGCTGGACGTTGGGCGCTCGTTCGGAGCCTCACCCGTCGCGCGCACGCGGCTGATCGTGCTTCCCGCGCTGTCGCCTTTCTTGTTCGCAGGCCTGCGCGTGGGCTTCGCTCGCGCCGTCAACGGCACTATTACCGCCGAGCTGTTCTTCGCCGCGGTCAATCTGGGCGCGATCATGAAGCGGGCGACGGAGAACTTCGATACTGCCGGAGTGCTTTTGGTGGTGCTGCTGGTGTGCCTGCTGGGGCTCTTGGGTCAAGCGATCATCACCCTGCTGGAAACCCGGCTCCTGCATTGGCACGTGAGGAGCTGAGTTCATGCGTCGCGCCATGCTCCCGCTCATCGGCGTTTTCCTGTTCCTGCTGGTCTGGCAACTCGCCGGGCGCAGTCTGGGCGCCGCGATCCTGGCGCCGCCCTCGATCGTTGCATTCGACTATCTCGAACTGCTCCGCCAGGGCGACATGCTGCGAGAGCTGGCGCTCTCGTTGAGGCAAATGGCGATCGGCTACTTGGCCGCCTGCGTGATCGGGATGCCGCTGGGTGTGGTGATGGGCCGCTCGCGCGTGGCCGACGGCGTCTTTCATCCCTGGGTGGCGATGTTCGTCGTGACGTCGACCGCGGCGCAGATCCCGCTGCTGATCCTGTTCCTGGGCACGGGCCTGTGGCTGCGGATCACGGTGGCGTTCCTTTCCACCGTCTTCTACGTCGTCCTGACCACCTACAACGGCGCTCGCGGCATCGCCCCGAACCAACTGGCGGTTGGCCGCTCCTTCGGTGCCGGGCGGCTGCAGATCTTCTGGAAGATCATGATCCCCGCCATCTACCCCTATCTGCTGACGGCGGCGCGCATCGGCCTTGTGCACGCCATTCGAGCGATGGTCACGGCGGAGCTGTTCGTCATCGTCGGTTATGGCGGGCTGATACATCAGAGCGGATTGTCGATCGAGACCGGACCGCTCCTCGGGCTGATCCTGACCCTGATGATCGTGAGCCTGCTGGGCGATCTGATCCTGCGCGGCGTCGGACGGTGGGTCGCGCCGTGGTATGAGCAGCAGCGGCTGGTGTCGTCATGATTGCGAACCCAGCCGGGCCGAATCGCGATGCGCCGAAGCTCGAGGTCCAAGGCATCTCCAAAGCCTACGGCCGGGACGGCAACGCGCTGACGGTGCTGGACAATATCTCTCTGGTTGTCCCGGAGTTGGAGTTCCTCGCGTTGCTTGGCCCCTCGGGCTGCGGCAAGTCCACCCTGCTGCGCATTATCGATGGCATCGATACTCCCGATGCCGGCCGCGTCGTCTTGGACGGCAAGGATGTCACCGGCACGACGGGGAACGGGCGCGGCATGGTGTTCCAAAGCTTCGAGCTATTCGCCTGGCGCACCGTGCTGTCCAACGTCGCTTTCGGGCTCGAGGTGGCCGGCATGGGCAAGGCCAAACGGCTGCAGACGGCGCGCCAATACATCGACATGGTCGGCTTGTCGGCGTTCCAGAACGCCTTCCCGCACCAGCTCTCCGGCGGCATGCAGCAGCGCGTCGGCATCGCCCGCGCGTTGGCCATCAACCCGAGCATTCTGTTGATGGACGAGCCCTACGGCGCGCTCGATGTGCAGACGCGGGATCTGCTGCAGGACGAACTGCTCAACATCTGGGAGAAGCAGCGCAAGACAGTGATCTTCGTTACCCATTCGATCGAGGAAGCGCTGTACCTGGCCGATCGCATCGTCGTCATCTCGCCTCGCCCGGGCCGCATCCAGCAAGACATCGTCGTCCCCTTCGCCCGCCCGCGCAGCGCCGAGATCAAGAGTGATCCCGTTTTCCTCGAACTGCGGCGCGAGATCTGGCAGATGCTCAAGCGCGGGGTGAAGGTCTGAAACGGATCACCGAACGACGAACAAGCCACGGAGGAATCACCACCATGCACATATCACGTCGAAAGACGCTCAGCCTGATTGCGGCCGGCATTGGCGGGACGATTCTGCTCCCGGCCGTTGCGCGCGCGCAGAAGGGCCGTTCGCTGCATCTCGAGCTTCAGGGTTTCAGCCTCGGCATCCACGTGCCGCAGGTGATGGCGGTACGCGACCTGATGGTGCAGGCCGGGTATGCCGAGCCAAAGCTGGACCGGATCGAGTCCATGCAGGTCATCACTCAGTCTATCGTCGCGAGTTCGGCCGAGGCGGGCGATTCCGACGTGGTCTCCGCGCTGCGCTCTACCGAAGCGGGAGCGAAGGTCACTTTGGTCGGCCTCGTCTACAACAGCACGAGCCAGGTGCTGGTCGTTAACGCGGACAAGATAAAGTCCCATGAGGACTTCAAGAACCCCGAAAATGCCATCGCGCTGAACTCGCGCGGCGATTTCATCTACGTCATGATCAGCGGCGCGCTGGCTCGTGACAACGTTGATATCGACGACACGACGATCATCGAGATGGGCGGCTCAGGGTCCCGCATGAAGGCGCTGCTGGCCGGGCGGGTCGCGGCCGTGCCGGTGCATTTCGACCAGGCGGCCGAAGTTTTGAAGCAGGGTAACTTCAAGGTCCTGGTCGAGCCCTGGAAGGTTTACGACCGTTGGATCTCGGAGGCTTGGCTGGTGAACCGCAGCTGGCTCGGTGAGAAGGAGAACCAGCGGGCGCTGGTGGACCTGAACAAGGCGATGATCACCTCATTCCGCCGGGCCAACGCTGATTATTCCTATTTCGCTCGCGGCTACCGCAAATACGCCACTGTGCCCGGCGCCGCCGATATCAGCGACGACGCGCTGCGCCCGATCTGGCAGAGGCTGTCCACCGAGATCCGCGCCTGGCCCGACGATGGTGGGTTCAAGCGCGAGTATTTCAAGCAGCTGCTGCCGGTCTATCGCCAGGCGCGCGCTGTCAAGGCTGAGCCCGACCTGAACACCGCGGTCGAGCCGCGCTTCGTGGACCAGGCCCTGCAGGAGCTGGGCTGAGAAACTGATCAACGCCGGTAGAGGAGAACCGCTCATGACTGAGATTAGAGTGTTGTCAGCGTCGGGCCAGATCGGCTCCGGCTTTATAGAATCGTCCTTCGCGCGCGGCGTCTCGCTCAAACCGCACGTCATCGCCTGCGATGGCGGCTCGACCGACGCCGGGCCGTATCACCTCGGCAGCGGCAAGCCGCATTTCTCACGCCCGGGCGTGAAGCGCGACATGCGCCTGATGATGCAGGCGCGCGACCAGCTCGGCGTGCCGCTGATCATTGGCTCATGCGGGTTTGCGGGCGGCGATGCCGGCGTCGACTGGATGCTGGAGATCACGGAGGAGATTGCGCGGGAGGAAGGACTAAAGTTCCGCCTGGCCACCGTGCGCAGCGAGCAGGATAAGCAATATCTGAAGCGCCGCTACCGCGAGGGCCGCATCACGCCCCTGAACCCGGCGCCGCCGATCAGCGAGGAGATCATCGACCGCTCCGCCCACATCGTTGGCATGATGGGTCACGTGCCGATTGCCGACGCCATCGAGAAGGGCGCCGAAATCATCCTGTGCGGCCGCGCCACCGACACCTCCCTGTTCGCGACCCTGCCCCTGATGAAGGGCGCCGGCGCCGGCCCGGCTTGGCACGCCGCGAAGATCCTGGAATGCGGCACGGCATCGACTGTGATCCGCAAGCGGCCCGACAGCATCATGGCCTGGGTGCGGGACGACCACTTCGACATCGAACCGATGGACCTGGAGAGCCGCTGCAGCCCGCAGAGCGTCGCATCCCATACGCTGTACGAGAATGCCGACCCTTTCTTGATCACCGAGCCCGACGGCACGATCGATTGCCACGGCTCCCGCTACGAGGCGCTGAGCGACCGCGCGGTTCGCGTGCACAACTCCCGGTTCATCAAGTCCGAACGGACGACGATCAAGCTGGAGGGCGCCGAGAGCGTCGGCCACCAGGCGATCATCATCGGTGGCGTGCGCGAGCCCTACATCCTGCGGCAGCTCGACGACTGGCTGGATGCCATGCGCGTACGCTTCGCCGCCCGGGTGCAGGAGATCTTCGCCGGCAAAGTCGGGCCCGCCGATTACAGCATCCACACCCGCGTCTATGGCCGCGACGGCGTGATGGGCAAGCTGGAGCCGCTATCGCACCAGATGGGCCATGAGGTCTGCATCCTGTTCACGGTCACCGCCGCGGACGAGCCGACCACCGAGGCGATTGCGAAAACCTTTGCCCATTTCGCCCTACACTATCCGATCCCTGAATGGGGCGGGCTGATCAGCGGCCTGGCTTTCCCTATGGCGCCGGCTCATCTCAGCAAGGGCGAGGTGTTTCGCTTCAACCTGAACCACGTCGTCACACCGGAGGATCCGCTGGAGATGTTCCGCACTGAGCTCATGGAGATTTGAGCATGCCGACCCTGGGCGAACTGGCGAAGCTGATCCGTTCGAAGAATGCAGGTGCCTTCACCTTGACCTTCGACATCATGTTTCAGGACGCAGAGACCTACCAGCGCGTGCTGGCTTCGAAGGTGCTGACGAAACAGAGTTTCGCGAAGCTCTACAAGTTGCCCGAAGACGAGGTGATGTTCTTCGAGTACGACGCAGCCCATGCCATCAAGATCTCGATCCCACGCCCCTACATCCAGGGAGACTTGGACGACGGGGATATCTACGGGGGCCAGCAGCATGCGCCTCTCGTCGATCTGGTCGTGCCCGACGGTAACGTCAAGCTGAAGGTGGATGGCCTGCGGCGTCACGATGAATAGCCGCGATGCAATTCCTTTCAAAATACGAGCATCGGCCAGAACCGCCGAAGGCCACACTCCTTGGGCAGGCAGCGAGTGAGCCGCGCCTGGCCCCATGATATCGAGGAGTCCATCCTTGAGGCTAAATCGGAACTCGAATGTCGTTCCTTTGCGGACGCCTATCGTGACCAATGCAAGCGCCTTTCCGAGCGCTGCACGCGACGCAGTAATTGTGTTGCCGTCCAAAACCAACCAGAAAACGAGGCTGCTCCGCCTAGGGGCCAGACCCAGTTCCAGGATTCTCCCCGGACCGGTGAACTTCTCAGCCAAATTTCAAAGTTGCGTCGCGAGGCGCGACGCTGTGAAATCGGACGGTGAAGGCGGGATTTCACTCAGTTCCGCCGACAAACTGAGCTTTTGGGGTCATTTCATTGCGCACTGAGAATAGCAAAACTATAAGTTACTGAAATCTTGGTCGGAGTGGCAGGATTTGAACCTGCGACCCCTGCGTCCCGAACGTAAGTAGCAATCGAAAAAATCAATAAAAACAATATTCCTTGGCTCCGATTGACCACCTTTATCGCCGTTTGTTCACGGGGTTTCGGTGGTCAATCGGTGGTCAGCTTTCAGACCTGCTCAAACTGAAAAGCCGAAGACCAGCTGATTAAGAGTCTCACGTTTATGACACTTTGATACCCAACGAGATCAATGCGTTACACGTCAATTGTAAATCGTATTTTGTGACTTTCGAAGCCGTAAGGCTTGGCGGCCGCTTCGCGCCAACAGCGGCCCGGTCGGCCTAACATCAATGTCGCATGTTGGGCACAACTCGGACGTGTCGCCGTGGTCGCTCTATGTCCGTTGTTGGGGGGAGAGCGGAAAACATGTGCTCGCGGCGAGTATTTCTGAGTTTGACCCCATATGAGACATTGGGATTCCGTGGGTCGCAGGCTTTTGCGGCCTTGCCGTTCTATTTCTCCCGCTCCCACACCAGCCTGCGAAAGTCTGTCTTGCCCGGGTTTGTTATGTTCGGCGCCGGCGCCGAATCGATGAACAGACGATCACCTTCGATCCGATAGTGACGCCGCTGTTCGGTGCCGTTCCAGATTTCATTCCAGGAAATATCCACA
>Ga0209736_1000101_pt1 | contig 27202 bp, 21 predicted proteins | sample BlaSpr_A8_Ref_M3_FD_187992 | JGI IMG/M metagenome (GOLD analysis project Ga0209736, IMG submission 187992) | Forest soil microbial communities from Thunder Bay, Ontario, Canada - Black Spruce, Ontario site 2_A8_Ref_M3 (SPAdes) (version 2) | ecosystem: Environmental > Terrestrial > Soil > Boreal...
CCGCGCCAATCTCCCCTGCGTTCTACCGCGCGCGCAAGCCCGCCTTACGCGCCGCCCTCCGCCCCAACCACCACAAAGCCCCTCCCAGCAGCGCCAAAGGCAGGATCAATCTCCAATAAGCGGGCGAAACTCCCATCGAGCGGAAGACAACCACGTATCCAATCGCCACAAGCAACGCCGGAATCAGAATGATGGCGAACGCCCGATTCATCGCTCCCCTCTTTTCTTCGTTACTTCATTATTTCTTTACTTCTTCTTCGCTCATCACTCCGAACACAAAAACTCGTCAGCCGCCCGGCCGGTACTGCGCCCGGCTAGTATCCGTCTCCCACAAAATCACATCCGTAATGCGCGCCCCCGCCGGCAAATCCTTCAACCCGCGCGTCACCTCATCATAAAAATACTTCGCCATATTTTCCGCCGAAGGATTCACCGTCTTAAACGGCTCCAAATCATTCACAAACTGGTGATCCAACCGCCCCATAATCTCCCGAACAATCTGTTTCAACCGCGTAAAATCCACCAACAACCCGATCGAATCCAGCTGCGGCCCTTCCAACGTCACGCGCACGCGGTAATTATGCCCATGCACGTTCTCGCACTTCCCCTTGTATCCGCGAAGCGCGTGCCCCGCCGAAAATGTCTCTTCCACGCTGACCTGAAACATGTTCCCCTGTCTTCTCTTCTCTGCGTCCTCTGTGTTCTCAGCGACCTCTGTGTAAAATCCTTTTCCTAATTCTTTTTCTTCTTTCCCAAAAATTTCGAAACCTCCGCCAAACTATTGGTCATCTTATACTTCGGCAAAGACTCCAGAAAAATTTTACCATACGCCATGCGCGAGATGCGGCTGTCCAAGAGCGCCAAAACTCCTCGATCCGTCTTCGTCCGAATCAGTCGCCCAAACCCCTGCTTCAAAGCCAAAACCGCCTGCGGCACCTGAAACTCCGCAAACGGATTCCGCCCGTCCTCCTGCAAAGCCGCCACGCGCGCCGCAACAATCGGATCGCTAGGCACCGCAAACGGCAACCGGTCCACAATCACGCAAGAAAGCTGCTCCCCCGGCACATCCACGCCTTGCCAAAAGCTAGCCGTAGCAAACAAAACCGCCCCAGGCGTGTTCTTAAATCGCTCCAGCAAGACCGACCGCGGCGAAGTCCCCTGCAAAAGCAAAGGAAACGGCACCCGCGTCCTAACCCGCTCAAACAATTCATTCATCTGCGAGTAGCTGGTAAACAAACAAAACGCCCGCCCCTGGCTAGTCTCCAGCAAATTCACAATCTCGTCCGCAGCCTTGGCCGTATACGCCGGATTTCGCACGTCCGGCATTCCGGGTGGCAGATAAAGCATCGCCTGCTCCTCATAATCAAACTCCGGAGGCAAACCGCGCTCTTTCGCGTGATCCAACCCCAACCGGTGCCGAATAAATTCGAACCGCCCCGCCACCGTCAAAGTCGCCGAAGTCAAGACCACCGTATCGAACTGCTCGAAAAGCCGTTCGCGCAAAATCTGGCTGACGTCAATCGGGGTCGCTGCCAGAAAAACCCCTTTGTTCCGCCGTTCATACCAATACACAAAATTCCGCTCGTTCGATTCAAACAGAAACGACAACCCCTGCCGCAACTCAAAGCTCCGCCGCGCAATCCGCAGAAGTTCTTCCGGCTTCTGCGTCAACGCCGCACACTCGGTCTCAAATCCTTTCAGCGCCGTAGCCAAGTCGTCGTAAGGCTCGCGATTCTGCTCCAAAAACGCTTCTCTCTCATTCCGCGAAAACGGAAACCGCCCGTCGCGCGGCGGAAACATCTCGAAGAACGCACGGCTCCTCTCGCGAATCCTCTGCGTCCGTCGCAAATGCGCAGGCGTGCCCAAGTGCAGCAACCGCAAGGTCTGGTCCGCGTCCCGCGCCAGCTCTTCAAACCGGAAATTCGAAATCTGCCGCCCAAAATAGTCGCTGGCGACGTCTTCCATCTCATGCGCTTCGTCGAAAACCACCGCCGAGTATTCCGGCAAAATGCTCCCAAAATCGTCCTGCTTCAGCGCCAGGTCCGCAAAAAAAAGATGATGGTTCACAATGATCAGGTCCGCATCCTTCGCCCTCTGGTGCATCCCCGTCACAAAACATGGATTAAAAGAAGGACATTTCTGACCCGAGCACGTGTCCCGCCGCGCGTCCAGCCGCGTCCACAAATCTGAATCATCCGGCAAAAAAGTCAGTTCCGCCCGATCCCCCGTCTCCGTCAATTTCGCCCACTGCTTGATCTGCTGAAACGCATCCAGCTCATCCATTCCCTTAAGCAGAGCTTGATCCGCCATCTGATTCATTTTCGCCACGCACAAAAAATTCGACCGCCCCTTCATTACTGCCACCTTCAAATTCGGCGCAAAGTGCTTCTGCAAAAACGGAATATCCTTCTGATACAGCTGCTCCTGCAACGATTTCGTCGCCGTCGAAATCACCACCCGCCGCCCGCTGCAAATCGCCGGCACAAGATAGGCCAGGGTCTTCCCCGTTCCGGTCCCTGCCTCCAGAATTGCGTGGTGATGTTTCTCAAACGCATCGTGCACCATCTCCGCCATTTCCAGCTGCCCGCGCCGGTGCTCGTACCCCCCAATCATGCACCGTTCCAGAAATCCCCCCGGCCCAAACACGTCCCCCATCGATGGCTTGGGAAGCGCATCCGTCGGTTCCCCGGTTTCGGGACGAGTGGACGCCGGCGCTACCGTCGGGTCGTCTTCCAAGGACACGTTTTCGTGTTCCGGTAACGCCACGGCATCTTGAGCCGTGCCGATCTCGCGTGCGTAACCCGTTTTGGCAGCCCGCTTCGCCAAGCGCACCTATCCCTTCTGTCGCTTCTCTCGAATCCGTAACGATAACATAGTCCCTTCCCGCTCCTCGTTATCACCCCGGCGCGGCAGAGTGTTATGCTGTGACTGGGATTTTTGCGGTAACTGTCCGGCGGAAAAGAACGTCTTTCATTCTAGGAAGACCATGTTCAAGGCTTGGCCCGCATTCCGCGCTGTGCTTCTCGCCCTCGTCATCGCGATTCCGACCTGCGCCTTCGACGTCCCTCTCACGGAAAACGCCATCCGCGATGCCTATTTTCTCGGCCGCCGCGAGGGCGGACTAAAACCTGACTTCCTCGCGATGTATGTACATTCGATTCCGGATCTCAAACAAGGAAACTGCACCTCACAAGCGAGGATCGAGACGCCATTTCTGCAAGTGGCGGCTTATTCCGGTAATGTTCCCAACTACAGCGCCCAGAGCGCAGTCAAGGACTTCTCCGGCAAGCCCCTGCCCCTGCGCATCTATCTGAACGTTTGTTATAGACTGCACGCGCCGGCGAATGCTGTAAAAGTCAAAATCATGCAGAACAAAAAAGAAGTGGTTCCCAATTCGTTTAAGAGCCTCCCTTACAGTGAACCCACGGAATTCGGTTTTCTCCCTCCAAACGGAGAGCAAATCGTCTTGGAGTTCACGCCCTCCAGAATAGACTCCTTGGACCTGAGCATCCTCATCGACACATCGGACGGCCAGCACGGCGAAGCCGAATTCGCTCTGCAATCTCTTCGCTAAAATGCCAGAGACTGCCCCTCGTTTTCGCGGTCCATTTAGTACTTGAGCACCACCTTTGTTTTGAAAATCCTGCTACTCACTCTTCCGCGTAAAATCCCAGCTTGGGGTTCCGCTCGATCGATTTAGACAGGGCAGGATTTTGCACATTCATCCTTGTGGGGTACTCTATGAAATACACTAAGTCTTTTATTTTTATAACTTTGGCAGCGGCTTTGGCCCTATCGTCCTGCAGCGGCCTGCCCAAGGGCTCGGGCGGCGGGGGCGGAGGAGGGGGCAACAAAGCGAAAGTGAGTCTTGTGCTCGTCTCCGACACTCTTCCCGCAAACCTCGGCATTATCAGTTTTAAGGTTGCAATTACCTCCGTCGTGTTGACCTCCAAATCGGGTGTTACGTCCACCCTCGACCTCGGTGCCCTTAATAGCGGTGCGGGTCTCATCGTTGACCTGGCTCGCGCACAATCCGATTCTATCTTCCTCGGCACTGTCTTAAATGTTCCTACCGGCACCGACAGCAACAGTACCATCACCGTTCATTTCACGAGTGCCCAACTCGCGTTCTTCAACGGGACCGGCGCGGCCATCACCAACCTTAACCCCCAGTGCCCGGCGAACAATGTCTGCAGCGTCCCTTTCACCACAACCGGCGTGCCCGTTGCCACCCTTTCTGTTCTCGTTCCTGGTAACACCGGGTTCGGCATCGATTTCAATCTCAAAAATGCCATCACGCTTACCGGCACGTCTCTGAGCGTCAACTTCTCCAATTCCGGCACTAACAATGTTATCAGCGCCTTCACTCTTCCCCGGCAAAATTCCAACCTGGCCGCCGGCAAGCTTGATCTCATTGAAGACTTCACAGGCGTTGCCACCGTCACCGGCACAAGTGTCACGATTGCCTCTCAGCCTAAGGCGGGACGTGGCTCGATCACCGCGCTATCCACCTCCACCACTGTTTTTGACCAAGATCCAAGCCAAACTCTGTGCCCCAATGGGACGACCCAATTGACGAGCTGCGTTGCCAGCAATCAAGCCGCGAGCATGGATGCGATTCTCAATTCCGACGGCACCTTCGCGGTCCAGGAGATCGAGCCACTCCTGGCCTCTCCCGTGGTGGACACCGTCGAAGGAACCGTCGTATCCAACGCCAGCAATGGAACACAGTTTTCTATCATCACCACGGACCTGCTCCCGGCCGCGACGAATTCGAAGATCGGCAGCTTAGGCCTTGGCGATCCCGTGAACGTCACTCTGAGCAGCATCGTCACAGGCGGCTTCCTTGTTGACACGAAAGGCCTTGCAGTCGGAGGAGCCATCGGGAATTTCAAGGGCGCAAGCGATACGTCCGCTCTGCATCTGGGCCAATCCGTGGCCATCCATATCACTAGCTTCACCGCCGCAAGCGGCACCACCAGTGCCTCCGCAAACACGAACTCCGTTACCCTGCGATGGTCCCGCTTCATCTCTACGGTTTCCATTGCGTCATCTCCGGCATTCACTGTGTCCGCTCTTCCGGGTTATTTTGGATTCACCCAGGCCAGCACTTTCCAGATACAAACTTTCAGCGGCACACAGGGAACAGTGGGCGTTACGAATCTGGACGGCGTCACGAGTACAGGGAATTTGATCCAGGGCAATCCCGTGGGCGTGCGTGCTCTCTTTATTGAAGACGCTGGAAATACTCTTAACCCGGCTTTCTTTGCCGCCAAGGTTCGCCAACACTAACCAATTCAAGACTTTACCCGCCTCCGCAAAAGGCAACGGGCCGAAGCGTTTCTGATGCTTCGGCCCGTTCTTTTCCAAGCCAGATATCAAACTGTCAGAAAATGCTGGCATTGACATTTTTGTACTTTCTGGTATTCTACCTTACGGGTAATCGCGCGTCCTTGGTCGTTATAGCCCTCTCTCGAACCATGGTTCGCCGTTAGCTTTTCCCCTCGGAGGTGTTTGAGCGCTCCTCTCAAATGAACATGGGCTGGCGCACTGTACTTCCTGGACTCTAACTCCTTTAGAATCCGCACTTCCAAAACACAGGACTTAAAACCCTTTAGAATCTGCACTTACGGAAAAATAGGGAGGGGGGGGGCCTGCGGGGGATACACTCAGCCCAGACCAATCTGGATCGTGGCGTCGACTAAGGCTCAGATTACCCCCGGCTATCTCTCCGGGTAAGGTAGGTTAGGCCGGCTGGATTCCGCCGATTGTGGTGTGGGGTGGCAACGAAACCGGCGGCATTGACCCAGGCACCGAGCTCGGGGAAACTCTTGGCGAGAACCGATTGTAAAGCGCCAGCGAGATCGCTCCCATGCCCCACATCCAGATTCCCAAACCGACCAGAAAACCTATGACGTGAAGTTGCCCCACGGGCGTGTAGACAATGCGTACGAGCACGAATCCTAACGCCATTCTTCCAATCAGGCCCCAGGTATCGGACGCTTTTCCGAGGATCCAACTGCCGACCACGGTGCCGACCACGATCTCCGCGCAATTGATCGCCAGAAACCAAATCCCTAGCGTAAGCACACCCAGTGGGATGCCAACGACAGTTACACATGCAATAACGGCCGCAATCGGCACTCCGAAAAACACCAGGACGCCCAGCCCCAGGGGCGCTCCGACCCGTTCACCTGCGCTTACGGTTTCCCCGGCGAATTTTGGAAGCAGCAAAAACAGGACCAGGCCTAGCAACACGAAAGCCCCTGTCCAAATAACGCGCCATATATAGTAATGCCCTTGCATGTACTCGGATTTATGCTCCTGCTTGGTAAATTCCACAGGGGAGGCCAGTTTGGCCCCGGAAGCGACGCTTGCCGGGTTGTCACCCTGGTAGTGGATTGGCCCTCCGACATGGGCCGAGGATCCGATCGACATGTGGCGACCCTTCACCCGGACCTCTCCATCGATGCTCCCGGAAATAATGGTTTCGCCATCCATGAGCAGCAGATCGCGCCCCAGCTTGCCGTCGATTCCCACGGACTCCGCGAACGCCGTAAAGCTTCCGTCTACTTTGCCAGCGGAATCGAGGTTCACCACCTCATCGAACACCAGGACGTTCTTGCCAACAGTCCCCGTAATAGTCAGGTTATTCGAAGCTGACCGGACATTCCCGTCGATCTGCCCGGTGATTCGCACCGACTGCCCGAAAACAATGGCGTCGCCCTTGATATGTCCGCTGATTTCAATACTTTGGCCAAAAAAGAAAACGTCTCCCTCGACTGTGCCGTCGATCCGCGCGCGCGGGCCCGTAATAAAAAGATCGCTCTTAACGGTCTCATCTTTCGATAGTTCGTACGCACCCTCGCTCTTGTGATACTCCATGGCCCCTGCGGGAGCAGGCAAAGCCAGCGCAGCACACAATCCCGCAAGTACCAGTGCCAATGCCGAGCCGCGCCGCAGACGTCTGCGGAATACCACAAAGCCGAATCCCGCCACGGTTAGCATCGCCAGCACCTCGAGAAGTGTCGTCACGGATTGCCATCCTTTCCAGAAGGCACCTTGAAAAACCAGCAAGCTCAATAGACTTGTCCCGCCGAATCCCGCTTCTTGCAGCCGCGTCTGCCAAGGCTCTATGAGGTACGCGTAGAGAGCGTATACGCCGGTAGCCGCCAAGCCAAAAACCACGCCCCAAATCCATCCAAACGATTTGCGCGCGCGCTCTTGGAATTCCGCGAGCCGCGACGGCAGCGGTTCGTCTTCTTCCAGCATGGCGCGTGTTAGCAAGCGGGATTCGCGATCGAGGGCCCGCAGCAGGGTGCGGCAGGCCGCGCAGTCCTGCGTGTGCGCGGACACAGCCTGCGCGCGGGCGCGGTCCAGTTGGCGCTCCGCGTAAAGCAGGCACGTCATTTCATCCAGATGGTCCATTGTCTCGCCCGGTCCTTCCGGCGACACGGGGTTAGCAGGTTCGCTCAAGAGGTCCCTCCCGCAGCCAGCGCACTCTTCCCCTCCAGCGCCTGCCGAAGTTCATGCCGTGCGCGCAGCAGCACGACGCCCACAAAGGCGCGCCGCACGCCGAGCTCATCGGCAATTTCGTCATAACTCATGTCCGAGTAATAGCGCAACACCAGAGCCATTCGGGCGCGGGCCCCCAACTTGTGCAAGGCCTGCCGCACTTCCTCGCTGGTCTTCTGCTCGATCAGCTTGTCCAATTGGTTGGGGTCCGGGTGTTCCAGCGGGACATTCTCGACATCATCGGTCTCTTTGTCCTGGCGGATTTTGCGGCGCCGCAGGATATCCCAGCAATGGTTGGCAGCCACCCTGTAGAGCCATGCGGAAAAGGAGCGCGTCTCGTCGTACTGGCTCAGCTTGTCCCGCAACTTCATGAATATCTCCATAGTGGCATCTTCGGCGTCTTCCCGGGTTGGCAGAGCCCTTCTGCAAAAGCGGAAGATAGCCGGGGCAAAATCCCGGTAAAGCTCACCCCAAGCATCGGCATCCCCTGCACGAGCCCGGGCAACTGCCTCCGTGGTCTCCGTCATTCCCGGCACGCTCATGGGGCCTGGTCTCAGCGGTTCCATAGACTAGTACGCAGGGAAGCCCCTAAAACTTACACGATCTTAACAAATAGCAATAATGCAGTTGGGGGCTATCTCGTCTCTGCTCAGCACTCTACCAGAAATGTAGCGGTGGACCACAGCTGCCCGCAATATCGGACGGCATGGCGAGGCGAGGCCTCCCGCGTTGGTTCTGGCCCGAAGCGGGTCTCGCGTCGGTTTGGACAGGTTCGGGATTGAGCCGGCGCGTGAAAACCCTGATATGGCCTAGCGAAGAAAACCGAAGAGCAAGCGAGCTTCGGTGGCCGTGGTAAGTCCAATAGCGGCCAACGCGTTGGGGCTGTTCAGAGCAAACCATTCAACTTTTTGGCCAGTCAAATCGAAAACTTTGGTTGGACACAGTGTCAGGCAAAGGTGTTAGTTAGTGGGCAATCGGGGAGTGGTCGACCAAAAAAGTGCCGAGGGACAAGAGAATAACGAGGAGGGGTGTATTTATGCAATCGCAGAAGCCATGGGTATCCGGGGGATTTAAATCCGCATTTTTACGTGCAGGAGCGGCAGCTTTCGTACTCGCTCTGATCGCGTTGGCAGGCCATGCACAGACGTTCCGGGGCGCGATCACCGGGAGCGTAACGGATCCATCTGGCGGGGTGATCCCGAACGCGCAAGTCAAAGCGACAGAGTCGTCCACTGGAATCGAGCACAACACGGTTAGCACCAGTGACGGTCAATTTTCATTCCAGGATCTTTCCTTGGGCTTCTACAAAGTAACCGTCACGGCCGCGGGGTTCCCGCCCTATACGGTGGACAAGGTCGAGGTTGTGGCAGGGAATATCTATAACCTGCCGATCAAACTTTCCATGCAACAACAGTCCACCACGGTGGAAGTCTCCGCTGCGGCGCTGACGCTGGATACCACGACCCAGACGCAGAACACGACGATCTCCTCCGAGATCGTGCAGGATGTGCCATTGAACGGACGCGACTTCACGCAATTGATCGCCCTCGCGCCGGGCTATTCGGGTTACTCCGTGGGCGGATATGGTTCGCTTAACGGGACGCGCCCGAATCAGATGAATTGGCAGATCGACGGCGTGGACAACAACGATTTCTGGCACAACATTCCGGCAGTCAACCAGGGCGGTGTCTCGGGGATCGCTGGCGTGGTGATGCCGGTGGATGCGGTGGACGAGTTCTCCGCGCAGACGCAATCCGGCGCGGAAGCGGGCCGGAACGCGGGCGGTACCGTGAACCTGGTGCTCAAGTCCGGCGGAAACCAGATCAATGGCTCCGCTTACTTCTACTGGCGGAATGAAATTTTTTCCGACCCATCGCCATTCTTCTGTTCGGGCAAGAATCCGGCATGCCCGAGTACGAATCCGACCAAGGCTCCCGAACTGCGCAATGAAAACTACGGGTTTACGGTGGGCGGTCCGATCATCAAGAATAAGTTCTTCTATTTCGTCGCTTTCGAGAAGCAGCAGTACATCATTGGGCTTTCGGGCATCGCCACGGAACCTTCAAAAGCCTGGGTAGACAATGCTCTAGCTCTGCTGAAAAGCAAGGGTGTTGCGCCGAGCACGATTTCGGAGAACATGCTCGGAGCCTTGTGCTCGAGTTGCCCGAACCCAGGTACGGTGCCTGGGCTTTGGCCAACTTCGGGAGCAGCATCTATCTTAAATTTGCCTGCAACGACAGCGAATTTTTTCAGTTCATCGCCGTCGACGGGCTACAGTTACAATGGAGTCGTCAAGCTCGATTACAATTTCAACGAGAAGCACCATCTCTCGGCGCGTATGTTCCAAGGGCAGGGCAGCCAAACGGCGCCGTTGGGAACAAGCACGGCGCTAGCAGTAGCAAGCTCGAATCTCCCCTACTATTTCGAAAAAGCGCCAATCCACGTGCAGAATTACACGCTGGTGCTAAACTCTGCATTCACACAGACTCTAACCAATCAGATTCTCTTTGGTGTCAACTACTTCAACCAGACGTTCCGTGACGCGAACGCGAGTTTCGATACCAAGGCTATGGGCTTGTTCCAAAGCCCTGACCAACTCATTAACGGAAAGCCTATCCTTGGAGCGCCGAACATAGCGATCATTCCTGCGTCCGGAAACGGCGGGTTCGAGCAGGTTGGTATCACGCCCCCGGAAGGGCGGAATGACATCACCGGCATGCTGGCCGATATCGTCTCCTATAACCGGGGCAAGCATCAATTCCGGTTCGGTGGCGAGATGCGGCAGGGACATGTCAACGAATTTTACTACCGCCACTCACTCGGGAAGTACGTCTTCGACGGAACGCAGGGACCTTGGCCTACCTGCGCTGCTACTAACTTTGTATGCCAAAATACGAATGCTTTGGCCGACTTTCTGTCTGGCCTCGTCTCAAGTTCTAGCTTAACGGTCGGAAATGCCGAGCGCACGGTCACTGTCAATGGTCTCAGCTTTTTCGGTGGAGATCAGTGGCAGGTGACCCGCAAGCTGAACATCAATTTGGGACTGCGATGGGAATACTTCGGGCCGCTCCACAATAACAGCAAGGATCTGGCAGTGTTCGTTCCCGGAAAGGGACTCGTCATCCAAGGGAACGGGATCAGCGGCATATTCCCGCCGGACAAGAATAACTTCGCTCCCCGCTTTGGCTTCGCGTATCAACCGACATCAAGGAACGACCTCGTGGTGCGCGGCGGCATCGGAGTTTTCTATGACCAAATCAACATGAACCCTTTTCTGGACTACCGCCCGCCGAACAGCGCAGCTGATGGTCTGGAAGACAACCCGGCAGGTCCCAAGCCTGTCTCCCTTTACAGCGCCAATGGTTATGCTTGGAAACCCAGCACATATATCTTTCCAGGTGTAACGACTTGTGCGAGTGGCGTGATTGGTGCAGCTGATCCGGGCTGCGCACAGGGGCCGTTCGGAATCTATTCCGTCGGCCAGAATTTCCGAGCGCCCTACATTTACAACTACAACCTCCAAGTCGAGAAGAGCTTGGGCAATGCCGCGATCTTCCAGATCGGGTATGTCGGCAGTTCCGCTCATAAGCTCTCTGTCATGCAGAACATAAACCAGGCTCCGCTCGCAGGTGGCCCGAGGCCTTTCGCTACCCAGTACCCCGCGTATGGAGATATCAACCAGCTCAACAGCGTAGGGGATTCCAACTACAACTCCCTGCAAACGACTTTGAAGCTCAGATCGTGGCATGGACTGACTTCGCAAATTGCCTACACCTGGGGACATGAACTGGATTTCGTGAGCGAATACCGCGGCGTGATTCCTCTGGATAGCACCAACTTGAAGGCGGAATACGGGAACGGCGACTACGATACGCGAAACAGCTTCACGGCTAGTTTCGTTTACGATGTGCCCAAAGCGCCGTGGTCTCACGGCTGGACAGAACAAATCTTCAACGGTTGGGAGTTGAGCAGTCTGTGGGTCCTCCACGGAGGCCAGCCGTTCAACATCACGGGGAATACGAACCGCCCGGGCCTCGACCTCATAGCAAACCCATTCGCAGGCGTCTCCCATACGTTCTCGGCAACGAATGGAGGTGAGCCGTGGGTCAATCCTGCTGCGTTCTGTGTACCTGGCGCGGCAGGCTGCACGGGACCGACTAATCCTTTAGGCAACCTGTCGCGCAACAAGTACTATGGGCCGAGCTTCAAGGACTTTGACTTCTCCATTTTCAAAAACTTCGCAATCACGGAACGGATCAAGCTCCAGCTTCGTGGAGAGATCTATAACATCGCCAACCGGATTAACCTGGCTTCGGGTGCAGGATCCGTGGGCGGAAACGGGTTCGTAACCGACACCATCGGCGACTTCAACGGCGCGCCGGGCCTTGGGCCGGGCGAACCGCGCAACGCGCAGCTTGTGGCGAAGATCATTTTCTGACAGCTGCGTAAAACCTTAACCGAAGCGCCCCGGTTGTCTCGGCCGGGGCGCTTCTTTTTTTGGCGGAGATGGGCGCATTGGTGGGCTCGTTCAGAAGGATTGGTGACACTCGGCTGAGTGTCCGATGAGCGGAATCGGGCGGGATGCTGTAAAGTGAAAGGCTGCAGCGCTGTTGCGGTTCTCGATTGTCCGCCCGCCGCTTTAACAACATGACACAAATACTTCCATCTTTGGTGATTTTGGGACGGCCCAATGTGGGCAAGTCGACGCTTTTTAACCGTTTGACCGGGACGCGTCGGTCGATCGTGACGAACGAGCCGGGGATTACGCGCGACCGGATTTATGGGAAGGCGGAGTGGCGCGGTAAGTCGCTGGAGATTGTTGATACGGGGGGAATTGTTCCGGACGACAAGGCGTTGATCCCGACGGAGATTTTGCGGCAGGCGCAGGTGGCGATTAAGAAGGCGGCGCTGCTGGTTTTGGTGGTGGACAGCCAGGCCGGCGTTACGCCCTTGGATCAGGAGCTGGCGCGGCTTTTGCGGACTACGGGGAAGCCGTTCGTGGTGGCGGTCAACAAAGTGGATGCTGTTTCGCAGGAAGTGAATGCGGCGGTGTTTCATTCCTTGGGCGTGCCGGTGTTTCCGATTGCGGCGGAACATGGGACTGGGGTGGACGATCTTTTGGACGCGGCGCTTGCCGAGATGGATGCCGTTGAGTCGGAGGAGGAGGAGGAGAAAGAGGGCGCGGTCGAGGTGGCTATTATCGGGCGGCCGAACGTGGGGAAGTCCACGCTTTTGAACCGGATGGCAGGGGAGGAGCGGTCGATTGTTTCGCCGATTCCGGGAACGACTATGGACAATGTGGATATGGAAGTTTCGCGCGAGGGGCATACGTACCGGTTTGTGGATACGGCGGGGATTCGGCGCAAAGCGAAGACGACGCTTGTGGCGGAAAAATTGAGCGTGGTGATGGCGCGGCGCGGGTTGGAGCGGTGCGATGTGGCGTTGCTGGTGGTGGACGGCGAGCAAGGAGTGACCCAGGGCGATGCGCAGATTGCCAGCTATGCGGAGGAGTCGGGGCGATCAGTCATTATTGTTATCAACAAGTGGGATTTGGCGGTGGTGGCGGCGCGGAATGCGGCTTCACGCGATGCGGACAGCGCGAAGGGTAAGTCCAGGCGGCCTGCTGGAGAACGGCACCGGCCGGAGGATTTCAATCCGGAGAGGCTGGCGTTCGATTACGAAAAGATGATTCGCGGGAAATTGAAATTCTTGAGTTATGCGCCAATTGTTTTTCTTTCGGCGAAGACCGGGGAACGAGCGGGGAAACTTTTTCCTTTGATCGATCAGGTGGCGGAGGCGCGGCGGCGGCATATTGCTACGCCGGAGTTGAATCGGTGGTTGAAGGAAGACGTGGATTTGCAGCGCGGGACTACGCCCAAGGCGCGGCCGGTGCGGATTTATTACATCACGCAGGCTAAGACTGCGCCGCCGACGTTTTTGCTTTTCAGCAACCAAAAAGAGCCCATGCATTTTAGTTATGAGCGGTTTTTGGAGAATCAGCTGCGGGCGAAGTATGAGTTTCTTGGGGCGCCGGTGAGATTTGTCCAGAGATTGCGGAAGCGGGAGCCGCGGCCCCGCAAGAATAAAGACGAGGAATGAATCGGGGATCGAGTCGTTGGCAGGCAAACGGGAAGGGCACGGCATGCCGTGCCCCTACATGGAAGCATCGGAAACTGCTAGGATAGCGGCGTCCCCCTCCGATAGGAATTCGATATGCCGAGCACAGGCGCCGCGACGCAGCCCACGATCGAAAAGGATTTTTATCGTATTGGCGAAGTTAGCCGGCTGACTGATCTGAAGCCGTTTGTTTTGCGGTATTGGGAGACGGAGTTTCCGATGCTGGAGCCGGTGAAGAGTCCGAGCGGGCACCGGCTTTACCGGCAAGAAGATGTGGAGATGGTGCTGCGGATTAAGCGGCTGTTGTATGACGAGGGATTTACGATTGCTGGGGCGCGAAGACATTTGCGCGAGCAGAATGGCTCGGGCGAGAACGAAGGCGCGGCTGGATCTGGCGGTGGGACCGCGGCTGGTGGCGGCGCGACGGAAGGAACGGCGCAACTTTTGAGCCGGAAGATGTTGCTGGACCTGCGAGACACACTGCGCGCTTTCTTGACGCTTCTCGAACGCAAGTGATAGCCTGATAAAGCTGTAAAGCCCACTTCGCAGTAGTTCGGTCGGGACGTAGCGAAGCCTGGTATCGCGCACCCTTGGGGTGGGTGAGGTCGCTGGTTCAAATCCAGTCGTCCCGACCATTTTTTGCTGTCCCGCCACACGCGACTCATGCCTCACATACTTTTGACCAATGATGATGGGATTCACGCGGAAGGGTTGCGCGTGCTGGCGGCGGCGCTTGCGGGATTTGCGGACGTGAGTATTGTGGCGCCTAGCAGCGAGCAGAGCGGGAAGGCGCAATCGCTGACTTTGCGGCAGCCGATTATTTGTCATCCCGTGGGGGAGCGCGAGTGGGCGGTGGATGGGACGCCTGCGGATTGCGTGATTGTGGCGCTGCACAAACTTTTGACAGAGAAGGTGGATTTGGTGATTTCGGGAATTAATCACGGGGCGAATTTGGGGGAGAACGCGTATTACTCGGGAACTGTCGGAGCAGCGCGGGAAGCGGCGTTGCACCATATGCCGGCGGTGGCGATGTCATTGTGTTCGAAGGGTGCCTCGGTGAGTTTTGAAGGGGCGGCGCGAGTGGCGCGGGCAGCGGCGGAATTAATTTTGAAGGAAGGATTGCCGGACCAGGTTTTGCTCAACGTGAATGTACCGGAGCCGTGGAAGGGCGGCGTGAAGTTTACGCGGCAGTCGAAGAAGATTACGCGGAATCAGTTGACGGAGGGCAAGGATCCTCGGGGGCGGACTTATTTTTGGTTGTACGAGCAGAAGATTGACCGGGATGTGGAGCCGGATACAGATTATGCGGCGATTTTTGCGGGGAGCGTGTCGGTGACGCCTTTGCATCTCGATCCGACAGATACGAAGTCGTTGAAGCAGTTGGCGCATTGGGGGAAGGCGATCGGAACCGCGTTTGGCGGTTGATTAGCGATTCGACGGAAATTGTTCAACGGAAACACCATCCAGAAAGAGAACCAGAGACTGACGGTTGCGATGGTGCCGAGAAGGGCACGATGTATCGTGCCCCTACAAATTCAATGGGTTGAGGTGGCGGCTGGCGCGACGAGCGGGACGTTGTTTTTGCGCATGGAGTCGTTGAGCGCAGGAAGGTCCTTTGCTAGGACTTCGCGCCATTTTGTTAGCTGGGCTTCCAAACGTTGATCCAGGTCGGCGAAGACGGCGGCTTCGGCGGCGGTGGGGGCGGTGTCGGCGCTGTCGATTAGGACTTGCAAGTGGCCTAGCTTGCTGTTGAGCATCGTGGGGTAGTTGGCTTGATCTTCGCTGGATTTGGAGTTCACCTGGACTAGTTCTTCTTCGATGGCGCTGATTTTTTTGCGAACGTCGGTGGAGGCGGCGAGGAGGGGCTTGGCTTCGTCCGCAGTGCCAATGCGCTTTTCTAATGCTTGAAGCTGCGCGCGCAAATCGCGGATGGCGATTACCGTTTTGTTCATTTGATTTTGCCGTTCGCTCATTTTTAGCATTAGGTCGAATTGTTTGCGCAGATCTTCTGGCGAGGTTTGAACGCGAGGGTCCATTTTCACTTCGAATTGGGCGGTTTGGGATTTTCCCGCGACGGTGAGACGGGCTTGGTACTTGCCAGCTAGAACGAGCGGGCCAGCCGGTTCACCGGCGTCATAAATCAATCCAGGAACTTTTGTGGGGAGCTCGTAGCGCAGGTCCCAGACGAAAAGATTCAGGCCGGGTTTGACGGGGATGTGTTCGACCGGAACATCGCGTTCGCCTTCGTCGGGGGCAGTGTCGGTTTTTTTCTCTTCGCTGGAGAAGGAGCGGATGACTTTGCCGTCGGCGTCGAGGAGCTCGAGTTTGGCGGGTTCTTTGGGCGCTTCTTTCAGATAGTAGTAAAGGATTGCGCCGGACGGGGGATTCTCGCCGATGGGATAGCGGCGGGGATTTACGTGACCTTGGCGCGAGCGCACGGCGGTGTTGGGAGTGAAGAGATGCGCGTCTTCAGCGGCGATAGTCGCGCTGGCTTGGCGGAGGGGGCTGAGGTCGTCGAGGACCCAGAACGAGCGGCCGTGAGTTGCGACGATGAGAGCGTCATCGTGAATGATCATGTCGTGGATCGGCGTAACAGGGAGATTCAGCTGGAGAGGCTGCCAGTTTGCACCGTCGTTGAAGGAGACCCAGATGCCGGTTTCGGTGCCTGCGTAGAGCAGGCCTTTGCGTTTGGGATCTTCGCGAACGGCGTGGACATAAATATTGTCGGGCAGACCGGTGATGATTTTTGTCCATGATTTGCCGAAGTCGCTGGTCATAAAAATATAGGGCTTGAAATTGTCGAGCTTGTGCGCGTCAATCGCAATGTAGGCGACGGCGGCATCGAAGGGCGAAGGTTCGATGAGGCTGATCATCGCCCATTCCGGAACATCCTTTGGAGTAACTTTGTCCCAAGACTTGCCGCCGTCGCGCGTCAATTGGACTAGGCCATCATCCGTGCCGGCCCAGAGTTCGCCTTCCTGTTTCGGAGACTCCGCCAGGCTGAAGATGACGTCATAGTATTCGACGGTGTACTGATCTTTTGTGAGCGGGCCGCCGGAATCCTGCTGCTTGGATTTGTCGTTGCGCGTGAGGTCGGGACTGATGGTGGCCCAGGTGCGGCCGGAATCGGTGGAGCGAAAGACGTACTGCGCGGTGTGGTAGATGACGTCGGGATTGTGCGAGGAAATGACGATGGGCATGGTCCAGGTGTAGCGATATTTTTGCAGAGCGGCCGCGTGGCCATTCGGATCTTCGGGCCATTCCTCGATGCTTTGGGCTTGATTGATGCGGCGATCGTAGCGGGTGAGGATCGGGCCTTCGTCGTCGGCGTAGATGATGTTCGAATCGCGAGGGTCGGGAACGATGTAGCCGCTTTCGCCGCCGCCGACGGCGTCCCAATCGCCGGTGGCGATGTAGCCGTGGTCGCTGCGGGTGCGGATGCCGATGGAAGAGTTGTCCTGCTGCGAGCCGTAGACGCGATACTGAAAATCGTTGTCGGCGGCGACGTGGTAGAACTGCGCGGTGGGCTGATTGTCTTGCGTGGACCAGTTCTTGCCGCCGTCAACGCTGATGGTGGCGCCGCCGTCGTTGCCATTGATCATGCGATTTGTGTTGTTGGGATCGATCCACAAGGCGTGATGATCGCCGTGAGGGGCGTTAAGGCGCGCGAAGGACTTGCCGCCATCGCTCGAAGCGTATAGGCCGGTGTTGGCGATGTAGACGCCGCCGACGTTCTTGGGATCGGCCCAGACGTGCGTGAAATACCAGGCGCGCTGGGTGAAGCGGTGGTCGTCGGTGATCAGAGCCCAATTCACGCCGCCATCTTCGCTGCGGTAGAGGCCGCCTTTTTTGGCTTCGATTAGCGCGTAGACGACGTTCGAATCCGCGCCCGAAACTGCCACGCTGATGCGGCCGAGCGTGCCTTCGGGCATGCCGTTGCCTTCGATGCGCTTCCAAGTTGTGCCGTCGTCGTTCGAACGATAGAGGCCGTCCTTCTCGCCACCGCTATTGAGGGTCCAAGGGGTGCGCCAGCCTTCCCACATCGCGGCAAATAGGACGTGGGGATTGTGGGGGTCGAAAACGACTTCAACGCCGCCGGTGCGATCGTCCAGGTAGAGAACTTTTTCCCAAGTTTTGCCGCCATCACGCGTGCGGTAAATGCCGCGGTCTGGGTTGGGGCCGTAGGCGTGTCCGAGAGCGGCGACGAAAACGATATCGGGGTTCGAGGGATGAATGATGACGTCGCCGATGTGGCGCGTTTCTTTGAGGCCGATGTTGGTCCAGGTTTTTCCGGCATCGGTGGATTTATAGACGCCATCGCCAAAAGAGATGTTGCCGCGGATGCAGGCTTCGCCGGAGCCGGCATAGATTACGTTGGGATCAGAATCGGCAACGGCAATTGCGCCGATGGAGGAGATGCTTTGCTTGTCGAAGAGGGGATCCCAGGAGAGCCCGCCGTCCGTGGTTTTCCAGACGCCGCCGCTGACCGCGCCGAAATAGTAGGTGTAGGGCTGGCTGGGCACGCCTGCGACCGTAATCGCGCGGCCGCCGCGGAAGGGGCCGATAAGGCGCCACTTCATGCCGCCGTAGGTCTTGGGATCGATCTGCTGGGCGTCGGCAATGAGAGAGGCAGAGAAGATGAGGGCGCAGACACAGAGAAAATATAAGACGGGCTGGCGAAGCGATTTCACACGAACCTCCGAGGATTATTGAACGGAACGTTGCATGGTATCACTGGTGGCGGCGGAAACTACAGACAGTAGCAGATCTGTATCGTTTGGACTGCAAAAGCACACAGGCAGGAGTGCCTGTGCTACCAAGAGCAAATGCGATAGGATGCAACGGCGATGGCTACAGTGAAAACCTACGACACGGCGATTATTGGGGCGGGTGTGTTTGGGGCGTGGAGCGCTTGGCATTTGGCGCGGCGCGGGCAGCGTGTGGTGCTGCTGGATGCGTATGGGCCGGCCAACGCGCGGGCCAGTTCAGGCGGCGAGACGCGGATTATTCGAATGGGCTATGGAACGGATCAAATTTATACGCGGTCGTCGCAGCGGTCGCTGGCGCAGTGGAAAAGTTTTTGCGTTGCCACCGGGCAGCGGTTGTTTCATGAAACGGGTGTGCTGTGGCTCGCGGGTGAAGATGATTCGCGCGTGCGGCAGACCATGGCCACGCTGAAACGGTGCGAGGTGCCGTTTGAAGAGATGGACCGGGCGGCGCTGGAGCGGCGTTATCCGCAGATCTCGTTCGAACGCGTGACGCGCGGGTTTTTGGAACTGAAGAGCGGTGTGTTACTGGCGCGCCGAGCCGTTGCAGCTGTGGTCGAGGACGCCGTCAAAATGAGCGTTGATTTTCGAATTGCGCTGATCGAGACGACGCGCGGAGCAGGGCGCTTGAACAACATAAAATGCAGCAACGGAGAAACAATTGCGGCAGGGCAGTTTATTTTTGCTTGCGGGTCGTGGCTCGGCAAAATCTTTCCGGACATTCTTGGCCAAAGAATTTTCCCCAGCCGGCAAGAAGTTTTCTTTTTCGGCGTGCCGGCAGGAGACGAGAGATTCGCGCCGCCGGCCTTGCCAACCTGGCTATTTCAGGAGGATGAGTATTACGGAATGCCGGACCTGGAAGGCCGAGGGCTGAAGATTGCTCTCGACCATCACGGAGAGCGCGTCGATCCTGATACGCAATCGCGCTTGCCGACGGCTGCGGAAGCGGAAATAGTGCAGAAATACGTGGCAAGGCGTTTTCCCGCGATGCGGAATGCGCCGGTGGTCGAGACGCGCGTGTGCCAGTACGAGAATACATCGAACGGCGATTTTCTGATCGACCGGCATCCGGAGATGGAAAACGTCTGGTTTGTTGGGGGCGGGTCGGGACACGGATTCAAACATGGCCCGGCGGTGGGTGAGTACCTTGCTGGGCAACTCCTCGACAAAGGAAAGGCTGAGCCGCGCTATTCGCTGGATACTAAGGCCACGACACAAAACCGCGCCGTGTACTGACCGCGCGGAAAGGAACCTCCGTGCGCCGCGTCGCCTTCTTACTTTTTTTTGCCGCCTGCATTTGCCCCTCGCTTCATGCACAAGACAACGATGAGATTTCCTGCTACGCGGATCGTGACGGTAACGCCCCGCAGAAGAAAAAATTATGGGACGGCTATGAAATCTCGCTTGGGCCGGCGCGAAACGCCGCGGAAACCGAATCTGCCTGCACGGCGGCTATTTACAACAGCGCAGGGCGCGTCGTGTTTCGCACCAACGGATTCAACGTGGTGTTCGACCAGGATTTGACGGGCGAGGATTTCGACGGCGACGGAAGGCCGGAGGTGGTCTTTCGGACAGATACGGGCGGAGGTCAGCATTGTTGCTGGGGGTATGTGATTTTCTCGCTTTCGCCGAAGCCGCATAAATTGTTTGAGATTGCGATGGAAGGACGAGTGGATTTCGAGAAGGACAAAGACGGGAAAATGGTGATTTGGCAAAGACTCGGGGGACCGGCGGACTTCACCTCAATGGCCGGGCGTCCATTCGTGGCGAAGGTCTCACGGGTGCGGGAAGGCAAGCTGGTGGACGTCACGCAGGAGTATTGCGGGAGGAAGGACGAACGGCTCGAGAGGGGCTACGTGGCGCCCGAAGATTTGAAGAAATTGGCAACCACGGGAGAGCAAGGTTACGAAGAATATGAACGCGTAGTCAGCACGCTGGAATCGCGCGCACTGCAGCACGTGCTCTGCCGGGAATATGACGAGGCATTGAAAGATCTGAATCTGTGGCCAGCGGGCAAACGGGAAATCGTGATGAAAAGTTTCGTGGAAGCGCTCCGAAGCGATTACCCAGAGTTTGTGGCAAAGCTGGAGGAAATCTTCAAGAAGAACTGAGCACGGGGCTAACATGTATCGTCCACCGCGGCGAGTAATCCGGGGCAACGCTTAAATCAAACAGAAGAGTTCAGGCTTTTGGAGTACGGCGGCGGGCGTGGAATGCGGCGATGCCGCGCTTTACGCGGCGGGCTTTTTCCGCGTAGAGATCCTGGTCAGCTTCGGAAAGAAGTGTTTCAATCCTCTCACCATCCCCTCGGTAAATCGAAATGCCGATGCTCGCGGAGAGCGGCGGTTTCTCTTCGTCCTCAGACATGACTATGCGAATGCGATTTGCGACGTGCTGCGCTTCCGCATCCTGTGATTCCGGTAAGACGAGAGCGAACTCATCGCCGCCGTAGCGTGCGGCGGTATCGATGGCGCGGCAATGAATGCGCAGGATGGCGGCCAGACGGCAGAGGGCGCGGCTGCCTACGAGATGGCCGAAGCGGTCATTGATTTTCTTTAGGCCGTCGAGATCGAGGAGCAGAACGGCAAAGGGCCTGCCGGTGCGGTTAGTGCGTTCGGTTTCGTTTTCCAGGACGTCGAGGAGCCGGCGGTAGTTGGCGAGGCCGGTGAGCGGGTCGCTGACGGCGAGATGCCGGACCTGTTCGAAGAGGCGCGCGTTATCGAGGAGGGCGCCGCCGAGTGCGAGTGCGTAACTGCTCACCGTGAGGACCTGAGCGAGCACAAAAGGCGCGTCGAGAAGACGCTCTGACTGACATGCGGCAATCTGTGCGGCGCAATTCATCCAAGCGGCAGCATAGATGGTGCGGTCGAAAGCAGAGTCCTCGGAGTCAAGGCGGCGGCGATACCAAATCACGGCCGCGAGAAAAATGATGCCCGGTAGAAGTTGCTGCGGACTGGGCACGAAAGATCCGGGGTGGCGGGAAACTTCCGGTGGGAGGCGGCGAAGAGCGGCGGTGATCAGATACGTGAAACCGATGACCGACAACAGGGCGCCGGCAATTTCCACTTTGGTGTGCCGTGAACGGGGGATAAAGCGTTCCGCGAGGAGCGCGACAAGAAGCAACAGCGCCAAAGTCATCCGGCTGAGCCACCAAGCAACGGGCGCCCAAGTGGCTCGAGCGGGAGAGTCTTGCGAGAATTGAAAGAAAAGAACGCTGGAGGCCGAGAGTACGGCGCCAGAAAGTAGATAGCCGCCACCGAGAATCAGGGCGATGCGATCCTGGGTGCCCTGGAAGCGGACGAACGCCAGCGCGGAGAAAACAAAGGCCAACAGCGCGGTGATGACCTGGAGATAGCCTTGGAGAACGGGATCGGGCTCGAGGGAAAAAGGACGGAGCCAGTGGGCTATGAAAAACGCGAGCAGAAAGCCCAGGACGTGCCACAAGACAACCTTTGTGGGACTGCGACCGGCCATACCAGTTTCCTCGTCCATACGCGGGACCCTCGACTGGGGCGAGGTCCTACTTAATTAGACTACGTGCGAGAGGCGAGCGTTGCGGATAATGTGAGGGAACTTTAACGAAGAGACACTGACTGTGGAAATTATTCCCACTGTACGAAGGGACAGGTGCGACGCGCAGAGTTGCGGAGGGACGGGAGGCGATTTGTGGCGAGGAGCGAAGCGGTGGTGAAACTTTTGACTTGTGCAAATCGTGGATATCCTGGAATATGCCTGTATTCAAACGATTCAATAAATTCGGCGAAGAGCGGATGAGGACCGCGATCATCCCCTGAATATGGGTGGATGCCGCTCGGCGGAGGCCAGGAGTGCGAGAGGAACCAGGAGCGCGAGTGAAAAAAACCAGGCGAAGAGTTTTGCAACAAGATGCGCGTGCCGCGCGCGGCGGGCGGTCCGCATCGCCGGTTGCGGGACGGGAGACGCTGCAGGAAATTTTGTCACAGCCGGCAACGTGGATGGAAACGGCGCGGCGATTCGAGGAGAACGCCGAGCTGCTGGAGATTTCTCAAATATTATCTGCGCAAGAGCCATGCTTGTTTATTGCATGTGGGTCGAGCTATTACGTTTCGCGGACGATCGCGGCTCAGTGGACAAGACTTCTTCAGGCTTCGTGCACGGCAGTGCCGGCCTCGGAGTTTCTTTTCGCGCCACAAGAGGTGCTGAAGCGGACCGGCGCGCGGCAGGTGGTGCTGGTGTCGCGCTCGGGGAAAACCACGGAAGTTTTGCGCGCGGCGGAATGGTTCAAAGCTAACGCGGCGGTTCGAACGCTGGGCGTAACTTGCAGCGAGACCAGCGTACTCGAAGAGTTGTGTACGCATACGGTGAATCTGCTCTGGGCCGACGAGAAGAGCATGGTGATGACGCGTTCATTTACGTCCATCCTGCTGCTTTTCGAGAGGTTGAGCGCGAAATTCGCAGGCGATGCCGGACTTGCATCCGCCCTAGATGGCATACCGGAAAAGACAGCACGTTGGCTCGCGGTGAATGCTGATAAGATTCGGGCGTTTGGGGCGAAGCGGCGATTCGCGGATTTTGTGTTTCTGGGGCAGGGCGCGCATTACTGGCTGGCGCAGGAGGCAGCGCTGAAGCTTACGGAAATGTCTTCCTCCTACGCGCAGGCATATCACACGCTGGAATTCCGGCACGGGCCAAAATCGATCGCGAGTGCCGATACGCTGATTACATTTCTTCTCTCGGATGCTGCGGCGGAAGAAGAAAGTTTGATTGTTGGCGAACTGAGAAAGTTGGGAGCGGTGACTTTGGTTGTTGCCAACCGCGCGACACCGGCGTTGCGCCGGGACAGCGATCTGCTAGTTGAGCTTGGCTTGGATGAGCCGGAGTATGCGCGGCTGGCAATGGCGGCGATTCCAGCGCAACTGCTGGGGCTGGCAGTGGGATTGCGCAAGGGGTTGAATCCCGATATGCCGAAGAATTTGACGCGCGCGGTGGTGCTCGGTTCGAAAAGTGTTGCGCCCGTGAAAAGGAGAGGTGCTTGAGCAACGAAGCCAGCACCAGCAGCGGGCCGCAACTGCGGCGAACCCTCACGCTGTGGGATCTGCTTCTGTACGGAATCATCGTGCTGCAGCCGGTCGCGCCGATGTCCGCGTTTGGAGCGCTGAGCGACCGCGGCCACGGACACGTGGTTACGGCAATTCTTATCGCCATGGTGGCGATGCTGTGCACGGCAGTGAGTTACGGGCGAATGGCGCGGGTTTATCCGAGCGCGGGTTCGGCGTTTACGTATGTGGCTCGGGAAATACACCCGGCCGCGGGGTACGTCACCGGGTGGAGCATGGTGATGGACTACATCGTGAACCCGCTGATCTGCACGATTTGGTGCGCGGGGCAGGCTCACGAATTTGCTCCGGGATTGCCGGTGTGGGGATGGAAAATATTTTTTGCGGTGGTCTTCACGCTTTTGAATATGCAGGGAATCAAAACGTCGGCACGGGTTAACACCACACTGGCAGCGCTCATGAGCGGAGTCGTCGTTATTGTTTTTGTGACGACGATTCGATACATCTTCGGCCATCCGCATAGCGACCCGGGATTCTTTACGCGGCCGTTCTACGATCCCAAGACGTTCACGTTTAGCGATTTGTTTGGATGCACGTCGCTGGCGGTGCTGACCTACATCGGATTCGACGGAATTTCGACACTTTCGGAGGAAGCGGAGAATCCGCGACGAAATATCATGCTCGCTACCGTTTTAACGTGTTTGGCTGTCGGCATTCTTTCGGCGTCGGAAGTTTACGTGGCGCAGCTGGTGTGGCCGGCATCGGAACCGTTTCCGAATCAGGACACCGCGTATGTTTACGCGGCAGCGCGGACCTGGGCGCCGCTTTTTACGATTCTCGGCGCGACACTTCTGGTTGCCAATTTCGGTTCAGGGATGGGAGCACAGATCGGCGCGGCGCGGCTGCTCTATGGCATGGGAAAAAGCAATGCGCTGCCGAAATCTTTTTTTGGAAAAATAGATGCGAAGCACCATGTGCCGCGAAATAACGTTGTCTTTATCGGCGTGATCGTGCTCGTTGGATCTTTTTTTCTGACCTTTGAAAAGGGGATCGAGCTGCTGAATTACGGCGCGCTGATCGCGTTTATGGGTGTGAATGCCTCGGCCTTCATGCATTATTTCGTACGGCAACCGGAAAAGCAGATCACGAATTTTATTACGCCGATTGTGGGATTTTTTGTTTGTCTGGGCTTATGGTGGAATCTTAGCGTTCCTGCAAAAATCGTGGGCAGTATCTGGATGGCGGCAGGGATCGCTTTCGGAGCATGGAAAACGAAGTGGTTCCGAGAGCCCTTGTCGTTTGACGCTCCTGCTGAATAGGCCGCGCGTTGCTGCGCTGTTCTTTTATCGGAAATGGGCGAACTCTGGCAGAATGATGGCAATCTTAGAGGCATCCACTTGAAGCGCGCGAGCGGCAAAAATCAGATGGTGACGATGCGAGATGTCGCGGAAGACAGCGGCTTCTCTCCTGCAACGGTTTCGATCGTATTGAATAACGCGCCGCTGGCCCGGTACATCGCTCCCGCGACAAAAAAACGAATCGAAGAAGCGGCCAAGAAACTCGGTTACCGCCCGAACGCGATGGCGCGGTTTCTTCGCAGCAAGCGCAGCCACACTGTGGGGCTGGTTTTCTTCGACATTACCGATCCTTTCTGCACGCCGGTTTTGCGCGGTATTGAAAATGCTCTTTATCAATCGTCGTATGTGCCGATTTTTGCCGACGCGCACAACCAGCGGAATCGTTTCGAGCGCTATCTGGAGATGCTGTTGGAGCATCACGTGGAAGCGTTGATTGTGGTGGCCAACTGGCTGGTTGTGGACATTCACGTGTTGGCCGACTTGAGCAAACGCAACATTCCCGCGGCAACAATCGGCTGGGAGTTGCCGGGCGACACGGTCAGCTCCGTGATGGTGGACAACGAAACGGGCGGACGGATGGCGCTGGAACACCTGCACCAGTTAGGTCATCGCAAGATTGCTTTCATTCGCGGGCCGAAGATGCTGATCGACAGCGCGCCGCGGTGGCGCGGGGTGCAGAAGTTTGGGCACACAGTGGGCCTCGAGATCGATGCAGCTCTCGTTCTGCAACTGCCGGATTCATTCGATCCCAACTCCGGATTCGAAGGTGGACAACGGCTCACCGAGGAATTGCTGCAAAAAAAGAAGAGGTTTACGGCGCTGATGGCTTTTGACGACTTGACGGCGCTGGGCGCAATTCGCGCTCTGACGAAAGCGGGAATCAAAGTGCCGGAACAGTGTTCCGTGACGGGGTTTGACGACGTAGCGTTATCCGCTATGAGCGCGCCATCGTTGACGACGGTGCGCCAGCCGCTCGAAGCCATGGGCACGAATGCCGTCAATATCGTGATGGAAAACATCAAAGCCGGGCTTGAGAAGCGCGAGTGGAACTCCGTAAGGCAGAAGATGAATCCGGAGCTGGTGATTCGAGAGTCAACCCGCGACGTGGCCCACGGAAGCTCCGACTGAGCTGGACTGTGGGTTCACTCGGATATGTACCCCTTCCCCCGTTTTTTGTAAGTGTTGCATCTGAAGGACTTAGATTTTCTGTAAGTCCTTTAGAATCAACGTTTGCGGGCGACCATCGCAAGTGTTGATTCTAAATAGGTTATGACGGCTAGGGACCTGTGAGATTCGACCCGAAAGCAACACAAAAAAGAAAAGGCGACAGTCAGAGCTGCCGCCTTTCGCAGTATTACCTAAGTCATTTTATATCAAAAGGAGTAGAACTTGTAAAGGGAAATCGGTCGTTGGGTCAGTGTCCGATGAGCCGCCTTATCGTCGACTTGGAGCGGGCACCCGAGACTCGCCGAGTCGCATCGTACGGTCGAGCAGAGGGAATTGTATGCGACGGAACTCAGGATGTTTGTCCGCAGCCGTATTTGCAGTTTTGTTAGCGATCGGCCCGATTCCGGTGGATGCGGGCATCCGTCCGAGTTTCAGCTTGGATGGTTGTTCGTGGAGCGCCACGCATATTGTGCTGGTGCAAACGACACCCGAGGATGGAGTCTTTTCTGTCGTGGAGTCCTGGAAAGGCGATCTGAAGGCGGGGGACTTGCTGGACCTTCCCGAACTCAAGCCAATCAAGGATGCAGTCCCGATCTCGAGCGATCCAAAACCACAGGGATTTGATTCTCAGGACGCTCAAGGAGTTAGCGAACAAATCCCGAGGCAGCCCGTTGGTTCACGGATGATCTTGTTTCTGAAGAAGAAAGAGCAAGGTGGCGCAGCCTCTCCATCGACAGGGAACACCACAGGGGCGCATTGGGAACCGGTCAGTACGTTTGGCGGAATGAAGCTTTCGGCCCTATGGATTGATGGCGGAAAAGGCTTTTGCTTTCGCCAGTGGATGAACCCGGGGCCGAGCGCACTTTCGGAATGCTGGCAGTTTCCGGTGATGTCGTCGGACGTGGCGCTATTCACAGCGCGAATCCAGCGGGTTTTGCAAGTGCAGAAGCATCTCGCTGAGACCATGGCGATGAAGAACCACCCGGAAGCAAGGGCGGATCGTCTTGGACGCATCGCGCTCGGCGACGTGTGGCAGGCGCAAGGAGAAGCGCTGGATGCTTTGGGAAAGTCAGGAACCGTTGCGCTGCCCGAGATCTTACAAGTTATGGATCAACCCCCCGTACCCTATGACGCCAAAGTGACGATCCAGGCGTTTGTGGAAGCTGCCGGAAAAGACAGTGGAAGACTGTTGCATGCGAGATTGCAGCAGGACCTGATTTACTGGAAGGCTGTAGGCCCAACG
>Ga0209736_1000102_pt1 | contig 27163 bp, 29 predicted proteins | sample BlaSpr_A8_Ref_M3_FD_187992 | JGI IMG/M metagenome (GOLD analysis project Ga0209736, IMG submission 187992) | Forest soil microbial communities from Thunder Bay, Ontario, Canada - Black Spruce, Ontario site 2_A8_Ref_M3 (SPAdes) (version 2) | ecosystem: Environmental > Terrestrial > Soil > Boreal...
TCGAGCACTGGACCCCAACCACCAATTCTGACAGCCTCCTGTAAAGGATGTCCTGGGACACTCTGTAAACCATGTCATGGGACTAGACACAAAAACCGCAAAGGGTTGATTGGATAAGAGCGAAGGCTCCGATCGGAGGCCGAGTAAGCTTCTGATTGGAGGACCGAAGCAATTCGGTCGAAAGGAGCCTTCGATGAGGATTATAGGATGTGATTATCACCCCAGTTGGCAACAGATTTGTTGGATGGACACGGAGACCGGGGAGACGGAAGAGAAGAAGCTGGAGCATGCTTCAGGAGAAGCTGAGCGATTCTATCGGCAGCTACCTGGGCGCGCGTTGATTGGGATGGAGTCGACTGGGAACTGCCAGTGGTTTGTGGAGATGGCCACGAGAGCGGGACACGATGTTTGGATCGGCGATGCGGCGAGGATTCGTGCAGCGGAAGTGCGGCAGCAGAAGCATGACCGAGGGGACGCTGCGCTGATTCTGAAGCTATTGCTGGAAGGGCGGTTTCCGCGGATCTGGACTCCTTCTGGTGAAGAAAAAGATCTGCGGCAGTTGCTGATTCATCGCTACAAGCTGGTGCGGATTCGCGCGACGGTGAAAAACGAGCTGCAGCACTTGGCGATGAACCAAGGGGTGACAAAGAAACGAAAGTTGTGGAGCAAAGCGGGCGAGCAGGTGCTGCGCGAGTTGCCATTGAAGCCGTGGGCCAGCCGGCGGCGAGAAGACCTGTTGAAGGTAAAAGAGATGTTGAATGGGCAAATTGCTGTGCTCGATGGTGCGGTGGTGGAAGCCGCGGAGAAGAATGAAAAAGCGCGGCTGCTGATGACGCAGCCGGGAGTAGGACCGATCACGTCGATGGCCTTCGTGCTGACGATGGGAGATGTGAACCGTTTTCAACGGGGCAAGCAGGTGGCCAGTTATCTGGGGCTGATTCCGCGAGAGTACAGTTCGGGCGGACATCAGCGGCTGGGCTCGATCAGCAAGCAGGGGAACCGGTTCATGAGGATGCTGATGGTGGAAGCGGCGCAGTGTGCAGTGCGCTATGATCCCGGGTTTCGGAACGAGTATTTGCATCGCTGCCACAAGAAAGCGAAGGGAGTGGCCAAAGTGGCGGCGGCCAGGAAATTGGCGATTCGACTCTTCTGGATGCTGCGCACGAATACCGGGTATCCAGAGGTCGTTCGTGCCGAGAGCAGCTCGCGGGTGGCCTTGGTCGGCGCAAGCTAGACCGCAGGGTTGAATGGGCGCTCTCGTCCCGGTTCACGCCGGGATTCGGATAGAAGAATCATGGCCGAGGTTGGTCGTATCGATGGTTGGCGGAACGATTGATGTTGATCGGGCCGCAGAAAACTGATTCACCGTGAGAGTTTCAGAGCTTCGGTCCTCCACCTTCTCTGAACAGCAAGCGGTGAAAAACACTGCATGGGAGTTTTGTGCCTTGACAACGCCTTCGCTCTTATCGAAGGCCACCCCGGAGGTTCTACTGGCTTAAGGGTGCGCCACCCGCGCAGAGCGGGCGACTGCGCCCGGAGAATGGAAAAGGGCGCCGTCGCAGCCAATGCGGCTAGCGTAAGGATAGCTGCGTTGATGATGCGGCAAGGGGAAATGCGATTGGCGCGCATGCGGCCTCCGGGGACGAAGAGCCTAGTAGTGCTGTGAGGATGAGCGGCTGTAACGTTGTTGTCAAGATAATTGATTCTTCGCCATAAACCTTGTCCTTGACGAGATATTCGTGGCAAAGGCCGCCGGGACTTTGTCGAAATAGGTGGCGGAGCCTCGATCCGCTCGGATGCTCTTGGGCGGACGGACAAACTCATGCTATCGCTAATTTACGACTGGTCAGTTCACGGTCAGCGGAATCGGGACGCTGGCGTCGGCATGGCCATTGGCTCCATCGCTGGCATTGCTTTCGGTGAAGGCGTAAACGGTGACCGTGTAGGAACCTGGATTTGTGCCGTTGTTGGGAGGAGGAGTCATGCTGCTCCCGCCACCACCGCAGCCGGCGATCACGATCGCAGCAAGAATCAATTCCACGAGCAGCGCGGAAGGGCAGCGGAGCGCGGCGCTCCGAGCGGGCCTGGCTAGCGCCGCAACCATCAACGCTAGAAATAAAACAAGAAACCCCGCAACGGCTAGTGGTAGCCAGACGCGCATCTTGGGGTTGAAGAAGAAGGGGGGCAGAATCGAGTTTGCGGTGGTCGCAACGGTCACCGTGGCGCTTGCAGTCGTGCTGGAAGTGAAGTCGATGACATTGGAGTTGAGCGGATTGCCCGTGGAGATGGAGCAAGCTGCTTTTGGCGCGGTCGTCGAGCAAGACAGATAGACGCGACCGCTGCCCATGGTGTCGCCGATTGTGAAGGAGCTGCTGTTTCCCGTTGTTGCTCCAGCCTTCACGGTGATGGATGGCGGATTCCCCAGAGTGGGTGCCTGGACAGACAGAGCCTGATAATAGCGGATGTAATCAACGAGCATGGTGGCCGGACTGGGAGTCGCGGAATCGGGATTCCCAGGAAAACCGCCGCCCACGGCCAGGTTGGTGATGTTGATGAACGGATGATTGAACACCCACTGGCTGGAGCCGCCCGGAACGTCGTTTGCGGTACGGATGAAGAAGACGTTGCTGGGGTCGTCCACGTAAAACTGGACCATGTTCGGGGACCAGATGGTGCCATAAGTATGGAAGCTGGTCACATCGCCACCGGGGAAGCTGAAGTTTTGCCCCAATCCATTTGCACCCGAATAGCCCGGACCATGAATCGTGGATCTTATCTTCATGGGCCCGAGTCCGCCGGAAGCTGGAACGTTTTCCATGAAGTCCATCTCCCCGCAACCGGGCCACGAAACGCTGGCGAAGTTGCTGCCAAGAGCCCAGAAGGCTGGCCAGAGTCCGGCGCCTATGGGGAGCTTCATGCTGGCCTCGAGCCGGCCATACTGGAAAGTCATCGTGCCATTGGTTTGCATCCTGCTGGAGGTCCAGCTTCCATTGACGAGGGTGGTGTTGATTCTGAGGGCCTGGAAGACCAAGTGCCCGCTGCCGTCGATAAAAACGTTGGCTTTGGCGGGATCGCATGGAGCCGCGTTTTGCAGGTCTCCCACGGGCCCGCAGTACCATTCGAGTTCGTTGTTGACATTGAGGTTTCCATGGTCGAAGTGCCACTTGCTGCTATCGATGGGGCTGTTCAGGGGGCCGTTAAATTCGTCGCTCTTACTCGGTACGAGATTCCATGTTTGCGCGTTGGCTCGGCCTGCCCCTGCCAAAGACAAAACAAGGATCACCAAAACGAAGCCGCATCGCCAAATGAAACGGGAATCTATTCGGATGGTCATCGCGGTTCTCTTCCCTCCCAGAATACTTAGCCCGCAGACATTTCTGCTTTTCGGCGAGAATACCGGTATTCTATACCAGCAGCGGGAAGTATAGGACACGCTCAGCGGCAAAGCCCTAATTAACGCGCTAGTGGGACAAGCGGAATCCGGTCAAAGTCACTGGGCGGGTTATGCGAGTAAACGGGGCCAAGAGTAAGTACGTGAGGTAGACTCGCTGTCCGGTGCAGTGAAGCTACAACTTTTGCAGACTACTATGCAGCCAGTGATGCAAGTTTCGGGGATACGCAAGACGTACGGGGCCACGGTGGCGTAGGACGAGGTGTCGTTCGAGGTGAACGACGGCGAGATCTTTGGTTTGATCGGACAGAATCCTTCACGACTCAGCTTATTCGCGTCAGTAGATCAACTCGCGCTGGGTCACGATCTTATATGGAAATGACTGACTCACGGCACTGATCCAGCAACTGTCATACTGCACGGTGGCAGTCCCGCCGCCGTTCCAACTGATGGTGGGGATTCCCGGGTGACTGTTGGAACCCAAGGGAATAAGGTGGGAATAGACCGGCGGGGTATCGCTGTAGAGGTTGGCTACCAACAAAGAACCATTCATGGTGCCGTTGCCGGCGCCGTTTTTTTGAACGTTACCCTTCCCGATTACCAAGATAATGCCATTAAAGCTGGGATTGCCATTCATGGTCAACGTACCGGTGACCAGGAGAATCCCTGCCCCAGAGCCGGGAAGGGTGAAGTCTCCCTGGACAACATTAACTACCGGTGCGGAATTGGTGCCCATGCTTGGTGGGGTGGAATTATTGGCATTGGGAAAGACATTGGGACCCGCAGAGGCCGTGACGGAGTTAACCAGGTTCGTCAAACCGTCTACGGTGGTCAACGGGCCGAGCGCGGAGTTTACGTTGGACACGGCGGGCGTGGGCGTAGATCCCGATGTGTAACTGGCGGGCTTGTTGAGTTGCCCGTCCAACCCGGTGACGGCGGCGCTGTCATAGCCTCCGAGAGCGGGTTGATTGGCTGCGGCACCGCATCCGGTTCCCGCGTTTGGCCCCCGCGCAGCGTCGGTGCCATCGACGCTGAAGGCATTGGAGTTTGGATTGGTAGTGAAGTCGGGACTGGAACCGTCAAAGATCATCGCTCCGGGCATAGGTGGGAAGGACGCGCGGTCGATTTCGTATTGAGTCATGCGACGCGAACCGCTGGCGGTGACCGCCAGAGCGGTAACCTCATAGACAGGGAGGTAATTGGCATTCGCGGCGGGACAACTTGCGGCAGCGGTGGCGATTTCATTGGTTCCGGTCCAGCAAATGCGATTGCCATTGGCAGTGCCGTCGACGGAGGTGAGGCGGGTCGGTCCGCTAACCGACTTGTTGGCCTTGGCCATGACGCGTACCCACTTCCAGGGGAGGATGGGAGAAGCCGCATAGGTGGTGCTTGCCGATTGCGGGGTCGCATACCAAGAGCCCGAGGGGGCGGCGCCTGAACAAGTTACTTCCTTGCAGATTTCGTCGTCGGGATAGTTGGTCCCCGTTGTGGACCATGGAGCAACAGTTTCCCCCGCGGCCGGGTTGATGACGTATAAGACGCCGTTGGGTGCGCCGGGCAGTGCGGTGAGGGGAAGATTGCTGCTTAAGGTATTCACGGCGCCGGAGCGCATGCGGTCGCGGACTTCTTCAATGCCGGCTTTGGAGGCAAAATAGGCGGTTTGCTCGTCGCGAAAATTCGCGCTGATATTGGTTTCGGTGTTGGACATCATGACCATACCCATCAAGATGGCGCTGATAAGCAGCAAGACCAGCAGTACAAGAATCAAAGCAAATCCGCGATGGGACGAGTGGGGTTGGTTAGCGCGGTAAAGAAGCATCGTATTCTCCTATTTGCACGACATGGGCGCGCCGGAGGCGGCCATGGAACAATTGTTGAGAGAAACCTCGCCCTGAAAGGTGGTCTCGATGGGCTGGCGAGTTTTGGGGTCCAGCACGGCGTTGTTGCGAATGAGCAAGCTTACCTGAACGGTTTTGACAGAGGCGATAATCAGAGCTCCGCTGGGGGTGCTGATGTCCACAGGCAGCGCGGTGATTGGGGTTCCGTCAGCCTTAAAGTAGGAAAAGATGGGGCTACTGAGTACGTCGTTGACTTCGGTTCCCCAGTTCTGCGACTGGCCGGTAAGGGGGTCAGCGCTGATCTTGTCCACCTGACTGCGTTGCAAGCACAAAGGACAGCTCCCGGAGCCGTTGATCATGTAGACGACGCTCTGGACGACGCCGTCCCCATTCATGTCACCCTCGAAACGGATCTGGTTCGCGTCGATCTTGACCAACCCAATGGCCATACGGTTGTCGTTGATGAGCGGGATGGCCAGCGGCGGCACCCACAAAAGACTGATGGCGTCCAACTGGCGCGAATTGGGGTAGCCGATCTGGTTTACGTCACGAAAAAACTGGTCGCTGAAATCGCGGGCTTCCTGGAAATTATCGAGTTTTACCTGCTCGCTGAAGGCTCGCTGCTGGGCCATATCCAGCTGCAAGAAAATTCCCGCGGTCACGATGCCCAGGATCAGGAGGACCACCATCATCTCGAGCAAGGAGAACCCTTCTTGAGGGGCGGTGATGCGGAGGATGCGGTTCATCTTAGTTTCCTCCCACCATGGTGCGAATGGTCACCGGGAGGGAGAGCATATTGGGGTTTGTGCCGGAGCTCTTCATTTTTGCCGATACGGTCACCAAGCGGACATAGCTCGAGGGCGTTTGGACATTCCAGCGCACGTCGTAGGTGGATTGCCGGCCAGAGGTGCCACAGGAGATGTAAGACATGTAGTAGCCCGCGGGCGCGCCCGAACTTCCCTGGAGCCGCGAGAAGTCTGCCGAACCTGTCGACAACAGCGTCGCTCCGGTTCCAGCAGTGGAACCGGTGATGTTGATGGTGTTCACGGTCCCGAGGCAGTCTGTGATGAGGAGCGCCGCGGATCCTCCGGCGGAAGCGCTGGATATTTTTTCCATGGTCATCTGCGCGATGACCGTGGAATTACTCTGCTGCCGGTTTTTGAAGTTCGTGCCTATGGCAATGGGAATCACGGCCGCGACTCCCAGCACCCCAACGGTTAACACCAAGCTGGCGATCATGAGCTCGATCAATGACGATCCACGCTGGCTTGCGCGGGTGGCTTTTCTTTTCAGTTCCATGAGGCACCGTTGAAGGTCACAACCTTGGTGCGACCGCCTTTGGTGACCACCACGGCGGCCCAACCTGCCCGGCCTACGCGGGTGTCGGTAAGGTAATAAGCGAAATATTTTGCCGCGGGAGTGCTGCAAGTTGCGGGCGTTGTGGTTGTATCGTAGTTACAAGGCAAACCTCTCCCGGTGTAGGCGAGAGTGCTGGTGTTGTCGTACGCGCCGGTTCCCGTGTCTCCTGCCAGTACATAAGCAGCTGGCTGTCCGCCGCTGCCGCTAGGAGCGCCGGCAGCAGGCACGGTGGTCCCACTGAACTCGACCAGCGGTTCCAGGGCGTCGAAGCTGCCATTGTGATTCAGATCGATATAGGCGATGCGCGCGCCGTTGCGAGTTCCGTAGAGCACTGTGTAAATCGCGTTGTTCTTTGCTGCCAACATTCGCGTTTGCTGCATTAAACCCGCCAGATCGCCCGCAGATGCGCGCAAGCGGGTATTGGAGACCACCAACAGAACGTTTGGAATGGTGATCGCCGCGACTGCCAATACGACGAACAGTACGATGAGGATTTCTATCAGGCTGAATCCGCGCATGCGACGGGGCGGTGTCCAGCGTTTCTTGCGATCGACTCGCATTTTCTTTTGCCACCTTGTTCTGGGCGATGCCGGAGAGGAACTCTCAGGCGGAAAGGCCAGCTTCCGTTAGAGGGTAGAGCGCTTTGGGCACCAACTCTCGATTCTGGCATCTCCTTTGGATGCAAGGGCTTGGAGGAGTCCAGAGATCGAAGATCGGTTCAGGTAAACGTGGCGTGGGTCGGAAGGTTACAAGTTAGGAAAGAATGACGATTCAATTATTAAGGAACGCTAATTTAGAAAGGCGCAGAACCCGGCCGGATTTGTGAGCGTGCTGTTCCTCGGCGTTTTTTGCAGATGACTGCTCAAGGCACTTGCGCCGTTGTGGGAGTTATCGGGACTTCGAGTAAGTGCGTGAGGTAAACTCTCTGTCCGGTTCAGTGAAGCTACGATTTTAGCAAACTTATGACGCAGCCAGTGATTCAAGTTTCGGGGATACGCAAAACGTACGGGGCCACGGTGGCGGTGGACGAGGTGTCGTTCGAGGTGAACGACGGGGAGATCTTTGGATTGATCGGGCCGAACGGAGCGGGAAAGACGACCACGATGGAGTGCATCGAGGGTCTGCGCAGGCCAGAACGGGGCAGCATCTCGGTGCTGGGTCTCGATCCATTCCGCGAGGTTTACAAGCTGCAGGAGAGGATCGGAGTGCAACTGCAGCAGGCGCAACTGCAGAAGCGCATCAAAGTGTGGGAGGCGGTAGACCTGTGGGCTTCGCTGTACCGGAAGAAGGGAATCGAGGGCGAACGGTTACTGGAACAACTGGGGCTGGCGGAGAAACGGGACGCCTGGTTTATGAACCTCTCGGGAGGGCAGAAGCAGCGGCTTTTCATTGCGCTGGCGCTGATCAACGATCCGGAGGTGGTGTTTCTCGACGAGCTGACCACCGGGCTGGACCCACAAGCGCGGCGAGCGATCTGGGATCTGGTGCGGGGGATCCGCGAGCGTGGGAAGACAGTCTTTTTGACGACGCATCTGATGGAAGAGGCGGAGCGGCTGTGCGACCGCGTGGCGATCATCGAGCGGGGCCGGATCATCGACATGGACACGCCGGAGAGACTGATTGCGCGACACTGCCCGGAGCGAAGCGTGGTGCTCGTGACGGATGACGCGAACGCTGAAGAATGCTTTCGCGCGATTCCGCGAGTGGAAGCGGTGACGCGCAGCGACTTGCGATTTACGATACGCGGCAAGGGCGACGATCTGGTGACGGAAGTGATCCATTGTTTGTCCGAGAAGCGCATCCGGGTCACGGACTTTCGCACGATCCTGCCCAATCTTGAGGATGTGTTTCTGAAACTGACTGGTCATTCGATTCGGGACTAGGCGGCCTGACGATGCTGCGTGGACTGTGGAAACTGAGCTGGATTGAGATCAAGATCTTCCTGCGCGAGCCGCTGGGCGCGTTTGGGACGATCGGTTTCCCGGTATTGGTGTTCCTCATATTGGGTCGAGTCATGGGCCGCGGAGTCGCGCCGTCATCGATGACGGCCAGCGGTTTTATCCGGGTGGGGCTGCCGGTGCTGGCGTCGCTGCTGATTGCGATCAGCTCGGTGCTCTCACTGGTGACGATCATCTCGATTTACCGTGAGGGGGGCATACTGAAGCGGCTGCGGGCCACGCCGTTGCGTCCACAGACGATTCTTACGGCGCACGTGATCGTCAAGCTGCTGCTCACGGCAGCGACACTGGTGTTGATGATGCTGGCAGGCAAGCGGTACTACCCAGTGGGTGTGCATGTTCCGTTGTTTTCGTTTACGGTGGCGCTGCTGATCAGCACGTGGAGTATCTTGTCGATCGGCTTTGTCATCGCGAGCATCGTACCCACGGCGCGATTTGCGCAGCCGATTGGGGCGGTGATCCTGTATCCCATGATTGGTGTTTCGGGACTGTTCGTACCGGTGGAAGCGCTGCCGCCGGTGCTGCACGGGGCGGCGCGAGTGCTGCCGCTGACCTACAGCGTTTCGCTACTGCAAGGAATCTGGAAGGGTGATGGGTGGTCGGCGCATGTGGGAGATGTAATAGCGCTGGTGGTGGTGTTTATGGTTTGCACGGCGTTGTCGGCGAAAGTGTTTCGTTGGGAGTGAGAGAGATTGCGGCAGGCGGCTCGGGCGGACAATAGAGTATCTAGACTTGGCGGAAAGGCCGCAGGGCTTCGCGGACTGCGCCCTGCGCTACAGGAAGGGCGAGTTGATCAGGAAAGCGCGGCCCAATTCTGGATGCGCAAGGCGGGGATGCGGCGGAATTCGCGTTCGTTGTTGGTGACGAGAATCAGGCCGGCGGATTTGGCGTGAGCGGCGATCCAGAGGTCGTTGTTGCCGATGGTCTGGCCGCGAGACTCGAGCGCGGCTCGAATTTCACCGTAAGCGGCGCCTGCTTCTTCGGGTAGGGCGAGTACCGGCAAGAGCGAGACGAGACTGGCGAGAGATGCGAAGGCTGCGTTGCGGCGCTGGCTGCGCTCTGAGCCATAGCGCAACTCGCCGTAGGTGATGACCGAGAGAACGGCATCGCCATGCTGGAGGCGGCGGAAACGCGCGGTGACTTCGGGCGGACGGTTCTGGCGGAGATAGATACAGATATTGGTGTCGAGCAGGTATTGCGCGGCCATTGCGAGTTACAGGCCTTTGCGGCGCTGCGGGCGGGGATCTTTGCGTTTTTTCGGGAACATGTCGGCGGGCAGCTCGGCCAGGACATCCAGAACGCGGGCCATGCCTCCGGCTATTTCGCGCAAGACGATTTCGTCGCCGCGGCGGAAGATTTCGAGTTCGGCGGTTTTTACGCGGAACTTTTTGGGCAGGCGGACGGCCTGACTGTTGCCTGACTTGAAGACGCGGGCGGTGGTCACGGACGTTCTCCCTACAAATAGATATACACGATTGTATATACATTTTCAAGGGCAGAGATAGAGGCGCGAAGACTTCTTCAGGAGGCCGCCCTAAAAGGACGGCCTCTACAGGTGCTGGCGGAAACGCGGCGGATTTGTGGAACGCCAATCGGGAGATTGGCGTTCCCACGGCGATGGGGGGCTAGTTGCGGGGCTTTTTCCTGGGTTTGGGAGCGGGCTTTCTTTCGCCGCCCTTGATGCTGATTAGGGCCAGGTAATCCTTGGCGTTGAAGGGGTAGAGGCGCGTGGACTGTTGTCCGGTGGTGCTGAGGGTGACGTCGACGCGGCGATTGTTGGCGAGGACGAGCACCTGGAGATTCCGCATCATTTGTTGGCGGTCGGCCGGGCTCAGGTCTGGATTTTGTTCGATCAGGTCCTTGGTCTGAGCGGCGGTGAGTTGGTCGTCTTTGCCGAAGGAGCGGGTTTCAAAGTGATCCGCGGGAACGCCGTGTTCGACTAGATAGGCTTTGGTGCGCTCGACGCGGCGCTCGGTAAGGGCCTTGTTGTATTCCTCGGTGCCGCGCGGGTCGGCATGCCCACCGAGGATCAGGTGGGCGTTGGGCAGGTACTTCAGATAATTAACGAAGTCTGCGGCGAGCGCTTTGAGGATCTCGGCCTGACTGTCGACCAAGCCGCCGCCGGGATTTTCCTCGGTGGGGCGAGCGGTCTGGAAGTAAATGCTGTGGAGAGCGAGCTTGGCTTCCAGCTCTTTGATCTGCGGAGCCGGAGCGGGAGGAGGCGGAGCTTCCACGTTCACGGTAGTGGTGGAAGAGGCGGTGAGCGCGGGATTGCGGTCATCGCTTACGTTGCAGGTGATGGTGATCATGCTGGGAGCCACGCTCTGCGTATTCAAGCTGGCGGTGGCGCCGTTGCCGGCGATGTCGCCGGAAGTGGCAGAGTAAGAGTAAGTGAGCGCGCGGCGATCCGGGCTGCTGGCGTTCGAGGTGATGGTGGAGACGCCGCCGATTAGCACTCTGGCGGGATCGGCGGAGCAGGAAATCACCGGCGGACGAGGTTGCTTTACGGTGAACTGGGCGCTGCAGGACGCGGAACCATTCTTGCGGCCATCGCTTAGGTTGGCGGTGACGCCGTAGGAGCCGGGCTGCAAGCCGGTGGTATCAATTTGCGCGGAGGTGTCGCCGCCGGAGACTTTCACGCCGGTGCCGCTCCAGGCATATTTGACGGTGCGCTTGGGATTGAAATTGGAGCCGCGGGCGGTCACGGTGACGGATTCGCCGGCGAAGACTTCGCTCGGCTCGAGCGAGCACGAGGCGCTGGGAGGAGCAGGAGGCTCGCCGCCACCGAACATAAAATTGAGGCCAACCTGTGCGCGCAGGCCGCGGATTTCGGTGCGCGGCGTGACCGCGCGATCACCATACTGGTAATTGGAGTAGACGTAGTCGGCGCGGATCAGGCGAAGTGCGACGTGACGGGAGAGATTGATGTCGAGACCGCCGCCGACCATGACGCCGAGTTTGTCGATATCGTGGAAAGCATCGGGCATCAGGCGGTGATCGCCGACTAGAACTTCGAGGAACGGGGAGAGGTGGTGGTGGCGGAAAGTAATCTTGGGTCCGAAGGAGAGAGTGGAGAGAGCGGCGTCGTCGATTCGCCGTGGGAGGGTGGATTCGCCGCTGCCCCAGTGGGTGCTGGTGTCGAGAGTCAAGCCAAACCAGCGATTGAAATTATAGGTCACGCTGGCGCCGATGCCGCGAGGATTGGTCTCGAGGCGGCTGCTCAACGGGAGCAAAGCACCGGGAAGTTCGCCGTGCACATCGGAGTTGGGATAAAAGAGGGAGTATCCGCCGTAGAGTTCCCACTTGGGAGCGGGCTGGTCCTGAGCCGAGGCGCGGGTGGCAAACAGACACAGGACAGCGAGCATGGCCGGCAGTATGGCGATCAGCCGGCGAGGATAGCTCTTTAATTTAGATGACATGCGAATGTTCCTCCGAAACTCGATGACGCAAAATCTTGCTCGTGCATCCCAGGGCGTGGCGGACCAGAGTTAAGCTGGTCAAACTCGCGGGTATCAGGGACAGGGCGGCACATTCACCATATTGGTGTCCAGGGTGACCGCGCCGTTGCGTGCCAGCGCTCGGCCATTTAGGGTTGCGCCGGTGGTAACCGTGATGGAGGTGAGCGCCAGGATGCTTCCGTTGAAGGTAGAGTTGGTTCCCAGAGTTGCTGAACTGCCCACCTGCCAGAAGACGTTGCTCGCCTGGGCGCCACCAGCAAGGACAACCGAGCTGTTGCTTGCGGTGGTGAGGGACGAAGCGATCTGGAAGATCCAGACGGCATTGGCGTTGCCGGTAAGAGTGAGAGTTCCAGTTATTCCCAACGTGGAGGTGGACTTATAAATCCCCGGCGCGAGGTTTTGTCCGCCTAAATCTCCGGCGACAGTAGCCGGAGCAGGCGCAGTTCGTCCAGCCAGGTCGTTATACGCGACAGTCAAGGCTGCTTGCGCCGTTGCGGCGTCGTTGGGCGAAGGCGGCGTATCCGCCAAGTGTATCGTGCCAGTCGCGATGCCCGGCCCGGCTGTGTGAGTGCCTGGCCCCACGAAAGTGTTCTTCGACGGGTCAAAGCCGGTCACGGCAGTCCCCGGACTCACTCCCACATCTCCGCTAACATGAGTGGCGCCCGTACTGGTGACCGTAGAGCCAGCCAGAATTCCGTACCCGCAGGCCGCTCCCAACCCCGTGCCCATTGGCGGTGGACACGGAGCGGAGGTCGTGAACATCCATACGAAATTGGTCGCCAGGCCATTGCCAAACAGGTCTTGCGCGCCGGTGGTGATCGTGGCGCTAAACTGGGTGCTCGTGGTTCCGAGACTGGCGGTGGGTGTAAAGGTGGCGACCTGGGTCGTTGGATTGTAGGTAACTGAGCCAGGCACGCTCCCATTTGGCCCGGTCAAAGTAAACGTGGTGTTGTTGATGGTCATAGGGTTCATCGGCTTGCTGAATGTGGCAGTGATGACCGCAGTGTTGGGACAAACGAGGGTAGAGCCGTCCAGGGGGGTTTCGGAGGTCACGGTCGGTGCGGTCAGAGGGGCGCCGGGATTTCCTGCGCCGGCATTTTTGTCCGAGTCTCCGCAGCCGGCCATGACGGCGGCCAATAGGAACGCCGGAATCCAAATTTTGGCAAATTTCAATGTGCGCATTTAGCGTCTCCTGACCCAGCCCGCGACGACTGCAAGATTAGTGATTCAATGACTTACTGTCTGTGCAGTATTGAACAGGGGTGGAGGTTCGGTGAAAACGGCGAGGGTAAGGTCTGGGTGTACCAAAAAGGGACGGCCTTTGCGCAGAGAGCGAAAAAATGCTGGGCTGCCGTGCGGGCTATCGTCAGATTTCTCTGCGAGGCGGGCCCGGAATTAGGTTGACAGCAGAAGAGTGGGGGCATAACGTGTGCGCACATTGGTCGGAGCCCCGGGACGCGAGTGCCCATTTCCAGGTTACCCACAGCCGTAACCCCGCAGGATTCGCGAAGTCTGCGATTTGAGCGACGAGGAGCGACCTTCCGGGTTGTGCCGCGAGGCTTGTCGACCATCTGAGGAGAATAAAGATGAAGAAGCGAAGCTTTGGATGGATGTTGAGCTTGATAGTGGTGGTGCTGGCGATTGGCAGCGCGCCGATGGCGCTTTCGCAGATGGAACAAGGCCCGACGGTGTACACGTTTGTGAGCCAGTTCCAGGTGCCGCGGGCGAATTGGGCGCAGTATTCGGAGGATACGGACAAATCGTTCGTTCCGATTGCGGAAAAGCTGATGGCGGACGGGACGCTGGTGGGCTGGTCCACATTCGAGCAGCTGGTGCATACGCCGGAGGGCTTTACGCACGGGGCTTCGTGGTCGTCGACATCGATCGCGGGACTGACGAAGATGCTGGACGAAATCCGCAAGAGCGGGCCGCGACCGGGGCAGGTGGCGGCGACCAAGCACGAAGATTATTTGATGCAATCGACGATGCATCATGCGAGCAGCGTGAGCGGGGGAACGGGATATTTGCGCGTGGTGTGTTCGATGGCGAAGGCTGACAATCCGGAGAGTTACGCGGCGTCGCTGAAGAAGTTTCTGGGAGCGACGTTTGACGAACAATTCAAGAAGGGCGTGGCTACTTCGTACGGACTGGACGCGCAGTACGTGAACAATTCGGCGCCATCGGTGCGCTGCCTGGTGATCACGTATCCGAATGCGGACAGCATGGACAAGTGGGCTACGGCGGTGAATGCCACGCTAGGGAAGATGAGCGCGGCGGATCGCGCGGAGTTCGCAGGCGCAACGGTGGCGGACAGCCGACGGGACATCCTGGCGCGCATAACGCACTACGCGCATAAGTAGCCGACACGCAATGCCGATCGGCTGACGCGCGGAAGAGGGATGTTCCACGCCGCGGTTGAGTTGTGTCTCGCCGCATCCCCGCCGTGACAACTCGCAGAAAAGTCAAAACGCGCACCTTGAAAAAACGCAGGGGTACAGCACGCGGCGACGCCAATCGGGAGATTGGCGTTCCCGGGAAACGCAGGCGCTCCGGTCAAACGGGCGGTGGTGGGAGCGGCTAGAATTGGATGCGTGCGAGCGTGGCTCGCGGCTTCAGTCTGACTCTTGATTTTCGAGCGAGGCGACTGGGGGGAGTGTAAGCGAATCACTTACGGACAGAGCTGAGACGCGAAGGCGCGTCACCGTGAGCTCGTTGATCTGCAGAGATTTGAATTTGGCGCCGCCGACCGTGATTCGGCGGATCGCCAGGCGGCCGATGGCCAGCGCACCGATCGCGAACGCGCCAATCGCCAGAGCGCCTAGCGCCGCGGCCACCGTGGCACGACCGCGAACCGCAACGTGTCTCTCCAAGGGATGTTTCATGGTCGGTCCTCCATTGAGTATTGTACGACCTGCCGGCATTCATGCTTCGTTCGGATCCGAGGAGTAGCTACGACGGATCTAAAGATCCGCCACTACGTTCGGATCTGGAGGTGCGGCGGGACGTTGGGGTGGTAGATTTGGCTGTGGAATGGAGGATGGGCTCGTGAATTTACGGGAATTGTTTACTGCGGGGTTGGTGGGGCGGCGGGACTGCGTCGGGTTAGAGTGGCGGGGGGCGGAGTATACGTTTGGGGAGATTGACGAGCGCAGTACGCGGATGGCGGGCGCGCTGGCGGGGCGGGGACTGCGGCGCGGGGACCGTTTGTGCGTGTATTTGGGGAACCGGATCGAGTTTGTTGATTTGTTTTTGGCTTGCGTGAAGACGGGCGTGATTTTTGTGCCGATCAATATTTTGTACCGGGAGAGGGAGTTTACGCACATTGTGGCGGATGCGGAGCCGAAGCTGGTAGTGACCGAAAAAGAGTTGGGGGAGTTGGTGGCGGAAGCGGCCGCGCTCACTGCTGAGGCGGCGGGGCAGTTCTCCGAGCACAAGCCTGGGCGGGCGTCTGAGTGTGCGGAGGGTTTGGAGAGTGTGGCGCTGGAGGAGGAGTCGCCTGCGGCGTTGGTGTACACGTCCGGGACTACGGGAGCGTCGAAGGGGGCGGTGCTGACGCACGGAAATTTTGCGGCGAATGCGCGGAATTTGCTGGCGAGCTGGCGGATTACGGAAACTGACCGGTTCTTGCTGGCGCTGCCGCTATTTCATGTGCACGCGCTGGGGAATGGATTGCATTGCTGGCTGGCGTCGGGTTGCCGGATGCGATTGCTGGAGCGGTTTGAACATGCGGCGGCGGAGACGATGCTGAATTTCCGGCCGACACTATTTTTTGGCGTGCCGACGATGTACGTGCGATTGCTGGAGACTCGGAAAGAAGTGGCGCGGGAGATTGGTGCGCGAATGCGGTTGTTTGTGAGCGGGTCGGCACCGTTGCCGGTGGCGGTGCTGGAGGAGTTTCGGAAGCTATTCGGGCATTTGATTCTGGAACGGTATGGAATGACGGAAACGCTGATGAACATTGCGAATCCGTATGAAGGGGAGCGGCGAGCGGGAAGCGTGGGAATGCCGTTGCCGGGAGTGTCGGTACGGCTGGTGGACGGAGAAGGACGCGAGGTGACGGACGGAGAAGAGGGCGAAGTGCTGCTGAAAGGGCCGAACGTGTTCGGCGGATACTGGCGGCGGATGGAGGCGACGCGGGCCGCCTTTGCGGATGGGTGGTTTAAGACGGGAGATATAGCGCGGCGATCGGCGGACGGGTACTACACGCTGTGCGGGCGGCGGAGCGATTTGATTATTTCGGGCGGGTTCAATATTTATCCGCGGGAGATTGAGGAGTTTTTGGCGGAGCAGCCGGAAGTGGCGGAAGCGGCGGTGGTGGGAGAAGCGGACCGAGTGCGCGGGGAAGTGGCGGTGGCGTATGTAGTGTGGCGCGGCGGCGAGGGCGATGAGGCGGCGCTGGAAGCGCGGTGCAAAGAGAAACTGGCTTCGTTCAAGTGTCCGCGGAGATTTGTGAGGATGGCGCAATTGCCGCGAAATGCGCTGGGGAAAGTGCAGAAGCATTTGCTGGGTGGGATGGGTGTGGAGGGAGCGGAGAGTGGAAAAAGCTGAGCGAGAGTAGGAAATAAGCGCTCCAGGGCTCGGAGAGAGAGTGTGGGCAAGTCGAAAAGAGGAACAGTGCGAAGCGCAGGAGTACCGATCTGGTGCAGGTGCTCTGAGACGGCGGCAAGAAAATGGGCGAGGCTACCGGCGAGGAGTGGATAGATCTACCCGGCGTCTTTTGCAATGTTCGAAAGAGGGCAGATTCGTGCCTGGCTGGGGATGACAATGGTGACAGGCCTGCGGAGCCTGGTGCAGCGGTGCGCCGCGGAAAATGAGGGAAGGGCCAAAAAGGATTAAAGTTTTTTGTGCGATGGCCGAAAAGGAAAGATGGACGGCACTTCGGTAAATCGGAGGAGACTGTACGAGTGGACAGGCGAAGATGTAGCGTAGAGGCTGGGTATGTTGGCAAGCAAGGGCCAAAAAAGAATAAAAATACTCTTGACAGAAAATGGCGGTTTGCAGATACTCCGTGACGCGCCAGTTACTGCCTTCCCCAAGAAACGTTCCGACGTTTCCTCTCCCTATCCGCACGCCGGAAAACCCGTCAGCAAGGAGTATCGGTGTCGGTAAACATGGAGAAATCAGCCATCAGCACACTAGAATTGGATCGGGAAGTCATACGCTGCAAGACTTGTGGCCTTGTACAGTACCGGACGCGCACGGGGAATTGCCGTAGATGCGTGCGCGCATTGCCTCAGCGTTTAGAGTTCCTGATTCCTCCCGAGGCTACACCGGAGGAAACAGCCGCTGAGCCCACGACCCAGAAGTTCGTCAACCAGGAAACGGTGGAGAACATCGGGCAGCGGATCCGCCAGTTGCGGGAGTCGCGGACGATGACGCAGAGCCAACTGCAATCGCGCTCGAAGGTTTCGCGATCGTATTTGTCGCGCATCGAGAGCGGGCAGATGACGCCGAGCCTGGGAACGCTAGAGAAAATTTCGGAGGCGCTGAACGTGGGGCTGAACCGGTTTTTCATACCGGAGTCCGACGGGGAAGCGCTGCTGGAGGATCCGTTCATCCAGGGATTGCGGCCGTTTCTTCGGCAGTTGGACTGGGAACAATGGCAGTCCATCCTGAAGAGGCTGCAAGCCATCAGCGACCACGTGAGCGCAGTACCGGCAACTCTCCGCCCTATCGGTAATCCGGCGCGGCTGCCGCAGCCCGCGTCGGCGAATGGCAACGGCCACAACGGACATATCGGCACGGGCCATTCGAGTGGACATGCGCTGGGGAATGCGCATGGCCATCCGCAGGGCTACCCGCTGCGGCGACCGGGAACCACGCCGATGTACCAGCGGCCGCTGGCGCGATAAGTTTTGTCGTTGTTGCATTAAGGGATGCAGGGCACAGAGGACGCGGTGTGACTCGGAGGAGTCACACCGCGTTTTTCTTTTTGGCGAGCAGGCGAACGGTCCCAACTAGGACCGAGAAGCAGACGATCGCCACGAAGGCAAAGGAAATCGCCACTGAGAGGGGCGTGGTGCAGAAGCGGTTCCCGCGATGCCACAGCCACCAAACATATGTCGCCCAGCCGCCTGATGAGAGCAGCCCCGCGGCGAACATGACAGCCAGGATCGAAAGGAGCGTACGCTTAGTCTGCTGTTGCACGGTGATCCAGAGAGTCGGCGCGTTCGTGCTCTTCAGTCGCGGATGACGGAGACTTTAGCGGCGGGGACTTCGAGGCGCATGAGGCGGTGGGAGGAATCGAGGTAGAGAAGGACTTCGATGTCGGAGGTGCTGACGCGGAGGCCTTCGTAGGATTTTCCGGCGACAGTGGCGGAGCCAGTGGCTTCGACGTTGACGGTGCCGGGAGTGAGGTCTTGCGGAATCAAGACGGGGAACGTTTGCTGGCCGCGTTTGGACCAGTCGTAAAGGCGTGCGAGGACGGCGTACTGGTGATAGAGATTGTTGTCGAGGACGGCGATGAGCGGAGCGTTGAAAGTGAGATCCTGTTCGTAAGGACGCGCGCCTTGCATTTGCAGGGTGATTTTGGCGACGCCGTTGGCAAAGAGGACGTGAGCGCCGTTAGTTTTTTCGGCTTGCGAGGTCCAATCGTAGCTGATGGGGGAGCCGTCGGGCTGCAGGGTGAGAGTGCCGGAAACTTTTGCGGCGGGTGATTGCGGGGCTTTCAATTCGGTGGTGCCTTTGGCGGTCCAGCCGGAGGCGGTGGAGGAGATTTCAAAATCCTCGTGGCCGACGGTCTGGCCGTCGAGCTGAACGGTGAGCTTGCCTTTGTCTGAGGCGAGGACGGCGGAGGCTTGCGGCGTTTTCTGACTGGCCGCTGGAGAAAGAGCCGCGAGCGCGGTTGCGCTGACGGCGCAAACGAGCGCCAGGGCTTGCAGAGTTACATGGAATTTTCGGCTGCGCATTGCACACCTCTACAACGAACGTTTTCTGAAAGATGGCTGGACTGAGGATGACACGAATGCGCGCCAAGCGTATGCGCGGAGAAGCGCGGGCTTGCTCTTTTGAGCAAGGTCAGGAGCCGGGCTCCTCGACGACGAGATGAGCCGGGCCGGTGACGGGCGCGATGCCGCGGCGGAGGATTTCGGCGACGACTTGCGCTGGTTCACCGGAGCTGTCGACGCGATGGTCGGCGAGCTGGTAGGAAGGGAGGCGCTGGGTGTGGAGCGCGCGGAAGCTGGCTTCGTCGCGGAAGAGCGGGCGGCCCGTCATGGTCATGCAGCGGGAGAGCAGGACGTCGATGGGAGAATCGAGCCAGAGAACGGTGACCCCGGCGTTGCGAAGAAAATCGGGGCAGCCGGGTTGCGCGTAGGTGCCGCCGCCGAGAGCGAGGACGGTGCCTTCCTTGAGTTCGAGGGCGCGGCCGAGGGCGGCGCGGAGCTGCTCGGCTTCGAGCTGGCGGAAAGCGGATTCGCCGTGGCGTTCGAAGAATTGCGCGATGGTGATGCCGGCGGATTCTTCGATACGGTCGTCGAGATCGACGAAGCGCCAGGCGAGCTGGCGCGCGAGGAGGGTGCCGACCGTGGTTTTGCCCGAGCCCATGAAACCGGCGAGGCAAAGAAGCGGTAGGCGAGACTGCGGCCCGCGATTCGAATCGAGTTGAGGCACGTGATGTGTTGCGCGAGTGGCGCTTAGTCGCGCTTCAGGATACGAATTGTACCACTGTAGGAGGATAGCTCGACCTTAGCGAGTCCCTGGCCGACGGTGCCGAAGAGGCCTTTGGTGAACTTCGAGGCGAGATGACGGACGCCGTGGGAATCAGGCTTGAGATAAGCGGCGGCCTGGTTGTCGACGGTGCCCAGAGTGGTTTGCGCGTTGAGGTCGAAAGAGTCGGTGCTGGAGAAGCGGACTTCGACGAGGCCCTTTCCGCTCTTCATGGCATAGAGTCCGGTGCGTACGAAATCGCCGTCGAAGAGAATGTTGCCGGTGGTGGTCATCAGGCTGACGTTGGTCAGAGCGGGTTGCAGGACTTGTGCGCTGCCACTGATGGATTTGAAGTCGAGCTTGCCAGCGCATTGGGTGCAGACGAGGGAGCCACCGGTGGTGCGAACGATGATGTAGCCGGAAACCTCTTTGAGGTGCACGTCGCCGGCGACGCTTTCGAGGGTCATGTCGCCCATGACTTGCTCGACGTAAATCAAGCCGGTTTGCGTTTTGAGCTGCAGCTCGGTTTCTTCCGGAACGGTCAGCAGAAAATTGACTTCGGTTTCGTTGGGCTGCGCGGCGAGGTCCGTGACGACGGAGGTGACGTCGACGCGATCGCCGGCTTGCTCGATGTCCAGGGTGACTTTGTCGCTGGCCTGAGTGGCGGAAATGACGACTTCGGAATTTCTGGCGGACTTCACTTCGATGCGGCCGTTGCCGATATTGTGAATGACGACGACGGGGCGCCCGGTGACGGAATAGTGCTTTTCGATCTTGCGGGCGGTAGTGGCCTCCGCTGATCCGGCGGACCAGAGGAAGACTCCTGCGCTCACGAGAGGGAGAACGCTGCGGGTCAATACACTCAAACCCTCACGAAAACCGACGCGAAGACTCATATTAGTTTACGCTCCTTCCGCGATCGATCATCGCGGACAGCAATTCAGCTTTTTGCTGATAGGCGGCGGCCAGATACTCGCGAGCCAGCTCGTCCTGCGGCTGCTCTTTGAGATGACGGCTGCATTCAGCAATAAATTCGTCCAAGTCGTGCAGGTTTTTCTGCAGCGAGACATCCACGGGAGAGCCGCTTGCGCGGGATGCATTTGTGCCGGCGCGGCGCATGTTGGCGAGGTCGAGTTCTTGCTCGCTGATTGCGGCGGCGGTGTTGACAAAAGGATCGCTGGCTGCCGCTGGACCAACGGCTGGAGTGACCGGCGGAATAGCTGCGGAGCGTTGTGGGTCAGCGGAGCGAATCTGGAAAAGGGCTGCGGCGACAATCAGCAAGCCAACACCGGCAGTGGCGAGCGAACGCCCGCGAAGGAGCGCACCGAGCGAGTGCCACCAAGGGTTTTTCCCAGCGGCAACCGCGACGGGTTGCTCTTTGATGATGCCTTCGGCTTCGAGCTGGGCGCGAAGCGAAATCCAAACGCGCTCGGGCGGCGCGATTTCCGCGGGCATGCGCTCGGCGGCGGCAATAATGGCGTCGAAGTCCGCAACCAGATTCTGGCATGCGGAGCAACCGGCAACGTGAGCGCGGGCTTCTTCAGGAAGCGGCACGATCTGATCCTGTTCGAGGACGCTTTCTACTTCTTTACACTGCATGATGCCTGCTCCGCCAAGTCCGGCGCTGGACGGCCGAACCCGCACGACCTGAAAAATCGTTTAAGCGCGCTGCCTTTTCCACACCCGGTAATTTCCGCCATTCTAACTCAATCCGAGTGCCCCGTCTGCGTCTTCGCGGCCTGGCGATCGGTACGCGCCTGGTCTCGAATATCTTCCTGAAGCAACTCGCGCAAACGAGTGCGCGCTTTATGCAACTGGGACTTCGAATTTCCCACCGAGCATCCCATGATGTCGGCAATTTCGTTATGCTCGTAACCCTGGACGTCGTGAAGCACAAAAACGGTGCGATAGCCCGGGGGCAACTTGCCGACGGAACGTTCGAGATTGACCCGGTCAACCGCCCCACTGAGCCGCAAGTCCGGCGCTCCCACGTCTTTTCTTGGACCGCCCGTCTCTTCGTCCGGCTCGGTAGTTTCTTCGAGAGAGGCGACCGGGAGCGACTTCTTGCGCAGCCGCATGAGAACGACATTGACGGTCATCCGGTGCAACCAAGTCGAGAAGGCGGACTCGCCGCGGAAAGTTCCGATTTTGCGGAAAAGCTGCAGAAAGGCTTCCTGCATCAAGTCTTCCGCGTCGGAAGGGTTGTTCACCATTCGCAGGCACAGAGCGTAAACGCGGCGGCCATGCAAGCTGTAAAGAAACTCGAAGGCTGCTGCGTCACCGGACTGAGCGTGGCGGATGGCTTCCGCTTCGGTCAACGCCTTGGCCGACTGCGTCGCGGACGCCTTTTCAGACGTTCGCTCGGCGATCGGCGCGCTCGGGTCAGCTGGTCGGTTTCGGGCCAACGGTCCACTAGCGGCGCATTCAAAGGTTCGGATGCGCCTTGTCCCTTCTAGAGTTGTCCTCGCTCAGGAGCCTATGTCTAAAGAGACAGGGCGCAGCTGGCAGTTATTCCCAGCGGCGAGCCGAGCCCCCAATGAGAGTACAAGCTATTCTGACGCGATCTGGGCAATCCGTCTATGGCGGAGGAGTCGGGCGCGGTCTTGCTCGCGAGGAGGGTTACCTCGCAGTTGGGCACGGTAGATTTGTTCGAAGCCGGCTAGTTCACTTTCCGGGACGGCCACCAGGAATGACTTGAGCAGAACGATGGCTTCGCGGAGGCAGGTGTTCAGGTCGAAATGGCAGGCGTCCAAGGTTTGCCAGCGGGGAGCGGTGTCGGCGGCGAGGCCTTCGGAGAGTTCGGAGGCCGCCGTGGAGAACTCGCGGTGCAAATCTTCCACCAGTTCGCCGAGAGTGCCGAGCTTGTGCAGGAACTGGGAGCGGTGAGAGAGCAGGACGCGGCTGAGGAGAGAGCTGGACCGCGCCGATCGTTGGCCGCGCGGGCCCTGAAAGTTCGTTGGGTTCAGCGGGGCAGCATTAGGGACGGTGCCGTAGTGTTTGGCATGTTCGCCGAGCGAGCGCATGAGCGCAGCAAGAGGCTCGGCGAGACGAGTACACAGAGCCGGGGTGACGCAGACCGCTTGAAAGGATTTTGCGACGTGTCCGCTGCGATGCAATTCCATGGCTTCATCGAGCGATACACTGAGCATGGTGTAAGCCGCTTCGAGTTGCTGAGAATAAGCGTGAAATGCCTTGGCCTTTTGGTCCGGCAACCAAGCGTGCCAGTCCTCGCGGACGGAGGCACCTCGACCTGGGAGGGAACGGTCGTGGGTTTTCAAAGGTTGGTCTCCCCTGGGGAACAGCGGGGAGAGTATACCAAAAAGTTCGCGCAGGGAAGCAGGATCGGAAAAAAGTGCCAGTTTGGAACTGGCCACGGGGGATGGGCACGCGGCACATTTCTTGCCCGGGCTGCGCGGTGCCGCTATACTCCATCGATTGCGAACAGAGAGGAATTCAGCGTTGGAATTTGAGCCGCGGGACCAATTTGAGCAGCGCCGGAAGAAACTCGAGCAGATTCAAGCGCTTGGGCATGAGGCGTATCCACGTGAATTCCGGTGGAGCGACCGGATTGATGCGTTGGTAGGAGAGTACGGAGGAGCGACCGCCGCGGAACTGGAAGCAAACAAAAGGGAAACGCGAGTTGCGGGGCGCTTGGTGTCCTACCGGTTGATGGGCAAGGCGGGCTTCGCGCATCTGCAGGGCGACGGCCAGCGGATGCAAATCTATGTAAGGAAAGATGTTGTTGGAGAGCAGGGCTTTGCATTGTTCCATTTGCTGGACTTGGGCGATGCGATCGGCGTACAGGGGCATCTGTTCCGGACCAAGACGAATGAGCTCTCGATCTGGGTGGAGAAGATCACTTTTCTCTCGAAGGCGCTGCTGCCGCTGCCGGAAAAGTGGCATGGGCTTACGGATGTGGAACTGCGGTACCGGCAGCGGTACCTGGATTTGATCGCCAACGGGGAGTCGCGGCGCGTGTTCGTGACGCGCGCGAAGATCATTCAGGAATTGCGGAAGAGCTTTGACGCGCGCGGATATCTCGAAGTGGAGACGCCGATGATGCACCCGGTCGCCGGGGGCGCGGCGGCGCGGCCGTTTACGACGCATCACAACACGCTGGACATCGACCTATATCTAAGGATAGCGCCGGAGCTGTATCTGAAGCGGCTGACGGTGGGCGGATTTGACCGCGTATACGAGATCAACCGGAACTTCCGGAATGAGGGAATTTCGACGCAGCACAATCCCGAGTTCACCATGCTGGAGTTTTACGAGGCGTACAGCAACTATCGGGATTTGATGGATTTTAATGAGCAGCTGTTTGCGGAATTGGCGAAGAACATCACGGGCTCGACAGTTGTGAAGTACGGCGAACTGCAACTCGATTTCGGCAAGTTCCAGAGATTGAGCATGCGAGAGGCGGTGACGAGGTTCTGGCCGGGGGAGGCGGGGGCGGCTCCGACTCTTGACGAGTTGGCGGCGCCGGGCGGGGCGCGGGCGGCGGCGGAACGCTATAACGCGTGGGCCAAGCCCGCTGGAGCGCCGTACGCTGCGGCGAAAGGAACACTTACCGATGGTGAGTGGACGGGCTTGCTCTTCGAGACCATCGCGGAAGACAAACTGATTCAGCCGACGATCCTTTATGATTTTCCGACGGACATTTCACCGCTTTCGAAGCAAAAGCCGGAAGATCCGTCGCTTACCGAGCGTTTTGAGATTTACGTGGCGGGAATGGAAATCGCCAACGGGTTCTCGGAACTGAACGATCCGTTTGAGCAGGAGCGGCGCTTCCTGGCGCAGATGGCGCAGGGTGGCGATGAGGTGCCGAAGCAACTGGATGTGGACTATATTCGCGCTTTGAGCCATGGCATGCCGCCGACTGCGGGAGAGGGTATTGGCATTGACCGGCTGACGATGCTTTTGACTGATTCTCATTCCATTCGCGACGTGATTCTTTTCCCCTTGCTCCGGCCGCAAGGCCCGGAAGCCAAGGCCGATGGCGAGGCGACTGCTTCCGGAAAGTCCGAGTAGGTCTCAACGATGCGATTTGAATGGTTTGTGGCGCGGCGGTACCTGAGGTCGCCGTACCGCCCGGCCGTCTTGCGTTTGGTTACGCTCTTTTCGGTTGTCGGAGTGGCGGCCGGCGTGGCCACGTTGGTGATCGCGCTCTCGATGAATACTGGTTTTCGAGAGACGTTGCAGGACCGCCTGCTGGGAGTTACCGCGCATGTTTCGCTGACGCGTCCGGGGTCCGGGGGCATCTCTCGCTATCAGGAACTAGGAACGAGGTTGGCTGCTCTTCAGGGCGTGCGGTCGGTCACGCCGGCGGTGTATCAGACCGTGCTGTTGTCGTTTGGGGGCGATGCGCGAGGGATGGTGGTGAAAGGAATCGACGCGGAGCGGGAACGGCAGAGCGACGAGGCTTTGCAGCGGATTGTGGCGGGGAAGCTGGATTTCTCGGCCGATGCCGACGGAATTGAGGCGGTGCTGGTGGGCAAGCAACTCGCGAGCGAGTGGAAGGTGGCGCCCGGGGACTACGTTACGCTGACGAGTCCACAAGGAAGGCTGACACCATTTGGGCTGACGCCGCGAACGCGGAGATTTCGTGTTGCGGGAGTCTTCGATTCGGGATTTTACGACTACGACGAAAACTGGTGCTTTGTGCCGCTGCCGGCTGCGCAGCAACTAGCTGGATCGGGTGACATTGTGAACGTGCTGGAGTTTCGGCTGCAGAATCCCGAGTTGGCGCCGCAGGTGGCCCGGCAGGCGGAACAGATAGCTGGCGCGGGGTTTTCTGCTGCGACGTGGATGGAGGAGAACCGTCCTTTGTTTCGGGCGTTGCGAGTGGAAAAGCTGGTGACGGCGATTTTTATCGGGCTGATCACCTTTGTTGCGGGGCTGAATATTCTGGTGGTGCTATCGATGACGGTGACGGATAAGGCGCGCGACATTGCGGTGCTGATGTCGATGGGCGCGAGGCGGGCGCAGATTCGCACCATATTTCTGTGGCAGGGCGTGACGATTGGAGCTACCGGGACGTTCCTAGGGCTGGCGGTGGGCTATATTTTCGCGGGGGTCGCCGGACATTATCAGTTGATTCCGCTGGATCCGCAGGTGTATGCGGTGCCTTACGTGCCGTTCCACCCGAGCGTTCTCGACGGGTTGTGGATCGCGGTGGTGGCGATGAGCATTTCCGTGGGTGCGACACTGCTCCCCGCGCGTGCCGCGTCGCGGCTTTTGCCGGTGGAAATCCTGCGCTATGAATGAGCTTTGGGAACCTCGGAAAGAGGTGCTTTTGGAAGGTGATTTGCTTCTATTCTTTGCTGAGGCAGGTGGGTCGAGTCGAGGCGTTCCCCTCGCGTTTGGGCGATTTGCATGACCCGCCGCAAGTTATTGCAAGCAAGAGTGTTAGCGAAGTCTGAAAAGAGTTCTGGTGTGCTTGCTTTTGCGCCGGCCAGTAGCTTGGCGCAAATGGGAAACAGTTTGCGCCACACGAGCATTGCCTGCGGAAGTGGGCGCTGGCACGCCTCGTGCTCTAATAGCATCTAACAGTAAGGATATGGAGAGCAGCGGTCGCGAAACGCAATGACGGAAGGCATTACAACGCGGGATTTGAGCCCTGATGCGGGTTCTCAAAAGCAAGCCGTAGGCGTTTCCGATAGGCCGACGGTTCTCGAAGCACGCTCGGTGCAGAAGACTTATCGCTCCGGAGAGAAAAATCTCGCGGTTCTTGTGGACGCCAACCTGGATTTGCGGCAAGGCGAGATGGTGGCGATTGTTGCGCCATCGGGAGCGGGCAAAAGCACGCTTTTGCACGTGCTGGCCGCGCTAGACACGCCAACAAGCGGTGCAGTATACTTCGCTTCGAAAGCCATTGAAACGAATAATGACGCGGCAATCGCCGATTTTCGGAACCGCGCGGTGGGATTTTTGTGGCAGCGGCACCAGTTGTTGCCGGATTTCAGCGCTGCCGAGAATGTAGCTATGCCGCTGTTGTTGCGCGGCGATGATTTTGCTTCTGCGCTGGCAACGGCGCGGAAGGGGCTCGCGGAGGTCGGACTGGAAAACCGGGCTGACCACCGCGCAGGGGAACTCTCCGGAGGGGAACAGCAGCGCGTAGCGATTGCCCGGGCGCTCGTCACTGGGCCGAGCGTGCTGCTGGCAGATGAACCTACGGGAGATTTGGACGAGCAGAATGCTTGGGCCGTATTTGAGTTGCTGCAACGGCTGCATCGGGGGCACGGTTTGACGTCGCTGATTGCGACGCACAATCTGGCGCTCGCGGCAAAATGCGACCGCGTGCTGGGACTTGAACATGGCGTTCTGCGTACCCGCGCGGCTGCGGCCGAAGCGGGCGGGACCCTCGGGGGAGAAGCGAGCTAATCGTGTTCGAACGGTACACAGAAAAAGCGCGTCGCGTCATTTTTTTTGCCAGGTACGAAGCCAGCCAGTATGGCAGCCCGTACATCGAGACGGAGCATCTGTTGCTCGGCTTGATGCGCGAGGACAAGG
>Ga0209736_1000103_pt1 | contig 27075 bp, 19 predicted proteins | sample BlaSpr_A8_Ref_M3_FD_187992 | JGI IMG/M metagenome (GOLD analysis project Ga0209736, IMG submission 187992) | Forest soil microbial communities from Thunder Bay, Ontario, Canada - Black Spruce, Ontario site 2_A8_Ref_M3 (SPAdes) (version 2) | ecosystem: Environmental > Terrestrial > Soil > Boreal...
GTGGGGGAAGCTCTGGAGAGCGTTGCGGAAACCCTCGCCGACGGTGTTGTCGAGGAAAACGAGTTGCGGACGACAATTCCAAAGCTTGAAGCGGTGATTCAAGAATGCGCTTCCCTTAAGTACCTGTTAGAAGATCTTAGTAAAAAGAGGAAAAAGAAAACGAAGAATCAGCGTTGAGACGACGTTGGCGGGCTTCGGCTCACAACCGACACCGCAATGTAATGAGAGACTTTCGCGTATATCAATCCCAGACGTTCGCTTCGGATACTCTCTTCAGATTGGCAAATGCAAGAATCGCCAAGAGCACTGACCGCCTTGAAAAAGGGGCAGCCTGGGTGACACCTTTGGATGGCAACGAGTCACTTGCTCCGCGGTACAACTTCGGTACAACTGAGCGAGAAAAAAATTGGTTGGCTGTTCCCTAAGCGACACCAGACAAAGCACTTGGAGTTTGCACTTTCATAGTTCGGGACCAGGGGGTCGGAGGTTCAAATCCTCTCTCCCCGACCAATCTTTCCTGGAATCAATCAATTACGAGCACAAAAAGCGTGATTTCGGTGCCGAGTTCGGCAGTTCTAAGCCCCACTTCTCCATCGAGTTTTCCATTTTTAATCAACCACTTAGCAGCCACAATGAACCCCTGGGTGACGACCAACGGATCAAGAGTTCAGATGCTTAGGTATCCTGTTGAATGCGAACGTCTTGGCCACTTATCACTGGGGCAGCGCGTTGGGTGTACCGAAGCGCGCTCTAACGGAGAACGTCGCTTCACCATTTCATGCTGAGCCAAGACATTCAGAGAATCGGCTACCTTGGGTAGCAGCCCACTCGCCAAACACAAACTCCAGCCAGAGTCGAAACAGCCTACATTTGCGACCTCGATCCGTTCACTGGTGACAGGGTGACGGGACAGTCCAGTTTCCATTGGGGATGGCAGTTCTATTAGATGGTATACAACATCTAAACGTATTCGGTATGCTTTGGCCGAACCCCACTCGAGATCGGTTAAATATCTCGCTCAGCCGCGGAGACATGTGTCCTGCCATCCAGGGCAAGTCGATTGAGACGCGCGCTGGAAAAGTCCAAAAACCGACTTTCCCACCGCGCTTGGAAATCCCGCAAAGTGCGCGGATTCCCACTTTCCCACCGCCTCGGCGGCGGCTACGGGAGATTAACAAGAGCGGACATTTCATTTGCTACAAAAACCGGACACTTTCACTTGCTAAGAGCAGGGGAAAAATTTGCGTTTTGTCAAGACTTTCTAGAATGTCCGTCATCGCTCACCGCCCGTCCCTGAAAAGGCGGAGTGCGCGGGGGCTTCCGGAACGCCGCCAAAGCGTCGTTCCCGACGGTTGAATTCTCCGAGCGCGGCATCTAGATCGGTGGCGTCAAAGTCCGGCCACATCCGGTCGGTAAACAGAAGTTCGGCATAGGCAGATTCCCACAGCAAGAAGTCTGAAAGCCGCTTTTCACCACCGGTGCGAATCAGCAAATCGACCTCCCCGCTCTCTGCAGTCAGCGCATTTGCAAGCATGCGTCCCACCAGATCGGCCGAGAGTAGCTCCAGCGGAAGCGCGGTGAATACGCCAGCGACGGCTCGCGTGATGGCATCGCGCGAAGAGTAATCCACGGCGATGCGCAAATGGAGGCGGTGACCTTCAGCGGTTGCGTATTCTGCTCGAGCGATGTCGCGCACCAATGAAGGTGGCAAGCGGTCACGCCGTCCGATGAACTCCAGGCGCGCACCGTGCTGCCGGAGTCTTTCCGTCTCCAGGCGCAGGTAAGTGCGCAGCAGCCAGAAAATGCTTTCCACTTCATCGGCTGGACGGCGCCAGTTGTCGGATGAAAACGCGTAAAGAGTTAGCCGCCGGATTCCGAGATCAGGCGCTCGCTCGACAACTCGCTGCACCGAGGCGATGCCGGCACGATGTCCTGCGACGCGCGGCAAACCGCGACGTGTTGCCCAGCGGCCATTGCCGTCCATGATGATGGCTACATGTAATTCCTTCTGCATATCACTTAGTACTTTGCACTACAGAGTCGCCTCGCAAAATATCGCGCTGCTCGGTACCCATGTTTCTTAACGAGCCCTGTCTACTCCGTGTTCCTGGGAACCTGCGGAGTCGCCTGATGCTCGGCAACGCCTGTCACTAGGAGAGAGCTATACCAGTCGATCCCCCGAGTGAAGTACATGGCAGCTGCAACCGTCAGGAAACTGACAGCCGCGCCTACGAGCAGCGCGTTGTCCTCGAGTCGCAGCAGCACGTAGATCAGTACGTACAGCAAAGTGAAGATGGCCAAAGCCCTTATTTGCTGCGACCGGCTGGAGAATACCCAACCGGCATTGGCCGAAAGCAGGACCACCGTGGCAGTTCCCGCAATCAAAAAGCCAAGGTCGAAACCGATTCTCTCGGCGAGAGCTAAAAGCAGCAGATAAAAGATGATCTGGGCCATCCCTACCAGAAGGTATTGTGCCGGGTGGACCCGCTTGCCTGTCGTAACCTCAAATGTGAAGTAAGAAAGGAAAACCAGTCCCAGAAAAAGAAGTACGTATTTGAGAGATCGGTTGACGGATTGATAAGGGTCGGCCACTTCGATGAACGAAACCCCAAGTGCTGATGCATCGAGCCCGGTGATTGAGTCGACATCTCCTTCGGCGCGCACGCCGCGTGCGATAAAAGGTACGGACCACTCCGAGGTGAAACCATTTCTGGAAAGGGTCCGGTTGACGGGCAGAAATCCTCCATCAAATCCCGGACTTGGCCAATCGCCCTGCGCGGTGAGGTGAGTCGTCTTACCATAGGCAAGGACTGCAATCCGCTGAGCGCCGGAGAATCGCAGGATGGATGTCACGTTGAATCGCGCATTTGGCTTTGCCGTGCCTTCGATCTTTGCACCGAATAGCGTGAGCTTGATGGGCTGTTTTTGATCTCCACCCAGAGAAATGTTCTGGGCAATTCCCGAGGGAACGAGCGTCGAGGTCCTTCCGTCTGTCGTCAAGATGGCATCGGCAAGCGCTCCACGCGCATCGCTGACTCCCACCACGATCTCGGTACGGCTCCAATCGAGTTCAGCACCTTGCGGGGCGGTAGCGGGCACGCCAGTCAAATCGAATGTCGCGTCGAGTTTCAAATCTGCCTGAAACACTGGGACCTTAAAGAGCGATCGGCGCCGCTCTTCAGTGATGATCTTGAGAACGGCCGAAGCTCGTTCGGGAAATACCAGATACATCCCGCGCTTTGGAAAGTCAACTCGAGATTGCGATGGAATGTTGTAGGGGATCGCTAGGGTCGGTCCGAGGAATGTCTGCTGGCCGCCCACATGGCCGCTTATTTCCCTCATGACGTCAGCAGCTCGCTCGGTCCTGTCTTCAATCAATCCGCCAACGAATAGCGCCGGGATGGTCATGAGCAAAGCCAGTCCGCAGACTACGATGAGTTTCACGCCCACGGATCTGGACTTGATCCCGGCTTGCAAGTTCGACATCGACAAACTGCTCACTGGATGCCTCCAGTTGTAAGTTAACTTTGCACTGCAAAGTTACCACGCAAAAAAAAGTTCAGGCCCGCGAGGGCGCCAGACCGTGCACCAAGCCGGTCGCGGGCCGTTCTCCGGTTACTTTCGCCGCATCCCGAACCACTTGCTCGAGCGTGGAAAGATACTCGACGTAGCGCGCACGGCCCGACGCTGTAATTCGGCAGACCGTCAGCGGGCGATTGCGGTCATGTTTCTTGATGATCTCGACCATTTTTCCTTTTTCCAGTACGCGCAGATGCCGATTCAAATTACCGTCCGTAAGAGCGCAAAGCTGTTTGAGATCTCCGAACGCCAAGCCTTTGGGATTCGTAACCAAAGATGTCAGCACGCTGAGGCGCGCACGTTCGTGAATCACGCGATCCAGGCCTTCATAGGCGAAACGCCCTTCGCTCGGCCGAGCTTTAGCTTTCATCCCTGGCCTCCTTCGCGGCAAAGAGCAGAATCCCGGCGACCAGCAACTGTCCCGCTCCAAATGGAATACCCATGGCCCAGGGAGATAGTGCCCGGTTGTCCGCGAGCGCGATACAAGTCAAACCCGTGAGCAAGTACCACGCACCCGCGGCGGCCACTGCACGCGGCAGAAAGCGGCACGACGAAAACACACCCAGGCTGAAAATAATCTGCCACAACCCGGGAAGCATCCATACAGCCCCTGGAACAGACCGTACGAGGACAACCGTAATCAGCGCGCCCGCGCATGCAGACGGAAGGAATTGCTCCACCGCCATTCGGATCATCTCATCGGCCATTCCCGAATGAATACGGCGTGTGCGCGCGTACATCTGAATCCCAATCAAGGCGGCCGACAAGACGGCGATCCAGATCCATATGCCTAAGTAGGCCAGGATCTGATTCGCCGGATCCGGAAGCCACAGCGCCTGCGCGCCAGCGGCGCCAACAGCCAAAACACCCGTACTGGCAAGAGTTGCAGGTCCATAACCTCGAAACTCGGTACTATGGGCCACCTGCCTGCGAATGCTACTGATGTCGCCCAACGCTTTGTTCAGATCATTCATGCGACTTTAGCTTTGCAGTGCAAAGTATCTTAATTGGGGACATTTGTCAAATGTGCCAGACGCCGGTTTTGTCGGCTGCGTCAGAGGAGTTCCGGTTCAGCAATCCGGAGGCTATCCAAGCCCGACTCTTTTTCGGTACAACCACGGTACAACTGAGCGAGAGAGAAAACGGCGCACTGCTCCTAAGCGACACCAGATAAAGCACTTGGAGTTTGTACTTTCATAGTTCGGGACCATGGGGTCGGAGGTTCAAATCCTCTCGCCCCGACCAAATTATTGAAAATAAATCAGTTGCTTGATATGAAAAACTGAAAGAACCCTGGCCGAGCGCCTTCGGGACCAAGGAGCTTCGGCCCGAGTGGCCTGAGGAGAACGCAGGCCTCCGTGTTCGCAGGCCTCCGTGTTCGCAGGTAGGATCAGGCATGAGCCGCAACCCAGCCCAGGCTAGTATTCTGAAGTGTGACTGAAAAGCCAGACACACCCCCCAAGACCCCGCTTCGCAAGGGTTTTCTCCGATCCTTTGTTCGATGGCTTGTGATCGGTGTGGTGCTTGTTTGGTCGCTCGCCGCGCTGATCCTTCTGGCCGCCCGGTGGATCGACCCACCGTCAACCGCGGTGCACATCCAGCGCCGGTTGCAGGCCTGGATTCACCACACTCCCTATCACGAACGCTACAAATTCATTCCGCTCAGCCAAATCTCGCCCGATCTCCAGCACGCCGTAATCGCCGCAGAGGACGCGCACTTCTACCAGCACCATGGATTCGATTGGCACGAGATCCAAATCGCTGCCGAAAACGATTTGGAAGACGGTCGCACTCGCGGAGCTTCCACCATTACGCAGCAACTTGTAAAGAACCTATTTTTCGGAACGGGCCGCTCGGTCCTCCGCAAGGGTGCGGAGTTCACGCTGGTACCGGTGGCCGAATTCGTCCTCGGCAAGCGGCGCATTCTGGAGATCTATCTCAACGTGGTTGAATGGGGCCCTGGTATTTATGGTGCAGAGTCGGCGTGTCGTTACTACGACGGAACCGCGGCTCGGAGTATCGGCCGGGAACAGGCGGCACGGCTCGCCGCGATTCTGCCGGCTCCCCTGAAGCGACGGCCCGGGCGCATGAATAACTATAGCGTGCTCATCCTTGAGCGGATGCGCCAAATGAATTGGTAATCGCGCTCCGCATTTCAGCAATACTGTGCGTATTGTCTCTCCGCTGGGTTCTGGACGGATGGTCGCGGCTTCGGAGACTACTATCTTCGACGTCGGGGCAAATGGCGGAATCGACGCGGCAGTATTTGACTACCTGGGGAGACTGGTACCGACAGACGTGTTGGCAGTGATCGACCGATTGCTCGCGGGAAGCCAACTGCTAAGATTTATGAGGACTGACCAGCGGGAAACGCAAGAGCGGGACGAGAAGTGCACCGGGGCACCCTGCTTTTTGGTGATTTGTTCTAGCCCTTGGCGATAGCCGCTCGACTCTTCTCCGGGGACCAGGCCGAGATCGCTGCATGCAGCTTAGCGGCCTCTGTTTTCCACAAGCGCCTTCTGAATCGCGTTCTCCACTAGGGACGCCATGATCCTATACCCGGCATCAGTCGGGTGCAACCCGTCGTCAGCCAAAGCGCGTTGCAGCATGCCTCGCTCATCTACTAGGGCGCTGAAGTAGTCGAGATACACGAGGCGGTTCTTGGCGCAGTAGTCTTTAAGCCATTTGTTCAGCGCCAAGATTCTAGCCCGCGGACGCAACGCGAAAGACTCCTCAGCGTCGTGCGTGTAGTTGTGCACGGGGAGGACGGACGCAAACACCATCCGGATGCGGTGAGCGCGCGCCAGCTCGGCCATGGATGCGTAGTTGGCCTCGATGTCCTCGTTAAACGTCGGTCCGGTGACGCCGGCGATGTCGTTGGTCCCCGCCAGTATGACTACCACTTTGGGGTGCAGATGAATCACATCCTGGCGGAAACGCACCAGCATCTCGGGCGTGGTCTGCCCATCGACACCGCGGTTGATATAAGGCTTGCCAGGGAAATAGTTTGGTAACTTCCAGTACTCGGTGATGGAGTCGCCAAGAAACACAACTCGCTTTTCGCTCGTCGCCGGCGCGAGCGCGGCATCGGCCTCACGATAGCGTGCCAGTTGCCCGAAATCGTCCGTGTAGATTGAAATCCGCGACGCCCGGTACTGATCCAGCCCTGCGAAGCCAGTGGAAGGGATGGAAGGAGCGGGCTGTTGGGCCAGGGCTGGAAGGGAGAGAAGGATTGCAAATAGCGGTTGCGATATGGTGCGGATGATCGGGTGCAGGCTCATGTTCTCCTCGGTAAAACAGGATAGCCTAGCGTAATACGTCATGCAGATTGACGTTCATCCACACGCCGCAGCACTTGCTAAAGCCTGGCAACGCCGCGCAACAGTGGACCGCGAGTTCGACGCGTATCCGCCAGGAACTGGGGTATGAGGAACCGGTCGCGATCGAGGAGGCAATCCGGCGTACGATACGTTGGGAGCGGGAGAATCCACCGGACGTCGCGTTCCTGGCGCAGTCCGATTATGCAGTAGAGGATGCAGCGCTGGCAGGCCACTACCGATGAGTTGGCAACCGAGTCTTCTTCCCTCTAGCAAGTCGAAATCTGCTAGAGCGGCGAGGCCGGGGGCAGGTCGGAATTGGACATGTCGAACAACACTTTCCACGTGCTGTCCGGGTGTTTTTTCCATACGATTAGATACTTCCCCTTGTCGGTGATAGTTTTCCCCGATGCGTCTTTGAAACTCAGTTCGTATGTGCCGCTCGTATAGCCAAGTTCGCCGGAACGGGCGACGCCGACACTGTTCGGATGCCATGTGAGCTTGGAATAATGTATCGCAAAATGACTCGCAATCAATTTCGCAATGGCATCCTTCCCAGTCGCAATAGGAGCGTTGGGCATCAACATGGAGCCTTGTTCGTCACAGAACGCGACCGCTTTGTCGAGGTCTTTCGCGGTATACGCTTTCAGCCACGCCACGTCAGCAGCTCGAACGGCATCCGCTACCTTACCGCTTGTCCGCCCGTGCGCTGCACTCGCGCTTACAACCCGCTGCTGTGATCTCATGTTGATTCCTCCGTTCGCGACGGCATTTTCCTTCATTGGCGCAGGAGTCTATCATTTCTTGTCGCCTTTGCGTCTCGCTTCAGGAGAAACGCCGGACCGGCGGATCTCCCAGTATGGTCACACTGTTTGGCGCATCCAGGATGGCGCCATCTCTCCCCCTACCAATATTGCTCAAACCACCGACGGGTTTCTCTGGGTAACAACTGCGCAAGGGTTGATGCGTTTCGATGGAGTCCGGTTCATGCCGTGGCAGCCTCCCCAGGGACAGATCTGCCCGGCACACATTTCTCGGCTGTACTCGGCTCTCGCGACGGCAGCCTCTGGATCGGTACCACACGCGGTTCGGCTCGCTGGAAGACGGTGCTAACCTTGAAGACTTCACCGGCCGGTATGCGTGGGAATGTCGATACAGTTGACCGATAAGGAGGAGGACGCTACCTTCCGGGCACTTGTCTCTACTGCGCCGTCTCCGTAAAAGTCACTACGGGATGCCCGAGTACAAACTGTCCCTCAGCCGTAACGTGTACCGTCCCGGGCGTGGAAGGAAGGGTCAACACGATCGCCGCCTTCCCCGTAGAATCCGTGGTCACCATGCGACCAGAGAGCGAGCCCGCGGTGGTGCTGAAGAAAATTGTCCCACCCGCCGCCCTGCCGCCAGACTGCCCTGCATTGAGCGTGACTGACAGATTCAGCTTGCTGCCAGCCAAGCCCTTTTGATTATCGCCAGTCTTAGTGAGCGAGGCAGAAGGATTCCCGACCACAATCCATCCCCCTTGCTGCTGTGCTACACCCGCGCCGTCGGTGCTCGGGACAGTGAAATGGTAGAAGCCGGGAGTCGTTCCCGCGGTCACGGCGATGCTGCCGTTCTTTCCCGAACCTAGCGTCGGCTGCGTGACCGCTAGCGTGATTCCGCCGTCTGCCTGCGGAGTCCCCAGGGTCACGGTGCCCGATCCCGACGTGATTCTTGGATGGAGCACGACTTTGCCGCTCGAGGCAACCATGGTCGTGTCGGGATTCAGGTCCCACTCCGCCGCGGGTAGCTTGGAAGTTCCACTCACCACGAGCAGGGTCGCTGTGTAGGGCGCAAAGTTCATTGTGGACGACCACGCCGTCGTGGAAGACGCCACGATCTTGGTCGGGTTCGTCGACGAAAGCGTGTAGCTGGTCACTTGCTGTGGCGTGAATCCGTTGACCGTGAACTGTGCTTGTGCCGTATTGCCCGGGTCTTTGTTCAGGACTACGACGGTCAACGTTTTGCCCGTCGAATCCAGAGCAGCGTAGCTGCTGAATAAGTTCAGATCGCCGTTATTCGTATCCGACACGGACGTCGTCGCGAAGGCGTGGTGTTGCCCATCATAGTTCCGGTAGAGCTTCAGGGCCTGATAATTCGGATTGGAAGGGTCGGGGGCTACCCAGCGCGAGGCTAGATACAGGCGCTCGCGTCCCAGGATGCCGTAAGCGTCGGCATCACCCAGGGCGGTCGAGAAATCAGATTCTCCGGCAAACGCTGCGCTCCACTCGGTGATGCTCAGCGGAGTTCCAGGATAAATCATGTTGGCGATCGCCCGCATGCGCGGAATACGAAAGGGAATCGTCTTGTTGGGCTGGACAAAGGTGGCCCAGTTTTGGTTGATCGATCCCGATTCGCTCACATACGAAGGATCCCAGTAATCGCGATAGATGCGCGCCGACAACGCCTGCTTCTGAGTCTGGCTCCAACCTGACGTGTCCGGCCCGTCCGGATAGGCGTGAATATCGAATATATCCAGCGACCGCGTTTTACCCACCTTGTCCTGCCAATAGACTTCATTCAGCCACCAAGGTACAAAATCCACACCCGCGTGAGCGCCCTTATCATTGTTGTTCGCGCCATTCCAGTAAAACCACCAGCAGCAACTCACCGGGCCAAAGCGAAGCGCCTTGGAATCCCAGCCTTTGAGGGCCCGCGCTTCCGTTCCGTAGATATCGCGAAGTTCGTCGTAACCAGAGGGATTGGGATGGACATCGCGATGCGTTCCGCCCCAAATGTCCATCTCGTTATCCATGTCGTAGAAATGCGGTGTCGTTTCGAATGCGCTTGCAAGCGCTGCGGTCCACTGGTTGCGGTACACGCTTCCCGGCGGATCGTTCGTACCCGGGTGATCGAGCAGCTCCACATTGGCGTCATTCGGATCGGCGGTGAGGTTCGTACTGCAATCTGATTTCACGCCGTTTCCGGCATCGTGGTTGTAGGGATCGGTAGAGCACTGCGCGCCGTACTTGCTGACCGAAAAGCTCCATCCGGAACCTTTCGCCACCCAGGGCAACATCACCATCGTCATCAATGGATTGCTGCCCGCGGCTTTCACGTCCCGAATGTACTTAGCAGAATCGGCGTCGCCGATCTCGGAGTAGCCAAAGTCCTCGAAGTACCAATCATTGGCTGCGTTATAGGTGAAGGTCTTCCAGTTGTAGCGCGATGTCGCATTGCCGCCCCAGCGCACGACGGTGAGACCGCTGTCGGTGATCGTAGGCGCGTCTTTCGGATACGCACCACCGTAAACGTAGGTGCTGATCGAATGACGATTAGTCAAGGCATCGATGGTGACGCTTACGTTCGTGGTTGCAGGCGCGGAAGCATTTGGGCCAATTGACGGATTCTCGAGTTGCGGGCCCGCGGACGAATTCGTAACAACGAACAAAGCGAGGAACAGACCGGTGACTGGACGCAACCGGGAAAACATAGGGGAGACCTCCGTTTCCCTTACTCTACTGCTTCTGCGACTCTGCAGACGCACGAAAGTACATTCGTCCCGGAATGCGGAAGGGTAGGAATCCAAAGGGGCCGCCCGGCGCCAGTGTAGAAGCGGATTTCATCATCGAGAAATCAGTATTGATAAGTCTCAGTGCTGTATCTGAAGCGCCCACAAGTAAAGATCTACCGTTCCGATGCGCCGTATAAGGGCGCTTCAGATACAGCGACTTGAACCCCGAAGCCGCCCCGAGGATTGCTTCCCTGAGTCCACCGGCGACCCAACTAACCAATCGCCGCAACTGTCGCCGACGCTACGTCGGACGAAAGTCATCCGGCTGACAAGCGTGGCCTGTTTGACTACGATGTCAGAAGTCATCATCAAAATGAAAGTTTCGCGAGCGTATTCGTCCGGAATCGATCACGGGTGCGCGCCATCGCGCGATAGAAGACGGGCGAGGTTCCAAGGGAGCCCCAATTGTGGCACTACTTAAGAAACGCCTCCCACGTCTTCGCGAATGGATCGACTTCGACGACCCGGCCGTTCATTTTTGAGTCCGCCCCGATTACTTTCTTCACTTGCAGCGAGCCGGTGTTTGCCGGCAATGAAACGGAGGATGGAGAGAGTCCGCTCGCTCGATCGAACCGCAACCGCCAGCCCTGCGATCCGGCAGGTTCGAGTTCGAGATTGATCCTGCCAAAGCGGGTTGGAGAATTCTGGAGACTGTAGTGAGCGGTGGGAATCAATTCTGCCGCAGTGATCCCATTGAGAAGTCGAAGCGACCTACCGTCTTCGAGTGCCAACATGTGCCTCAGGTACCGCACGCATTCGGCACTGGCCCAATTGTGTGGCATGTCTCCCCAATCCTGACCGGCCAAAGCATGTTGCAGCGGTTGCTCCTCGCGCCAGCAGTACAGAGGTGAGGCATGGTTGAGGAAGCCCGTGAAGGTGCGATGCGCCCAATCGCGCAGCCCAGCCCACAAATAGACATGCGCTGCGAAGGAAGCGTTGTAAGTCCACAAACTGTCGTGCCAGAGCCAGCCCGTTTCGGTCGGAACATCTTCCTGCGTGCATGATTGAAGGAGCACAATGTGTCCGTGCACGATCGGATCATTCTTCTCGAATACTTCCCCTGGAAAAATGGAATGGGAGAGAGCCCACTGCGCGGTCTGCGGACGAGGGTGGTTCCACGGATCAGCGTCGGCAACCGATGAATCGTCGTGCGCAATCATCGGGAGATACTCAAATCCCGCAGGGTGCCGCACCATTTCTCGCTTTGCCATTTGCTGAAATGCTTCATAGAGCTCATTAAAGAATTTGCGGGCCCGGGACAGAGATGGCATGTTCAGTTGATCGGCAGTATCGGCAACGGCACGAAGAGCCGCGAGCGTCCAAACGGTATTGGTGAACTCGGAACGAACGCCGCCAGTGCCGCCGTCGGCGAAGCCGGGTGCGAGCAGCCCGTAGCGTCCGTTGATGCTGGGTCCCGAACGGGCCTGGTCGCGCAGGCTGATCAGAAAATCCAGCGCGTGCACGACATTCGGTTCGAGATCACGGAAAAACGTCCAGTCCTGTTTGAGCTCGCATTGGCGCACGAGCGTGAACATGGCGATCGCCGTGTCCTTCCAGTGCTCGCCGCCGCTTTCCGCGATGATCTGCCCGCTCTCCGCCTGCTTGAACCATTCCGAGCGCAAGCCCTCATCCGCTGCCTGGTCATAGCCAAGATAGCGTGCGGCCTCAAGGAGAAAGTTGCCATCGACGATCCACAAACCGCGATACTGAGTTGGACCAACCTGAAAGACAAGCCGATCATTCTTGACCTCGCGCGCTTGTTGAATGTTGCGCGCGCACGCGGTAAGAAATTCCCCGTGCCGACCCGGGCAGCTCCAGTTCGTGGTTCCAAAGGACTTCCAATTCCTCCAGAACTCGCGAGCTTCGTCCAAAAGCATTTCGGCATCGTGCAAATGTTCGGTGAGGGTTTCGGCTGATTGGTTTTCCTGTGGCAGCCGGACGAAATAGCGTGCCGACACTTCTTCGGACGCTTCGCCATGCGGTAGATAAAGAGTGAATCCCTCCTCTTCCCACAACATGCAGCTCCCGAGATTGTTGTTGAGCTGCGCGGAGACAAGCATGGGCGATTTGCTGCCCTGGGCGCGGACCGTAGCTGTGGGGACGGTATAGCTTTCCAGTTCGAGCCGTTCACAGGTCCGAATGTGGATCTTCGGAACGACGGCGACGCGGCCAGTCTTCGACTGTGACTTCGACTTAATGGAGAGCAGGACGTTGTCGACCCGGCCTTCGCCGGCATGACGGGTTGCGAAAGCGATCAGTTCGAACGTCGCAGCGGGACGGTCGATCAGCGTGTGCACGATGGGAACGGCAGGGGATTCGATCCATTGCCGAAGAATCTTGTCGTCCTGAAAACCCGCGAGCGAGAATTCGATGACCGTGCCGAAGTTTTCCATGCCAGCGGAGAGTGACTTGGCGAATCCGTATCGCAAGTCACCAGCTTGGTCAACGATGGTCTTCTTGGGATCGTCTGGAAAACAGATGGTGGATTGCTGGTGGTGCGGGGCGTAGCGGAAATCAACGTTCGTGCTGGGAGGATTCGGAAGGGATGTTGGCAGCGACAAGGAAACGGGATTCCTGTCGATGCTCGGCGTTGATACAGCGGCGGCAGCTCCGGAAGCAAGCAGGGCACTCACGAATTGTCGGCGGTCCAAGGTCATGCGATTTCCTCGCGAAACCCGAATTGCAACATGCGGCTAATGCGGTCGCTCTCCGAGTCTCAACAGTAGGGTTAGAAATCAATCATTTTACTATTTTATTTGAGCGCGAAATGACTAAAACGATGATTGACATCTGCAAAATAGAAGCTTTTCGAGGTGATTGGAAAGCATTTGTTTGACGATACGATCTTTTGTAATCTGTGGAATTCGGAGTAGTATGCTTCAACAGCGCTTTCGTTTTTGGGCTGAATCGCAAAACGTCGGTCCGGAGGAGTTTCGTTTTCTAGACCGCGAGGGACGTACAGGAACGGCATTATTATGAAGCGTGAACGGTCCCCACGGCCAGGAATCGGCCCGAATGGACAACCAGAGTTTGAAGGCGGGTCCCAGGACAAACAGCAGGTCCGCTTTACCGCTATTCTCACCGGTCTGCAGCAAACCGGACGGGTTTCGGTGGAAACTCTGAGCGAACAGCTGGGCGTCTCTGTCGTTACCGTGCGGCGAGACCTGGATGCGCTGGATCAGAAGGGACTGTTGCGGCGCACCCACGGTGGCGCGGTATCGATCGAACCACTGTTTTACGAGCAATTCCGGCGCGACCAATCATTTCTGGCGCAGGTGAAGCATGCCGCTGACGAAAAGCGCCGCATTGGGCGAGCTGCCGCCGCGCTTATCACCGCTGGAGAAACGATTGCATTAACGCCCGGAACCACAACCACCGAAGTGATTCGTGGACTGCCGATCAACTCCAACATCACGGTGGTCACGAACACGGTCAACGTGGCGATGGAGCTTTCCCAGCGCAAGGATGTCTACGTTTTCGTAACAGGCGGACACCTTCACGGCGAATGGTTTTCGCTGGTCGGGACGGCCGCGTTGCGATCGCTCGATAACATGCTGATCAACACGATGTTCATCGGTGCCGATGGAATGGATGCGACTTGGGGGGCAAGTTGTTTCAATGCGGATGAGGCGGAACTCAATTCGACGATGATGAAGCTTGCGCGTCGCCGCGTCGCGGTGGTCGATAGCGGCAAACTGGGCCTGGTGGCCAACTGGCGAATCTGCAAACCTGAGGAATTGCATGTGCTCGTAACCGACACTGCGGCCACCGACGAGATGGTTGCGCCGTACTTGAAACTGGGCATCAAAGTCATGCGCGTGTGAACGGATCGAGTTCTGAGCCCATCACGCTTTCTCGCGCTGTGCTCCATCTTTCGTGATCGTGTACAAACCTCCCTGGTAGCGCACTCCCTCTAATCGAGCGCTGGAATCGAAGTTGCCGAGACGCGAGTTCACCGTGATCCCATCCGAGAGAGTAAGTTCCGCGCCGAAGATCGAGTCAATCACGAGTTCCGTAAAAGCGCCGGCGGCGATGCAGCACCAGTCTTCGATGAAGGGCGCGTCTTCCGAGGACTTGAAGGCGCCGCCGTTGACTGGCGGATATACGTCCTCCACGAAATGCGCTTGGCCAATCGGACCCTGATTGCCAGCCTTTGCCAACTCCCGCAGCCAGCGCGAGATTCGCTCCGGGGAGTCGATCTTATATAGACCCTTGGCGGTCATCGGCGGCCACGCTGCATAGGCGCCTAAGCAGCTATGGTCGGGGCGGATGTTCCAGGTCGAGTCGGCATCTCCCTGTGCGAGCGCTCGCATCCATTTTTCGCTACGCAGTTCACTCCAGAAAAAGGCGCTCATTTCATGTTTCTGCGTCGGCGTGAGATCGTCCGCCATATTGTCGACGACCGCGAGAAAGTCATAGCAGTGCCGAACCTCGTTGAACGTTCCGTCAGGCTGGCCGCATCGCCAATATCCCTTGCCGTTGACGTAAAGCAAGCGATTGATCCGTTCCGCCAGTTCGGTTGCCTCGCCACGCAGTTGTTTGGCGCGCGCCGTGTTGCCGCGACGTTCCTGCAGATCGGCAACCACGCGCATGCTGCGCACGTTGCCGGAATTCATTCCGGCTACCTCATGCAGGTAAGTGCTGACGACCTCGAGTAGATTCTCGATCGTCCCATAGTCGGCGAGACCGTGCCCCAACCGGTCGAGTTTCTTCCAATAGACGGCATGCTCATCGAGGTGATCGAGCACGGTGCGATCAGAAATCTTTTTGTCCAGCCAGGCAAAATCTCCGGTGACGCAGAGATAGCGCCAGGCGCAGCGAATAATCGCGGCGTCATTCGCCGCATACCACGGACCCACGGGTTCTCCCGATACATAATCGGTGGAATGATGTTCGTGCATCCCGCCATTCAGCCAGACCTCGACGAGGTTGCGCAGCGGAATCGGATCGAGCAGCGCCAGCGAAAGAGATGTCAGCGAGGTATCCCACGGGAAGCTGAGAGTGGGGAGCACATGCCCGCTCAGGGTCAGATAAGTCGGGCCGTAGGCTGAATCGGGAGAAAGTCGGCGAGCAAACAGCAGATTGGCAAAACCGTTCTGGTATAGCTTCCAGAGCGATTCATCATTTGTAATCAGCCGCGGGAGGTTGCCGCTGAAAGCTGAATTGTGTGGTGTGAATGCCGATCGAACGAGGCTGGCAAAGATTATTTCGTTTTCTGTCTCGAGAGCGGCAAAGCGCGCTTGCAGGCTATCGTAAAGTTCGATTGCGGCCCGGCCGTTTTCAGCAATGGCGAGGACGAAGTTGAGTTCCTTCTGTTCCCTTGGCCTGAGTTCCACGTCGAAGTGCAGCATCCGCGTTTGCTCCACGCGACTCGGCGCGGGGTGGAAACCCTGTGCGGCGGCGATCTCAGAATGTTGCGCCTCAAAAAGAAGGCAGCCTCGCCGGGCGTCCCACGTGACCCGGTTGTCGGCCTCACCAGGAGAGTTTACGACCCAGGGTTTCGTTTTCTTCGCGACGGCTCCTCGCATATCGAACGCCAGCGAGAAGCGGCGGTGCGCGGCGCTGAGATTTTTTACGGTGATCGATTGCACGACGGCGCGGTGCTTGCTCGGGAGGAACATGCGCGTGGAGAATTGCAGGTTGTCGGCTGTTTGCGTGCGAACAACACAATGCGGAAACCACTGATACTCGACGTTGCCGTCGGGGGAAGCCGCGATCGCGAGGAAGCGACCATTCAGAAAAATTTCACAAGTCAGGAGAAAGCCGGGACTCCAGGCAGTCTCAGGCACGCCGCAACAAGCGTAAGGCGGAAACGAAATAGCAGTAATCGCGGAGACTGATTTGGCGACTTGCGCGTAGCCCCACTCGTTCATTGCCACGGGACAGTTGAAAAGATCGCGCAGCCGGTAGGTCAGCCGATCCGAAGCCATGTCGACCAGAGTTGGCGGAGACGAAAGCGTGCGGGTCGCGCGTACGGAAGCCAAACCCATCGAAGGGTTGATGGCGGCGGCGGCCGTTCCGGTCAAGCCCAGTTTCAGGAAGGTGCGACGATCCAGGTCCCTGCTAGAACGCATCGATAGTCCTCGAACGGTTAAAAACTCGACGTGCCAAATGCGCAACTATCGTAAGTTTATACATTCTAAATGCGCTATTTCGTAGACCAATTTTGTTCTTTTCGCTAGTATTCGTTCATTAAGGTGGGGAGGGAACGGGCTCATGGGCATAAACGGATACCTGGTGAAGAGCACCTTCGTGAGTGCTCTGGGCGGGCTGTTGTTTGGGTTCGACACTGCCGTCATCGCCGGAACTACGCACCAATTGACCGAGGTCTATCGACTCACTCCTTCTTTATTAGGGTTGACCGTCTCCAGCGCTCTGTGGGGCACCGTGGTCGGCGCGATGACAGCGGGCTATCCGGGAGAACGGTGGGGCCGACGCGACAGCCTGCGAATGATGGCCGTTTTCTATTTGTTATCGGCGCTGGGCTGCGCGTTGGCATGGAATTGGGGATCGCTCATCACGTTCCGCATCATCGGAGGATTAGGGATTGGTGGGTCGTCGGTGCTTGCGCCGATGTACATCGCCGAGTTGTCACCTGCCGAGTGGCGCGGACGTCTGGTTGGCTGCTTTCAGGTCAGTATTGTTCTGGGCATTTTGCTGGCCTACTTGTCGAACTTTCTGATTGTGCGAATGAATCTGGGCCTGATGGAATGGCGTTGGATGTTCGGAGTTGCCGCTGTGCCGGCGCTGTTCTTTCTTTTGATGTTGTTTTTCATTCCGCGCAGCCCGCGGTGGTTGGCCCTGAAGAATAGGACGCAGGAAGCGTTTGAGGTTCTGCGGCTCACTGGCAACAAAAATCCTGAGCAGGAGCTGAACGCGATCGTGGCCTCGATTCATCTGGAACGCAGTTCCGTAAGTGAGCCGATTCTGCAGCGGAAATACGCCCTGCCAATTGTACTGGCCGTGACTGCGGGAGCCTTCAATCAGCTGACCGGCATCAACGCGTGCCTGTACTACCTGAATGACATTTTTGCGGCAGCCGGAGCGAGCAAGTATTCGGCCGGCATGCAGTCGGTGACCATCGGATTCACGAACCTGATTTTCACCCTGATTGCGATGACCGTGATCGACCACTTTGGCCGTAAGAAGCTTTTGCTTACCGGCACCGCGGGAGTCTGCATCTTCCTGGCCGCGATCGGACAAATGTTCCGCACCGGCACGCACCAGTCATGGCTGGTCTGGATGGTCATGGCGTTCATGGGTTTCTTCGCCATCTCTCAAGGTGCCGTGATCTGGGTCTACATGAGCGAAGTTTTTCCTACGCGGGTTCGCGCCAAGGGGCAGGCGATTGGGACATCGACACTGTGGGTCATGAATGCCTTGATATCCGGTCTATTTCCGGTGCTGGCGAAGAAATCGAGTGCAACGCCGTTCTTCTTCTTCGCGACCATGATGCTGATTGACTTTATCCTGGTCGCGGCCATCTATCCCGAAACCAAAGGAGTGTCGCTGGAACAACTGGAGCAGCGGCTAGGCGTCGCTAACTGATTCAGGGCGCACGCATGCAAACGAGGGCTAGATTTCGAAAGGAGCCCACACCGATGCGACGCGCGCCGGTTCCGAGACCCACTGGACACTATCGGGATCGTTGGCGAATTGCTCATAGATGGGTATACACGGATCCAATCCGAGGTCAGGGTAGGCGCGCGCACCTCGAATCGATAGATCCCCGGGCCCATAAGAAGGATTCGGCTCCCAATGAATCTTGTGCTGACCGTCTAGGATCGGAAACCACGCCAGACCATGGTGTGCGCGGATCGCGTCATAGACAAATCCGTACTGCCGATCGCACCATGCCCCAAACATCATGTGGGTCTCAGGATCGGCATTGATGACAGCATGCGCCCAGCCGGGCGGTACGACCACCTTGTCACCCGGCCCGGCGGTTACGGCGAAGCAGCGTCCTGGATCATCGTCGGCGCGCTCCTGCGCATAGATGATCGCGCGCCCTTCCCATATCTCGAATAATTCTGGAGTGGACCACCCACAATGAGGTGCGACGGCATGGATATGACCCTGGCTGCGGACTGGTTCTTCTCCCAGTTGGCCCGCGGCATAAACGACAACCCCAAATAAAAGCATGCGCCGCGCGAGTTCGTCCCTGTGTTCACGACGGCCGACATCCATCACGATCGAGTACACGGGGTCGGGACCGTCACAGCGGGGATCTCTTAAACTGCGGCGAATATTATCGAGGCGCCGGAATTCCGGCTGCGGCCCGAACACGCCTTCGTCGTAACGAAATGTGAGATCGTCGGCGTGACTGTGCACACCTAGCCTGGGATCAAACTTGGCGGAAGACTTCTCGCGATCGCGGCTCACGGATTCAGTCCTGGGCATGCACGAGGCTTGGGGCGCCCCGTTCTTCAAGGATCCGCGCCCCGAATCCACGTCCCTCTCCAACTTCATAATCGTGACCCGCATCGCTCGGCCAGCAAGCGATGACGCGAATTGGCACGTCTCCGGTATTCACGATGCGGTGAGCAACTTCACCTGCGATGTAATGCAGAGTGCCGGGCGTCATATCTTCCGACCAGGTACGCCCCGTGCGATCCATGAGAACAAGTTTGCCCTGGCCCGCGACGGTGCCATAGAATTCGGCGCGATTGCGGATCACGTGCCAGTGTCCCCGCGTCATGAAATACTCGTTCCCGACTCGGCCGGGCTGGATTTCGGTAAGCCCCCAGAACAAGCCGCCTTCCGTGCCCGATGCGACCGGTTCCCACCACCAGACTCGATACACTATGGTTTCGGGATCAAGCTTCTGCCAAGCTTGACGGTCGCGAAAAATTCCGGTCAGTTGACCAAGTTTCTTTTCCGATCGCTGGAGCCCGGGGACCTGCAATGCGCCGTCGGCCCAGTTCACGAACGCAAAGGCGGGGTTCATGATGGCAATAGGCTAACGGTATCGTCTCTCGAATGCAAACAAAAAGAACAAAATTGTGATCATTATGTGCTCAAAGCGAATAGTATTGCGTTGTTTGGTACTTCGAAACGATTCATTTTTGCTATGACTCAACCGGCCATCGGAATTGATTTGGGCGGCAGCCATGCCACCATCGCGCTGGTAAACGACGACCAGGTTCTTGGCGCTCACCGCGTATCCCTCGATTCGGCACAGCCGCTTCGGCCAGCGCTCGATCTCTTCGCGGAGGCGATTCGCAAGCTGCTGGCAGAACTTCAGATGGACGCCGCCAAGTGTGAAGGCTTGGCGCTTGGATTCTGTGGCCTAGCCGATGCGCGGATTGGCCGAGTTGTCTCGACCAACAAGAAATACGAAGACGCACCGTTCATCGATTTCGAGGCGTGGTGCAGGCAGGAGTTCGGTCTGCGCTTTGCCATTGAGAACGACGCCCGCATGGCATTGCTCGGCGAACGTCATACGGGAGCCGCGCGAACTTGCGACAATGTGGTCATGATCACGCTGGGTACAGGCATCGGTGGTGCGGCGATGATCGAGGGCAAACTGCTGCGGGGAAAACACGCGCAAGCCGGCTGTCTGGGTGGTCACTTGCCGGCAAGAGTCGGTGGTCGTCCCTGCACGTGCGGCGCGATTGGATGCGTTGAAGCCGAAGCCTCAGGTTGGTCGCTGCCTTTGCTGGCGCGCGAATGGCAGGGTTTCTCGGCGAGCAAGTTGGCGGGTCAGGACAATATAGATTTCAAGATGCTCTTTGAACTGGCGGACGCGGGGGACCGCGTTGCCGTCGAGATTCTTGACTACTGTCTGAAGGTTTGGGCAACGGGAGCGGTGGGATTGATTCACGCCTATGATCCGGAGCGGATCGTGATCGGGGGCGGTGTGATGCGCAGCGCCGCCGTTATCATTCCTTACATTCAAGCGTATGTGAACCAGCACGCGTGGACGCCGTGGGGAAAGGTCGAGATCGTCGCCGCACAACTCGGAAACGACGCGGGGCTGTTTGGCGCGATCCCGCTGCTTACCGGAAGCGTGTAGACGAGCATGGCGAAACAATTTCCCAATGCCCAGCTTTCGCGTCCGATCCCGGGAAATGAGAATCTGCGCTTTTTGAATTTTCGCGGTAAGGCCTTAGGATCTCGCGGCGACGTCTTAGTGTTCAGCCCTCCGGCAATGGAATCGCTGCAACGGGTGCCGCTGCTGCTGCTGTTGCACGGCGTCTACGGATGCCAATGGAACTGGTGGCTGAACGCCGACCTCAACACCATTGCGATGGAGATGCTGTGCGACGGAACGACCGTTCCACTGATGATCGCCATGCCGTCTGATGGACTCTGGGGCGACGGGAGCGGATATGTTCCCCACGCGCATGCCGACTACGAAAGGTGGATTGTCGATGACATCCCGCGCTGCCTGCGTGAGTTGTTTCCGCAATTGCATCCGCAAAAGTTTCTTCTCGCGGGGCTCTCGATGGGCGGGTACGGAGCATTGCGCTTAGGCATGAAATATGCGTCGCAGGTGCAGGGAATTTCTGCGCATTCCTCGATCACAAAGGTCGAGCAGTTGTCGCAGTTCATTCCCTACGCCGCACAGGTATTTCAGTATGCGGGAGATGTGGACACCGACTTGCTGCACTGGGCGAAGGTGAATCATGACACTCTTCCGCCGATCCGCTTCGATTGCGGGACCGAGGATCCGCTCATTGATCCGAACCGTGCGCTGCACAGGGCCCTCACGGAATTGGGCGTGTCTCATGTCTATGAAGAGTTTCCCGGCGGCCATGACTGGCAGTACTGGACACAACAGGTCCGGCGCACTCTCGCCTTCTCGAAACGTGTTCTTACAGATTAACTATTTCTTCGCGGCCTCCGGCATGGGCATGCGCACAACCTGCGGAAAGTAAATGTTTGTCTCGGCCAACAGCTTTCTTGGCTTCATCGTGTTGCACACATACGTGAACAGCAACTCGCCTGGTTGCTCGAACTCGGGGTGCTCCTTGCCCGCGTAACAGAAAGTGTCGGCATCGTATTTCGGATCGCTCTTCTGCAGGATCGGGATGCGATAGATCACTTCGCCATCGGACCACGGGCCGATCAAGTTCGGCGACGTACGAAGGATCACTTTGTCGGAAAACATCTGAGGATCGACCATCACGGCGATCCACTTCTTGAACTCCGGGTGATAGCGCACCGACATCTCCGAGGCCCCGGTCTTCATGATGATTTTCGCCTTGGCTGGCTCAATCCCGTCGTGCCACTTGTCGTCGGTGCCGAGATATTGCAGGTTCTTCTTGGGGTCGCCAAGACCTTGCAGCGGAATTCGCGTAAGGATCTGCGGCCGGCTTCCCACTTCGTACAGCGTGGAGATGTAAAGATAGCCGTCCTCGATCAACGCAGAGGCCGAAGGATTCGCGTGCACACTCTCCGCCACGAGCGGGAAATACGCAACCTTCCACTTCTGGGGATCGCTTTCCAGCCCCGTTACGTGTGCGAGATCGGTTCCGCAGATCTCGAAGCCGAGCGCAAAAGCATTTGAGTTCGGCGCGTTGCGCACGCAGACCAGCGTGATCCAGAGTTCGTCGTTATGTTCAACGTTATGTTCGACTCCATCGAGCGCCCAATAGTAGCTACCGTTGTTCTGCTGCGGTTTGAAAAAGCTATCGGGGTTGCCTTTGGCGTCTTTCTTGATCGTATAGTCGATCTTCCACTGCCCGTCCTTACACGTAGAAATGCCGATCGTGTTATGCACCATGCGAGGCTCTTCGCCGGTGACGAGGCGTTCATTGCCATAGAGAGTGTCGCCGAAAACCCAAGCCACGCGGCCATCCTGCAGCGGAATTGAATAGGCGGCGTCCGCTCCTTGCCACTCCTGTTGAAAAGGGAATGAGGGGACGCAATTAAAGTGCGTATTTTCGGCGAGCATGACACCCGCGGAAAAAAGGACAAAGAGGAATGAAGCGCAATGCAACAGTCGTCTCATAAGCTGCTCCCACAATTTCGGCTGGACTGCTGAATCTCGTTTATTGATCGTCGTTCATTGATCGTCGTTCACCGATAACCGCTTTCGGCGACGAGAGTTCGCGCGGCTGCGTTTGAGATGGCCGTCGCTGCCCAACCCGCCTTTGCTCAACGAGACGGCATGTTGGCGAAGCAAAGTCTCGGCGTAATGCAGATCGTCCAGAACCGCTTTGCGGGCGAGCGCTGGCTTGTGATCGCGAATACAAACGAACACCCGTTCATGCCGCCGCCAATGCCGATCCCAGTCATCGATAAATGGCAACACTGCCTTTCGAGCCTCGGATGTTGCGTGATACAGCATGCGCATCGTGGTTTGTATCGCGGCGTTGCCCGACGCTTGCGCGAACGCATCGTGAAACTGAATGTCAAACGCATGAAACAACTCTGGGTTCCCGCGGCCTTCCCCCAGTCCATCCAGTGCCGCTTCCAGGCATTCAATGTCGGCTCGGGTGGCGCGCTTGGCGGCCAGAGCGGCTGCATTGGGTTCGATGATTTTCCGGAGTTCGTAGATTTCGAGGTGCTTCACTTCATCGAGCAGGATCATCCACTGAAAGTGCTGATTGAGCACTCGGCTCAAAGAAGACTGAATATAGGTCCCGTCTCCCGCTCGGGATTTGATGAGACCGAGATACATCAGACCTTTCAGCGCTTCACGCAGCGAGCCGCGACTGACACCCAGCATCTGCGCGAGATCGGGCTCCGCGGGCAATCGATCTCCCGCCTTCAGATCGCCGCTGCGCACGAGTTGCTCGATCCTGCGCGCGACCATGGCCATTACGGTCTCACGATGAATCGGCTCAGCCCAGCCAGCAGTGATTGCGATTTCGCGGGATGACGCCATTTTGCTTCCGTCCGAACTTTGTCCTACAAATTTACGGCTGCTTGGCTATCCAGAGTCATTTCAATAGCCTCGCTGCACTCGATTGGAGATTCGGCCAATCCGTTCAATCTTTTGATCTGCCATCACCGCGCCGAGACGACTCTCGCCTGCACAGTGTATTGAACGAGCCGCAATCCTGATTCCTCCAATGCTTGACCCAAGACCAAAATCACTATATATGTTCAAATGTCAGACAAACAAGTGAAACCGGGATTTTCTTCGATACGGCTCAGGATGCAGCCCCAAATTTCATTGCAGAAATTCGAAGTCTTTGCGGAAGGGCTCGACCATCCCGAAGGACTGGCATTTGATGCGGACGGGAACCTTTGGGCCAGCGGCGAACTCGGCCAGATCTACAAAATCAGTCGAAAAGGGAAGGTCCGAACGGTCGCCACACTCGGCGGCTTCAATCTCGGACTGACCTTCTCCCCGCGCCAGGAGCTGTTCGTTTGCAACTTCAAACTGGGCGCATTGATACAGCTGAACCGGTCCGGCAAAACGATTCGTTCCTGGGAAAGAGCCGGACGATATCGCCTTCGTACTCCGAATTTTTCCGTGTTCGATCGCGAGGGCAACCTTTACTTCAGCGATTCCGGCGAGTTCAAGAAAGATGACGGTTTTCTCTTTGTCTTAAGACCGAACGGCAAGATCGAACGACTGCTGGACGGCCTGTCGTTTCCGAATGGGCTGTCGCTGAGCGCTGACGAGCGGACGCTGTACGTCGTGCAGAGCACAAGAAACAATGTGCTCGCGGTGCCACTTCTGGATACGGGAGCGATCGGAAAGGCGCGTGTTTATGCTGCCGGGTTCAATAATGTGCCGGACGGCGCGGCGCTCGACGCAGAGGGCAACCTGTACGTGACCTGTTACGCGTCGCACAGCGTGTACCGGGTGACGCCGGATGAGAAAGTTTCGCTGTTTGCGTGGGACCCGCAAGGGACGATGCTTGCCAGCCCCACGAATGCAGCGTTCGGCGGCGCAAATTTTGACGAGATGTATTTTGCGAACCTGAGCCGCTGGCATATTTGCCGGGCGCGGGTTGGCATTCGCGGACAGCTGCTTGCGAACCAGCGCTAGCGGACCGGAGACGCAATGAAGATTACCGACATTCGCTGGACTCCTGCCTTCATCCCGATTGAAGCGCCCTTGCGATATTCAGTTGGATCCCATCCCGGATTTTCTCGCATCGTCATCGAGGTGGAAACCGACGAAGGGATCACGGGCCTTGGCGAGTGCTACAGCGGCGCCAGCCGCGCCGGTCAGCTCGCGGATTTGAAACCGCTGCTGATCGGTGAAGATCCCATGAACCTCGAGCGAATTCGCTGGAAGGTGGCGGCGCCGAGTTCAGAAAAACTTTTTGGTTTCATCCTTGGATTTGCCGGACTTGAATTTGCAATTCTCGATATTCAAGGCAAGGCGCTGAAGCGGTCCGTATGCGACCTGCTGGGAGGTGGCATTCGGAGCGAGGTTCCGTTCGCCGCCTACCTTTTTTATCGCTATGCGAATGACGACGGCGTTGGCGAAATATCGAAGGTTGAGCAAATGGTGGACTTTGCGAAAGAAGTCGTCAGCAAGTATGGCTTTACGACATTGAAGTACAAGAACGGCGTTCTTCCTCCGGATGAAGAAGTCGATACATTCATCGCGCTGCGTCGGGCATTCCCGAAGCATCGCATCCGGCTCGACCCGAATGCGGTCTGGACGGTGACCACGGCCATCGATGTTGCCCGACGTTTGCACGACTTCAATATGGAGTACCTTGAAGATCCCGTTTGGGGGATGCGCGCCATGAAGCGGGTAAACGCAAAGGCGCCGTGGGTCACTTTGGCTTCCAATATGTCGGTGTTCGCGTTTGAGGACCTTGCGCCCGCGATCATGGCGGATGTGCTCGATGTGGTTCTGCTTGACCCGCACTGGTATGGAGGTATTCATCGCGCCAAACTCGCAGGCCAGATCTGCGAAGCGATGGGTGTAGACGCTGGTATGCACAGTGGCGCAGAGTTCGGAATCTCGCAAGCTGCCATGCTTCACCTCGCCGCCTGTCTTCCGAATCTGACGCTCGCTCCGGACTCGCATTATCACCACCTGACTGACGACATCATTGTTGGTGGCAAGATGCAATATAAGAACGGCGCAATGGCGGTGCCAACTGGTCCAGGCCTCGGTGTGGAACTCGACCGCGACAAGCTTGCCCGCTACCATGAATTTTCCGAGCGACAAGAGATGGGAGCCTGGACGGACGATCCGCGCCGGCGGGGCACTGTGATCACGCAACCGAAATGGTAACAACAAAAAGAATACGCAAGGCTGCCATGACCGCTCTCGTCACGTCGGCGATCCTGACTGCGGCTGCGCACGCCACCGAAAAAACGCTCTGGAAAATCGGGACCTTCGACGGATCCTCGGGCGAATTCAAGAGTCAAGACATCAACTATTCCGATCCCAAGAGCGATCCCGTGTTCGTGGCCGGCCAGAGCAGGGATAAGGATTGGTATCGCTTTCAGCCTGGACCGGCCAACGGGATAGCCGGTGGGCGTCTGCATCCGTTCACGGTGAAATTTGTGCTGACCGATGCTCCGCTCGGCGTTTACCGACTGAAACTCGCGATCCTTTATGAGACGCCGCGTCTCTCCTTCCTAAAGCTCGAAGTGAACGGGCATTCTGGTTTGTTTTACTTCCATCCCAAGCTCGATTTTCGCGCTGGCGATTGGGAAGGGACATTTGTTCCCCAGACCTCCATCGACCGAAAAACAATTTCGATTCCCGCTGCCTGGCTTCGGAAAGGAGAGAACGCGTTCGTTCTCACCGCCCTGGACGATCCGGCCACGGCACAAAATTCCCTCGGCGCGATTGCGCCAGGACATAGCGGTCTGATCTACGACGCGCTCGAGTTGGTTCAGGATGATGCGGAGCAATACGAAGTAAATGCCTTCGCCGCTCAAATTGAGCCAACAGTCTTTTATCGCGAAACGAAAGCGGGGCTGGTGGAGGTGGTGGACGTTTTCATAAGCGCCTCCACGCTTCCCCAGAACGGCATCGCGGAACTTCGGGTCGCCAGCCATTCCTTCAGCAGGCCATTCTCGACAACCAACGAATTCGGCGAGGCGCGGCTCGTGTTTGATGTGCCGGAGTGGACCGGCGCCGCCGCAGCAACGGTGCGCATTGGGAAACTCTCCGCATCCGCGACGGTCGAGCCGGCGAAAAAGTGGACCGTTGCACTCATACCGCACGAGCATCTCGATGTTGGTTTCACGGATTACCCTGCGAAAGTCGCGGAGCTTCACTCCCAATCGATCGACCAGGCAATGGGCTTGATCAAGAAAACGCCGGATTTTCGTTGGACGCTCGACGGGAGCTGGGTTGCCGATCAATATGTGAACGGACGCAGCCCGGCGGCACGAGAACAGTTTTTTGAACACGCTCGCGACGGAAGTATCGTGATTCCGCCGGAGTTTGCCAACCAACATACTGGGAACGCATCGTGGGAAGCTCTGGCTCGCTCTCTCTATGGCCAGCACAATCTTGCACGCGAATACAAATTGCCGATGGCCGATGCGGCGCAAATTGTGGATGTTCCAGCCTACACCTGGGGCTATGCTTCGGTTCTGCATGACGCGGGCATCAAGTATTTTGTAGCGGCCAGCAACAGTTGGCGGGCTCCGGTGATGCTGCTTGGGCGCTGGAACGAGAAATCTCCCTTCTACTGGGAAGGCCCCGATGGCGGCCGCGTGCTCATGTGGTACTCGCGCGCCTAC
>Ga0209736_1000104_pt1 | contig 27074 bp, 19 predicted proteins | sample BlaSpr_A8_Ref_M3_FD_187992 | JGI IMG/M metagenome (GOLD analysis project Ga0209736, IMG submission 187992) | Forest soil microbial communities from Thunder Bay, Ontario, Canada - Black Spruce, Ontario site 2_A8_Ref_M3 (SPAdes) (version 2) | ecosystem: Environmental > Terrestrial > Soil > Boreal...
GGCTCGCCGGGATTCACCGGAACCGCCTGCGTCAATTCTCTCCGCGCCTGCTCTGCAGTTTGTTGTTGCAGCTTCGCGGCGAGTTGCAATCGCCGCCGCAGAATCGGAAAGTATATCGCTCCCACGAGGACCGCCACGCAGAGAACGCCCACCACCCATCTGATCCAGCGCGCCGTCACGGCGTACTTCCCGTGGTTGGCACTACATACGAAGGCCGGAATGCAGCAACACCCGTCGCTATCGCATCCGCTACCCCCGGCGCCATGCGATCCAGGTCGGTGCGGTTTTCCACCACAACGCTCGATATTTCCACCGCAATCGCCGGCGCCGCCGTCGTTCGCAACTGCCTCACTGCGGCAGTCTGTGCCGTGCTTGGCGATCCCTTAAAACGTTGTGCCAGCAATGCTTGCACCTGATCGCCTAATTTCCTGCTCAATCCTTGAAAGGGCGTCTGTGCCCGGTCCCACGAAATCAACCCGCCCACATCGGTGGTTACCGGCAAATCCGAATTGACATATACACGCGCCGTCCCCGAAAGCCCCGTCGAGGCGATATGCAAGGTCACGAAAACCGCCCCGCTCTGCGCATTCGCAATCGCCGAACGATCGTCAAACGAAGGATTTTCATTCCCTTGGCGCGTCTGTAGCACCTGGAAGCCCTGCGCCTCCAGCGCCCGGCGCACTTGTGCCGCAAAATCCAGAACGATCTCGCTCTCGCGAATCCCGCCCGTTCCCCGCGCTCCCGGATCCGTCCCGCCATGCGCCGGATCGAGCACCACAATATTTAACCCCGCGCGTGGCACGGCAGGCGGAGCTGTTTGCGGTGGTGTCAGGGGTACAGCAGATTGCGCTACAGGAGAAGCTGGCGCCGTTTGCGAAGGAGCCTGCGAAGAAAAGCTCAGCGCCGCGGCTCCGAAAACCTGCAAGAAAAAAAACGCGCCCATTCGAAAACTGTTCCATCCCCGAGCGCGCCGAATCATTCGAGCGATATTTCCCACGTCGAGCAGCATACCAAATCTATCCGCCATTCTGCGCTGCTCGAATGCCCGCTTCTACGAAAAAGGACGGCCACTTGGGCCGTCCCTTGATAAATTGCGACTACAGCCTTCCTTCGGCCGATTGCAAGATCATACCCATGAATCGGACCACTCCAAACGCTGGCGCCCCAATTACCCTTGCGGCTGGGCTTGCGGCGGCTGTTGCTGCTGTTTTTGCCGGCGAGACGCACGCAAAGCACGAACATTGGACCGCATCTGTTGCTGCTGTTCGGGCGTCAGGAGCTTCACCATCTGCATGCGAGCGCCGTGCCGCAACTGATGAATTTTCGCTTCCTTCTGATCCGCTGTCAGAGAATCGTCTTTCTTCACGCCATCCAATTGCGCTCTGGTGGACTCGTGAATTTTCTTCATTTCCGCTTTTTGATCATCGGTCAAGTTCAGCCCTTTCATCGCGCCATGCATTCTTCCTTCGTGCTGCTGTGGCGCGGCAGGTGCCGCCTGGCTCTGATCTTGCGCTGGTGGCTGTGAACCGCTTTGCGCGCGGCTGATTCCTGGCGCAAAGCTCAGCGCCAGCAGTGCGGCGGCAACGGCAATTTGTTTCGTAATGCTATTCCTGATCATGGAGGGTCCTCTTCTGGGCTGGTGTTCTATCTTCATCCCCTCATATAACCCGCGCTGCGTCCAAATGTCGCGTTCCAACATCCCCATGATTCTGAAGGGCATTCCCCGAACTTCAGATATGTACCTGCAGATCGTTCTCTTAGGGGTGGGATTTTTCGTCCCCAGTTTTCAAGGCTTGCAAGTGTGCTTTGTCCAGCAACGAATTCACACTCGCCAAATCTGTCGTTTGAATCGCATCCCACCGCGCCAAAGCAGCCTTCCCCGCCGCTTCCCATTTTTCGCTCGCCGCCGTAGCATCCGCCGTGGGCCCCGCATCCGCGCTCTCGACAATACCCAGCAGTGAGCCTAAAGCCGATGACACTTGCCTCAGCGTCGTCGGCTCATTCCCCGGCACAGCAAACCCAAAAAATCCAAATCCGCCGCCCGCTCCAGAGCCTGCCACTGCGCCAACCTTTTTCTCCAACTCCGTCAGCGCCGTCACAAGCTCCGCATTTCCCCCGGCCTCTTTGCTCCGCGCCGCAATCTGCTTCTGCAAATCGTCTGCACGCATGACAGCCGCGGAAAACTCTCCAACGCCCGCCGCCAGCTTCGAAGCCAACTGGAACTGCCGCTCCAAATTCGCATCACTTGTCCTCACGCGCGGATCCATCTTAACCACAAGCGGTGCGGACATCGTCTTTCCCGCCGCGGTCAACTTCACGGTGTACCGCCCCGGAACCGCAAGCGGTCCGCCACCACCCCGTCGAGACCGCCGCCGCGCTCCCGCAAACGCATACCGCAAATCCCACACAAACCGGTGCATCCCCGCGTCGCTCGACAGCGGCTCCGCGTCATGCACCCAATACATCGGAATATCCAGCTCGTCCGGATTCGTCTTCGGAATCTCGTCCGTGCTCGCAAATCGCCGCACCAATTTGCCCGCGCCATCAAAAATTTCCAGTTGCACGGCCGCAGTCTGCTTCTCCTTCAAGTAGTAATCCAAAACCGCGCCAGTTGGTGGATTTTCGGCTTGCGGCTCATCAAGTGGTATCGGCGTTCCCTCGTCCGACCCTGGCCGCACGCGATACGCCGTCTGCGGCTCAAACAGCCACGCATCCGCGCTCGCTAACTTTTCGCTCCACTGCCGCAGCGGAGTCACGTCATCCAGCACCCAGAATGACCGCCCGAACGTGGCAATCACCAAATCGTCGCCGTGTACCACCAGATCGCGCACCGACGTCGTAGGCAAGTTAAACTGCAACGGCTCCCAGTCGTCTCCATCGTCAAACGAAACGTACACGCCTTTTTCCGTGCAGGCATAAACCAGCCCGGCGACTTTCGGATCCTCGCGCACGCAATTCAAAAAGCTTCCCTCCGGAATACCATTCGAGACGCGTTGCCACGTCTTCCCGAAATCCTTCGTGCGGTAGAGATAAGGTTGCAAATCCTCCATCCGGTGCCGATCCACCGCCGCATACGCTTTGCCCGCATCGAAGTGCGAAGCCGCAACGTGCGTCACCTTGCTCCATGGCGTCAATTCCGGGGGCGTAACGTTATTCCAAGTTTTCCCTTCGTCACGCGTCAGTTGAACTAGCCCGTCATCCGTCCCCACCCAAATTTCCCCCGCGCGCAGCGGGGAAGGCGCAATCGTATAAATCACCCCGCGCCGTTTCGATGCTGGAGTATCCGCCGCCGTAGCCGCATCGAGATTCGCAGGCACACCCGCATCCTCCCGCGTCAGATCCGGACTGATCTTTTGCCACGAACTTCCGCCGTCCGCCGTTCGAAACAAAACCTGCGCGCTAAAGTACAAAACATGCGGCTCAATCTCCGAAAAAACCAGCGGCAAAGTCCAAGTCCGCCGATAGTCCCCGGGATACATCAGAGTTGGCGGAATCTGTTGCACTTCCTCGTTGTGAAAATCCTGCCGCGCCACCGATCCGCCAAAAATAATCTCCGGATTTTCAGGATCGGGCGCAACGTAATCGCTCTCGCCTCCCGCTTCCATTGGCCGCCAATCATGAAAATTCAGCGCCCGGTAGTTGCTCCGGCTCGGTGTGGCCGCGGAACCGCTGTCCTGCTGTGCGCCATACACCCAGTAAGGAAATCGGTTGTCCGTTGCAACGTGATAAAACTGCCCGGTCGCCTGGTTGTACCAGGAACTCCACGTCTCTCCGCCGTTCCGAGTCACGATCACCCCTTGATCGCATCCCAATACCATTCGTTGCGGGTTGTCTGGATCAATCCACAGCTGGTGATAGTCGTCCCCGCCCGGCGCGCCCTTAATCGCCGTAAACGTTTTTCCACCGTCGCGCGAACGGTACGTCGAGGTATTTGGCACATACACCGTATCCGCATCCTTCGAATCGACGCTCACTTCGCAGAAATACCATCCGCGTCCCCATATTCGCGCATCCTTGGAAACGCGCGTCCAATTCTGCCCGCCATCATCGGAGCGATACATCCCGCCTTCCTTTGCGTCGGCAATCAAATAAATCCGCTTCGGATTGCTGGGCGCAAACGCAATTCCCATCCGCCCCAACTCTTCCGAAGGCAATCCGTGCCCCGTCAATTGCTCCCAATGCTCTCCGCCATCCTTCGAACGGTAAAGCCCTGTCCCCGGCCCCTTCGATGGCGCATAAGTGCTCCACGGCGGCCGCCGCGTTTGCAACAAAGCCGCGTACATGTTCTTCGGATTACCCGGCTCCATCGCCAAATCGATCGCCCCGGTATTCTCGTCCTTGAAAAGAATCTGCTGCCAAGTCTTTCCGCCATCGTTCGAACGATAGACTCCGCGCTCCTTGTTTGGTCCATACGCGTGCCCCAGCGCCGCCACAAAAACTTTCTCCGAATCGTCCGGGTCCACCAAAATCCGCGCAATCTGCCGCGAATCTTCCAATCCGATGTGCGTCCAAGTCTTGCCCGCGTCTGTCGACTTATACATTCCGTTGCCATACGAAATGCTCGAGCGCATGTCCGACTCGCCCGACCCCACGTAAATCACTTTCGCATTAGAAGGCGCCACCGCAATCGCCCCAATCGAAGCAATCGGCTCCGCATCAAATATAGGATTCCAAGTCCGCCCCGCATCGTTCGTCTTCCAAACACCGCCATTTACCGACCCAAAATAATAAACCTCTGGCTGCCCGCGCACGCCCGTCACTGCAAGCGACCGCCCCGCCCGAAACGGTCCAATCGACCGCCACCGCATTTCCCCAAAGAATTTCTGGTCGAATTTCTGTGTTGCGTCAGGCGACGCCGAAGCCGTCAGGTGCAGACACAACGCCACTCCGGCGGCAAGCAGGAATAGCAGGGAACGCCGAAAATTCTTCACGGTTTTTCTCCAAATGGAAAAGGGATTCAGAAATGAATTGTGGAGTATACCAGCACCGCGCCTGCCGCGCGGCAGCTTAGTCGCCAGTAACCGCGTTCGGCGTGGCCGCCGGAGCAATCACCGATCGCCGCAGAGGCTTTGTCGCCGCATAAAGAACGACGCCGCCCACCATAATCATCAAGCCAAACACCAGCCCGTTCATCCCGAGGATGGTTTCACTCCCGCTCTCAACCATCGCCAGGCTCATGAGCAGCAGCGGAAATACTCCGCAAGAGATTGCTCCAACAATCCCTCCGGGCACCTTGAATTCGCGCTTCAATTCCGGTTCGCGAATCCGTAGAACCACCAGCGTCACGAACTCCAGCATCAAGCTCGCGCCGTAAAGCATAATGTCCAGCGTCACGAGCCTCCTGAATCCCAAGCCCAAACACAGCGCCCAGCACCCGGCGCACACCAAAATCGCCACCCGCGGCGCTTCCGTCTTCGCACTCGTCTTCGCGAACACCTTGGGCAGCATCCCGTCTCGTGCCATCGCCAGCGGCAACCTCGAGTAGCTCATCACCAGCGCGTTGAACATTCCAAACGCGCTCATCATTCCGCCAATCACAATCAGGAAGCGCAGCCACTCGAATCCCAAAATCTTTCCGCCAATCAAACCGGCAATCGTCGCCCAAGACCCATCCGCGCCAAACGTCGCGGCCGGAATCCCTGTAAAGTAAACCGCCAAGAACGGCAGAACGTAAGTGAGCGAAACCAGAACGACCGCCGCGATCATCGCCTTCGGATACGTCCTCTGTGGCCTTTCGACTTCTTGCGCAATCGTCGACGCGTTGTCCCATCCCATGTAATTCCACATCGCTACGAGCACGCCGCCCAGCAAGCCTAGGCCGGTCGCCTCCGCCGCTCCGTGCCCACTGGCACTCGCGAAAGCTCCAACTTTGAACGGTGCCATCACCACAATCACCGCGAATGGCGCCGAAAGAAAAAAGAACAACCAAAGCGAGGTGATCCCCACCACGCGAATTCCAGCAACATTCAGTAGCGCGCAGGTCACCACCACAAACAGCCCGGCCATCACTGCATGGCTCCCCGACCCAAACCAAGGCGACATTTGCCTCAAATAAAACACAAATAAAGTCGGGTAAATCGCCATGTCAAAGATGCTCGCCGCCAACGACAGCCACGCCTCTTGAAATCCCCAGAAATTCCCCAACCCGCGCCGCACCCAGGCGTAATATCCGCCCTCCGCAGGGAGCGCACTCGAAAGCTCTCCAATCATGAACGCCGTTGGCAGGCACCACAAAACCGGCAAGAACAACAAAATTAGAATCCCATGCCCGTACCCCGCCCCATGAACAATCTCTTCCGTCCCATACGTCCCGCCCGACACCATGAAAAACGTCGCCGCCACAAGCGGCCAGAGCGTCAGCTTTGCGACCTTTTTTTTCGCTGTTGAGATTGCGTGGGAAGGAATCTGGGCCGGAAGGGATAAAGAACTCAATTTTTACTCTCGTCCTCCTAAGCGATTCTCACTCGCGCGCTGGGTGAAGTGAGTTCGCATTCGCAGAATACAAGGTTCGTCCCTTCATGCAACAAAAAAATGCGTCCCGCCGAATATTTTTTCGCCGCCCAAAACTGTCCTTTTGCACAGGTCCCGCGCGGCTCCCGCGTCAACTCCGTGCACACCCTTTTCAGCCGCCGCCCTCTTCTCCGAGCCTGTGCTAAACTCCGCCCTTTGTTCGAGCACTCGCTTTTTTTCGCATTCATTCGCTGTTTAGGAGTCGTCCGCATGAAGCCCGGTTCTCTCGCTCTTGTCCTCACCGCTTTCTCTCTCCTGCGCTCCGCGTCCGCGCAAACCTCCCCATCCTCGCCGCGCCCCATCACCATCGACGACTACTTCCAGATTCAGGCCGTCCACGACCCTCAACTCAGCCCCGACGGCCAGTGGGTCGCGTACGCTGTCGACAAATCCACCCTGAAGACCGACAAAAGCGAAACGCGTATCTGGATGGTCTCGAGCATCGGCGGCGGCTCGCTCCCGATGACCGCGGAAGGCGCCTCCTCCTCCCACGCCCGCTGGAGCCCCGACGGCAAATTCCTCGCCTTCCTCTCCTCCCGCAAGGAAGGCAAAACGCAAGTCTGGCTTCTGAATCGCCTCGGCGGTGAAGCCCAGCAACTCACAGATACAGCTCAAGATGTCGAAGATTTCTCCTGGTCTCCCGACGGCCGCCGCCTCGTTCTAGTCCTGAAGGACAGCACTCCAGAGGAACTCGACGCCGCCAAGGAAAAATCGACTGCCGGTGCTCACTCTTCCGGCACCGGGGATGGTGACGCCTCAGAAAAAAAATCCAAATCCAAAAAGCCCTGGGTCATCGACCGCCTCCAATTCAAAGTCGACGAAGTTGGCTACCTCGACCGCCGCCGCACCCATCTCTACGTCTTCGACGTTGCCAAGAAATCCCTCACCCAAATCACATCGGGCGACTTCGACGACACCGAACCCGCCTGGTCTCCCGACAGCAAACTCCTCGCCTTCACGAGCAACCGCTCCACGCCCGACCCTGACCTAACTTACAACTCCGACATTTGGGTCGTCTCCGCCAACAACTTCGACAAGGGGGCTCACCCCACCCAAGTCACCACAAATCCCGGCATAGACAATTCCCCTACCTGGTCCCCCGACGGCCAATCCATCGCCTATGTCACCGTGCTCGACCCCAAACTCTTCGACTATGCCACCCACCACCTCGCCGTCTCTCCCGCCACCGGCGGTCCCGCTAAAGTCCTCAGTCTCTCCCTCGACCGCATGGTCAGTGCCCCGCATTTCTCCTCCGACGGCAAGCGCATCTATGTCATCGTTGACGACGATGGCACCCAAAATCTCGCCGCGATTACTTTTGGCGACGGCCAACAAGGCGCTCGCCCAGTTTCCGGCTCCGTCTTTGTAAGTTCCTACTCGGTTGGCGCCGGCACTGCCGCCAACGTCGCTGCCGGCACAATCGCTGTCCAAATGGCTACGATCGACCGACCCGACGAAATCTACATACTCGTCGGCGGCAAGCTCACCCAAGTAACACACGTCAACGACTCTCTCATTTCCCAGCTCAAACTCTCCCACGGCGAATACGTCCATTTCAAAAGCAAAGACGGCACGAAAATCTCCGGCTACCTATACAAGCCCCTCGATTACGTCTCCGGCAAAAAATATCCGACTCTTCTGATCCCTCACGGCGGCCCCGTCTGGGCCTACTACACCGAATTCTCCCACCTCGCACAGCTCTACGCCGCCAACGGCTACGCCGTCCTCTTCCCCAACCCCCGCGGCTCGACCGGCTACGGCCAGGACTTCTGCAAAGCCATCTACGCCGACTGGGGCAACAAAGACTTCCAGGACGACATGGCCATGGTCGACTACGCCATCGAGCAGGGCATCGCCGACCCCGACAAACTCGGCGTCGGCGGCTGGTCCTACGGCGGCATCTCCACCGATTTCATCGTCACCCAAACCACCCGCTTCAAAGCCGCCATCTCCGGCGCCGGCGCCGCCGAGTTCTCCAGCCTCTACGGTCACGACCAATACCAAAAAGACTACGAAACTGAGCTAGGCCTCCCCTGGGAAAATCAAGCCGCCTGGATAAAAATCTCCCCGTTTCGCAACGTCGCCAAAGTGACTACCCCAACTCTCTTCATGGGTGGCAACATCGACTGGAACGTCCCCATCCTCGGCGGCGAGCAAATGTACCAAGCCCTAAAGCGCCTCGGCCGCACCACCGAATTAGTCGTCTACCCCGATGAATACCACGAATTCAAGCTCCCGTCCCACATCAAGGACCGTCTCGAGCGCAACCTCGCTTGGTACGCCCACTTCGTCAAAGGCGATCCTACTCCCGCCCGCCCTGAACCCTCGCCGAAACGAAACGACTAGCCTCTTTGGCCCGCAGGGAATGTCAGTATCGGAAGTTGGGGGACCACTCCCGGACTCCTCTCGAAATCAAAGTAGGAGACTACCAACTTTCCTCTCAGAGCGGCCGCGGCCTATCCCGCGTCAAAACTATCTCCAAGGCGCAGCAAAAAACAAAAAGCCCCGCTCGCAGACTATGGTCTGCGAGCGGGGTGCTTTGCCCAGTCTCAGGGCGCGGTTAGAAGTAGATCTTTCCTCCCAGCTGAAGGACTCTCGGATCGTAGGCAGATGTCACTTGGCCGAATCGGCTGTCGCCGAGGTTGGTGCTGACGGCATCGAACTGCGTATGGTTCCACGTGTTGAAGGTTTCCAAACGTAGTTCAAAGCGGCTGCCGCGGGATTCGCTCAACATGAAACTCTTGAACAGCGAGATGTTCCAGTTGTCGCGTCCAGGTCCGCGCAGCGCGTTGTGGCCCAATGTTCCCCAGGCGCCTAGAGCCGGAGCCGCGAATGCGGCTGTACTAAACCACGCATTCGCAGTTTGAGGGTAGGAGACGGTGCCAGTTAGATTTGGCCGATTCGTGCCGTTCGGCAGGTTGTTGTTGCCCTGGGCCCCGGATAGGCCGATGTTAATCGGTAGGCCGGACTCCAGGGTAACGATGCCCGACACTTCCCACCCGCCGACTGTTGACTTAAGGAGACGGCTGTCGCTGTGGCGGAAGAGCGGGATGTCGTAGATGAAGTTGACCACCCCTATATGCGTGCGGTCGAACCCGCTCGGACCGACGTCGTAGCGCCAACCCGCGTACGGATTCGACACGTTTTGCAGATCTTGGCCACCGTTAGAACCACTGCCGGGGTCGATGCTGCGCGATAGGGTGTAAAACGCCCGAAGGTTGAGGTCATGGCCAATTTGCGAGTTGAGGTCAATTTGCAACCCATTGTAGTGGGAGTTGGCCTCGTTGGTGGCAAGGTCAATCGAGTGGTATCCGGGAAACGGCAGGCCCGGCGCTGTATTGTACTGGGCGCCACCGATCAAATTTGCCAGGTAGCTCTCGTTAGGGAGGTTGATTTCGCGGTAGTCGTTCTGGTGGCGGTTTTGGTTGCCAACGTAACTCACCGAGAGCACCGATTTGGTTCCCAACGAGTGTTGCACGCCTACGCTGTATTGATAGCTTACTGGCAGCTTGTAGCTGTTAACGGCCAGTCCCGCAATGCTGGCAGCGTTAATCGGCAAGGCCGTAGCGGTATTATTGACGACCAATATGCTGGGGTCGGACATTAACACGCTGTTGCGACCGACATTGAGGCTGAACGGAATATTCGGGCCGGCGTTGTACATGTCGTTGCCTTGGATGCGTTCGTACATAATGCCGAAGCCACCGCGGACAACGGTTTTGCCGCTTCCCGTTATGTCATAGGCAAAGCCGAGGCGCGGACCAAAGGCGGCCCAATGATTGTTGACGAGGCCCTTCGGTACGCCGTTCTGACCGGGTACGCCGATGCCGTTCAAGTAGAGCGGAATGCCCGCAAGAATCGGATTCGGGCTGGTCCCCAGACCCGGGCTAGCCGGGTTAATGGTGCCGTCTGCATTAAGCACTGCGGCCTTGGCTGGATCATAGAGGGACGAGTAGAAGTTCCCCATGCGGTTGTTGGCTTCGTAAGTGTGTGGTACGCCGTCCCAACGCAAGCCGAGGTTAAGGGTCAAGCGGCGATTGACGCGCCAGTTGTCCTGCACGTACGCGGCCCACGAAACGTTGTTCCAGTAACCATGATCTTGAACCGCAAGTTCACCGTAGGAATTGGCATAACCGAGCAGCATGTCGGCGTAATCGTTTCCAGTGAAGTTCCCGTTGAAGTTGAACGAACCCTGTGTCTGTCCAAACAGGTCCTGGATCTTCTTGTAGATGGCCCAGCTGCCGCCAAATTTGAGTTGGTGGGCTCCCTTGGTCAGTGAAATGTCGTCGCGAATCTGGTAATCATCGGCCTTGTTGTGCCACGGCCAATTGGAAATTTCGAAGTTCGCGCCAGTCGAGCCGCCCAAGTCGATGTTCGGGATGCGGTTCAGGTTGTTTGGCCCAGTGAATAGCCTCGAAGTTGAAGAATTGTAACCACTGGGAAGCGCCAAGCTGGCCAATCCCGAACCCGGAATGGGAACGATGTTGATTACGTTTCCGTTGTAGTTGAACGACGTCTCGTTGACCAGCGTCGGGCTGATCGTATAGGTGGTATGGATAACGCCGCTACGCGAGGGATTGCCGAAGGTGTCTCCAACAGTAGGAACGTTGTCGCCGCTCCACTGGCTGGTCCCGAAGGTCTGCGTGACCTGTTCGGCAACGAAGTGTCCGAAAACAGAGAACTTCGTAGAGAAGTTGTGATCGATGCGAACAATTTCTTCCTTCAGATTCGTCGGAGAATTGTTGCCGCCGATAAACGCCGTGCCGCTGGTGGCTTTCGGGAAGATGCCCGCGGCTATCAGCGCCTGTGCGTTTGCATTTACAAACGGGAGTGTACTGCCATTAAACGGCACGAAAGTAGGGTTCTGAGCCGCGGAGACACTCGTGTTAACGCTGCAGGAGCCGCTTGCCGTCGGTGTGCTGAACGCTTGGCCGGCCGCGGTGAAAAGAGCCTGTTGCGTTGACGAAAGTTGATTTGCACAAGGTGCGTGCAGCCCCGAGAACGGTATAGGCACCTTGTTCATGTCCAGCTTGTTCGCTGGCACGTTGCCCGCAAAGTCCCCCGGGGACACCAGATTCGGAGGAACAACTTGATTAGTGAGTCCGCCCTGAATGAGCCTCCGCCATTCCATGTTGTAGAAGAAAAAAGTCTTCTTTTTGTCCGGGTTGTAGAGGTGGCCGAACGTGACGGGGCCGCCGACGTTGAAACCGAAGACATTGAGTCTAAGTTCCGCGACCTTTTGGGGGGCGGGGTTGAAGAAGTTGCGCGCATCGAACGCGTCGTTGCGATTAAATTCCCATGCGGAAGCGTGCAGTTGGGTGGTTCCAGACTTCAGAACCATGGTCATCGTCGCAGCCGAAGAAAGACCGTAGTCGGCGCTGTAGTTTGAGGTCAGGGCCCGGAACTCGGCTATGGCATCGGTGGAAGGCGCGATGCTCATGCCGCCCGCGCCTCCGCGATCGTCGTCCTCGCCGCCATCCAGCAAATAGATGTTGTGGTTCTGACGCATGCCGTTGAATTCCACGCCGGAGTCGCCACCTACGGGTGTGTTGACGACGCCTGAACTCATGCCACCGGCGCCAATCTGACTCGATGCTCCTGGAGTCAAAGCAGCAAGCTGGTAAATGCTGCGCCCGCTCACGGCGATCTGGCTCATCTGCTGGTCGGTGATCAGGTTGCTCATTTCTCCCGAATCGGCCTGAATGTGCACCGCATTGGCTTCGACGGTAACCGTTTCTTGCGCCGCGCCCATCTGCATCTGGAAATCGACGCGAATGCGGTCACCAACCGTCAGCACAATGCTCTTCTGCTCTGCCACCTTGAATCCCGCCGCAGTGGCTTTGATGTCGTAGTGGCCGATCTGGAGATCAGGCGCCACGTACTGCCCGGCGTCGTTCGTGGGATAAACACGATTCAAGTTTGTATCCATGTTCGTAATACTGACCGCCACATTCGGGACGACTGCACCGGAAGGATCGGTAACCGTCCCGACGATCGTGGCCTGCTGAGCCTGCGCAAGGAACGGCAAACAGCAGAGCAGCGCGGCAAAAACTACGACGTGCCGAATCCTAAACTCCTTAACTCGAGATAAGAAATCTTTTCGATCAAGCATTGGCGACACCCCCTCTTAGAAGTTGGGCTCCTAGCCTTCTCATCCCTCGAGGTGGAAAGCATTTTCGAGCCTTGCGGAGCATTCGCACCGACGCTCCACGTCTGTCTCGCTCGCATAAAGCACAAAACGCGATTAAGAATATCGATATTTTTTATGTTGCTCTGGCGAGTGGTTGCGGGCAATATCCACTTTGAGCAATTTCACTATGACCACTGAGATGCATCCATGAAAAAAGTGCCGAGCGCCGTGACGCCCGTAATCGCCGTCGACCGGAAGGCCGCCAAACCTCTGCATAAACAAATCTACGACGCTTATCGCAACATGATCCTCGGTGGGAACTTGGGTGCGGGCCAGCAGATTCCATCGAGTCGGGCCCTTGCTGTTGAACTAAAGATCTCTCGAATTCCTGTGCTAACTGCCTACGCCCAACTTCTGGCGGAAGGTTATTTCGAGGCCCGCGTGGGAGCAGGAACTTTTGTATGCAGATCCTTGCCGGAACAAACGATATCAATTACGCGCCGCGCTACGGGATCGGCTAAAGCTAGTTCCGGCTCTCGGCTCGTGGCGCGCCGCGCTATGCTGCTGCCCCGGTACGAAAGATTTCCTTGGCTGCTCGGCTCGGGAGCATTCAGCGTGGGCCAACCGGCCTTTGACCAGTTTCCGTTTCAAATTTGGTCCAGCCTGGCCATGCGCCACTGCCGAAATCCGCACGCAAACGACCTCCGATACGGCGGCCCGCTCGGTTCCGAACCGTTGCGCGAAGCTATTTGTACGTATCTCCGAACCGCCCGCGCCGTGCATTGCGATCCGCAACAGGTCATGATTGTTACGGGTTCCCAGCAAGCCCTGGAGCTCTCTGCCCGGGTTCTTCTTGACCCGGGAAGTCCTTCCTGGATGGAAGAGCCTGGCTACTGGTTGACGAGACATGTTCTCATCGCCGCAGGCTGTCGCTTGATACCTGTTCCCGTGGATGGTGAAGGATTGGACGTGGTCGCTGGCATCAAGCTGTGCCGCAAGGCGAGAGCCGCGTACGTTGCGCCCTCGCACCAATATCCACTCGGGGCAACGATGAGCGCTTCTCGGCGCCTGCAACTCCTCGACTGGGCGCAAACCTCAGGATCCTGGGTCATCGAGGATGACTACGACAGCGAATACCGTTATGGCAGCATGCCTATCGCATCGCTACAGGGTCTCGACAATAGCTCTCGCGTGATCTACATCGGAACTTTCAGCAAAACTCTATTTCCCTCTCTTCGGCTCGGCTATCTCGTTATTCCCCCAGACCTGGTCGATCGTTTCACAGCCATTCGAAACGCCATGGATATAGGGCCGCCTCACTTTCATCAGGCTGTACTCACGGACTTCATGAATGAAGGACATTTCGCTCGTCACATCCGCAGGATGCGGTTGCTCTATAGTCAGCGTCGCACCGCGCTTGTGGACGGCCTGCGCAAAGAATTTGGGCTTACGCTCGATGTGCTTGGGGCGGAAGCCGGCATGCATCTGGTCGTTACGCTACCCAAGGGATTTCGCGATACGGAGATTGCAATTAAAGCCGCGCGCGAGAAACTTTGGGTATGGCCTCTTTCCCCCGCCTATCTGGGAGACAGGGCTCGTCAAGGATTGATCTTGGGGTTTGGAAGTACGCCAGCAGCCGAAATGCCTAATGCGGTTCACCGTTTGCGGAATGTGCTCGGGTCCCTATGAAATTCGCCGCCGCCAGGTACGTGAACAAATTTTTCAAGGCGGACCCGCACGCCTTGCCGCTGCAATTCCGCTGAAATGCTGCGGCAGGGTGCGCGCAGGGGCGCCAGTAGCGCTCAGAGACTCGTCCACATTGACTTCCGCAGCCCTCTGATCGATCGTAACCATAAGCGAGAGCTGTCGGGTGAGTTCTACCTGCCCAATTACAGTGGTCATAACGAAATTCCCAAGAGTGGCTATCGCACCCAACCAGTTTTCGCGGCAGATTATAGATATTGCATCTCTATACCCCAGACGGCGGGACTCTGGATCCGGTTCCGCCGTCTACGATTCCAAGAACAGCCGTGCATCACTTAAGATGGGCACTCACCAACTAGCTGACTCCCGAAATCTCCATTCGACCGATTTTCACTAATCCTGCAAAGTACTGCCTGTATAAGACTTTGTTTGGAGAGCGGGAGGCTTCCTCCCGCTTTTTCTTTTCCGACCAACCTTCGGCACGGCGTGCACGCCCACCGAAGGGAATCCAGCTAACGACCTTCGCGAAAGTGGGAAGCATGGGAGAATTATGGTTGCTTCTAAACCGCGTAGAATCAACGGTTCCAGAATAGTCCACAAGTATTGATTCTAATCGACTTACAGAAAAGTTAAATCTTCTAGAATCAACACTTACGAAAAACATAGGTGGGGGCCTTGTGGCGAGCTTTATTCCCGGGCTTAATAGGAGCGCGCTTCACCTCCATCGCTCCGGGGCGAAGAGGAACCCTGCCCACGCCGAACATTCGCAGGCGGGGGAGCCAGCACGAGGACAGTGGTTCCTCTTCCCTGGGGGGAGATTGTTCCGTTTCTACTGAACCTCAAACGACCAAACACAATTGAAGACCAATCCATCGCCAACATTCTGGCTTACGCTGCTGCCAGAAAATTTCTTAGCCTTATTGACCGGACGCAGTACGACTCCGTACTCTCCCGGACCCAGCCCCGCGCTCGCTTGCAACTGGTAACGGCCGGAAGCGACCTTCGTCGCTCGGGTTGGCACTTTCTGCTCCACAAACGACGCATACATATCCCAGTCCGCGGTCGAACTCTGCATTTCACTTCCATGGACCGCCGCTGCTCCCACCAGCCGGAAATTACTCGGCGATGGCTGCAGCCTAATTAACACGGGCTCGTAGTCGTCCACGGTGATCCCCGGAATTCCGTCGAAGGTAACCTCAAACGCCGGCTGGCTGTTGTGCGTGAACGTGTCCGATTTCGGACCCGGTATTGCCCATACATCTGTGACATTGCTGGAGTTGGCGTTAGCCTTGTGCTTCGCCAATAGACTCGTCGCGATCATTGCCGGCCCGATAATCGGATTTGCCATCATCGCCATGGACCCCATTCCTCCAGCGCCCGGCTTCATCATTCCGTTCGACAGCAGGCTTTGCGCGATGCTAGAAAGGTTCTGCGTCAGCGACCCGTCAGAGGCCAGCCCGTCCAGTGAGGAAGCCTTCGAGTTGGTCGGAACAATCTGCGTGTGCGACACGACTAAGGCCTGCTTTTGCTCACCCTGAACAATGGCCACCGACGGCTGCCCGGCCATCGCCGCCGCCATCGCGGCTGCCGACTTAGTGCGAGAGGCTTTTGCCGCCTCCGCTTTAGCCTCCTCGGCCTTGTCTTCTGCCTCCGCCGCAGCTATTTTGGCCTGCGCGGCTGACAAGACTGACGCAGCAGCCTCTTTTTGATCCTTGACGGCCCCAATCATCGCGTCCATAACCTTTTTCGGAACCCCGCTCTTCTTCAGCTGTAGTAAGGCCTTGGCAGAAACATCAAAATCCGTACCCTGCGTCTGGATGGCGCTTAGAACTGTGTCCACGTCCTGCCCCGCCTTAACCATGGACACCACATCATCGTTTGTCAGGAATTTGGGTGCGCCCTGTGCAGTCCCAATTGGGGCCAACGCCCCTGCTAAAATCGCCGCTAACACCCATTTTCTCAACATGATTCCCCCCCTGCTCTAATAAAGCGTAAAACCCGGGCAAACTGGCTCACCCATCTTGCAGATTTCCGAACACCTGGCCGGAGTCCACACCAAGACCCAGCGTGCTAGATAGTGTAAGATTGAGATGAAACGTATCGGTCTCGCCCGCCGTCCCACCTGCGAGTCGTACCCTGTGGCTTGTTCCTTAAAATAGAGGCACTTAACACCGTTCGACGGAGGATGATTGTGCGAAAGTACGCGAGTGCGTTGGCTGTCGTAGCTGCGCTGTTGGCGGTAATTCCGCTAGCGGCTCAGGCCCCCAGCAATTCCGAGCTGTACGCGATTCACCAAATCCGCGAAGAGGGCTTCGCCGATTCCAAAGTCATGGAAATCATCAGCTACCTCAGCGATGTCTACGGCCCCCGCCTCACCAACTCCCCCAACATCAAAGAAGCCGGCAAATGGACCGCCGACAAACTGAACGAGTGGAAGCTCGCCAACGTCCATCTGGAGCCTTGGGGACCCTTTGGCCGTGGCTGGTCCAACGAACGCACGTCCGTCCAAGTCCTTTCTCCTCGCCCATTTCCCTTGATTGCCTACGCCAAGGCCTGGACCCCTGGCACCAACGGACCGATAACCGCCGACGCTGTCTTTGCTCCAATCATGAAGGAAGACGACTTTGCCAAGTTCAAGGGGCAGCTTAAAGGCAAATTTGTCCTAACCGCCGCCATTCCTGAAAATCCTGAGCGCTTTGATCCCCAAGCCCACCGCTACACCGACGCCGAGCTAGCCGATCTTGCCACCCAGCAAGTCCCCGCAGCCCAGCAGGGCCAGGAGGACCGCCGAGCTCTGTTTCTCGCCCAGCGCGAATTCCAACTCAAGGTCCAAAAATTTCTACTCGACGAAGGCGTCGCCGCCTGGATCGAGCCTTCCCGCAGCGATGACGGCACTGTCTTCGTGCAACAAGGCGGCGGCCGCGACAAAGAAAAAGATCCCCCCGCTCCGCCCCGCGTAGCGGTAGCCAGCGAAAACTACGGCCGCATCGTTCGCATGCTTGAAAAGAAAGCCGCGGTGAGCATGCTCGTCGACATTCAGAACAAGTTCTGGGACGACGATCTATACTCTTTCAACATCATCGGCGAAATCCCCGGCTCCGATAAAGCCAAGGCCGACGAAGTCGTCATGCTCGGTGGCCACTTCGATTCCTGGCAATCGGGCACGGGCGCCACCGACAACGGCGCCGGCTCCGCGGTCATGCTCGAAGCTATCCGCATCCTCAAAACCACCGGAGTCAAAATGCGCCGCACCGTGCGCATCGGCCTCTGGACCGGCGAAGAGCAAGGGCTCCTCGGCTCCCGCGCCTACATCAAGCAACATTTCGGCGATCGCGAAGCCGAAGATCCCACCACCCACTTGATCAAGACTCTCCCCGAGCACGCCAAGCTCGACGCCTACTACAACATCGACAACGGCACCGGCAAAATCCGTGGCGTGTATCTCCAAGGAAATGAAATGGTTGCTCCCATCTTTAACGCCTGGATGGTCCCCTTTCACGATCTCGGCATGACCACCCTTTCCATTCGCAATACCGGCGGCACTGACCACCTTTCTTACGACGCTGTCGGCCTCCCCGGCTTCCAGTTCATCCAAGACCCCATGGACTACGACACCCGCACCCACCACTCCAACATGGACGTGTATGAACGCATCCAGGAACCCGACATGAAGCAAATGGCCGTAATCGTCGCTTCCTTCGTCTACCTAACCGCCAACCGCGAAGAAATGATCCCGCGCAAGCCGTTGCCAAAGCCCCAGCCAGCGCGCCAGTTTCCTTGATCTCCCTGGCCTGCGTACATGCCAAGTGACTGTAGGGGCGTGGCTTGCCGCGCCTTCTTCGGCATCGGCCTTAATTACGAGACACGATTCTTCGCCATCTCGTGCTTCTTCTCACGGAACCTTTCGAGGTTTCCCTCGTCTTATTTAGCCAAGGGGTGAAGCATGACCAATCTCTTGCGCGACCTTCGCCACGCGTTCCGGCTTCTTCGCCTGAGCCCGGGCTTCACCATTGTCGCCGTCCTCACCCTCGCGCTCGGCATTGGCGCCAACACTGCCATCTTCCAACTCATTGATTCCATTCGCCTCCGAACTATCCCCGTGAAAAACCCTGAACAGCTAGGCACCGTCCGCATCGCCGACCGCCACTGGGGCTCCGGCCAGTTTTCCGGCCAGTATTCCCAGCTCAGCTTCCCGATGTGGGAAGAAATCCGGAAGCACCAGGAAGGATTCGCCGAGATCGCTGCGTGGACCGGCCAGAAATTTAATCTCGCCACCGGCGGTGAAGTCCACTACGCAAATGGACTCCGCGTCACGGGTGATTTCTTTCACGTCCTCGGCGTCGAGCCTATTCTCGGACGCCTCATCAGTTCCGAAGATGACCAGCCTGGCTGCGGTATCTCTGCGGCCAACATCAGTTACGGCTTCTGGCAGCGGAATTTTGCCGGTGACCCGTCCGTGATAGGCAAACGCCTTACTCTCGATGGCAATTCGTTTCAAGTTCTCGGCGTCACGTCCCCCGGTTTCAATGGCATCTCGATTGGCGATACTTTTGACGTTGCCGTCCCGGTTTGCGTCGAGCCCATCCTCAGTCCGCGCAACAACCGCCTCACGCTACGTCATGCCTGGTGGCTTGCCTCTATCGGCCGCTTGAAACCCGGGTGGACCATCCAACGTGCCAACGCGCAGATGAATGCCGTCACTCCCGCGATTTTGCAAGCCACGATTCCGCCCGTCTATGACTCCGAGGGCACCAAGAAATATCTCGAATATAAACTCGGCGCCTTTTCCGCAAGCACCGGATTTTCGGAATTGCGCCAAGACTCCGAAACTCCTCTCTGGCTGCTCCTCGGAATTTCAGGGTTGGTGTTGCTCATCGCGTGTGCCAACCTCGCCAACTTAATGCTCGCGCGTGCTGGCGCCCGCGAAAGGCAAATCACCATCCGCCGAGCGCTCGGTGCTTCGCGTTGGCGAATGATTCGCGAGCTGCTTTCTGAGAGCCTTCTGTTAGCGCTTGCGGGGTCCGCTTGCGGCCTGTTTCTAGCTTTCGCCATTAGCCGCATGCTCGTCGCCTTCATCAGCACACAGCAGAATCAAATCGTCCTCGATCTCGGCATGGATTGGCGTGTTCTCGCCTTCACCACGGCTCTCGCCGTCCTGACAACAGTCTCCTTCGGCTTGGCCCCCGCCATCCGCGCCACTCGCGCAGAACCCGCCACGCTACTCCAATCGGGCAATCGCGGGTCGACCGGTGGCCGCGAGCGCTTCAGCCTCCGCCGCATTCTGGTCGTTTCGCAAGTTGCGCTCTCCGTCGTCCTCTTGATGGGCGCGCTGCTCTTTGTGAGAAGTCTCCGCAATTTGACCACACTAAACGTCGGCTTCCAGCAAACCGGGATCTTGATCACCAGCGTCGATTTCGACCGCTTGCACCTTCCCGAGGAGCGCTTTACCGAGTACAAGCGTGACCTCGTGAAGCGCGTCCAAGCCATGCCGGGCGTGGAATCGGCAGCCCACGCCATGCTCATCCCCTTTGGCGGCAACACCTGGAACGATACTGTCCTCACTGAAGGTTCCGAGCAGGACGCGGGTGTGGCGTGGATAAACTACCTCGGCCCGGGATATTTCCAAACCGTCGGAACGCCGCTGCTGGCCGGCCGCGACTTCGACGACCGCGATACGGCCACGTCGGTCAAAGTAGCCATCGTCAACCAAGCCTTTGTGCAAAAAATTCTCAAAGGCGCCGATCCGCTTGGAAAAAGGTTTCGCATCCACGAACCGCCAGGAAAACCGCGCCCTCTCTATGAAATTGTCGGAGTGACGAAAGACAACAAGTTCCAGGACATGCACGAGGAGTTTTTGCCGTTCATGTATTTCCCGGCTACTCAGCAGGAAAAACCCATGCCGGACGATCAAATCCTGATTCGCTCATCGCTTCCACTAGCCAGCCTCATGGCCTCGATGAAGCAAACCATCGGCGACGTGAATCCCGGCATCGACCTGGACTTCAAAGTCTTCAAAACACGCATCCACGACTCGCTTTTGCAAGACGAACTGATGGCCACGCTCTCCGGCTTTTTCGGATTCCTGGCGGCGCTACTCGCGGCGATCGGTCTCTACGGCGTCATCTCCTACATGGTCGTCCAGCGCACCAAGGAGATCGGCATCCGCATGGCCATTGGCGCAGAACGCGTCGATGTCTTGAGATTGATTTTGCGCGAAGCGGGCTTGCTGACGATCACAGGCCTCGTGATTGGCGCGGGTCTTGCTCTCGGCGCCGCTCAAGCCGCCAAATCCTTGCTTTATGGTTTAAAACCCCGCGATCCTCTCACGTTAGTAGCTGCCGTAGTCGTGTTATCCGCCGTAGCCTCCTTCGCCAGCTTCTGGCCTGCATATCGAGCTTCCAAGCTCGACCCATTGATCGCTCTCCGTTATGAATAGGATCGTGCTTTGCAAATATGAGGCCAGCCTTCGGAGGCTGGCTTTCAAATCTCGCTGGATAAATTTTCCTAGTTGGATCCTGGAAAATCCACTTCGATCGGTTCGATCAGAGGCATCAACCATACCAACAACTTCTGATGGACCGGATGCGCGCCGTAAGCCTCGCACGCCGCCTTATCGGCAAACTTCATCACTCCGCCCAACTCATAACCCTGCCCGCGCGGCGAATCATTTCTCCCCACCCACGATTCCAATACCTCAGGAATCTCACTCTTCAGCTTCCGTATCTCGGTGACGATTCGATCCTTCTGCTCTTCCGTCACCCCAGCCTTAAATCGAAACGCAAACATGTGTATGTACATGGCTCCCCTCACCCTCCCGAGAAAACCGGGCGATTCTCACCGCTGCCCCAAAGGCTCAGATCACTGAACTTCATGTTATTTTTCGTAAATGGTGCTACGGTGTCCAACGGCCACCACGAGCACCCTTAGTTGCGCGTCTCGCAGCTCGCTAATGATCCGAAAGTCGCGGACCCGATAACGCCACAGTCCGAACTTGCTGTGTCGAAGTGGCTTGCCAAACGTTCGAGGATCCTCGGCCTTTGCGATGCGCTTCTCCATGTACTCCAAAATTTCCTGCTGCATCTGACGGTCGAGTTTTTTGAGGTCAGCTAGCGCCCCCTCATCGTATTCAATCGTCCAAGCCAAGCTCGCTCCGGACTTGTGCGCTCGTATAGGTCTTACCGCGCCTTTCGAGACGGGCTTCCGCTAGATACCGGTCTTCGAGGTCCTCGAGGTTTTCCTCGATGAGCTTGCTGGCGTAAAAAGTCTTCGTCCTCCCAGTTTCCTTGGCAAGGCGGGACAACCGTTTTTCAATGCTGGGCTTCAATCGAATGGACAGCACGTGCCACCTGCTTTCGTGTCATACAGACATGACATGTATGATAGGTCGTACGAACTTCCGCGTCAAACTGTTGCTTGCTCTGTTAAACTTCGCCCGGTTATCCCGCGATCCCAACCGGAGGAGTTTTCAGAATGAGAATAGTCCGCTGTCTCGCCTTTGGTTTCTTACTCCTAGCGCTCTCGCTATCCGTTCGTGCCGCTGGCTCGGCCAACGAGCAATCTCACCCTGCCGCGTCGTTGGGAGTGCGCAACATCACTATCGACGACTATTTCCAGATTCGCGACGTCGGTCAGCCCGAGCTCAGCCCCGACGGCCAGTGGGTGGCCTATACCGTGCGCACCAAGATGCTTAAGGAGGATAAGAACGAGACGCGCATCTGGATGGTTTCCACACATGGCGGCGATCCGCTTCCGATGACCGCCGAGGGCGTCTCTTCTGGGCATCCTCGGTGGAGTCCGGACGGCAAGTTTCTCGCCTTTACATCCTTACGCAATAACGGCAAAAGCCAGGTCTGGCTCCTGAACCGTCTCGGCGGCGAGGCCGTTCGTCTCACGGAGATCCCTCACGGAGTTAACGACTTTGAGTGGGCGCCCGATAGCTCCCGCCTCGTCCTGGTTATACAGGATCCCAAGCCTGAGGACGCAGAGGCTGACAAGGAAAGGGACAAGGATAAAGAGAAAGACAAGCCGGGTGCCAAACCCAAAGTTCTGCCGCCTTATGTTATTGATCGGCTGCAATTTAAGTCGGACACCGTCGGTTATCTCGACCGGCGCCGCACGCACCTTTACATTTTTAATATTGAAAAGAAAACCGTTACGCAAATCACGTCGGGTGACTTCGACGATTCCGACCCTGCTTGGTCTCCCGACGGAAAATCTTTGGCGTTCACCAGCAATCGCAGCACGCCCGATCCCGACCGCAGTTTCAACACCGACATTTGGGTCGTCGACGCCGAAAATAGCGACAAAGGCGCACACCTTGCGCAAATTACCACCAACCCCGGCGCCGACTGGGCGCCTTCCTGGTCGCCGGACGGCAAGTGGATCACGTTTGTTACTCAGACTGACGCGAAAGCTATTGACTACGCTACTCACCACCTTGCCGTCGCACCTGCCACCGGCGGTGAAGCAAAAGTCCTCACTCTTGCGTTGGACCGCAGCGTGCGACGCCCGCGCTTTTCTTCCGACGGCAAGTCCATTTATTTCATTGCTGAAGATGATGGCACGCAGAATCTCTGCCGCATCCCCGTCACCGGCGGGGAGATCGCTCGCACCATCGGCGGCCGGATCACTGTCGGTTCCTATTCGCTCGGGAAAGACGGCGCGATCGCCGCGCAAGTCGGCACATCCGATCGTCCGGACGAAATTTTCCTCCAGAGCGGTAGCGATCTGACGCGTTTGACCAAGACGAACGATGCGCTTATTTCACAATTGCGCCTGGGCAAGGTCGAATACGTTCATTTTAAGAGCAAAGATGGTACTTCCGTTGCCGGCTACCTTTACAAACCGGTAGACTTCGACGCCACAAAGAAAGTTCCGACGCTTTTGCGTCCTCACGGCGGCCCTGTCGGACAATACGCAGCCTCCTTCGACCATCTCGCGCAGCTTTTCGCTGCCAATGGTTACGCTGTCCTGTTGCCAAATCCCCGCGGGTCATCGGGTTACGGCCAAAAATTCTGCGAGGCCATCTTTGCTGATTGGGGTAACAAGGACTTTCAAGATGATATGGCGATGGTGGATTACGCGTTGGATCAGGGCATCGCCGATCCGGACAAACTTGGCGTTGGCGGCTGGTCTTACGGCGGAATTTCCACCAACTTTATCATCACGCAGACCACGCGCTTCAAGGGCGCCATCACGGGCGCGAGCGAAGTGCTTTACGCCGCCAATTACGGCCACGACCACTACCAAAGATTGTGGGAATACGAGCTGGGATTGCCATGGGAGAACCGCGCGCTCTATGACAAACTCTCGCCCTTTTATAAGGTTACGAGCATCACCACGCCTACGCTCATCATGGGCGGCGAGATCGATTGGAACGTCCCGGTCATCAATTCAGAGCAGCTCTACCAGGCGCTGAAGCGCGTCGGCAAAGTCCCGACCGAACTCGTCGTCTACCCGGGCGAATATCACGGGTTTATCACGCCGTCGCACATCAAGGACCGTCTTGAGCGTTACCTCGCCTGGTATGCTCACTATGTGAAGGGCGACGCAACGCCGGCAACTCCTGCTCCACCGGCTGCGCCTACCGTGAAGGCCGGAGGAGAATGATGCATATCTGGCGAAGTGTTCTTGCTTCCGCGCTGCTCGCGCCGCTCGTTGGCATGTCGCTTCACGCGCAAACCCGTTTTAGTGTCGGCACGGCTTCCGCCGCGCCCGGACAAAAAGCGAATGGATATCTCGAAGTGCCAGCCGGTGTCGATGCAGGGACAAACATTCCGGTGGTGGTGGTCCATGGCGCGAAGCCTGGACCTGTCCTCGCGCTTGTTACGGGTGCGCATGGGACGGAATATGTTTCGATCATCGCGGTCGAAAAATTAATTGGCGAGCTGGATCCTGCGCAAGTTTCGGGCACGGTCATTTTGCTTCCGCTTGTGAACGTCACTTCGTTCGAACAAAAAGTTCCGCACGTGAATCCCATCGACAACAAGAGCATGAATCGGTTTTATCCTGGCAAAGTGGACGGCACACAAACGGACCGGGTTTTATTTATGATTACGAAGGAAGTTGTGGACCGCTGCGACTATTTGATCGACTACCACGGCGGCGATCTGGACGAGAGCCTGCGCCCGTACGCCTACTGGGGCCCGACTGGCAAAGAGGCGCAGGACCGCATTTCAAAACAGATGGTGCTCGCGTTCGGACTGGATCACATCATTATTTGGAGCGAGCGGCCCACCGATCCCGCGGCCACGCGTTATCTGGATAACACGGCTTCGGTGCGCGGCAAACCGTCGATTGTTGTGGAAGCGGGCCACGCCGGTACGGTTGAGTCTGATGATGTGGCGCTACTGGTGAACGGCACGCTGAGCGCCATGCGCGCTTTGAAGATGATACCCGGTGAGCCGCACTACATCGAAAATCCAGTTTGGCTGGGAAAACTTGTTGACGTCATTTCAGACGGACCGGGAATTTGGTATCCGCTGGTCAAACGAGGGACGTATGTTCAAGAAGGCATGAAGATCGGCTATGTGACTGATTATTTCGGGAAAGTGATTTTGGAAGCGCGCGCTCCTGCGGCCGGCGTGATTCTTCATGTGAACGCGGTTCCTTCGTTGAAAAAAGGAGACAGCATCGCCGACATCGGCGTTGTCGCCGCGAAGGCACCGTAGGTTTGGGAGCGGCGCTGTAGTTCCTAGAAACGATGGCTCTCGCGGTTGCGATGGAGAGCTGCCTTGCGGCTTGGCCAAGAGCTAGAAGGAATCGCAAATCCTCCGACGGAAATTGTTCCGGCGAAGAGCAGCATCTCGATGCCTTAACAGGTAGAATGGTCGCGCGTTCGAATGGCTCGCTTGGGGGGGGTTGTATGCCTTCAGATTATTTATTGAAAACCGAACCTTCCGTGTATTCGTTTGCCGATTTGCAAAAAGACGGTGTCACGGTTTGGGACGGCGTGTCGAATCCGACGGCTGTGAGAAATCTTCGCGAGATGGAACCTGGCGCGAGGCTGGTGATCTACGAAACCGGTGATCACAAGAGCGCGGTGGGAACTGCAACGGTGGTTTCTGTCAATGCCTCGAATCCCAAAAGCCCAGAGGTGAAGATCAAAGTAGGAAAGGCGATTGCAACTCCGGTATCACTGGAGAAGATCAAGGCGAACAAATTGTTCGCCGATTCGCCACTAGTGCGCATCGGAAGGCTTTCGGTCGTGCCTCTCAACAAAGCCCAATATGCGGCGTTAACGGGCAATTGATTCCGCGATCATCCCGGGAGCAACGTCCTGCTTGCAGAGTTGTACCAACAACCATCCACATAGGATATGCGATCTCTACAATGGCTTGGGGTGCTCGGCGAGAGCCTCACGATAAGTCTTGAGGTTATTTTTGTCCACAGCCACGGTGCCAGTATCCACGGATGTCGGCATGGGCGGCGCGAGGGCGGTGCGCCAGTCTTTGTATTGATGCACCGCGTTGTGATGCAAGTCGTCGAGGAACTTCAGCCCGTAATAACTCATGACGTAAGGCTTTTGCGTGATCGTGGCGGTAATTACGCCGCGGTCGATCCAATCCAGTGTCTCCGGGTCGTTGTCGAAGGCCACGATGGGCATCTTGCCATCCATGTTGAAGCGGTGCACGGCACCTGCGGCGCCGGAACCCCCAGTTGCCTCCAAGCAGATAATGCCGTCTATTTTTTCTTTCTTCTGGATCAGGTCGGAGACCTGGTCAAACGCGCTTCGTGCGTCGCCCTTGTCATCGAGGATCTTTGTCAGCTTGAGAGCAGGATAATTCTTTAGCGCGTCCGCCACGCCCGCGACGCGATCGTCGATGTTACGCTGTCCCGAAATCGTGATCACCGCAATGTTCCCTTTGCTTGCGAGGAGCGTGGCAATACGCCTGAGGCTCTCTCTGCCGGCCTTGAAGTTGTCCGTTCCGATGTACAGCACGCGCTTCGAATTGGGCACATCCGAATCCACGCAGATCACTGGGATGCCTTCGGCCACGGCCTTGTCAATCGCATCTTGGAAAATCTCATGGCGCGCGGCGGAGAGGCAGATTCCGGCGGGGTGCTGTTCCACGATCTGGCGGAAGATTCCCACCTCTGCGTCCGGATCGTACGTTGTGGGGCCAACGAGTTCTCCCTTTACGCCGAGGGCTCTGGCCGCGTCCAAGAAACCTGCCTGAGCCTCTTGCCAGTACGGCAAGTTAATGTTCGTGGCCACGAAAACGTAACGCTCGTTTTCCTCGTGGTAGGGTTGCGCACACGACGCAATCAGCGCTGCCCCGATGAGAATAAGAACAGATACCAGCGTGATCCCATTTCTCCGCATTGGAATTCTCCTTTCGGATTCGGGCTGGCCGGCGGGGGTGTTTGCTTACACCCTCGGAAAATTTGGGGTCCGGTACATGCCTGGTCGGCAATAGTCGAACAAACGGGAGGATCACCTCCACTTCCTGCGCTTCTGCGCTTTCGCTCAGCTCTGGGCTCTCGATTCCGGCTTTATCTCTACGCAAGACCATAGGGCGGTCGCCCTCCTCCTGTCAATCTCCGATCATCGAGGGCCGGGAGAGAAGGATGGCGTATCGGCGACTGACACTTTGTGGGTTTTGCGCATGATTGGCGCGCGGGAGGCGAGGCAGGTATGATGCGGGGCGATGTTGCGAGGCGATGTTGCGAGGTGATTCTTATGAGACGCGCCATTTTTGTGTTGGTCTTTGGTTTGGGCCTGGTTGGA
>Ga0209736_1000105_pt1 | contig 26675 bp, 21 predicted proteins | sample BlaSpr_A8_Ref_M3_FD_187992 | JGI IMG/M metagenome (GOLD analysis project Ga0209736, IMG submission 187992) | Forest soil microbial communities from Thunder Bay, Ontario, Canada - Black Spruce, Ontario site 2_A8_Ref_M3 (SPAdes) (version 2) | ecosystem: Environmental > Terrestrial > Soil > Boreal...
CGGAAACGCTCGCAGCAAAGGAGACAGTGTGGGCCTGGTCATCGTATGACGCGACGGGATCGATCTTTGCATCGAGGTAGCCGCGGTGTCCGTATTCTTCGCGGGCCCGGTCCCAGCCAGCCTCGATTTGCATGCCGTTGGCTACATCGCCGGGCTTTAGACCGAGTTCATTGGAGAGTGTGATGGACGACAAGAGGGAGTTGCCGGACCATCGCGCCTCCTTCCAGCGATAAATCGGGCCGGTTGCTATCGGTACGAAAACGGGAATTTGCTCGGGCAGTTTCTGATTGGGATTTCCTGTCAAGCGAACTTCGGGTGGGCCGAGCTTTGCGCGAAGGAATCCTTGTTGAAGGTAGAACGGGCGCAGTTGTTCGGAGAGAAAGAGATCGATAGTCATTCGCGAGAAGGGTTTTCCCTGCACCTCGGCAAGCTGCTGCTGGACGATGTGGGAAGAAGAAAGTGCAGGATCGCTGAAGTCAACGCTGGCAATGTAGAACGAAGCACCCTGGACGTGGAATTGCTGGACGTTGCCTTCTGCTAGAGGATTGGCGAGCAATTCGTGTTCAACGGTCACGTCTAGCTGGCGCGAAGCAAGCAAATCCTTCAACACGTCACTAACCTGGTCCACGACTGCGCCGGCTTCGGGAAGAGTGCCGTCGAAGTAAGGGACCTTTTTGCGGATGGCGTCGCCGAGTTCGCCGTCGGAAAACCATGGAAGATTGTCGAAATAAACGGGAACGCGCGGGGCCTCTTCCAATTGGAATGTTACGGTGAGGCCGTCGCCGCGCGTTTGGAAGGTGTAGTTCACTTTGGCAAACATGCCAGTTTGTAGCAGGCGGTCCGCGGCGGCCTGCAAATCCGATTTTCCGACTGGAGAGCCTTTTTCGAGTTGAGAGAGCGCGGTGACCTGGGCTTCTGTGAGAGTTTTCGCGCCTTCCGCGCGAATCTCGTGGAGAGTTGCGGTTGCTGCTGCGGGCGTTTGCGAGTGTGCCGGAAGAAAAAGAAGGAGTGAGATAAGCACGGAGGTTCCCAAGCAGGACCGGAACAGTCTAGGCATATTTTTATTTTAACGGAAAAAGGCGCGATGGCCTATCCGCGTGAAAGGTTGGAACGAGAACTGGCGGTCACGAACGAAGCTGAAACTTTTTTGCTTATTCAACCGTTACTGATTTCGCCAGATTGCGTGGCTGGTCGACGTCGCAGCCGCGGCGTACCGCGATGTGGTAGGCGAGGAGCTGCAGGGGAATGATTTCCAAAAGGGGCGCGAGAATTTCGGGCGCAGGGGGCAGCTCGATGATGTGGTCGGAGGCTTCGCGGGCGAGGTGGTCTTTCTCGGTGGCTATGGAGATTACGATTCCGTCGCGGGCTTTCACCTCTTTGATATTGGAGACGCTTTTTTCGTAGCGCGTGACCGATTCCTGGTCGGTGTCGTCGCGCGTCGCCAGAACTACCACAGGAAGATTTTCATCAATGAGCGCATTGGGGCCGTGTTTCATTTCGCCGGCGGGATATCCTTCGGCGTGAATGTAAGAAATTTCCTTGAGCTTGAGGGCGCCCTCCAGCGCGATTGGATAATGAATACCGCGGCCGAGATAGAGGAAATCGGTGTAGCGGAAGAATTGCCTGGCGAGACTTTCGTAAAACCCGGATTTATCAGCCTGCAATATTGTTTCCATTTTGAGAGGAATGCGCGTGAATTCCTGCATCAGGTTTACCGCCGCGGCCGGGGCCAGTTTTCCGCGAATTTGTCCGAGGTAAGAAGCCAGGAGCATGAGCGCGGCTAGTTGTGCGGTGAAAGCTTTTGTTGAGGCCACGCCGATTTCCGGACCGGCGTGCGTGATGACGGTTCCGGCGGCTTCGCGCGTGATCATCGAGCCCATGACGTTGCAGATGGCGAGAGTTGGCGAGCCCTTGAGTTTCGCTTCGCGCTGCGCCGCCAGCGTGTCCGCGGTTTCGCCGGACTGGCTAATGCAGACCGTCAGAGTTTTTGAATCCAGGATGGGGTCGCGATAGCGGAATTCACTGCCGTAGTCGACTTCGACCTGCAGGCGGGCCAGCCGCTCGATCATGAATTTGCCGGCAAGGGCGGAGTGCCAGCTTGTTCCGCAGGCTACGATGCGCACTTGTTGGAACTCGCGGAATTGCTGTTCAGAGATTTGCATCTCGTCCAGGAAGATTTTCCCCGTGTCTTGCGAGATGCGGCCTAGAAGAGTGTCGCGCACGGCGCGGGGCTGCTCGAAAATTTCCTTTTGCATGAAGTGCTTATAGCCGCCCTTTTCGGCCATGATCGGATCCCAGGCCACATGGTGCGCGGGGCGCTCGACTGGGCGGCCATCATGATCCATCACGCGGACGCCCTTTTGTGTGAGGACGGCGATATCGCCATCCGCAAGGAAGAAAATTTGGCGGGTGTGTTCGAGGAGTGCCGGGATATCGCTGGCGACAAAATATTCGCCGTCTCCGAGCCCGATAACCGAAGGGGGACCAATGCGCGCAGCGACGATCTTGTGCGGATCTCGGGACGAGAGGAACACAAGGGAATAGATCCCCCGGAGCTCCTTAAGAGATTTGCGGACAGCGTCCTCCAGAGGAACGCCATCTTGCGAATTCTTCTCGACAAGATGCGCGACGACTTCCGTATCCGTCTCGGTGACGAATTTGTGGCTTTCATGCTGGAGTTGCTCTTTCAGTTCGAGATAATTTTCGATGATTCCGTTGTGGACTACCACGATTTGGCCGGTGCAATCGCGGTGCGGGTGAGCGTTCTCTTCCGTTGGACGGCCGTGAGTGGCCCAGCGGGTGTGGCCGATGCCATAAGTCCCTTCAATGGGCGATTTATGAATCACTTCTTCGAGGTTGCGGAGTTTTCCCGGCGCGCGGCGGATCTCAAGTTTTCCGTCTTTAGTGACGACCGCGATCCCTGCGGAATCATAGCCGCGGTACTCCAGTTTCCGCAGGCCCTCGATGATGACAGGCACTACCTTCTTCGGTCCGATGTAACCGACAATTCCGCACATGCGCGGGGGCTCCTGAAAATGCTATTTCGTTAGACTAGCACGGACTGGCTCATGCCAGATGGTTCCTGTTGGGCTTGTAGCGAATCGTATCAAGGTTGCAGAGGCGCGTCGGAGGCCGGCTGCAGCTCGTAGGAAAGCAGCTTGTTATTCGAATCGAAGTGGAACGTCACACGTGCGGTTGCAGCCTGGAGCGTGTCGGTATCTATGTGACGTACTACCGCAACCAGAGAGTTTTTGTTGGGAGAATCCTCGAGCTTATAGCCTCGCGAATTAAGGAAATACTCGACGCGCGTCCTCGTCGCGCCTTGAGGAAGCTGGACGTTGAGCATCTCGTCGATCTTTTGCAAGCGCGAGTCGGAAGTGTGAGCGTTGCTCTTGCATCCGTAGCAGGACAGCGACAAGAGAATGACAACGCAGGCCAGCGGCAGCAACGGCGGAGGAGTAGCTAGTAACTGCGTGGAATTGCGACGACAAATCATTGCGCGCCGCGCTTACTCCACAATTTCGAAGCGGGATTCTTCGATCACCGGGTTGGTGAGCACTTCTTTTGAGATCCGCTCCAGTTGCTTCACCGCTTCGTCGTGGGACACGCCTTCGACATTGAGGACGAAGAATTTTCCCTGGCGAACGTCCTTAACAGAGGCGTAGCCGAGACCGGAGAGAGCATGCTGAATCGTTTGTCCCTGAGGATCGAGTACGGTGCGCTTTGGCATCACCCAAACGTGTGCTTTCATGGGCTAAGTATAACATTGCGAAGGACGAGAGAGGGCGCTTGACGAAAGCGCACGACAAGGCAGAGAGGCGCGAAACAGCGCGGGGTCAAGAATTGCGGGATTTTCTGAGCGCGAGCTTCTCGTTCCTCGAAAGGAAAGCGTGTTCGAAGCTCATATTCACTAGCTGGGCGAGTTCGGTTTCGCTTACGCCCATCCGAGCGGCATTTTCGTACTCGGCATGCAAGGTCGTGTGAAACATCGCGGGATCATCGGTGGAAAGGACGATGGGAATGCCGTGCCGCCATAGTTGCGGCAATGGATGATCTTCGATTCGTGCATTTTGGAGACGCAACTGTTTCGCGAGCGCACCGGTGCGGATATTGCTTTGCGGGCAAATCTCCAGCGGGATGCGGCGGTCCGCAAGCAGGTCCATAAGCGCGGGATCGAGCGCTGCAGCGATGCCGTGCCCGATGCGCTCCACATGCAAGAGTTCGATGGCCTCGCGGATTTTCTCGGGGCCACCGACCTCTCCTGCATGCATCAAAAGATGAAGGCCCATGTTCGCCGCTTGCTCGTAGACAGGGCGAAATTCTTCCGTGGGTACACTCATTTCGTCGCCGCCAATGCCGAACGCCACAATCGCTTTGGACTGACAGCGCTTTGCCGCGTTCACGACTTCCATGGCTGCTTCGGTGCCGAATTGGCGCGCGGCATCGAAAACCCAGTTTATGCGAAGGCCCTTCTTTTCGAATGGCTCGGTGGCTTGCAAAATGGCTTCGAAATTGGCCTCTGGTTGCTGTTTGCGGAGCTGCATCACTCCGATCGAAAGCGTGATCTCGGCGTAGACCACGCCTTGCGTCAACAGATGTTCGCTCAAGTCTCGCGCGATGAGCCCATAGTCGCGAGGCTCGCGCAGAAAAGAAGTGACCCACTTGAAGGCGTCGATAAATCCGGCGAAGTCGCGATAGGTGTAGCGCCGGCGAACTTCGTTTTCCGTCAGCATTATGTTGCGTTGGGCCGTCAGCGCGCACACCGTTGCCGGTTGAATCGAACCTTCGAGGTGCAGATGTAACTCGGCTTTGGGAAGAGAAGCGATGCTGGCAGGAAGCACTGATGGTACTGATGGACTCATTCGGGCGTCATCAGTGAGGCAACTGCGGCCGACCCGCATTGATCCACGCCGTCATCCAATACGAGCCGACATCGGTGGATGCTTCGGAAAGTTGGCGGATCAACATGGCGGCCGCCTGATTGTAAAAGCGATCGTAGTATTCGTCGTTGTAGGAGTAAGACTTTCCTGCGATATAGGCATTGCGATCCGCGAGGAGGATCGTCTCGAGCCAACTGTGCGAGCCGAGGCAGACCTCGAAGGCGTGATCCGTTGGATCGTTGATGAAGGCGGCGTCGTTTGGCCGCATCGGGAAGAAAGAAGAATACCGGTCGATCAGAATCGTGCCAAATCGTTCGTTGACCCCCGCCTGCGAGGTCAGCTTTCCGTCAAAATTCTCCGTGGTGCTGAAGGGGTCGTGAGCATCAGCGACATAATTCGCAAGAATCGCGGCGTCCAATTTGGCTTCGTCCCAGCGGCCTGTCTTCATGTCCTCGGTCAGCTTCTGGCTGTAGACGCCAATCTGCCAGGGCAGCACGCCATTGGCTTCCAGCTTTGATTTTCCGTATTTGGCCACCGCTGCTTTGTAGCTGCGTGGGAGAATGTCAAAGGGGAAACGGCCGTATTTGTCGAGATAAAGATGGTTGTTACGCTTTTCGGCGGGAGTTTTTGCGACAGCATCCAGCGGATCGATGACGTGCTGGAGAAGAATCCCGCGGTAAGATTCGAAGAAGCCACGAATGTCCTGCGGCAAAGTATCGATCGCTTGGTTGACAACCAACTTGTGAGCGTTGCGCCCCCAAGCCGCGGCGCGCTGCGGGAGGAGCACAGGAATAGTAGCGAACGCGAGCAGAAGGCTCGCCCGAATCAGCGCTTTTCTGAGGATCCCTAGCCGCATCTTCAATTCCTCTACCTCGCGTTCGCTGTCCGGAGCGTACTGCGCTTCCGGCCGAAGTTGTAGTAAATCACGAGGCCGATGGCCATCCAGACAAAGAAGCGAATCCAGTTCGTAATAGGCAGCCCGGCCATGAGCAGAATGCACGTCAGGATGGTCACAATCGGCGCCAGCGGGCCGCCAGGGGCACGGAAGGCGCGGTGACGGTCTGGCTCTCGATAACGGAGGATTAGTACGCCTGCGGCGACGAGCGCGAAGGCAAAGAGGGTGCCGATGTTGGAAAGATCAGCGAGGGTGCCGATATCCAGCAATCCCGCTGGGATACCGACGACGAACCCTGCCATCCAGGTGGAAAAATCCGGCGTGCAGAATCTCGGATGCACGCGCGAGAAAATTCGCGGCAGAAGTCCATCGCGAGACATGGCGAACCACACGCGGGCTTGGCCAAGCTGGAAGACCAGAAGCGATGAGATCATGCCCATCAGGGCGCCAATCAGGACGACGAGACGCACGCCGCCAAAATGCAACTTCTTCATGGTGTTGACAACAGGAGCGGCATCGTCGAGCAAAGTTTGGTAGGGCACAAGGCCTGTCAGCACAACCACTACACCAATGTAGAGCAGCGTACAAATCACAAGCGTGGCGATGATGCCAATGGGCAGGTCGCGTTGCGGATTCTTGCATTCCTCCGCGGCTGTGGAGACGGAATCAAATCCTATGTAAGTGAAGAAAACGATTGAGCCGCCCGTCAAGATTCCCGGCCAGCCGTTTGGCGCGAAAGGATGCCAATTGGCAGGATGGATGAACCGCATGGCGAACGTGATGAAAACGAGAATGGCTACAATCTTCAAAAACACCATGATGTTGTTGGCTTCGGCGGACTCGCGAATTCCGCGGACCAGAATGATGGTCAGCAACATCACGATAATAAATGCGGGCCAATTGAAGCCGAAGTGCCAGCCCGGCCCGTAAAGCATGTTGCCTTGCAAATCGGATAAACCACTTGGCAGATACGCCGGGACGATCCAGCGCGGGTTAGGATGTATGCCAAACCAGTCAAGAAGGTCCACCATATGTGCGGAAAAACCCACGCTCACGGCCATGTTGCTGACCGCATATTCCAGAATCAGGTCCCAGCCGATGATCCAGGCAACGAGTTCGCCCATTGTCGCGTAAGTGTAGGTGTAAGCGCTGCCCGCGATGGGAATCATGGCGGCAAGTTCGGCGTAACACACAGAGGCGAATCCGCAGACGATGGCGACCAAAACAAAGGAAAGCGCAATCGCCGGCCCAGCTCCGGGTCGTCCAAACGAAGGCGAGTGGTAGATCAGGTATTCCAGCAGAGGAGCATTTAGGATGGAACTGGCTTGCATCTTCTGTCCGGCAATCGCGGTGCCTATGACCGTGAAAATTCCGGAGCCGATCACCGCGCCAATGCCTAGCGAGGTCAGGCTGATCCATCCGAGGGATTTCTTTAATCGAGTTTCCTGGTTTTCCGAGTCCGACAGAAGTTGGTCGATACTCTTGCAGCGCAGGAGATGTGATTCCACCCATGCTCTCCGATCGCGTCCGGCAAGCCGGAAGCCTGGAATTACCGGATACGCCGTTCAGGAAAGATTGCCTGGCTCAATTTACCCTGAGATGCTGCGTTTCGCAACAAAGTGTAATGCGCACTTTGCGGAGATCTTTACACGAGTTTAGGCTGGCTCGAGCTGGGCGTAGCGCTCGATGAATTTTTTTGTGCCGCGGCCAGGAAAACTTACGGAGACGCGGCGGTCTTCCTCGTCGCCTTCTACACCGACTACGGTGCCAACGCCATAGCTCGGATGGCGAACCTTACGGCCAAGCATGGGATCCGCATTGGCGCCGCGTTTTATGGCGGGCCTGCCAAACGAACTCGTGCTGCGGGCGGGTTTGGATGCTGCCACTGCGGGTTCCGGTTTGCCACGCACGCGCCGTAGAAACTCGTCCGCTGAGTAGGAATATTCTGGATCGGGTTCGTAACGGCGCTTTTCGCCGATCTCCGCCATGGAGCCGCGAACCGTTTCCACCAGCTCACTCGGAATCTCCGCCAAGAACCGTGATGGCAGGGAAGCACGCATCTGCTGTTCGTTGCCGAAAATGCGCCGGTATACGGCTCGCGTGAGCGTCAGCGAAGTGCGCGCTCGCGTCATGCCGACGTAAACCAGGCGCCGCTCCTCTTCAATTCCTTTTTCTTCATTCAACGAGCGGCCATGGGGGCAAATGCCTTCTTCCATCCCCGTCAGGAAAACATGATCAAATTCCAGGCCCTTGGTGCTGTGCAGCGTAATGAGTGTGACGCCAGGTTTGCCCTCGAAAGAATCCGCGTCGCTCACCAGCGCCGCAGCGTCCAAGAAATCCGTAAATGTCTCGCCTGCTTCCATGCTTTCGGCAACTGCGCGCGTTAGTTCTTCGAGATTCTCCAGCCGCGCGACATCCTCGGGCGTGTTGCGGTCTTTCAGCATGTCCATGTAACCGCTTTCTTCGAGGACAGTGCGCAGAAAGTCCGCCGGCTCCTTCTTGGCCAAGGCTTCTTGCAACTTGCCGATCAATTCTCGGAATGAACGCAGCGGCGTCACCGCTCGGCCGCCCGCTGCTTCGGTCACGAATTTTTCAATAGCCGACCAGAGAGGAGATCCATCCACGCGCGCCGTCTCCCGCAAAGAATCGACAGTGGTCTTGCCGATTCCGCGCGGTGGCACATTCAACACGCGCAGCAGCGATATATCATCTTCCGGGTGCATGGCCAGCCGCACGTAGGCCAATGCATCTTTGACTTCGGCGCGATTGTAGAAGCTGAATCCACCGACCAGTTTGTAGCGCAACCCGCGCCGGCGAAACACCTCTTCAAATGCGCGCGACTGAAAATTTGTCCGATACTCGACAGCGCAGGTCTGCGCGGAGTCATCGTTCACAATCCGTTCCAGCTCTCCTGCGACGAATTCCGCTTCCGCCTGGGCATCGCGCGCCTCGAAGTAGCGCAGATTTGCGCCTCCGCCTTTTGTCGCGCTCAACGATTTGCCAAGGCGTTCCGGATTGTTAGCGACCACTGCGCCTGCGGCATCCAAAATGTTTTGTGTCGAACGGTAGTTGCGCTCCAGCTTCACGACACGCGCACCGGGGAAGTCTCGCGAAAAACTGAGCAAAATCGAAACATCTGCTCCGCGCCACCGATAGATCGACTGGTCTTCATCACCGACGACACATAAATTGTGTTTAGGCCCGGTCAGCAGGCGCAATAAGTCGTACTGCACGCGGTTGGTGTCCTGATACTCATCGACGTGGATGTACTGAAAACGAGCTTGCCATTTTTCGCGTACCGCCGGGACTTCACGAAGCAGACGCACCGAGCGCAGAAGAAGATCGTCAAAGTCCAGCGCATTGCTTTGGTGCAAGAGTTTTTCGTAAGCCGCAAAAACATCTGCAGTGCGACGTCCGTCTTGGCCGATGGCCTCGCCGCGCATCATTTCCGGTGTCTTACCATGATTTTTCGCGTGGCTGACGCTACTGAGGATATTCCGCGGCGTAAGGCTGTCATCATCGATGGCCAGTTTGCTCATGGAGAGCTTCACCGCGGCAAGCTGGTCGTCATCATCGTAAATCGCAAAATCTCGCGGCAAACCTGCGCTAGGTGCTTCCCGTCGCAAGAGGCGTGCGCAAAGCGAGTGAAACGTCGAAAGCCACGGCTGCGCGGGCGGCACTCCAGAACGCAGCAAGAGATCGGACACACGTGCGCGCATCTCCTCCGCGGCCTTGTTGGTGAAAGTGACGGCGAGGATCGCTTCGGCGGGCACGCCCTTGGAAATCAAGTTGGCCATGCGGAAGGTGATGGCGCGCGTCTTGCCCGTTCCTGCTCCGGCAAGGATGAGCACAGGACCTTCTACTGTTTCTGCCGCCAGGCGCTGTTCCGGATTTAGTTCGTCGAGAAGATTCAACATTTACCTGCAGTGGTCAAAGATGCTCTGCCTTGTGATGGTAGCCGACTGCGCGGACTCACGCAAATTACGGGATTTTTCTCCAGCATTTCGGTAAGAAATGCCGGCGGAGAGTCGCAATCTGAGTTCAGCGTGCGCCCTGCCGGCTGAGGTCAATCTCGAAATACACCAGTGGGTGATTCTTCTCCAGCGCCCGCACGTCCGGGATGTAGAGATGCGCAGTGTTGAGGAGATCGAGTTGTCCCTGCAGATCGAAGTACAGCAGTCCTTGCACGGAATGATGAGGGGCAACGATGCTGCTGGCGACCGCGGCCTCGGATGCGGCCTTTTGCATTTCCATCCAGTGCTTGTCGCGGCCCGTTTTTGGGCCGGTGGGAATTGGAATGGGGGACCTGCGCGTAGCGGTAGGATCCTTTCTCTTTGACTCGACCGCCACGTCTGCTACGTCGTCGGCCGTCAGAGAGCGCAGCGCCTGCCGATTGTCTTCAGACACCGTGACATTCAATCGGATTTGCTCGAGGTCCACCTTCATGCTGTCGTCCGAATCGTTGCGGATGATCGTGTCAATGGCCACAATCCCGGCGGCAAGCGGCGACTTCTTTGGGAATTTTGCTTTGTAAGTGGCCGCGTCCGTCCAGGGTTGCGCGGAGATAGTTACACCTTCATGCGATTCGAGCGCTGCTGCCTTCAACGTAGTGGACGGCTGCTGGGCGGCTGGTCCGTCAGAAAAAAGTGCGGCGGCAAGAAAGGGAACTATAATGGCTAGGTTTCGCATCGGGTTATAATAGTCCTTTCTCATCTCGACGCCTTCGATTCCTGGGGGAAGTGCAAGGTTGCCCGCACCGCGCACCGCCTGCACGCGGGGGTGCGGATGAGAGACCGGAGCCACTTTTAGTGTATTTAATCTACAGCCTGCTGATGGGCTCTGCCGCCCTGCTTCTCACACCCTACTGGCTGGTGCAGGGATTGCGCCATGGCAAATACCTTTCGAATCTTGGGCAGCGGCTCGGTTTTTCGTTTCCGACGCTCAGCAAATTACCTGAAAAACGCCCTGGCGCTATCTGGATTCATGCCGTTTCCGTTGGCGAAGCGCTTGCCGGCGTCACTCTTGCCCGGCGAATGAAGCAGGCCTATCCGGATCGCCCTCTCGTCATCTCTACGACTACTTTGACCGGTCAGGCGCTTGCTCGCGAGCGCATGCCCTTTGCGGACGCGATTTTCTATTTTCCTTTGGATTGGGCGTTTTGCGTTCGCCGAGTTTTGCGCGCGGTGCGACCCACTATCGTGATTGTTCTCGAGACCGAAATTTGGCCCAACTTCCTCAGGGAAGCGCGGCGCAGTAGCGTTCCGGTGGTATTTGTCAGTGGACGCATTTCGGACCGTTCGTTCGCTCGCTATCAACGCTTCCTCGGCGTTTTTGGTTTTTTCCTTCGGCCATTTCTTCGGAATGCTCTTGCAAATGCTTCTGCTTTTCTCATGCAGAGCGAAAAGGACGCCGAGCGGATTCGTGCGCTATGCGCTCCGGAGGATCGCGTACAAGTCAGTGGTAATCTGAAATACGATTTGGAGCTTCCGGCGTCTACTCCAATCTCCAATTGGCTTGCTACGGAAGCGGGGCGACGAGGCCGTTCGCCCATCATTGTGGCGGGAAGTGTCGTCGCGACTGAGGAACCCCACGCGCTGATCGCCTTCGGCACGCTGCAAGGCGAGTATCCCAAATCGCTTTTGGTCTTGGCACCGCGAAAGCCGGAGTGCTTTGAGTCCGCCGCCGAGTTCATCGATGAATCTCACCGCAAATTCATCCGTCGCTCGCAACTGCCGGTCCCCGGGCCTTCTCAAAATGGCGCCCTAACGGGCGAGTTTGCGATCGCCGACGATGTGACCGTCATCTTGCTCGATAGCATCGGCGAGCTTGCATCGCTTTACCGCGTGGCGGATGGCGCTTTCGTGGGTGGTTCGCTCGTTTCCTCGGGCGGGCACAACATCCTGGAGCCAGCTGCGTTCGGAAAAATTCCCGTTTTTGGGCCATCCATGGAAAACTTCGCGGAAATTGCGGAGCGATTCACTGCCGCCGGAGCCGCTGTTCAGGTGGAAAGTCCTGAGGACGCCGGCGTTGCTTGGATCGAGTTCATGCGTAATCCTGAGCGGGCCGCGCGGATGGGCGAGACCGCTCGCAAGCTTGTCGAAAGCAGCCGCGGCGCTACTGATCGCGCCATTGCGGAAATTGCCCGGCACCTCGAAGGCGCCGCGCGAGAGAATGGATGAATTTTCCGCTTCTGGTGCGAGTCTTGCTCTGGCCGCTTTCTGTTGTGTATGGCGGTTACGTTCGTATGCGCACCTGGCTTTATGAGCAAGGTTGGTTGAAGCAGCGGCGTTTGCGCAGCAAGGTGATTAGCGTTGGCAATTTGACTGTCGGTGGCACCGGCAAGACGCCCATGGTTTTGTGGCTCGCGGGAAAATTTCTCGCGGAAGGGAAGCGTGTCGCTATTCTCAGCCGGGGGTATCGCGGTTCTGGCGGCACAAGCGACGAAATCCAGCTGATGAAGCATCGCCTGCAGGGCCGGGTTACGTTTGGCGTAGGCAAAGATCGCTTTGCCGAAGGTCGACGCATCGAGCGGCAGCAGTCCATCGACGTTTTCATCCTTGACGACGGTTTTCAACATCTCCCGCTTGCACGCGATCTTGATATTGTAATGCTCGACGGTTCGCACAAGCTCAAAGACCAGTGGCTTCTCCCGGCAGGAGTGCTCCGCGAACCGATTTCCGCCTGCCGCCGCGCTGACATCCTGGTGGTCACACGCAAGACCGAACGCCCCGACATTGAAGCTGGCGACGCCCACAAATATTCTATTTTTTATGCCCAGACGCGCTTGTTGGGTTTTCATCGTTATGGCGATCGCTCCAAAATCCAATATTTGAGTGAGATCGGACACGGTCCGTTCTTTGCTTTCTGTGGTATAGGCAATCCCCAGGCGTTTTTTAATGATCTGAACCGCTGGGAAGTTCCTGTCGCGGGGGAAAGTATCTTTCGGGATCATCATCCGTACACCGCGGCGGATCTGCGACGATTAGAGAATGCGGCTCAAAGCGCGGGGGCCATAGCGTTCGTGACCACAGAGAAAGATGCGGAAAACCTGGGTGGAATAGAAGCCCCAGCGCTCCCCATTTTCGTCGCTGTGATCGACTTCATACTCACTGCGGAGAGCGAATTCCTCGCCGCTCTAGAACGAAAACTACAGTCCCCGCATGGAGCGTTGGCGTGAAAATCCTCATCCGCGCCACCAACTGGGTCGGCGACGCCATCATGGCGCTGCCTGCTCTGCGCGCCGTACGCAAACGCTTCCCGGAAGCAGAGATAACGATTCTTGCTCGGCCCTATGTTGCGTTCATCTATAAAGATCAGCAGGTGTGCGACAGCATGATGTTTGTGGATTACAAGCACGACATGGTTGGCGAAATCCGGACGCGGAAATTCGATGTAGCTCTTTTGCTTCAAAACGCGTTCGAAGCCGCTTGGTTTGCGTGGCGTACCGGAATCCCGGAACGCATCGGCTATGCGCGCGACGGTCGCAGCTTTCTACTCACCAAAGCTGTGCCCGTGCCGAAACCCGGGGAGATTCTCTCGCATGAGCAGTACTACTATCTGGAATTGCTCCGGCGTGCCAATTGGCTCGATTCTTTGCCGAACGAATCCTTCATCACACTCAATGTCTCCGAGGAGAATCGCCAACGCGCGGCGGAATTTCTTCTTTTCAACGGTGCGAAACCCGGCAATTTGCGTGTTGCCATCGGCGCCGGCGCTTCGTATGGTTCAGCGAAATGCTGGCCGCCCGATCGCTTTGCGGAACTGGCAAATCGTCTTCAGGATCACTCGGGCGTCGACGTAATCCTCTACGGCACACGAGCAGAAGCGCCCGTCTCGTCGGCCATTGCAGCAGGCATGCACCGCGCACCGATCGATCTCACTGGAAAAACCGCCATCAACGATTTGCCAGCGCTTCTTTCGCAGTGCCATCTCTTTATTGGCAACGACTCTGGCGCGATGCATGTCGCCGCGGCCGTCGGTCTCCCCGTTGTGGCTGTCTTTGGACCAACCGATCCGTTGGGCACCGCACCTGTCACGCCACGCTGCAGCATCGTTCAGGAAAAACCATACTGCAACCCATGTTTTCTGCGCCGCTGTCCGACGGATCACCGCTGCATGACGCGCGTTACCCCCGACGCTGTCGAAGCCGCCGCGCGGCAGTGGATTTCGTCCATGGAGGCACGTCCTGCCTGAATCCGGCACTCTCCACCCCGCCGTTTTTCTCGATCGCGACGGCACCATCGCCGAAGAAGTCGGCTACTTGAATCACGTCAGCCGATTTCGTATCTTGCCGCATGTCGCCGATTCGATTCGCCGCTTGAATGAGGCTGGGCTTCCTGTGATTGTTGTGACAAATCAGTCCGGCGTTGGCCGCGGCTATTTTCCGGAATCGCTGGTACACACGGTCCATGAACTCATGACCCAGCAGCTCGAAGCGGCCGGCGCCCATCTCAACGCCGTATACTACTGCCCGCACACATCGGCCGACGGTTGCGACTGTCGCAAGCCAAAGACAGGCATGCTCGAGCGCGCTGCCCGCGAGCACGCCATCACCTTGCACCGCTCCTTCGTCGTTGGCGATCGCCACGGCGACATCGAGCTTGCCCGCAACGCGGGAGCGAGCAGTATCCTGGTGCGCACTGGTTATGGTGAAGGCGAAAATCTCTGGAACGCCCCAAAGTGGCAGTTTCAGCCTGATTTTGTCGCCGCTGATCTTGCGGATGCTGTTCACTGGATCTTGAGGCCAACGAAATGAAGCGCGTCGCCAAGAAGAACGCACCGTCATCGTCCGTCGATCTCCTTGCCCTCGCGGACTACGTCGAGCAATTCTCATCGAAGACCGTCGTTCTCTTCGGCGATTTTGTCGCCGATGAATTTCAGTTTGGCGAAATTTCGCGTGTCTCTCGCGAAGCGCCTGTCCTGATTCTTCGCCATCGCGAAACGCATCTCGTTCCGGGCGGCGGCGCCAACGCTGCCAACAATTTTGCAGCCTTCGGCACGCACGTCTTTCCTATCAGTGCCGTCGGTGAGGATCCTGCTGGAGATGCACTCATTGCTTATTTCCGAAGCAAGCGCGTCGACGTCTCGGGCATCTTCAAGGTCAAAGGTTGGACTACTCCTACGAAAACCCGCATCCTTGCTGGCTGGGCCCACACTGTCGGTCAGCAAGTTCTCCGCGTCGACCGTGAACCGCAATCACCAATACCAGAGGCAGTGCACAAGAAACTTCAGGCAAAACTAGAAGCGAAGCTTCGTTCCGCGCATGCTCTGGCCGTCTCCGACTATGGCTTTGGCGTTGCTGCTCCCGTTCTAGTGCGCCAAGCCATCTCAGAACAAAAAAAAGCCCCACCCGTCACGCTCGATGCACGGCACAATCTTCACGCTTACGCCAAGGCTGGCATTACCTCGGCCACTCCCAACGAAGCCGAGCTCGAAGCTCTGCATCACGTCTCCATCGGCCAGAATCTTTCCGAGCTGACGCGCTGTGGCGCTTCCACACTTGCAGAAATGAAACTGCGCGCCCTTCTTGTCACGCGCGGGCGTCATGGCATGGCTCTCTTCGAACAGGGAGGACGCCAGACGCAAATATCTGTCTACGGCAGCGATCAGGCCGTCGACGTCACTGGCGCAGGCGACACGGTCCTCGCCGCATACACGCTCGCGCTCGCCTGCGGCGCCTCTCCTCTCGAAGGCGCACACATTGCCAACATTGCCGGCGGTCTCGTCGTCATGAAGCGTGGCACGGCCACCGTCACGCGCGACGAGCTTCTCGCTGCCATTCGCCACCAAGCCGGCGGAGCCGCCTCCTGACTCATGCGCCTCGCTGAATCCAAAATCGTCACTCGCGAATGGCTCCGCGGCAAATTAGTGGAGCACAAAAAGCGTGCTCAACGCATCGTCTTTGCGAATGGATGTTTTGATACGCTTCACGTAGGGCACGTCCGTTATCTCGAAGGTGCGCGCCTTGAGGGCGACATCCTCGTTGTCGGCGTCAACGCGGATTCGAGCGTCTGTGCGTTGAAAGGCCCCGGTCGTCCCATTCTCGATGAGCACGCCCGCGCCCTCCTCGTCGCCGCCCTTCGCGCCGTCGATTACGTTCTCCTCTTCAGCGAACCGAGCGTTGAATCTCTCCTCGAAGACCTCCGTCCGGACGTTCATGCCAAAGGATCCGACTACACGACAGAAACGGTGCCCGAGCGCGCCACGGCCGCACGCCTCGGCATCAAAGTTGCCATCGTCGGCGACCCCAAAAATCATTCCACGCGCGACCTTCTTGAATCCGTTCGCAAGGCGCCGCATGCCTGACCCGCGCTTTTTGGTTGTGCGCCTCGGCTCTCTCGGCGATATCGTGCACACTTTTCCTGCTGTTTCCGGCTTGCGCGAAACTTTCCCAAATGCGGACATCGTCTGGCTCACACACCCACGTTGGAAACTCTTAATCGAGAGTAGCGCTCTTGCCTCGCAAGTCTGGACAACCGAAACCCGCTCATTTCGTGCACTGCGCAAGACCATCAATGACCTGCGGAGCGCTCAATGGGACGCGGCGATCGACTATCAGGGCCTGTGGAAATCGGCGGCGCTGCCTTTTTTCGCTGGCATCAAACGCAGAATTGGCTTTTCTTCGGAAACCATTCGCGAGTTTGGCGTTCCTCTCCTCTACACTGATAAAGTTCATTGCACCGCGATCCACATCGCTGATCAGAACAGCGAGTTGTCTTTACAGGCAGGAGCGCGCAATCCCGTCGCTCCCTTTGAATTGCACGTTCCCCAAGTCGACGACTGCGGCATCCGCGATTATCTGCAGAAGCTTGGTCTGGATCGTTATGTCGTCTTAAGTCCCGGCGGCGGTTGGCGTTCGAAATGCTGGCCGCCCGAACGATTCGGTCAACTCAGCCAGTTGATTCGCGACTCCCTCGGCCTGCGCTCTGTTGTGAACTACGGTCCTGGCGAAGACGACCTCGCCCTGGCCGTCCGTGAATGCAGCGGCGACGCCGACCCTGTGCCTTACAATGGTCCGCTTGGTCCATTGATGGCCCTCCTGCGCAACGCGGCGTGCATCGTAGGCGGCGATACCGGCCCGCTTCATCTCGCGATCGCCCTCGGTACCCCAGCCGTCGCTCTCTTCGGACCCACGGATCCCGCGCGCAACGGCCCGTATCGCACGGACGACATCGTCTTGCGCGCCCCCAACGTCGTCACGACGCACAGCCGCAACGATCAAGTTCACCCTTCGATGCTGCAAATCCAAGTGCCCGAAGTTTTCGAAGCGGTTCGTCGCCGCCTCGGAGTCGCTGTTTGAGCTCCGCCAGCGCTTTCTTTGCCCGCTGGCGCGTCCGGCTCAGCTATCCGTGTGCGATTCTCGTGTTATGGTTCGCGCGCCCAACTCCCCGCAGCGTTCTTTGGGGAGCGCCTCTGGGCTTGCTCGGTTTATTTATCCGCGCCCGCGCCGCCGGCAATCTTCATAAGCAAGAAGTTCTCACCGTTACCGGTCCCTACGCCTACACGCGCAATCCTCTCTATTTTGGCAGTGCCATTCTTACGCTCGCAGCAGCCGTTGCCACCCGCTCCTGGATATCTGCCGCCATTCTGTTCATTTATTTCGCGATCTTCTATTCGATCGTCATGCGCCGCGAAGAAGCTGAGCTTCGCCATCACCACGCAGCCGCATTTGATGAGTATGCCCGCGCTGTCCCCCTGTTTTTTCCCAGGCTCACTCCTGCGAAGCTTTCTTTCGCAGGCTCGGGTTCCTTTTCGTTTCCGCAGTACAAGAAAAACCACGAATATCAAGCGGCTATCGGTTTTGCCCTAATCCTGGCGATATTAATGTTGATCTGGTGGGTGCGCCAGCGATGAGGCGGTTCTCCCGGTCGTCTCCGGACATGCCACAAAGCAGCTAATTTCGAGTTCCTTGCCGTCTGTCAACACGTGCACCGCTCCGTCGCGATCCGTCCGCAGAATCCGCACTCCCGCGGTCGTAAGCCGTTCCAGCAACTCTGAGTTAGGATGCCCGTAAGGATTGTCCTCTCCCGCGCTAATCACAGCGACGCGTGGTTGCACGGCAGCCAGAAAGCCCGGCATCGCAGAATTCTTGCTGCCATGATGGCCAACCTTCAGCACGTCTGCACGGAGCCCTGGTTCGCCGTTTTCATCCAGCATCGCACTCTCCGCCTGTTTCTCCGCGTCTCCCGGCAGCATCAAAGTACGCTCACCGTACTTCAGTCGCAACACCAGCGAATCATTGTTCTTCGGAGCAGGCCCAACTTCTTCTGGAGCAATCTCCGGCCACAGGAATTGTGCCTCGACCCCATCCCACGAAAGCGTATTTCCACGGATTTCGTGGACAATTAAAATCTTCCTTTCGCGCGCCACCTTTTCCAGATTCTCCAACGCTGCCGACTCTACTTCCCGTCCAATCCATAGCGTCCCGACGCGAAAGTTCTTGAGGATCGCCGTCAATCCTCCGATGTGGTCTTGATGAGCGTGCGTCAGCGCCACTACATCCAATTTTTGAAATCCCCTTGACCATAAGTACGGCGACACGGCATCTTCACCCGGGTCAATACTGTTGTGCGCTTCATGTCCCGAGAATCCGCCGAACGCTCCTCCTCCATCGATTAACAGAGTTCTTCCATGCGGGGAGACGACAAACAGCGAATCGCCCTGCCCCACGTCTAAAACCGTCAATTCCAGTTTTCCCGCCGACCAGCGCGGGGCAAATGGAAATATTGCAATGGCGAGAGCGCTTAATGCCAAAACTCCAGCTGCGCAGCGAGAGGCCCATCCGTGCCAAAAATTGGAACCATGTGCCGTCACTGTCAAAACCACGCCCGCCACAAGAAACACCACAATCAACCACGTAGGCGGTCCCGGAATGCGATAACTCCATCCCGGAAATTTTGCGAACCACTGCACGACGTGCACAAGCAGCATCGTCACCCACGTCAACGGCACCGCCAGTAGTTTTCCCAGTGCAGGTAAAATCAGCCCACAGCCCAGCGTCAGAAAACCTAGCGGCACCACAATGCCGGTCACCGGCACCGCCGCAAGATTGACCAGCGGCGCGCTTAGTGTGACGCGATGGAAGTCCCGCGCCATCAGCGGCAGCATCCCAATCTGCAACGCCATTGTGATCACCAGCAATTCCCACACGCGAAGTGAAACCCCGATGCTACGCGCCAGCGAGTTTCCTGCGGGGTTGCCCAAGCGCGCAGGCACATGCGAGGAAATCCAACTCGCCGTCGCGCGCAGATCGATCCGAAATTGCGCCGCCCGCGGCTCATGCGTCGCATCGCGGGTCACGTCGCTCCACCCGCGCAGCGCCTTAACATAAGGTTGAACCGTCTTCTCAAGGCAAGGAGCAGCAAGTCCCGCGATGCAGCCGATTGCCAAAAATGTCAGTTGAAAACTCGAATCGCGAACAGCTAGCGGCTTTGCAATCAGCAGAATGAGTGCCGCGATGGCAGCGGAATTCAATAAGTCCAGTCGCCGAAAAAATAATCCGCCAATCACTACGATTGCTGTCATCAACGCCGCGCGAATCACCGGCGGCCTCTGCTCCACTACAGCCACATAAGCAAACAGCACCGTCAGCGTCGTAAGAGCAGTCCAAAACGGCGTGAGTTTCAACACACGTCCCATCCAAAACAGAAACACCGCCAGCGCGCCCACGTGCAGCCCTGCCACAACGAGCACATGAAATACTCCAGTTTTTTGAAAATCGGTAGACTCTGCGCGTTCAACGAAACTACGGTCGCCCAAAAGCATCGCTCGCAACACTCCGCCAACTTGCGGTGTCTTCGCGAAAAGTTCGTCCATCTCATCTCGCAATCTGCGCCTCGCCCGCGCCAAGAGCGTCACCGCCGTAGTCGGGGATAAAGCCGTCCGTTCCATAAGTTTCGGCGCTCGCAACGTCGCAACCAGATCAACATTCTGTTGCGCTAAATACGCACGCCGGTCAAACGCCCCCTCATCTCTGTAAAGGTGCGGACGTTTTGCCTCTGTCGCGACAACAACTTCGTCTCCCACGTGAACGTCCGGCGCCGCTGTCTGCTCCGGACTCTCCGAGCAGCTAACCCGCAATCCTCCTCGCGCAGGCACCAAAGAGCCCTCGTACTCCACGCCATCCAATTCGATTTCATACCTGTAACCCCACGGCAATCGCGCCGGTTCGTCCCGCAAACGTCCGTGCCACCGCAACGGCGTCTTGAAATCCAAGCGCCCCACCTCCACGAGCGATAACACGTAGTCTGCAGTCCGCGGCTGATTTCCAATGCCCGCGCCCATCACGCCCAGAATTAACCAACTCACACAAGAAACAATGGCAGCAGGGAAGAGCCGCCCAATTCTAGCCAAGAAGATACCGGCGCAAATGAGAATGGCTACCGCGAAAAAACCAATCAATAGGAAAGCGTGTGAAGAAGTACGTTGAGCGAACCACTGCGCTTGGCCGAGCACAGCGCCGCAAGCAAATAACGCGGCGATGGCGACGGCCGGCAATCTCATGACACTCTTTTCAACCTCACAAGCGTTTCGATGTGAAAAGTCTGCGGAAACAGGTCGAACAAATGCATCTCGCTCAACTCATATCGCACGCTCGGCCCCGCGATTTCTTTTGGTTTCCGTGGCGAACTCGTCAGAACTGCCAAATCTCTCGCCAATGTGGACGGATCGCAGGACAAATACACGATTTCCGCCGCTCCAAGCTCCGCAAGCTTCGCCGCTGTTTCAGCGCCCAGTCCAGCTCGCGGAGGATCCAGCACCACGAATTCTGGTTTCTCCTGTGTTTTCTTCAAAAAGTCTTCCGCATGTTCGTTGTGCGTGGTCACCGAGACTCCCGCAGCTTCCGCGTTTGCATAAAGATCGCGCGTAGCCGCAAGATTTGCGTCCACACTCACGACTCTCTCAAACGCGCGCGCCAGCGGCAGAGTAAAAAATCCCACCCCAGCATACATATCCAACGCTAGCTTGCCCTTTACGCCCACTGTTACCGTTTTCAGCAAATCCGCGATCAAAAACCGGTTTACCTGAAAAAACGACAAGTGGCTCACCCGAAACTTGAATCCGCCCGCTTCGTGCACCAAATACCCCGGCCCAGTCAATTCGAACTTGTCTTTCTTCTGGTCCAGAAGCAGCAAACTATTGATCTGCGGAATCGCGTCTCGCAGCACCGCCGCGAGCTCTGCCGCCGGCTTCGGAAAACGTTCGAACGCCACATTCAACGCGATCTTCTCGTCCGCCGAATCGGCGAACGCTTCAATCTCGAGAATTCCCTCGGGCAGTGCGCCGGACCTCGCCATTTCCTGCAAAGCACCAAACGTCTGCGCCAGCCGCGGCGAGAGCACCGGGCATTCATCGATGGGCACAATGAACGAGCTCTCCGGCAAAAAATATCCCAGCGCCCGCGGCATTCCGCTACGCACCGCCCACTGCGCTCGATTTCTATAACCGTAGGTTTCCGCGGTGTGCTCTTGAATCACTCCGTCCCAAGAAATCCCGCCCAGTCGAGACAGGGTCTCTCGTAAAATTTCCTTCTTCAATCGAACCTGCTCTCCAGCCGTGATGTGCTGATAGTGGCACCCTCCACACTTTTGAAAATGTGGGCATGGCGCCGCGACACGCTCCTTCGATGCGGACGTCACCTCCAGCAACTTGGCCCAAATCACTTTTTTCTTCTTCGATTTCTCTGCCGCGCGCACTTCTTCTCCCGGCAGCACGAACGGCACAAAAATCGTATTACCATCGGCGTGCCCCAACCCGTCACCGCCGTAGACAAGCTTCTCAATCGATAATCGTAACTCGTAAGACATATCCGTAAACCCCATTCTGCGATTTTTCGCGTGGAAAGAAAAGGTAATTGCTTCCGGAAAGTGTGCTTCAGGAAAAGTAGTACAAGCTCAGCCGCGGCAAACCAAACTCCTCGAGCAGCCGCTTCTGCAGATATTGTCTTTCTACCAGAGCGATCTGCTCCGCCTTCATCTTCCGCCGGTAACCCGCAAGCTGCCCGTCCATCTCGCGCCGGATCTTCAGCATCGTTTCTTCGCTAGCGTGGCTCATCAACGTGGCCTGCAGCTTGTGGTCCAAAATCGTCAGCCGCCTCTCCAAGTCTTCCAAGTCCAGCGCACCCGGCGAATCGAGCAGCGTCACCATTCCGCTGAGCGATTCCGCGCTTTCCCGCAAACGCTCGGCTAGCCCTCCGCTCGCCCGTCCCTTGCCGTCCGCCACGCGAGCAATCTGCGCAGCATTCTTCGCGAAATACAGCCGCAACTCCTCCCGCGAAAAAGCCTCTTTCGCCGCGGCGTTTCCATTCTTCGGTGCGCTCCCTGCCGTGGCCTCCAATTGTTCTTCCGCCGCTTGCAAAACCGCATCCGTGCAGTACGCCAGACTCTTCAATGGCTTTCCCGCACCGCGCCGCGACCGCTGGTAACTTTCAAACGCTTGGTCGATTCCCTTCAACACGGCGTCCAGCGGCACCCCCGCCTTCTGCCAGGTTTCCATGATCGCCCAGTCCAGCGGCGACACCAGCAAATGCGCCCCGCGCTTCTTCCAGAAATAATTTTCAATTTCCGTAAAGTAGTTGAAGTAGTTCCAACCGTCCATGTGATTCGCCTTGGCGATCAAAGCGGAGCATCTAAATCGCCCCTGCTCCCAAAGGCGCAACCCGCCTCAGCGCCTAACTATCTCTGCGCTTTCTTTGCCGGGACCGCCGCCGGCGCCGCAGCACGCGCTCCCCGATTCGCCGCCGTCCCTTTTCCCGCTTCCGCAGGCTGATTCTTCTCCCAAATCAGCCGCAACCCCGTCAACGTCAAGAACTCATCCGTATCCTGAATCTGCTTCGAACCCTTCGCCACCAATCTCGCTTGCCCGCCCGTAGCAACCACTTTCACTTCGCCGCCCATCTCCGCCTTCATCCGCGTCAGCATCCCGTCCACCATGTCCACCGCGCCATAATAGAGCCCCGCCTGCATGTGCGTGACGGTATTCGTCCCAATCACTTTTCCTGGATCCTTAATCTCCACGCGCGGCAATCTCGCCGCCCGCGCAAACAAAGCCTCCGAAGCAATCCCCAGCCCCGGCGCAATCACTCCGCCAAGATATTCCCCGCGTGCCGAAATCGCATCAAACGTAATCGCCGTCCCAAAATCCACCACGATGCACGGCCCTCCATACTTGTGAAACGCCGCCACGCCATTCACAATCCGGTCCGCGCCAACTTCCAGCGGATTATCCACCAGCACCGCCATCCCCGTTTTCACGCCCAATTCCACGAACAAGGCCTTCTGCCCAAAATAAATCCGTGACATTTCCGCCAGCGTCCAATTCACCGGCGGCACCACCGAACTGATGATCACGCCGCCAATCGAGTCGCGATCCAATCCCGCCAGCGTGAACAGATTTCGCGTCAGCACGCCGTACTCATCAATAGTCTGCTGCTTTGCCGTCGTCAACCGCCAGTTGGCAATCAACTCCTCGCCACGAAAAACGCCTAGCACCGTATTCGTGTTCCCGACATCGATCGTCAGCAGCATCTACCGCGCCTCCGCCACGTCCCCAGAAATCACCGTCACCACTTGCCCATCGTCCCGCTTCACCAGCAGCAATCCTTCCGGCCCGAGTCCTGCCGTCGTCCCCGCAAAACTCGCCGTCCCGTTCGTCACCCGCACGCGTTTTCCCTGGGCATAACTCGATACCGCCTCAAATTTCCCCGTCACACCAGCCGGCCCTTCTCGCAAAAAACGATTGTAATCATTCTCGAATTCCCGCAGCAACCGCACCAGCAATTCCAACCGCGAAACTTGCTTGCCCGTTTCGATGCGCAGCGAACTCGCCGTAGTTCCCAATTCCCCCGGAAACTTCTCCTGATTCACATTCAATCCGATGCCCACGATCACAAATCGCACCTGTGACGGCTCCGCATGCATCTCCGTCAAAATCCCGCCCACTTTCTTCCCGCCCACAAGTAAATCGTTCGGCCACTTCAGGTCCGGCGTCAATCCCGTCTGTGCTTCGATGGCAGTACGCGCCGAGAGTCCCGCCATCATCGTCAAAAGCGGTGCTTGCACCGGCGCAAGCCGCGGCCGCAAAAGCAAGCTCACGTAAATTCCCGCCGCCCGCTCGGATTGCCAAGCACGTCCCGCGCGCCCTTTGCCCGCCGTCTGTTCTTCCGCCAGCACCACGGCGCCTTCCGGCTCGCCCGCATGCCCCAGTTCCAACGCCACGCGGTTCGTCGAATCCGTCTTAAAAAAATGATAGATATGTTTCCCGAAGAGACTGCCCTTCAACCGCTGCCGTAACATGTCCGGAGTCAAAATATCCGGCACTCTCTCCAAAAAATATCCCGAGCCAGCCTTTCCTTTCACCCGCACGCCAAGCCCGCGCAATTGCCGCACCCACTGCCAGACCATCGACCGCGATACACCAATTTCCCGCGCGATCCGCGCCCCGCTTATGACGATCGTGGCATTCTCCGCCAAAAGCGTCAGCAGCGCCGCCAGCCGCCGGTCAGTTATTCCTGGAAGAGTTTCTTGAGCCATCGAGGTCGCACCACGCGCATCCGCGCCGCCTAAGCTTACGTTTCCACGCCACGATCGACAAGTTCAGCTCTGTAGGGTCCGCCTTCCAAAGCGGACCGCCGGCGCTCACCGTACCCGCGAACGCTCCTTTCCTAGACCTGCCCCATGCGCTCCATAATCTTCTGCAACTCCACGCGCTGCTCCGCGAGTGTCGCTTCCAACCCGCGGATAATTTTTTCAGGTGCGCGGCTGCGAAAAGTTTCATCGCCGAGCTGTCTCTCCTTCGACGCCACGGCCTTCTGTAGCCCTTCAAGTTCCTTCTTCAATCGAGTCTTTTCCGCTGCAACATCCACAGCCTCCGCATAAGCGATTCGCACATCAAATTGCGATGTCGAACGCACTGCTCCGCCGGCCTGCGGGAAACGCTCACCAGAAATCTTCAACTCCGAAAGAATCGCCAACCGTAGAATCCCGTCCCGATTCAACTCGATCAAGCTCCGCGTCTCAGCGTCCGCGCCGAAAAACTCCGCCCCAATCTTCTTTTTCGGGTCAAGCTTCATTTCTGCGCGGATATTTCTCAGCGCCACAATCACTTCCTGGGTCAGCGAAAACTGCTGCTGTGCCACTGGACTCTTCCATTCCGCTCGCGCCTCGGGATATTTATCCAACGCAATCGACTTCGCCCCAGCAGGCTGCGGCAACTGATGCCACAGTTCCTCCGTCAAGAAGGGCATCAGTGGATGCAAAAGCCTCAGCGCCGCATCGAACGCCGCAAATATGTTCTTCCAAGCCACCACCGCACGGTCCCGGTTCGCGCTTTGCAATTCCGGCTTCACCCATTCAATGTACCAATCGCAAAAATCTCCCCAGAAAAACTGGTATACACCCTGCGCCGCCTCATGGAACCTGTAATTCGCGAGCGCGTCATTCACCATCTCGGCAGTGCTCGCCAGTTTCGAAAACAGCCACGCATCCACCAGCGGTATTTCTCCGTTAACCGCATACGGGGCCTTCGCGCGCACGTCCGGCCCCGCAAGTTCTTCCAACGCGACTCCCGTCTGCTCAAACTTGTCCAGATTCACGTACAAAAATCGCGCCGCATTCCAAATCTTATTCGCGAAATTGCGCGAACTCTGGATTCGATCCCCCGTCCAAATAAGGTCCGAACCCGGCGCAGCCATCGAGGCCAGCGTGAACCGCATGGCGTCCGTCCCAAACTCTCGATTCACGTCGATCGGGTCGATCCCCGTACCTTTGGACTTCGACATCTTCTGTCCTTCGGCGTTTTTCACGATCGAGTGCAAGTACACGGTATGGAACGGTACTTTGCCCGTAAAATGAATACCCATCATGGCCATCCGCGCCACCCAGAAGAACAAAATCTCGTGCCCGGTGATCAATACACTTGTCGGATAGTACGTCCGCAGGTCTTGCGTGTCCGCCGGCCAGCCCAGCGTTGAAAAAGGCCATAGCCCGGAGCTAAACCATGTATCCAGCACGTCCGGGTCTTGCACCAGATTCTTCGAGCCGCATGTTCCGCACGCCCCTGGCGTCTCTCTCGCGACCGTTATGTGGCCATTTTCCCGGCAGTGCCAGGCAGGAATCCGGTGTCCCCACCATAGCTGCCGCGAAATCGGCCAATCGCGGATGTTTCTCATCCAGTGAAAATAAACACCTACCCAGTTTTCCGGGATAATACGAATTTCTCCGCTCTCCACTGCCGCAATCGCCGGCTCCGCAAGCGGTTTCATTTTGCAAAACCACTGCGTCGAGGCCCGCGGTTCCACAACCGTTTTGCATCGCTCGCACAATCCCAAAGACAGCATGTGCGCCGCTGTTTTCACTAGCAAACCTTGGCTCTTCAGATCCTCGACGATTTTCTTCCGAGCTTCGAAACGGTCCAACCCGGCATACTCGCCCGCCTCCGCGTTCATATGCGCATCATCGGTCAGCACATTAATTTCTGCGAGCTGGTGCCGCTTGCCCACTTCGAAGTCGTTCGGGTCGTGAGCAGGCGTAATCTTCACCGCGCCGGTCCCAAATTCCCGGTCCACCATTTCGTCCGCAATGATGGGGATCTCTCGGTTCATCAGCGGCAGCAGTGCTTTCTTTCCCAGAAGATGCTTATATCGCTCATCCTCCGGATGCACCGCAACGGCCGTATCGCCCAGCATCGTCTCCGGCCGCGTCGTCGCAACTACTAGCGACTCATTCGAACCCGCCACGGGGTACCGGATGTGCCACAAGTCTCCTTGCCGCTCCTCGTGGACCACTTCCAGATCGCTCAGCGTCGTCAGGCAGCTGGGACACCAGTTCACCATGTAGTGCCCGCGGTAGATCAGCCCTTCTTCGTATAGCCGCACAAATACTTCGCGCACTACCGGCGAAAGC
>Ga0209736_1000106_pt1 | contig 26605 bp, 21 predicted proteins | sample BlaSpr_A8_Ref_M3_FD_187992 | JGI IMG/M metagenome (GOLD analysis project Ga0209736, IMG submission 187992) | Forest soil microbial communities from Thunder Bay, Ontario, Canada - Black Spruce, Ontario site 2_A8_Ref_M3 (SPAdes) (version 2) | ecosystem: Environmental > Terrestrial > Soil > Boreal...
AGGGCACGCAAACCGAGGACGCCGCAGCGCAGGCCGTCGTCCGCCACTTCTTCGAGCGCGGCGAGAAAGTCCCGGGCTATGGCCATGCGCTGCATCCGGAGGGAGATCCCCGGGTGCCGCGGCTTTATGCCATTGCGGATAGCAACGGAGTGACCGGCGACTACTCCCGCCTCGCGCAGGCGGTCGAGGCGGAATTGGGCCGGGTCAAGAAGCGTCCCTTGCCGATGAATCAGGATGGCGCACTTGCAGCGCTGGGTCTCGACATGGGGCTAGACTGGCAGATCGTGCGCGCTTTGGCGTTCATTCCGCGCAGCGCGGGCCTCGCGGTGCATGCGGTGGAGGAGATGAAGCGCGAGGCCGGCTGGCGTCATGTGCCCAATGACGAAATCGACTATGACGGGCCGCCGTTGCGCCCGCTGGGCAGGAGCTGAGCATGGCCGGCGTGCTCCAGGGCGTGCGGGTCGTCGAGTTCACCCACATGGTGGCGGGACCTGCATGTGGCCAGGTCTTGGGCGATTTCGGCGCCGAGATTCTCAAGGTCGAGCCACCGCAAGGCGATATCACGCGCCGGATGGGCCCGATGGCCGGCGACGTGGCGGCGCTATACGCTTCGACCAACCGCAACAAGCAGGTCGTCTGTCTGGATCTCACCGATCCGGTCGACGCGGCCAAAGCCAGGCAACTCGCGCTGGGCGCCGATGTCGTGATTTCCAATCTGGACGCGGCGTTGCTGCAAAAGGCCGGCCTGGACGGGGCTGCACTGCGGCGCGCCAATCCGCAGTTGATCTGCGTTGAGGTCACCGGCTTCGGTCCCGGCGGCCCGGCCGGCACTGACGGCCTGGCCCAGGCGGCGATGGGGTTGATGGCAACGACGGGTTCGGTCGAGGGCCCGTCGTTTCGGACCGGTCCGTCGGTCGTCGACGTATCGACCGGGGTCTGGGCCGCGCTTGGCGTGTTTGCGGCGCTCGAAAACCGCCGCCGCACCGGGCAGGGCGATTTGATCCAGGCTTCGCTGGCCGATACCTGTCTTTACCTGCAGTATCCCCATCTCACGATGTACGCAGCGGCGCCGGATGTCGTGCGGCGCAATGGCAATCACTCGGTGGTTGCCTGTACGCCGCTGTTCGAAGCGGCCGATGGCAGGCTGCTGGTCACGGTTCTGCATCAGCGGCACTGGCAGGCTTTATGCGAGGTGGCCGGCGCGCCACAGCTTGCTGACGATCCCGACTTCGCCAGCAACGCGCAGCGCTGCGCTGGTCAGAGCCGCATCGAAACCCTGTTGAATCCGCTGATGTGCCGGCGCACGCGCGCGGAATGGGTGTCCTTGCTGCGTGCCGCGAAGCTGCCATGCGGGCCGGAACGCGATTATGCCGAAGTGACAGAAGATGCCGACTTGCATGCGCGCGGGATGTTGTACCGCTTGCCGCAAGGTGGCGGCGAAAGCCTTCAGGTCGGCATGCCGCTGCAATTCACGACGATGCAGCGGGTGGTGCCGCAACCGCCGCCGCTGCTGCCCGCGTCCGATCCGAAGCGATAGGAGAATCCGATGCCGGCGAAGGACATCGCTCCCCGGTTCGATTTGTCCGCCGGCGAACGCGCTTTGCTGGAGCAGGCCGAGGCGATTGCCGCCTCCCACGCGCCGGTTGACGGCGAGAGCATGTCGCAGGCGGCTTTGCGTGGGATTTTCCGCGCACTGCAGCCCACGGGTTACCTCGGTTCGGTATTGCCGCCCGAGGCCGGTGGAAAAGGGCTATCGCCGTTGGCTTTCGCCGCCCTAGTCGAGGGTCTTGCTCCTGACCTCACTCTGCTCGGCAATCACAGTGTGCAGCGCTATCTGCACAGCTTCGGATCGGCCACCCAATGCCGACGTTTCATGCCTGGTCTGCTGTCCGGCGAAGACATCGGCGCGATCGCGATCACCGAGGCGCAAGCCGGTTCGGACCTCGCCAGGATCGAGACGGTGGCTCGCCGCGTCGGCGATCGTTATGTGCTGAACGGGCACAAGACCTGGGTCACCCATGGCATGGTCGCATCGTCATTCATCGTGTTGGCGCGAACCGGAGACGACGAAGACCAGTTCACCCGCTTCATCGTGCCGGGCGACAGCCAGGGATTGCAACGCCACCAACAAAAGCCGGTCGGACTGACGCATCTGAGTTTTGCCCATCTTGAATTTCACGATTGCGAGGTCGACGCCGGGTTGAGGCTTGGCGAAGAGGGGCAGGGCTTGAAGGGCGCGAAGGAGGCGTTTCCGATTGCGCGTGTGCTTGCCGCGCTGCAAGCCCTGCGCGTCGGCCGCGCCGCGCTTGCGCTGGCGTCCGATTTTGCCCGCGCCCGTGTCGTTGGCTCCCAGTCGCTTTCCGACAGCAGCCTGGTGCAGCACGGCTATTCGACGCTGTCGGCGCGCTGCGAAGCCGCGCGGCTGTTGTGTTTCAAGGTAGCGGCAGACCTCGCCGCGCCTGACGCCACCGCGACGGCTTCCGCCGTAAAGGCTGCGGCCGGCGAACTCGCCCTCGATGCCTGCCGCTGGGCATCGGACTGCATGGGGTCGGCCGGTCTCGGGGCTGACCATCGGCTGGTGCGGCTGCATAACGACGCGCGAATGATGTCCGTGGTTGACGGCACCTCGGTGCTCAACCACCTGGTCGCCGCACGTCGCAGCATCGGGCGACGAAGCTCAAGTCAGGGCAGTGTTGACGTCGCCGCGCAGCCGCCATAGCATAAGCAAACGCTTAGGTTAAAATAAGCGACCGCTTACAAGGCGGCGTGGCCAAGCTCTTCAAAAGCCAAAAATGAAACGGAGGAGACGTTGACAGTGCCAGCAGAGGTGGATCCATCGGGACATGCCGTGACTGCGGGTGTTTCTGCATGCTGAGCGCCCATCTCAACGTCTGCTGCCTCGCCGACCTGATCGGCATCGCGGTGCGTCGCAATCGCGACGCCATCGCGGTCGAGTACGACGGCGGACAGCGGAGCTATGGCGAGTTCTGGGCGCGATCGCTGCGCTGCGCCAATGCGATGATCGCGTTGGGCTTCAGGCCCGGCGATCGCATCGCCGTCTTCGCGCAAAATTGTCCTGAATATCTTGAGGTCTATGTCGGCTTGCAGCTCGCCGGGCTTGTGGCGGTGCCGGCCAACTATCGGCTGTCGGGCGATGAACTCGCCTATTTGTTGAATGATTCCGGTTCGAGCGGTCTGATCATCGGCGCGGAATTCCTGCCGCTGCTTGCGACCCAGCTGGGCAAAATCAGGATCGCCGCCGCGCAAACCGTGGTGTTCGGCAGCACGGCGGACCATGGCCACGCCTATGAAAGGCTGCTCGCCAAGGCTTCCGATGCCGATCTGCCCCGCTCGACGCTGCCGGGAAATCCCGGCGCGATCTTCTATACCTCGGGAACCACCGGCTTTCCCAAAGGCGCGATGCTCAGCCATCTGGCGTTGCTGACGCGCTTTTGCTCCTGGGGCTGGCGCTTTGGAATTACCGAAGAAGAAGTGACGCTGGTGCCCGGGCCGATCTTCCACCAGTCGTTCGGCTCGGTCGCGCTGATCTCCTTGTGCGTGGGAGCCCGGGTGGTGCTGCGCAGCGAATTTCGCGGCGAACAGATTCTCGACGACCTCGCGCATCGCGGCATCACCTGGTCGTTCCTGGTGCCGAAGATGATTTCCACCTTGCTGGAAAGTGCGGCGAGCGGCGCCCGCATCGGTGATTGCGAGCAGCTGCGTGGCATCATGAGTTCGGGCGCGCGGCTGCCGACACCTGTCATCGCGGGATTCGAGGCCATGCTGCCCAGAGCGAGTCTGAGCGATGCCTATGGCTGGACCGAGAGCGGCTGGATTACCTATTGCCGTCATCAAGACATGATGCGCACCAACCGTTCGCTCGGACAGGTGTCATTCGGCTGCGAGCTCGCGATCCTGGACGAAGAGGGACGGCTGCTCGGCCCCGGCGAAATCGGCCAGATCCACGCCGCCAATCCGGTGCCGTTCCTCGGTTACTACAATAATCCCGACGCCACGGCGGCCATGCGCAGCGGCCGCTGGGAGACCGGCGGCGACGTCGGCCTGATGGACGAGCAGGGCTTTCTCCACATCCTCGACCGCAAGCGCGACACCATCATCAGCGGCGGCGAGAACATCTACCCGGCGGAGATCGAACGCGTGCTCGCCGAGCATCCGAAGATCGTCGAGGTCGCGGTCGTCGGGGTGCCGGACGAGAAGTGGGGCGAATCGCCGAGGGCCTGCGTGGTGCTCCGCGAAGGCGAGCAGATTACCGAGCAGGAGCTGGTCAGCTTTTGCGCCGGCAGGCTGGCGAAATTCAAATATCCGAAATCGATATTCACGCTCGACGCATTGCCGAGAAACAGCATGGGCAAGGTGCTGCGCAGGGATTTGAGAGAACAGTTCTGGAACGAACGAAAGGGTTCATAAATGAGCAACCGTCATCTGGGTCGCGTAGCTCGCTTCGCTGTTTTGGCAACTGCCGGCTTCGTCGTTGCGACGCCGGCAGGCGCCGACGTCCTCAAGATTGGCATGGTCAACAGCCTTACAGGGCCGCATTCGAGTTTCGACCTGCCCGCCAGCGAGGGCGCCGAGATGGCATTTGACGAACTCAACAAGCGCGGCGGCATCACGGTCAAAGGCAAAAAATACACCTTTTCCGTGGTATCCGAAGATGCGCAGTCGAAGCCCGAATTTGCGGTCAGCGGCGCGCAGCGATTGTTGCGCGACGATGACATCAAGATCGTGTTCGGCATCCTCACCAGCGGCCCCGGCGTTCCCGCCGCAACACTATTTGCCAAGAACGACATCCTGTATTTCGGCGGCTTCACGCTGATGGACACGCTGCTCGGCAAACCGGGCTTCGATCTGGCGTTTCGCACGCTGGATGCTGACGCCGTCGTGGCCAAATCCTTTATTCCTGTGGGCGTGAAGCAACTCGGGGTCAAGAAGGTCGGCATTCTGCTGCCGAACGAGGATGTCAGCCGCAGCATCGTTGCTGTCTACAAGCCACTGCTGGAGCAGGCCGGAATCGCCGTGCCCATGGTCGAGTATTTCCAGCCTGACACCTCGGACTTCGGGCCGGTGCTTCGCAAATTCCAGAACCAGGAGATGGACGGCCTTTTGACCGGTACCAATGACGCCGTCGTCGAGGCCATCGTGCGCCAGAGCACCGAGCTCGGCGGTCTGCCCAAGAAGTTTCTCTACCGCGGCGGCTCCGGCGCGCCGGGGATAAAATACGCCAAGCAGATCGACAGCTTCATTTGGCAGATCCTGACGCGGGATCTTGAGCATGGCGACGATCCCAAGGTCGCGGAATGGGTTCAGCGTTACAAAACCTTCACCCACAAGGACACCTCGCCGAACACCTATTGGGGGCTGACCTTCTATGACACGGTCTTCATGATGGCCAAGGCCATGGAGGAGGTTGGTTCGGTGACCGATCTCAAGGCGATCGCCGCCAAGATCAAATCGATGAAGTACGACGGCGTTCGACTGATGCGTTACGACAATGACGGCCGCGCCAACTCCGATATCGACATCGGGATTCTCACGGATGGCAAGATCAGCTCGGTGCGCGCCAGCCCCGAGTGAACGGATATCCGGCGACACCTTGCAACTTCCACCAAAGGCAGTCTGAGGAAGGCATGTCATGTGGATTGATGTAGCGCAGACGGTTTTCGATGGCCTGATGGTCGGGGGCCTCTATGCCACCGTTGCCGTCGGCATCACCCTGGTGTTCGGCATCATGGGCGTCTTGAACTTTGCCCATGGCCAGATGGTCATGCTCGGGGCCTACGTCGCCTTCTTTGCAGTGACGGCCGGCCTCGGCTTTTGGGTCGGCCTGCTGCTGGCCATGGCCGCCATGGGCCTGTTCGGTCTCATCCTCGAACGCCTGATCTTTCGCCACACCCTGACAGACCACATGACCGGCCTCACGGTATCGCTGGGCATCATCATGGTGGTTGAGAATCTGGCCGCGGCGGTGTTTACGCCCGACCACCGCAACTTCGATCCGCCGCTGTCGGGAAGTGTCCAGCTGCTCGGCATCACGCTGTCCGCGCAGCGGCTATTGGTTCTGGTGCTGGTGATGGGCCTGGTCGGCGCGTTCTATTTGTTCCTGCAGAAAACAAGCTTTGGCAAGGCGATCCGCGCCACCGGCCAGAACCGCACCGGTGCAGCGCTGGTCGGTGTGCAGATCACGCAGATCACCGCGCTCGTCTTTGTTCTGGGCAGTGCCATGGCGGGTGCGGCCGGCGCGCTCTATGGCAGCCTGTTCGCCATCACGCCCTATATGGCCTCCGGCCCGCTGATGAAGGGATTCATTCTCACGGTGCTCGGCGGCTTGGGAAGCGTGCCCGGCGCGGTCCTTGCCGGCTTCCTGCTCGGTTTGGCCGAGAGCTTCGGCTCGCGATACTTCTCGGCGGCCTTCAACGACGGCTACGGTTTCATCCTGATGATCATCACCTTGCTGTTCTTCCCGACCGGACTGTTTGGCGTCCGCGGCAAGGCTCGCGTATGAGGTCTGCGGCCACGCCATTGGCGCAGCCACGCGAGGCGATCGGCGCCGCGCCTGTCCCTGCGGCACCGCACCTGGCTCTGCTCGCGCGCGGGCTGCCGGTTCTCGGATGGCTGGTGCTGGCGGCGCTGATCCTGATCCCCGGGATCGGCGGCTCGCGCTATCTGCTGTATTTAGGGACGCTGATCGCGCTGCAGGCGGCGTTGGCCACCTCGCTGAATCTGGTGATGGGCTATGCAGGCCAGTTCGCGATGTCGCACGCCACGTTTTACGGCTTCGGGGCCTATGCGTCGGCATTGCTGGTGACCAGCGCCGGCCTCGGCTTCTGGATCTCTGTCCCGCTGACGATGCTGCTCGCTGCGGTGCTGGCCGCCTGCATCGGCTATCCGGCGTTACGCTACACCGGCGGCGTACATCTCGCGCTGATAACTTTTGCGTTCGGCGAACTTGCCCGGCTGCTGGCCGCCAATTGGCATGGCGTGACCGGCGGCCCGATGGGCATGCGCGTGCTGTATTCGCCCGAGCCGCTGCTGGGCTTCAACTTCGCCACATCCAAAGGTCTGTATTGGCTCGCCACCGGCATGCTGCTGGTCTCGCTGCTGGTCGTGTTCCTGGTGCAGCGTTCGCGCTTTGGCCGGGCGCTGGTGGCGGTGCGCGAAGACGAGGTTCTCGCCGCATTCCTCGGGATCAACGTCGTGGGCCACAAGCTTGCGGCGTATGTGATGAGTTCGATGATGGCCGCCATGATCGGCACGGCCTATGGGCCGTTCATGAGTTTCATCTCGCCGGAGCTGCTCAATGCCCACGAAACCATCTCCCTGATCGGGGTGCTGATCCTCGGCGGCATCGGCACCTTGTCCGGGCCGCTGATCGGCACCTTGGTTTTCTTCGGCATTCCCGAGCTGTTGCGGGTGGCGCAACTCTACCGGCTGGTGATTCTCGGCGCGGTCATCATCGTCGGCGTGCTGTTCATGCCCCAGGGTATCGCCGGCCTGATCCGCCAGCGGCTGAAGCGCTGGACGCGGGACGCCGGCATCGCCGCTCCCGATGCAGCGAAGGGATGAGCATGTTGCGGATTGAAAAGGTCACCAAGCAGTTCGGTGGTCTGGCGGCTGTTCGCGAAGTGTCGCTGGAGATTCGCCGTGGCGAACTCAGCGGGCTGATCGGCCCGAACGGCGCTGGCAAGACCACGCTGTTCAACGTCGTCAGCGGATTCCTCGCCCCGACCCGCGGCCGGATTTTCTTCGACGGCGATGACGTCACGTCGTTGTCGCCTCACATATTGGCCGCGCGCGGACTGGTGCGCACCTTTCAGGGCGCCCGGGTGTTCCCAAAACTGACCATTCGCGAAAGCCTGCGGATTGCGAGCCACCTGCCGCAGGGCCGTGGTGCCCGCCGGCAGCCGGTGATTGCCGACGTGATGCAGGAATTCGACTTCGGGAAATATGCTGACGAACCGGCCGGCTCGCTGCCCAGCGGAGTGATGCGCGAGCTTGGCATCGCCATGGCCATCTCGACCGGTGCCGTGATGCTGCTGCTCGACGAACCCGCTGCCGGCCTCAGTGCCGAAGAAGTGGCGAACCTTCAGCGCGTGATCCGTCGTGTTCATGCCGCCGGCGTGACGGTTTGGGTGGTGGAGCACAATTTGCACTTTCTCATGGGCCTGGTGCATCGCGCGGTGGTGCTCGATGCCGGCGTCGTCATCGCCGACGGGCCGCCGCGCGAAATCACCCAGCAGCCGCGCGTGATCGAGGCCTATCTCGGAAGCGAAGCCCATGCTGCAGGTTGACGACCTCCACGTCACCTACCAAAGCGTATTGGCGGTGCGCGGCGTTTCGCTGGCGGTGAACGAAGGCCAGATCGTCGGGCTGGTGGGCGCCAACGGCGCCGGCAAGACCAGTACGCTCAACGGCATCACCGGCCTTGTCCAGCGCCGCGGCCGCATCAGGATGGGCGAGCAGGACCTGAGCCGGCTTTCGACCGCCGACATCGTGCGATGCGGCCTGGTGCAGGTGGCGCAGGGACGCCAGCTGTTTCCGGAAATGTCGGTGATGGAGAACCTCGAGCTCGGCGCCTTCCTGCAGAACTCGGCAAGCAAGCGCGAACAGGCCGAAAAGGTCTTCACGCAGTTCCCGCTGCTGCGGGAGCGGGCCTTTCAGCGCGCCGGCACCTTGAGCGGCGGCGAGCAGCAGATGCTGGCGGTGGCGCGGGCCCTGATGGCCAGGCCGAAGATGCTTCTGATCGATGAGCCTTGCCTTGGTCTGTCGCCCAAGATGGTGGGTCGGTTAGGCGAAGTGATCCGCCAGGTCAACGCCGCCGGCATTTCGATCCTGCTGGTCGAACAGAACACAGCCTTCGTATTCGGTCTCACCCAGTACGCCTACGTGATCGAGAACGGCCGGATCGTGCTGCAGGGAGCGCCGGCCGAACTACGCCAGAACGACATGGTGCGCAGCGCTTATTTGGGAATCTGAAAATGTCCTCTGCAATTCGTTTCGAAATCGACGGCGACGGCGTGGCCACTTTATATTGGCAGCTGCAGGGTCCGGCCAATGTGATGCACCCCGGGACCCTGCGGGATCTGGAGGCCGCGATCGATCAGGTGATGGTGACGCCCGCCATCAAGGGCGCGCTGCTCACCGGAACGGGGGAGCAGTTCGTCGGCGGCCTGGATCTCGCCTGGCTGCTGGATGCCGCATCCCCCGAACGCGGCGGCGAAGCCGATCACGGTCTGCTGGCCGAAGTGCTGCGCCTGAACGCGGTGTTTCGGCGCATCGAAACCTCCGCCAAGCCCTTCATTGCTGCGATCAATGGCGATGCACGCGGGGTCGGGTTGGAGCTCGCTTTGGCCTGCCATCGGCGCATCGCGATCGCGGGGAACAATCTTCAATTGGGCCTCACCGATGTGAAGTTGGGGCTGCCTCCGTCGGCGGGGGGAGCGTTGCGCCTGGCAGCTATGATCGGGGCATCGCGGGCTGCGGCTTTGCTGGAAAATGGCCAGCTCCTGTCGGCCATCGCGGCGCACAAGGCTGGTCTGGTCGATGAACTCGTGCCCGCGGATGAGCTGCTTGCCACGGCGCGCCGGTGGATCCAGTTGTCGGTGGCGCACCGGATGCAGCATCCGGTGCAGGCTGCGATCAAGGCGATGCTGACCGAAGACCATGACGTGCCGATGGATGCCGCGCTGCGCGCGGCGGCAACTCGCTTCGTCGAGGTCGCGCGCGGGCCCGTCGCGCGCCAAATGATGCGGACACTCGGCCTGAGCACGGCACGCGCCAACGATCTCGCCCGCCGACCACCCGGTTTTGCCAAGCGGACGTTTCGCAAGGTCGGCGTGCTCGGTGCGGGACTGATGGGCAGCGGCATCGCGCTGGTGGCGGCGCGCGCGGGACTGGAAGTGGTGTTGCTCGACGTAAGCCAGACTGCGGCGGAGCGGGGCCTGGCGAAACTGAGGCAGCAGGAGGAAGCATCGATCGCCGCCGGCCGGATCGATCGGCAAATCGGCCAGGCGGCGTTGGCGCGCATTGCAGCCACCGACAGTTACGCGGCCCTGCGGGACGCCGACCTCGTGGTCGAAGCCGTATTCGAAGACCGCGCGGTGAAGGCCGAAGCGACCCGTCGCGCCGAAGCGGCGATCGGCCCACGGGCTGTGTTCGCGACCAACACCTCCACGCTGCCGATCAGCGGTCTGGCGCAAGCCTCGGTGCGGCCCGCACAGTTCATCGGCCTGCATTTTTTCTCACCGGTCCCGCGCATGCCGCTCCTGGAAATCATTCGTGGCAAGCTCACCAGCGATGAAACGCTCGCCACTGCGATGGACTTCGCGCAAGCCATCGGCAAAACCCCAATCGTGGTCAATGACGCGCGCGGCTTTTACACCACCCGCGTGGTGATGGCTTACCAGGCCGAGTCCTACGACATGCTGGCTCAAGGCGTCGCACCGGATCTCGTCGAGTTGGCCGGCGCAGCGTCCGGCATGCCGGTGCCGCCGCTTGCCTTGTCCGACGCGGTGGCGCTCGACCTGGTCCATCAGATCAATTTGCAGGCTGCAAGGGATCTCGGCGCGGCCTACCAACAGACACCGGGTTACGCGATGGTTGGCCGGCTGGTCGAAGAGCTGGGCCGCAATGGCAAGAAAGCGGGGAAGGGTTTTTACGACTACCGTGAAGATGGAAGCAGGCAATTGTGGCCGGGACTGCACGCGATGGCGGCCCAGGGAGCCGTGCAATTGGCCAGCGTGGAGGACCTGCGTGATCGCTTGCTGGCGGCGCAGGCGCTGGAAACCGTGCGCTGTCTCGAAGAGGGCGTGATCACCGATCCCTCGGAAGCCGATGTCGGCGCGCTTCTCGGCTGGGGCTTCGCGCCCTGGACCGGCGGCCCGCTTTCCTACATCGATGCTCAGGGCCTGCCGGCGTTTGTCGCGCGCTGCGATGAACTGGCCGAGCGCTACGGCAGCAAGCGGTTGCGGCCGCCCGAGGCGCTACGCCGGATCGCCAAGGAGGGTGGCACGATCTACGGCACAAACTGGCAACGCGATTGAGCAAGATGCGAAATTGGCCGCCAGGAGGGGCTCAACGGACGGCGGCGCAGGATGCTTCCGATCCCTCGTATGCGTTGCCGCCGGTTATGCTATGCTTGGTGAAAGGCAGGAGGCAGAATGTCTGATCAGACGATCGAAAAGCTCGTTACGAACGCCATTCACACGGCATTTATCAAATATCCCGAGGGCGATGGCGGTTCGAACCTGGACTACGAATGGATTGCGCCCGAGCAAAGTAAACATGTCACCAAGGCCATACTTCTGGAACTGGCGGCCAACGGATACCAGATCGTGAAGAAAGCCTAGCGCTTTGCGGGCCGCCGGGGATAACGGATGGCGGCCGGGCGATCAGCGTCGCGAGCCGCCGCACTTCCGAGCGATGGCCGCAAGAACTAATTCATCCTGGGCGCCTCGTGGGCCACGCGGTCGCAGTCGACCGAGCCTCAGGATGCGCTTCATAAGCGTTTCGCTCAGGCACAACCAGTCCGTCTGGTCCAGTTCACCCTGCGCAAAGGTTGCCCCCCATCTACACTCGCGGGTTGGCCCGGCGTGATGAGGCGTGGGCATCAAGCCAATTCCATTTCGTTTTCAATTTCCGGCATCGACGAAACACAAGCTGGTTCAGTCGGTCGCTCCGTTCTGCGCTTCGGCAGATCGAAACATGACAAGTTACCGTGCAGTAACTCGCGTGAACGAGCTTGCACGTTCGCTTCCATTGTGTAGTGTTAGAAAAAATACCCCCGCTTCCGAACGGTGGCGAGAGAGATTTGGGAGACGCTCATGAGCAGGCGAGCAACTGCAATTCCCTGGATTTGTCGTGTCGTGGCGCGATCGTAGCGCCGCCTTCAATGCTTTCCGCGCCTCATAAATCACGCGCCCGCGCCGGATGTTCGTCTGCCGCGCGTGGCCTATCGCCAGGCGCCTGAGGCGAGGGCTGTCTGTGGCGTCTCAATCCGGTTTCCAGGAGATGCGAATGGGACGATGGGCAAATGCGGTGCCAAGTCGCGCCGAGCAGTCGGATACCAAACGCAAGGCCATCATTCGCGAGGCCGCGCAGGTGTTCAACCGCCGCGGCAGCCACGGCACCACGCTTGAGGACGTTGCCGAACGGCTCGGCGTCAGCAAGACGGCGCTCTACAGATACGTCGACAACAAGAATGATCTGCTTTGCGCCTGCCACGAGGAGGCAATGGAGATCGCCAACGAGAATCTCGACATTGGCGAGCGTACCGGCAGCAATGGCCTGGAAAAGATCCAGATCGCGATGACCGGTTACCTCCGCACCATGATCAGCGATCTTGGCGTGCCGGTCCTGCTGCTCGAGGAAAACGCGCTGGAAGCCCAAAGCGCGGTCCGCATTGTCAAACTGCGTGATGCGTTCGAAAAGCGCCTGCGTAGGCTGGTCGAGCTTGGCGTTGTCGACGGCAGCATCGTGCCGACCGATCCCAAGCTCGCGGTTTTCATGCTGCTGGGCGCGGTTCATTGGGTCACCAAGTGGTTCTCGCCAGACGGTGCCTGGACAGCGCAGGATGCTTCAGCCGCGTTGATCGAGTTGGCGACCCGCGGCCTGGCGGCGAAGCCGGCGCGCAGGTTGAGCAGCGTCATTCACAAATCATCCAGCAAGCCCTTCGATCGCAAAGAGGAAATGCCGACATGAACTTCGATCTCACTCCCGATCAGGAACAGTTGCAGGCGCGCGTTCGTGATTTCGCGCAAGCAGAAGTAGCGCCGGTTGCCGAAAAGCTCGATCGCGACGGCGTATTCCCGACCGCGCTGTTCAAGAAGCTTGGCGACCTCGGGGTCATGTCGATCCCGTTCGCCGAGAAGCACGGTGGCATGGGCCTCGGCGTGTTCGAGGCGGTACTGGCGCTGGAGGAGGTGGCGCGGGCGGATCAGTCGCTCGCCGTTTCCGCGATGGTCAGCATGGCGACCGGCCTGACGGTGTCACGGTTCGGCAGCGAGGGACTCGCCGAAAAATGGCTGCCCGAGATCGTCACCGGCCAGAAGATGTGCGCGATCGCCGGCACCGAGCCCGATGCCGGCAGCGATACGGCAGGCTTCAAGACGCGCGCGCGCATGGCCGGCAACGACCGCTGGGTGATTAACGGCGAGAAGGCCTTCATCACCAATGCGGGAACCGACATTTCCCTGTTCACGCTGCTGCTGACCGTCAGCAGTCCCGCCGAAGCCGAGAAGAAGGAGTTCACGCTGTTTCTCGTTCCGAACGAAGCAAAGGGCTACACCCGCGGCGAGAAGTACCGGAAGCTCGGCTGGCGCTCGTCCGACACCCGTCCGCTCCATTTCGACGATTGCCATGTCGACGCCGACCATGTCGTCGGCGGCGCGCACAAGGGCCGCTGGGTGCTGCACAAGGGCTATCAGGCTGCGCGGCTGTTCCTCGCCGCCTGCTCGCTCGGCCTGGCGCAGGCTTCGCTCGATCATTCGATCAAATATGCCAAAGAGCGGAAAGCCTTCGGAGGAACGCTCGGCCGGCTTCAACTGATCCAGGAAATGATCGCCGACATTGCGCTTCAGGTCGATACCGCCCGGCTGCTGACTTATCGCGCGGCATGGGGCGTCGATCAGGGCCGCGACAATCTCAAGGAACTGTCGATGGCGAAGTATCATGCGACCGAAGCCGGCACGAAATGCGCCGATCTTGCCATCCAGGTTCACGGCGGGTTTGGCTATATGGAGGATTGCCCGGTGTCGCGCTACTACCGCGACAATCGAATTTGCACCATTGGCGATGGCAGTTCGCAGATTCAGAAGCTTTTGATCGCCCGCGAATGCGGTCTCGATGTCACCTTCAGCTAGCTTTGCAGGGCGCGCTGGCGACGACGTCGGTTCGAATGGGCACGGAATCACCTTGATGCAGAGCGCGTTATCCTCTCCACGTGACGCGGTGCTGCGGGCCTCGTCACTCGGTCTCCGCTTCGGCGCGGTCGATGCGCTCAGCGACGTTTCGATCACGGTTGCGGCCGGTGAGATCCACGCCGTTATCGGTCCGAACGGTGCGGGCAAGTCGAGCCTGCTCAATTGCCTTTCGGGATTCTACCGGCCGCAGCGCGGACAGGTGATGTTCGGTGACAGGGATATCACCCATCTCAGCCCGCATCTGCGGGCCGTACTCGGCATCGGCCGGACATTCCAGGGCATCCAGACCTACCCGAGCATGACGGCGCGCGAAAATATCCTCACCGGCTTCCACCATCGCATGAAGACCGGAATGTTCGACGCGCTGCTCTATTGGGGCAGGACGCGGCTGGAAGAGGAGAGCTTCGCCCGGGAGGCCGAGGCGATCGTCGAATTTCTCGAACTCGAGGAGCTTCGTCACGTCGTGGTCGGCGATCTCAGCTACGGCCTGCGCAAGCGGGTCGATCTTGGTCGGGCCATCGCGCTCGATCCGAAAATCCTGATCATGGACGAGCCGATGGCGGGCATGAATCCGGAAGAGAAGGGCGACCTGGCGCGCTTCATTCTGGACATCCGGGAGGCCCGCAAGATTCCGATCGTGCTGGTCGAGCACGATATGGAGGTCGTGATGGACATCTCCGACACCGTGACCGTGATCGACTTCGGAAAGGTCATTGCGTCAGGTTCGCCCGAACAGGTCCGCGCCGACCCCGCCGTCATCTCGGCGTATCTGGGGGTCGGCTGATGCGGGTGCTGCGCGCCGTCCCGGTCGATGACCCGCGTGTGTCCCGCGGCCGTACCTTGCCGCAATTGTTGCGCGACCAGGCACGCGAGCGCGGCGAAAGCATCGCTATCCGCAGCAAGCGCGCCGGCATTTGGCGGAGCCTGAGCTGGAACGAAGTCAACCGTCGGGTGCGCGGCTACGCGACCGGATTGGCGGCCGTTGGGCTAAAGCGCGGCGAGGTCATTGCGTTCGTCACCGAGAATTGCGAGGAGCAGTTCATGCTCCAAATCGCCGCCCTCTGTATCGGGGCGCGCACGGTATGCTCGTATCCGGACGCATCGAGCGACGAACTGCGATTTCTGCTCGATCACTCCGGCTCGGTGATGCTGGTGGGGCAGGATCAGGAACAGGTCGACAAGGTGCTGGCGCTGCCGCGTGAGGCGACCCGGCTGCGGCGGATGTTCTACATCGACGGTGATGGCCTGTGGAACTATGACGCTCAACAACTCGCGCCGCTCGCATCGATTCTGGAACGCCGCCAGGGCGTCGCCGACGATGCGTGGCTGGACACCGAAATCGACGCGCAAAGCCAGACCGATGTCGCGGTCTATTGCTACACATCGGGCACGACCGGACGCCCCAAGGGCGCGATGATGTCGCATGCCTTCATCCTGGACAATGCCTACCGGTTGATGGGCAGCCTGCAGGTCGAGCCCGGCGCGCGTTATCTCTCCTACATCTCGCCCGCCTGGGCGGCCGAGCAGTATTTCGGCTTCGGCCTGGCGCTGCTGGCACCGATGGTGGTCCATTTCGCCGAGAAACCGGAAACCGTCCAGAGCGATCTGCGCGAGGTCGGCCCGGAATTTCTGATGTTCACGCCGCGGCAATGGGAAATGCTGGCCTCCGGCATCGAAGCTCAGATGATGATGGATGCCGGTCCGTTGCGCCGCCGGCTCTATAGCTGGGGAACCGGCGTCGGCCGGGCCCGCAACCTGCCCAATGCGGGGGCGTTCACGCGATACCTCACCGCCCCGCTCGCCGACCTTCTGGTGCTGCGCGGGGTCCGAAACTTCCTCGGCCTGTCTTCGGCGCGCGCGGTGCTTAGCGGCGGCTCGGGACTCTCGGCCGAATTGTTCACGCGTTTTCACGCCTTCGGCATTCCGCTCGGCAACCTGTATGGCTCAACCGAACTCGGCCTCGTCTCCACGCACCGTCGCGGCGCGACCGATCCCGCGACCATGGGGCAATTGATGCCCTCGGATCCGACCATCGCGCCGCCGATGGAGGCCTGGGTGGACGAGGGCGGACAGCTTCGTCTCCGTGCCCCGGCGTTTTCGGGTTATCTGAACAACCCCGCCGCCACGGCGGAATTGGGTGATCCGGAAGAGGGCTATGCGACCGGCGATGCAGTCCGGCTCGACGAGCGCGGCCAGCTGATCTTTCTCGATCGGGTGAAGGATATGCGCCGGCTGAAGGACGGACAAATCTATCCGCCGCAATTCATCGAAAATCATCTCCGTTCCTCTTCCATGATACGCGACGCCATCGTCATCGGCGACGAGCGCCGGACGTTTGTGACAGCCCTGGTGAACATCGACAGCGAGATCGCGGGCCGCTTTGCCGAAACGCTGGGACTGGCCTACGGCACCTTCACCGAGCTCAGCCAGCTCGGCGCGATCCGCGCCGAGGTCGCGCGTGCCATTGTGTCGGTGAATGCGCTGGTCGAGCCGGGAGCGCGCGTGCGCCAATTCGCCACGCTGCCCAAGGAGCTCGATGCCGACGAAGCCGAGCTCACACGTTCCCGCAAGCTGCGGCGCGAACTGATTCACGAACGCTACTGCAACCTGATCGATGCGCTATACGGTACGGCGGAGCACTGCAATACGACCATCGAAATCAAATATCAGGACGGCCAGGTCAGCCAGTTGAACACCAAAGTCTCCGTCAACCGCGTCGAGGCCGTGGCGTGATCAAGCTCCTGCAGATCATCATCGATGGCAGCCTGGTAGGCCTGGTTTACGGCCTGGTGGCGATTTCATTCGTGGTGATCTACCGTGCCTCCAAGATCGTCAATCTCGCGCAAGGCGAGGTGCTGGTGATCGGTGCTTTGCTGCTCTGGACCTTCACGCTCGGCGCGACGAAGTTCGGCGTGCACATCCCGTTCCCGGCGGGCATCGTGCTGACGCTGCTGGGATGCGTCGCTTTCGGACTCATTCTCGAACGATTGGTGTTTCGTCCGCTGATCGGGCAACCGCCATTTGCGATTTTCATGGCCAGCATCGCGTTGCTGGTGCTGCTGCGGGGTCTTGCCCAACTGATCTGGACCGCGGAGACGCGGCCGTTCCCGCAGCTGCTGCCTTCCGGCGCGTTCGACATCGGACCGTTCCTGGTCTCGACGCGCCTGTTGATCGGCGGCGTCTTCACGCTGGTGCTCGCAACCGCGCTGCATTTCTTCTTTACCCGCTCGCGACACGGCCTTCGCCTGGCCGCGGTGGCGGAGGATCACAACACGGCGTTGTCGCTCGGGGTCTCGGTGCGCTCTGCGATCGCGGTTGCCTGGATCCTCGGTACTATCGTCGCGACCTGCGGCGCCGTAGTGCTGCTTTCCGGGCGCGTCGTATCGCTCGATGTTGCCGGCATCGGGTTCAAGGCGCTGCCGGTCGCGCTGCTGGGCGGCCTCGAATCGGTTCGCGGTGCCCCGCTCGCCGGAGCGCTGATCGGTATCGGCGAGGCGCTGGCGATGGCCTATCTTGATCCCTTCACCAACGGCGTGGCGTCGAACGTGCTGCCATTCGTCGTCATGATCGGTGTCCTGCTGATCCGCCCGCAAGGGTTGTTCGGCTGGCGACGGATCGAGAGGCTGTAACGCGATGCTGCCGACCGGCATTTATTTCGAGACGTACGCCGCAGAGGCCCGAGTGCTCAAGACCGTACGGTCGCGAGTGCTGCTCGCGGTGCTGGTGGTTGGGCTGTTAACCGTGCCGCTGGTGTCCGGCGCCTATGTTCTCGGCGTCGCGGCGCAAGGCTTCATCGCGCTGATTGCCGTGCTCGGCCTGCATGTGACGGTCGGAATGGCCGGACAGATCAACATCGCGCAGTCCGCTTTCGTCGGCGTCGGTGCCTTTGTCACGGCAAAACTCAGCGGCTACGGCCTGCCGTTCTTTCTGGTGATTCCGCTGGCGGCGCTGATGACGGGGTTGGTCAGCGTCTTGTTCGCGCTTCCTGCGGCGCGGGTAAAAGGCTTTTATCTGGCGTTGACGACCCTGGCCGCCCAGGTGCTGTTCCCGATCGTGATCCTCGGCCTTCCGACCGAATGGCTCGGCGGCATTGTCGGGATGCCGGTCGAGCCGCTCGTCGTCGGAGGCGTTGTGATCTCTTCGCCAAGAGCGTTTTATTATTTCACGCTGGCCTTCGTCCTGATCGCGACCTGCGCGGCCTTCAACCTGCACCGCAGCGGTTTTGGGCGCGCGCTCAAAGCCGTCCGCGACAATGACGTGGCCGCGCAGGTGATGGGCATCGATGTGCTGCGCATAAAAATCTCGGCATTCTTCGTCGGCTCGCTGTTTGCCGGCGTCGCCGGTGCCTGCACGGCCTGGTTCCTGCAGTTCGTGACGATCGAGAGTTTTACCCTGTTCGCCTCGGTCTGGTACCTCGGGATGCTGATCGTGGGCGGTGCGCAGAGCCCGATCGGTGCGATTCTCGGCGTGCTCTTCATCACGGTGTTTCAGGAGGGCCTGCACGAGATCGGCACCGAGATCATGCGCAGCAACGCGCACGAAGCCGGCGGGGCGATCTTCGGCGCGACCAACGTTGCGCTCGGTGCAAGTATTCTGCTGGTGCTGATCTTCGAGCCGCGGGGGCTGGCACACCGATGGTCGGTTCTCGCAACGACATTCCGGCTATGGCCGTTTCCACATCGTTGAATCTTTTAAGAGCTAACAGTGGCGTAAAGCCCAGATAGGGAGGAAGATGATGAAGTTAAGCATAAAGCAGGGCCTGGCCGCCGCGATGATCGTTGCCGCCGGCGTAGTTCCGGCCAAAGCCGCAGAATATGTGATGTCGGCGTCGGCGGACTATAGCGGCCCGTTCGCGGACGTGATGCCGAGCGCGATGTCCGGCATTCAGGCCGTCGCCAACTGGTGGAACAAGGAAGTCGGCAAGGGTCTCGGCGTCAAGGTCGACATCAAGATCTATGACATGCGCTACGATGCGGCCGTGATCGCACGGACCTGGCCGAGCATCCTCTCGCGCGACAATCCGATCATCCATCTCGGCTTCGGTTCGCCCGACCTGACGACGCTGATGAAACGACTTCCGGCCGACAAGGTGCCGATGCTGATCGGCACCGCGATGGTCGGCCTGGTGTGGCAGCCGAAAGGCTGGCATTTCTCGATCCGTCCGACCTACAGCCACGAATTCGCGGCCTTGTTCAGCAAGATGCAGAAGGACAAGGGCGGCAAGCTGCTGATCGGCGCCGTCAGCACCCAGACCGCCGCCGGCTTTGTCGACCAGGTCAAGGGCATCGAGAAGCTCGCCGCGACCTATCCGGACCGCTTCGAGGTGGTTGATATCGAATGGGTGGCCGCGAGCCCGGTCACGGTGACCAGCAATATCCGCGCCATGATGGAGAAGAAGCCCGACGTCATCATGGTGGGCGGAACGACCGCGCAGGTGATCGCGACGGCTTCCGCGCTCGAGGACCTCAAGCTGAATATCCCGATCGTGTCGTCGTCGCACAACGGTCTCAGCGAAGCGGCCAAGGGCATCGATCTGACAAAACTGAACGGTTCTTATTCGGTCTTCGCGTTCGCGCCCGACAATCAGAAGGACCTGCCGTTGCGCGACATCTACGAGGCCAACAAGGACAAGGAAGGCCAATGGGGTCTGATCGCCGACCAGTCGGCGGCGCAGGCGCTGCTGGCATTGCGCGTGCTGGAAAAGGCCATCGCAAAGGTCGGTCCCGACAAGGTGACAGGCGAGGCAATGTACGATGCGCTGCTCGCCAATACCTATTCGGAGAAGGACCTGAAGGGCGCGCTGCCGACCTTGAAATACGACGATACCGCGCCGTTCCCGATCGGCGAGATCAAGGCCAAGGCGCAGATCGTCAAGGACGGCAAGATCGTGCCATTGGGCGATGACTGGATGGATTCGCCCAAGCTCGAAAAGTGGTGAGGCAGGCAACCGACGAAGGGACGCTGCGATGGGCCTTACTCTGACCAATGTCGACGTCATCTATGGCGGCGTCATCCAGGTCTTGCGCAGCGTCAATATCGAGGTGCCCGACGGAAAGGTCGTGGTGCTACTCGGCTCCAACGGCGCCGGCAAGACCACGACGCTGCGGGCGATTTCCGGGCTGCTGCATGCCGATCTGGGCGAGGTGACCGCTGGCGAAATTCGCGTCGACGGTCATGACATTACCCAGGCCGACCCGGTCGACATTTTCGACCGCGGCGTGGTGCAGGTGCTTGAGGGCCGCAAGGTGCTCGAACACCTCACCGTCGAGCAGAACCTGCTGATCGGCGCGCACCGCAGGTCCGACCGCGCGGCGGTGCGCCGCGACATCGACCGGGTGTTCGACTATTTTCCGCGGCTGCCGGATCTTTTGAAGCGGACCGCCGGATATTTGTCGGGCGGTGAAATGCAGATGCTGCTGATTGCGCGCGCGCTGCTGGCGCAGCCGCGCATGCTGATGCTGGACGAGCCCTCGATGGGGCTGGCGCCGATGCTGGTGGAGCAATTGTTCGAGGCGATCGGGCGCATCCGGCGCGAGCAGGGGCTGACCGTTCTGCTGGTCGAACAGAACGCGCGCGCGGCGATCCGGCAGTGCGACTACGGTTACGTGATGGACGGCGGTCGCATCGTGCTGCATGGAACGCGCGAGCAGCTGGAGAACAATCAGGACGTCAAGGAATTCTACCTCGGCCTTTCACTGGCGGAAGGCCGGCGCAATTTTCGCGACGTCAAGCATTATCGCCGCCGCAAGCGCTGGCTCGGCTGACAGGAACAGATGAGCGACGACCGGTTCAAAACGATGCGCGAAGTCTACAGCGAGGCGGTTGCCTTGGCGCCAGCGTTGCGCGCGCGGTTCGAGGCCGCCGGCCTTTCGCCCGGGGGCCTTCAATCCGTTGAAGATCTCAACCGGCTTGCGGTGCTGAAAAAAGAGCGGCTGATGGAACAGCAGCAGCTCGAGCCGCCATTTGCCGGATATCTTGCCTGCAGGCCCGAGGAGATAGGGCACATTTACGTGTCACCGGGTCCGATCTTCGAACCATCGCTGGTGTCGGATGTATCGGGCCACGGCATGGACCTGATGTTCGCTGCTGCGGGAATCGGGCCCGGCGATGTCGTGTTGAACACTTGGTCCTATCACCTGGTGCCGGCGGGCCTGCTGTTCGACCGCGGTGCGCGCGCCGTCGGGGCAACCGTCATTCCCGGCGGAACCGGCGCGAGCGAGCTGCAGGCCGAGGTCATGCTCAAGCTCGGTGTTACCGCCTATGTCGGCAGCACGGCGTTTTTCATGACGCTGATCGAACGATTGGAAGCGATGGGCCATGCATTGCCGGACGGCTGGCAACTGCGTCACGCCTTTGTCAGCGGCGAGCTCGGCGACTGGGCCGCCAAGCGCCGATACCTGGAGCAGCGATACGCTGTGAGTACCTGGTCCTGTTACGGCACCGCGGATTTCGGCCTCATCGGGTTTGAGCGTCGTGGGGTGGCCGGCTATCGCATTCATGGAGATCGCTACGTCCAGATTTGCGATCCCGAGACAGGAGTTCCGGTTCCCCAGGGAGAGCCCGGCGAAATCGTTGTGACGACGCTTGCGCGAGGCTGGCCAATGATCCGCTTCGGTACCGGCGACGTTTCCGTTGCGATTGAGACGCTTGCCGACGGCGGCGTGGACCGCATCGCGCCGCTGCAGGGCAGGGTGGGAGCCGCCGTAAAGGTTCGCGAGATCTTTATTTATCCGGCCCATGTGGAAAGGCTGGTGCGGCAGATTGACGGGCTGCGGCGCGCAATGCTGTCGATTACGCGCTCAGGCAGCCGCGACGAGATCACTGCGCTGATCGTCGTCTCTCCCGGCTCGGACACCCCGCGAATCGAAAGCGAATTACGGCAGGCGTTTTCCGCGATTACGCGGCTGCGGCTCGATCACTTGAAGCATGTCGGCGAGCAGGAGATCCACGATCGGCCGATCGTCGACCATCGCTGACCCGGCTTAACTGAGGATTCCGGCCGAACACAAAGCTTCAATCGCATCGGGTGAAAATCCCCACGCGGCCAGGGCCCCGGGATCGCTGCGGCTGGCCGCGTCCGGCGCTATCCTGATTTCGCCGGGTGTCTCGCTGAAACGCGGCCCGGGCGCCGGCTGGCTGACGCCGTCGATCTCAGGGAAGGCATTGCGGGCGCGGGCGTGCGGATGCGCCTCTGCCTCATCCATTGACAGCACCGGCGACACACAGCCGTCGGTGGCCGAGAAAAGGTCTGCCCATTGGTCCCGGGTTTTCGTCGCAAAGACGCGGGCGACCCTGTCGCGCCGCTCGGCCTCCATGGAGGCGTTGTCATCGGCAAAAACAGGATCATTGGCGAGTTGCAGCTTCTCCAGCAGCACGGCGCGGAAAGCCGGTTCGATCGCCCCGACGCTGACCAACAATCCGTCCGAGCATCGGTAGACCCGATAGAAATAACGTCCGCCATCGATCGTGTTGCCGCCGGCGGGGTGCGGCCATGCACCAGCCTTGTGCAGTGATTTGATGGTCGCATAGAGCAGCGCAGAGCCGTCGGCGATAGCCGCATCCATCACTTGCCCCTTGCCGGTGGTGCGTGCCGAGATCACGCCAGCCAGTAATCCGAACGCCATGAACAAGCCGCCGCCGCCCATGTCGCCGACCAGCGGTGGGATTGCCGGCTCCTCTTCCGGATGCGGCTTGAACAGGCCGAGCGCGCCGGAAAGACCGATATAGTTGAGATCATGGCCGGCCGTGCGCGCCAGCGGGCCGGTCTGGCCCCAGCCGGTCATGCGCGCATAGAGCAGGCGCGGATTGGCGGCGAGACATTCGGTCGGACCAAGCTCCAGCCTTTCCATGACGCCTGGCCGAAAGCCTTCGATCAGCGCATCGGCGCGCCTGATCAGGTGAAGTGCAGCTTCGCGCCCCTTTGCCGCCTTGAGATCGAGCCGAACGGTGCGGCGGTTGCGGTTGTAGAACGCAAACTTGCCGAATTGTTCGAAGTCGAGACTGGGGTCGGGCGCCGGATAGCCGCCGGGACGATCAATTCTGATGATCTCCGCACCAAGATCGGCCAGCATCATCGCGCCGAACGGTGCGGGGCCGAGACCGGCGAACTCAACGATGCGGACGCCGCTCAATGGACCCATGATCGAGGCAACTTAGACTTTTCGCGCCCCGCTATCAATCAGCAGACGGAAATGACGGTGATATGGAAACGATCCGCAGGCATCTAGCGAGGCCCATATCGTCGGAGTGCCTCAAGGGTGAGGCCCTTGCCGACCGCGCCGAAGGTGTCGCCTTCGACAATGCGGGCCGACGGCACCGCCTTGGTGATGGCCTTGCGGACATGCGCCAGCCGTACCGAGCCGCCGGTCAGGAACACGGCGTCGACATCATCAGCGGACAATCGCGCCTGCACCAGGCAGATCTTGATGCGGGCCGCGATGCGCTCGGCCAGCTGCCTGGTATGGCTCACGAGATCGGGTCGACCGATGCTGGCGTTGAGGCCTGGCGCGACCCATTGCAGCGCGATGTTGGCCCGGCGCGTGTCGGATAGGGCAATCTTGGCTTCCTCAACCTCCATCGCCAGCGTATGGCCGCGCTGTTCATCGACCACCCGCACCAGCCGATCGAGCAGGGCCGGCTCACGGGCCTCGTGGCGAACCTGACGCAGCTGCGCGATCACGGACGGCTCGTACATGCGGTTGATGTTCGACCAGGTCGCCAGATCGTGGAAGTAACTCGAGGGCACATCGAGGCCTGGGCGCTTCATGGCGCTGCCAAAGCCGAACAAGGGCATGATGACGCCGAGACTGAGCTGACGATCGAAATCGGTGCCGCCGATGCGGACGCCGTCATTGGCGAGAATGTCCGCGGAGCGGTCGACCTTGCCGTGGCGCTCCGGGCTCAGGCGCGCAATCGAGAAGTCCGAGGTGCCGCCGCCGATGTCGGCGATCAGCGCGATCTCTTCGGTCGATATCTGTCGCTCGTAGTCGAGTGCTGCCGCGATCGGCTCATACTGGAACGTGACCTCGTCGAAGCCGACCTCGCGGGCGATCTGACGCAGGGTTTGCTCCGCCCTGCGGTCGGCATCATCGGCGTTGTCGACGAAGTGCACCGGCCGGCCATGCACCACGTCGCGCAATTCGCGACCGGTGGCCTGTTCGGCGCGCCGTTTCACCGCGCCGAGATAATAGGCGATCACGTCGCGGAAACTGGTGCGCTCGCGCCCGAGTTGCGTGGTCTCGTCGATCAGCGAGGTACCGAGCACCGATTTCAGGCTGCGCATCAGCCGGCCGGGCGCCCCGTCGACATAGGCCTCGATGGACCGGCGCCCGATCAGCACAGCGCCATCGACTTCATAGAAAATCGAGCTGGGGATCGTGGTCTGGCCGGCTTCCAGCGCCGTCAGAACCGTTTCACCGCCGACAATGGTGCCGAGCGTCGTATTTGACGTCCCGAAATCGAGGCCGCAGATCGACATGAGTGCTCCAGGAAGGAGCGTTCGTCTACCCATTTAAGTGCCATCGATCCACCTTTATCTCGTCGTAGGAGGGATGCCGGCTGTTCCTTACAAAAAGGCTTTACAAAAAGCCTTCGCCTCGAATAGGAACCGCGACCATCCACAGATCAATTTGTTTGGTGCTGTGGGTTGATGAAGCCGTCGGCGATGGTCCATAAGCGTCTTCCCGCGGCCGGCGATTCACCCGCCGCGATGGCTTTTAGAGAGATCGCGCGTGGCAAACATCAATCGGCGGATCGCGGAAGAACTCGGCGTTCGCGAACAACAGGTCGAAGCGACGGTGGCGCTGCTCGACGGCGGCGCCACCGTTCCGTTCGTGGCGCGATACCGCAAGGAAGCGACCGGTGCGCTCGACGATGCGCAATTGCGCACGTTGGAGGAGCGGCTGAATTATCTGCGCGAGCTCGAGGAACGTCGTAGCGCGATCCTCAATTCCGTCCGCGAGCAGGGCAAGCTGGATGCAGCACTGGAAGCGGCGATTCTGGCAGCCGACAGCAAGGGTCGTCTGGAAGACATCTATCTGCCGTTCAAGCCGAAACGCCGTACCAAGGCCGAGATCGCCAAAGAGGCGGGACTGGAGCCGCTGGCGGATTTGCTGCTGACGCATCCGGAGAACGATCCGCAATCGGCGGCCGTACCGTTCATCAATCCCGACAAGCAGGTGGGCGATGCCGCGGTCGCGCTCGACGGCGCCCGCGCCATCCTGGTCGAGCGATTCGCCGAGGACGCCGACCTGATCGGCGCGCTGCGCGAGCAGATGTGGTCGAACGGGTTGCTGACCTCGTCCGTGCGGTACGGTAAAAAGACCGAGGGAGAAAAGTTCAAGGACTATTTCGATTTCAGCGAGCCGCTGACAAAACTGCCGTCGCACCGCATCCTGGCGATGTTCCGCGGCGAGAAGGAAGAAATTCTCGACCTGCAGATGCTGCCCGAGCCGCCGGGTGCGACCCCAGCCGCCGTCAATTCGTATGAACTGAAGATCATGCATCGCTTCGCGATCGCCGATCGGGGCCGCGCCGGCGACAAATGGCTGACGGAAACCGCGCGCTGGGCCTGGCGTACCAAAATCCTGGTCCATCTCAACATCGACTTGCGGATGCGGCTGTGGACCGCGGCCGAGCAGGAAGCGGTGCGCGTGTTCGCGTCGAACCTGCGCGATCTCTTGCTGGCGGCGCCGGCGGGCGCGCGCGTCACCATGGGCCTCGATCCCGGTTTCCGCTCCGGCGTCAAGGTCGCGGTCGTCGATGCGACCGGCAAGGTGGTCGCCACCACCACGATCTATCCGCACGAGCCGGCGCGGCGCTGGGACGAAGCGCTGGCGACACTGGGCAAGCTCGCCGTGCAACATCGCGTCGACTTGATCGCGATCGGCAACGGTACGGCGTCGCGTGAGACCGACAAGCTCGCCATGGAGTTGGTGAAGCTGCTGCCGGATCTGAAGATGTCGAAGATCGTGGTGTCGGAAGCCGGCGCCTCGGTCTATTCGGCGTCCGCCTTTGCGTCCGAGGAATTGCCCGAACTCGACGTCACCTTGCGCGGTGCGGTGTCGATCGCCCGGCGGTTGCAGGACCCGCTGGCCGAACTGGTCAAGATCGATCCGAAGGCGATCGGCGTCGGGCAATATCAGCATGACCTTGGCGAGAGCAAACTGGCGCGCTCGCTCGATGCGGTGGTGGAGGATTGCGTCAACGCGGTCGGAGTCGATGCCAACACCGCCTCGGCGCCGCTGCTGACGCGGGTATCGGGGATCGGCACGGGACTGGCGCAAAGCATCGTTCAGCACCGCGACGCCTACGGTCCGTTCAAGTCACGCAAGGCGCTGAAGCAGGTGCCACGGCTGGGGCCGAAGGCGTTCGAGCAATGCGCCGGCTTCCTGCGCATCACCGGTGGCGACGATCCGCTCGATGCCTCCGGCGTCCATCCGGAGGCCTATCCCATCGTGCGCAAGATTCTTGCGGCGACCAGGAACGACATCAAGGCGTTGATCGGCAACGCCGAGATCCTGCGCCAGGTCAAGCCGCAGAGCTTCGTCGATGACACGTTTGGTTTGCCGACTGTGACCGACATTCTGCGCGAGCTGGAAAAGCCCGGCCGCGATCCGCGCCCGGCCTTCAAGGCCGCGGTGTTCAAGGAGGGTGTCGAGACGCTGAAGGAT
>Ga0209736_1000107_pt1 | contig 26548 bp, 26 predicted proteins | sample BlaSpr_A8_Ref_M3_FD_187992 | JGI IMG/M metagenome (GOLD analysis project Ga0209736, IMG submission 187992) | Forest soil microbial communities from Thunder Bay, Ontario, Canada - Black Spruce, Ontario site 2_A8_Ref_M3 (SPAdes) (version 2) | ecosystem: Environmental > Terrestrial > Soil > Boreal...
CTTCGCTGCTGGCCCGCAATGTCGAGTTCTTGTTCGGCGCGACGGTTGAGCAGCTGTTGGTCGAAGGCGATGCCGTCACAGGGGTGACGATCTCGGAGACAACCGGCATCCGGAAAATTGTCGCGCGCAAAGGCGTCGTGCTGGCGACCGGCGGCTTCTCGCACGACAAAGACCTTCGCGAACGCTTGTTCCCCGCCGCCGCGGGATTCGTTTCCGCTGCATCCGCTGCGGGAAACGGCGACGGCCTGCGGATCGCCGTCGCAGCCGGCGCGAGCCTGGGCACGAGCGTGGCGAGCCCGGCCTATTGGGTGCCGGCGTCGCTGTTTCAGCGCGCCGACGGCAGCCAGGGCGTTTTCCCGCATACCGTGACCGACCGCGCAAAACCCGGCGTCATCGCGGTCAATGCGTCGGGAAAGCGTTTTGTCAATGAAGCCTTGTCCTACCACGAGTTCGTGCTTGCGATGCTGCGTGACGGCAACGACGCGACAAATCGCTCGTTCCATCTGGTCTGCGACCGGCGCTTTCTCTGGAAATACGGGCTCGGCCGGATAAAACCTCTCACCTGGCGCACCAGGCGATACGTCAAAAGCGGCGAATTGATCGAGGCGGCGAGCATCGATGCGCTGGCCGATGCGATCGGTGTCGAGAAATCCGCGCTCTCGGCCACGCTCGACCATTATAATGCCCATGCGCGCATCGGACTCGACCCGGAATTCGGGCGCGGCACCACGATCTATCAGCGCCACCTCGGCGATATCGGCCATTCGCCTAACCCTTGCGTCGCACCGATCGAGCAGGCGCCATTTTACGCCCTGCGTATCCATCCGGCGGATCTGGGGACGGCGATCGGCCTCCGCACCGATTGTCATGCCCGAGTGTTGGGAAACAATGGCGCTGCCATCGCAGGGCTTTATTCCTGCGGCAACGATATGGGGTCGATCATGAACGGAAATTATCCGGGGCCCGGCATCACGCTGGGGCCGGCGCTGACCTTCGGCTACATCGCCGGCCGACACCTGGCCGAGACCAGTTCGGAGGCGCATGCGCAAGAGAACGGACAAGCGAAGGGACCACCATGAAAAACGCAGCCGCCGGTTTTGCCGTCAACACCTATTCCTACATTTTCGGCGGCAGCGCCGCCGAAACGGTGGCGCGGCTCGCCGACCAGGGTTATGGCGGGGTCGAGCTGATGTTCTTCCCCGGCCATCTCTGGACCAGCGAGTTTGACGCCACAAAACTTCGCAGCCTGCGCCGGCTCTGTGAGACGCGGCTGCGGCTGGTCGCCGTCAACATGCCCAATGTCGACATCAATGTCGCCGCCGCCGCCGAAGAGATGCGCACCTACACCCTCGATTTGCTGACAAAATTCGTCCGCTGTGCCGGCGAGCTCGGAGCCGGCGGGATCATCGGCGGGCCCGGCAAGCCCAATCCGCTGTTTCCGATGCCGCGCGAACGCATGATCTCCTATTTCTATCGCGCGCTGGACCGGCTGGCGCCGCTGGCGCGCCAGGCCGGCGCAAAACTGTTGATCGAGAACATGCCGTTCGCCTTCCTGCCGGATGCGCAATCACTGATGCAGGTGGTCGATCTCTATGGCGACGACAGCATCCGCGTCATCTACGATGTCGCCAACGCGCATTTCATCGGCGAAGCCCCCACCGACGGATTACGCCGCGTCCGCGACCGGCTCTCTCTGGTTCATTTCTCGGATACAACCCGGCAAAGTTACAAGCACGATCCTTTGGGCCGCGGCGATGTTCCGCTCGCGGGACTTGCGTCCACGCTGAAAGAGATCGGATACTCCGAGCTGCCGATGCTGGAAGTCATCTCACACAACCCGCACGCCGACATTGCCGAAAGCTGCAGGATTCTGCAGCAAGCAGGGTTAGGTGGCCATGCCTGACAAAATCGCACTTGTGGTCGGGCCGACCGGGGCGACCGGCGGGCCCATCGCAGCCGCGCTCGCGCGCCGCTCCGGCTGGCATGTCTATGGTATGTCGCGCAACCCGCCGTCAGGCGAGGCGCCGTTCACGCATGTCGCCGCCGATCTGACCGATCCCGCGTCCTGCCGCCGCGCGCTGGCGTCAATCGAACCGGTGACGCATGCCTTTTTCGCCGCCCGCGCGCCGTTTCGCGAAGGCGGGGTCGAGGATGTCGAGGGCAACGTCGCGATGCTGGCGGCGACGCTGGACGCCCTTGCGAGCCGAGCTGAGGCCCTGGAGCATGTCCACCTGCTGGAAGGAATAAAATGGTACGGCATGCATCTTGGTCCATATCCGACACCGTCGCGCGAGGATGATCCCAGGCATCTGCCGCCGAATTTCTATTACGATCAGCAGGACCTTCTGAGCGAACGGGCCGCAGTTGCGCGCTGGAGCTGGTCGGCATCGCGGCCGTCCTATATCTGCGATTTTGCGCCACACCGCTCCAGAAACCTGATTACGGTGCTTGGCGCTTACGCGGCGATCTGCCGCGAACTCAAGGTGCCGCTGGATTTTCCCGGAAGCGCAGCGGCCTATTCCGTGCTTTCCGAATTGTCGGATGCAACCTGCCTCGCCGAAGCGATCATCTTTCTCGCCACGCATGAGGCAGGCAAGAACGCGGCGTTCAATGTCACCAACGGCGACAGCTTTCGCTGGAGCCTGGTCTGGCCGCAGCTGGCGCAATGGTTCGGCATGCCCTGCGGCGTACCGCGCCCGATAAAACTTGCAACATGGATGGCCGACAAGGCGCCGGTCTGGGACCGGATCGTAGCCCGCCACGGGCTGCAACCGCGCTCGCTCGACAGCCTTGCGTCCTGGGAGTTCGGTGATTTCGTGTTCGGGAAGGAATGGGACCTTCTCACCGATACCGGCCGCTTGCGCCGCGCCGGTTTCAATGCCTGCGTCGATACGATGGCGATGATTCAAGATCAGCTCGGCCAATATCGCGAGGCACGACTGCTGCCGCGGTAGAGGAATCTCTTCTCCCTCGCCCCGCCTGCGGGGAGAGGGTCGAGGTGAGTCGGACTCGCGCGCCGGTTCAACGAAAGCCATCCGCCCTAATGGACCGCCGTCGCTTCCAGCGCCGAGAATTCCTCGACCACCTTGCCCTGCCGCGACACCAGAATGCGGTCGGACAGCGCTTTGTTGGTTCTTTTGCGGCAGATGCTGGCTCCCTTTGCCAGCGATTGCAAGCCGCCCGGGCGATCGGCGTTTATCATGCACGCCGGAGCATCACTGGTTTTCTGCTGAGCGGAATTCGGCTGACTATTTTATTTGCAAGGCGCCATGGTCTTGATTGCCGTTTCGGCTTCGGCGCGCGACCTGAAAATCGCGTCGCTGGCGACGGTGATGTTGGGCGTATCGGTACGCGGCAACTTGTCGGCGACGGTGCATCTCTTGGTCAGGGAGTTGAGCACGACGTAAAATGCAGGTTCTGTTTTCGCGGTCTGGGCGAGGCCGGAGCCGGCTGGGATCATCAGCAATCCGACGCAGAGCCAACTTCGTTTCATCATTCCCTCCTTTGTCACTGAGGGGGCAGACCACAAGCCCGAGCGGTCGTCCAAATGATTGGGCCCCGGTGCATCAAAGCATCGCGGGGCCCGTGATCTTCGCACAGCGAAGAATGTCTGGTACACACCAGTTGTCTGTCGAGACCGGAAGGCGCGTGGCCTTTGCGTCTTGGTCTCGCGGTCAGGTTTGAATTGTCGGCGGCGCAAATGGCGGCTAGCAGCTGCAGTTCACCTCGACCTGCGCCGTGACCTCGCAATGGAGCAAGGTCAATCTAACGTGCCCGGTGGCGTCATGCTCCTCACCAAGTGTGAATTGACGGACCATGCGTCCGCTACCCGCTGCGCGCCGTCTCGACCATATGATCAGACGTCATTGCCTGCAAAGCCGGGGGCCGATCACCCGCGAGCTCGAAGGTGCAGCAGTCAAAATGCTGCGGCAGATGTTAGCGGGAGTCAAGTAAACACCGCAAAGCCGGCGGAGCCTGCCCGCCGCCGGGAACCTCGGCGTCGGCGACAGCGTTGAACACGCTTGCATATCGCGCCGGACCTGCCTGCTGCAGTGCGGCGCGTGCCGGCCCGGTCAGGGCAATGACACTGCCATTTCCGAACCCGGAAATTCATGCGATTGCCACCCGGGTTTGCTAGGGTGCCAACGCCAATTGGCTTCACACGGCGAGGGTGGAGTTCATGAAAAAGCTGGTCGAAATTCGCACCCAGGAACTTCTGTGCCGCGAGCGGGCGCTGCGGGATTCCAAACGTAAAGTCTTCTGGCTTAAAAGAGCAGAAGAGTGGGAACAGCGCGCGCTGGACGAGATTGCGTTTCACTTCAGGGAATGCAACCTCGACAGCACCGACACCCAGACCGCCGCCTGATACACTGTTCGATACGCTAGGCCCTTTGATTGCTGCGCGCGCGAGCGGCGTCCCCCGTCGTCACGGCCCGCGCGCGCCGGCGGCGAACGCGTCAATGCCGCCGTTCTGGTCTCGTTACGGTCTGCCGGACTTCGGCACCGCAGTCGGAACACTCATAGATAAAGTCGATCTTCGACAGGCTCCAATTCGGTTCGACGTCCCTGACAAACATCGGCATAAGTCCTATGCAGCCGGGACAGACAACCGGAGTCCTCTCGATTTCGTGATGCTGAACGTAGGCTGGCATGTCGGCTCTCCTTCATCGTGGAAGCACGATAGATCTCAGCCCGCCGCCACTTTAACCGCGTAAGTCGGATGCCCGTCATCAACTTTTTCGAACAGACAAGGAACGGCCGTACAAAGTCCGTGTGTGTTGCATTCCTGTAACATTCCAAGTCCGCGAGGACCACGGATTGTATGAGGGAATTTCATCAACGTTGCGGGAACGTTCGCCGGACGCAATCATTCCCAACGATGGCAAGGCGGACGCGAAGCCACGACCGGCATCGCGGCATCGAGCGATCAAGGGGACCGCCGTGCGGTAGCCGACATTCAGCTTCCACGTGGCGCTGCCGTGGCGGGAACCGTGGCCCCACCGCCCGCGGAACAGAAAGCGGCGCGCCAAAGGAACGATAGGGAACCTTGCCAATTATTTTGCAAGACTTTCTCCAACCGGAAGGAATTCAACAATGAAATACCTCGCTTCGGCCGTTGCGTTCGTTCTGCTGGCGACGCCCGCACTGGCCCAGTCTGTCGGAGAAAAAACCGGCGTCAATTCCGCGCTCGGGGTCAGTCCGACGACGGCGGACTTTGTCAAGGAGGCCGCGACCAGCGACATGTTCGAAATCCAGTCCAGCCAGTTCGCGCAGGAACGCGGCAATACAGCGGAGAAAACCTTTGCCGCGACCATGATCAAGGACCACACCAAGACCACCGATGATTTGAAGGCGATGGTTTCGAGCGGCGATGTCAAGGCGGATCTGCCGACCGCGCTGGACAGCTCACACCAGAGCGAACTTGACAAGTTGAAATCGCTCAAGGGCGCCGACTTCAGGTCGCGCTATGACAAGGACCAGGTCAGCGGCCACAAGGACGCGGTGTCGCTGTTCGAGCGGTATTCCAAGAGCGGTGACAATCCGAAGCTGAAGGATTGGGCCGGCAAGACCTTGCCGACCTTGCGGCATCATCTCGAAATGGCCCAGGACCTCGGGGCCGGAAAAACCGTCGGAAGCCATTAGTCGGTTTTCGGATTGCAAACGTGATTGCGGATGCCGGTGGGCATCTGGAATCGCGCTGCAGCCGACCACAGATTTGTGCTAGCAACAGCACCGAAACCTGTAGGGACGGATGACGAAGTCGAGGAAGGTCGCAAGCGTCGTAGCGGTGCTTTTGATCGGCGGTGCGGTCGCGGCGTTCGAGATCGCGTGGCGGCCGGCGATCGCTGCGATCGATCCGCCGGCGCCGCAGTCGTTCGATGCCGCGCTGGTGAAGCGGGGCCGCGATCTTGCGGCGATCGGCAATTGCACGACGTGTCATACGGTGCGCGGCGGCAAGGATTTTGCCGGTGGGCTGCCGGTGCCGACGCCGTTCGGTACGATCTTCTCCTCGAATATCACGCCGGATCCGGAGACCGGGATCGGCCGCTGGCCGGAGGCCGCATTCCGTCGCGCGATGCGCTCGGGCGTCGATCGCAACGGCCAGCATCTCTATCCGACCTTTCCCTACGATCACTTCACCAACGTCACCGACGAGGATGACCAGGCGCTCTACGCTTACTTGATGACAAGAGAGCCGGTCCGCGCGCCGGCTCCCGACAACCAGCTTCCGTTTCCGCTCGATCAGCGTTTTGTCATTGCGGGCTGGAAGTTGCTGTTTCTTCGCCGTGGCACTTACCAGCCCGACCCGACCAGGAGCGCAGAATGGAATCGCGGCGACTATCTGGTGGAGGGGCTGGCGCATTGCGGCGCATGCCATACCCCGCGCAATGCGCTCGGCGCGGAGCGCAGCAGCGCCGCCTTTGCCGGTGGCGACGTCGACTACTGGCATGCCCCGGCCATCAACGCGCAATCGCCGGCGCCGGTGCCGTGGGATGCCGATGCCTTGTTCGCCTATCTGCGCTATGGCTGGCATCCCGATCACGGCGTCGCGCGCGGACCGATGGCGCTGGTGGTCAGCAACCTGACGGAAGTCCCGGACCGCGATGTCAGGGCGATTGCGACCTATATGGCCGGCGTGTTCGGCGCGCCGCCGCCGGATCGCAAGCGGCGGGGCGATGAGGTGCTGGCGCAAACAAAATCGCCGGCAGCGCAAGCCTCAAATACCAATACGGCCGGTGCGGCGATCTACGCCGCGGCCTGCGCGACCTGCCACGAGACCGGCCGGCCGCTGCCCTATGGCGGGGTCAATCTCGCGCTCTCGACCGCCATCTCCAGTCCCGACGCGCGCAACGCCGCCAACATCGTGCTGTCGGGCGTTCGTCCCGTGGAGGGCGAACGCAGCCCGATCATGCCGGGCTTTGCCTCGAGCATGAACGACGGCCAGGTCGTAGCGCTATTGAATTACCTGCGCGCCCGCTTCAGCGACAAGCCGGCATGGACCGGCGTCGAAAAGACGATTGAAACGGCGCGCCGCACCCAGACCGTATTCATGCAGACATCGCCTGAGCCGTACAACGTCCCGGTCGATCCAACGCAGCGAGAAAAGCCATGATGACATTGAAGGTCAATGGTCGCGACCACCAGGTCGATGCCGAGCCGGATACGCCGCTGCTCTATGTGCTGCGCGACGATCTTAAGCTCAATGCCGCCAAATTCGGCTGCGGCCTCGGCCAATGCGGCGCCTGCACGGTGATCGTCGACGGCAAGGCGGTGCTGTCCTGCGTGACGCCCTTGCTCTTGCTCGAAGGCAAGCAGGTGACGACGCTGGAGGGCCTCGGCACCATCGAGGCGCCGGCGCCGATCCAGCGCGCCTTCATGGAAGAGCAGGCGGCGCAATGCGGCTACTGCATTGCCGGCATGATGATGCGGGCGCAGGCGTTGCTGCAGAAAAACGCAAAGCCGACCGACGGTGAGATCCGCAGCGAATTGGAGCCGCACCTGTGCCGCTGCGGCACCCATATGCGCATCCTGCGCGCGGTGCATCGCGCCGTCAGGCTGATGGATACGGCCAACGCGGCTCCGTTGACCGAAAGGAGCACACAATGAACGCCCCGGTCATTCTCGATCGCCGCCGCGTGCTGGCAGGCAGCGGGGCGCTGATCGTCAGCTTCTCGCTGGCCGACGCCTTTGCGCAGGATGCAGCGACTGTGGCGGCGCCGACGGCAAAACCGCCGGGCAGCCTTGCAACCGCGCCGTATCTGGATTCCTGGATCCGAATCGATGCCGACGGCAGCATCACGGCCTTTACCGGCAAGGCCGAACTCGGCCAGGGTTTTAAAACGGCCTTTCAGCAGATCGCCGCCGAAGAGCTCGACGTTGCCTTCGCATCCGTAAAAGTCGTCACCGCCGATACAAAGCTCACCGCCAATGAGGGCTATACCTCCGGCAGTCATTCCACGCAGGACAGTGGTACCGCCATTCAGAACGCCGCCGCACAAGTGCGGGAGCTGCTGATCGCGGAAGCCGTGCGGCGGCTCGATCTGCCGCCGGAGAATTTGCGAACCGAAAATGGCGCGGTGATCGCGCCGGATGGCCGGCGTTTTGGATACGGCGATCTGGTCGCGGCCGACATGCTGCATGTGCAGGCGCAGGCACGATCGAAGCTGAAGGATCCGGCGACATATCAGGTGATGGGCCAGCCGGTACCGCGCGTCGATATTCCCGCCAAGGTCACCGGAGGCGTGGCCTATGTTCAGGACATGCGTCTGCCCGGCATTGTGCACGCCCGGATCGTGCGGCCGCCGAGCTATGGCGCGCAATTGACCGAGTGCGAAACTGCCGCGGTGGAAAAACTGCCCGGCGTCGTCAAGCTGGTTCGCGACGGCAATTTTCTCGCGGTGGTCGCCAAAAAGGAATTCGAGGCGATCAAGGCGATGCATGCCCTGTCGGCGGCGGCAAAATGGCAGGAGACGCCGAGCCTGCCGAAGCAGGACGATCTATTGCGCGTCCTGATCCATCTGCCATCGCAGGATACGACCATCTTCCAGCAGGGCAATCCGTCCGTCGTCGGCCAGAAGACCCTGGAGGCTACCTATACCCGGCCGTATCAGTCGCACGGCTCGATCGGACCGTCCTGCGCCGTAGCCCAATTCACCGACGGTCTGATGACGGTGTGGACGCACACGCAAGGCGTCTATCCCGATCGCCAAGGCATCGCGGAAATGCTGCGAATGGCGCCGCAAAACGTCCGCTGCATCCACGTCGAAGGCTCCGGCTGTTACGGCCACAACGGCGCTGACGATGCCGCGGCCGACGCGGCGCTGATCGCGCGCGCCATGCCGGGCACTCCCGTTCGCGTGCAATGGATGCGCGAGCAGGAACATTCCTGGGAGCCGTTTGGCCCCGCGATGGTGACAAAACTGCGAGCGTCGCTCGACGGCAACGGCGCCATCGCCGACTGGAATTTCGAGGTCTGGAGCAACACCCATTCGATGCGGCCGGGCGGCGCCGGCGCGATGCTGGCGGCCCAGCACATGGCGCAGCCCTTCGCGGTGCCGGAGGCCAAGCCCATTCCGTTGCCGGAAGGCGGCGGCGACCGCAATGCGATCCCGATCTACACATTTCCCAACGCGCACGTGGTGCATCACTTCATCCCCGACATGCCGGTGCGGATTTCGGCGATGCGGTCGCTCGGTGCCTATCACAACGTGTTCTCGATCGAGAGCTTTATCGACGAACTCGCTCTTGCGGCCGGCGCCGACCCGGTCGAGTTCAGATTGAAACATCTCGACGATCCGCGCGGGCGCGAGGTGATCGAAAGGGCGGCGCAGGGTTTTGGCTGGCGGAAGGGCCAGCTGCCGCCGGGCGATCGCGGTTTTGGGTTTGCCTTTGCGCGCTACAAGAATCTCGCGGCGTATTGCGCTGTCGCCAGCGAGGTCGAAGTGAACCGCGAAACGGGGCGCCCGCGGCTGGTGCGCGCGGTGGCGGCGGTCGACGCCGGCCAGGTGGTCAATCCCGACGGATTGATCAACCAGATCGAAGGCGCGATCGTGCAATCGATGAGCTGGACGCTGTATGAGGCCGTCACCTTCAACGAGACCAGGATCACCAGCATCGACTGGCAGACCTATCCGATCCTGCGCTTTAATGCGGTGCCCGACAGCATTACGGTGCATATCATCGACCGGCCCGGAAAACCGTTCCTCGGCAGCGGCGAAACCGGGCAGGGCCCGGCCGCGGCGTCGATCGCCAACGCCATCGCCAACGCCACCGGAAAACGGCTGCGCAACCTGCCGCTGACGCGGAAGAAGATCAAGGACGCGATCGAGGCGTGAAAGGAAACGCCGTTCAGCGCGTCGATCCCGTGGTATTGCCGGAAGGACTTTCGGCCGGCGGCGGGGTCTGGTTCACGACCGTCGATTCAGCTGTGCCGCTCGGTCCTGGATTGCTCTCTACGTGCCTGGTGCTCCACGGTCCCCAGCTGAGGATCGCAAGCACGACAACGAACGCCGCCGCGATCATGGCGAGCGTTCTGCCGTTGATCGAGCCTTTCCGATCATGATTGTCCTGCATGTTTAGGGCTCCCATCACTTGAGCGGAGAACGTCCGTGTCAGCATGATGGTTCCCGGCGGCTACCAAGCTACCCCGCAGTTCAAGGTGCTGCCACAAAGACCTCGATTGGCAGCGGGTGATCAATCACATAGCTGCCGTAATTTGGATTGTGGCAGTCGGACTGGGCACATTGGTCGGCTCCCTTTGCGCGCGCCAGCAGCGTATAGCGGCCGGGTTGCGTGGGCGTGCGCCAATCGTATTTCCAGCGGCGCCAGGCGTGGCGGGTTACCGGGTCGACGAAATCGCCCTGAACCCACGATCCGCCGCCATCGAGGCTGATCCAGATCTCGGCGACGTCGGTGTCGCCCGCCCAGGCCGCACCGAAAATGGTGTAGCTGCGACCTGGTTCGAGCCTCTCGTATACCCGCGGGCGGGCGATCTGCGACTTCAGTTTCATTTCGCCTAGCGGCCGGCGTACGGGTATCCCCTCGGAATCATCCCAATAGCCGTAGTCCGACGTTTGCCAGTAGCCCTGAAACGGTTGCGTGGCGCCCACGATGTCGGTCAGCCACTTGACCGACGCCATGCCGTAATGCCCCGGCACGATGGCGCGCAGCGGATAGCCGTGATCGGGCGTCAGATCCTCTCCGTTCATCTGGTAGGCGATCAGCACGTCGGGCTCCATCGCCCGCGCCCGCGAGATACTGCGGGCATAGGAGATCGGAGCCGGGGGTTTTGGCTCCTCCTTCGGCACGCCCCGATCGGCGCCTTCGAGCACCAGTTCGCAAACCTCATCGGCGAGCCCGGCGCGTTCCAGAAGCACGGACAGCGGAACACCGGTCCATTCGGCGTTACCGACCGCACCGAGTTGCCATTGGGCGCCGGGCACCGGCGGCGCTATGAATACGCGGCTGTTGCCGGCGCATTCCAGCGTCGCGACGCAGGTCCGTGCAGGCATGGCGCGGATGTCGGCGTAGCTCAGGCTTAACTCGTTCCGCACGGCGCCTTTTATCGATAGCCGATAGGCGTGCGGATCCAGCTCCGGCGTGGGGAAATGACTGCGGATGTAAAACAGCTCCGACGGCGTGATGAAGTCGCCGAGCTGATCGAACGGCATTTCCAGATTATTCGGGTCTTTCTGCCGGATGATCAGTCCAACGGGCTGCGTCGCAGTGCCGGACCAGTTCTGGGTTTTCATATCCATCGTAGCGTTCTCCTGTTGGGTTCTCGAAAATGGAATCGCGCGGCTAGAACCTCAAAGGCGCGCGAGATTGATGCCAAAAATCAGCACGGCGATCGCGAGCGCCGCCGAAAGCAGCGACTCCGCACGGGATTGCGGGATCTGGACAACCTCATCGCGATCGATCGCGCGGCGGGTGCGCTCAAAAGCGAAGCCGCTTCGTGTGATGACAGCAATTCCAATCGCAACCATTGCCAGTCCGGCGTAGCGGGTCGCGCCCTCGACCGCCGCGCCGGGGCCTTCCACAGGAAGTTGGGGTACGCTTCCGCCACCGATCGCATCGACAAAGATGTTCAGCTTGATGAGAAAAAATCCAAAAGCCGCCACAGCCAGGCCGGTGCGTATCCAGGCAAGAAAGGTTCGCTCGTTCGCCGCGTGGTTTGTGTAGTTGGCGATCATTGAATCGCTCCTCGTCCAAGCAACATCAGGCTCCGCGCAAGATGCGCGATCGGGAGTTATCCCAGGATCATGTTGGCCGGCCAGGCGTCGTGCGTCGCATTCCCGCGCGGCGCGCAGCTCTCACCGGCGGCGCAGGCGCCTGTTGTCCGATGGCCGCACACGGCCTCGTTTTGTTTGGAGGAAACACAGTGCGCGCCATGGTGCGCAAGCTGCGTGGCGAGCGCAGGTGAACTGGTCAATATGCAAAGCGAAACCGCAAACAGGGCCGGGATCTTGAGAAATCGTCGCATGTCGTTGCTCCATTCGTTGTCGCTTGATGATGTTGCTCAACGTAGGAGGCCCCAGATCAGCGATCCAACTTATTGTTTGCGTCGTTTCAATCGACATATTCGATTGATAGGAACGCCGCTGCGAATGGCGGGTGCTGGATTGGTCCGGAGCGGGCACTCGCGCTTGCACGGCAGTCCCGATCCTGTCCGGAAAGCCGGCAGCGAGCATGAGATCACACCGTGCAGTATGCTGCTTCGCTTCGAAACCCGACCGGTGGATCTAAAAAACGGACAGCGATGGCGGTCGTGGGACCGATCATAAACCGGTGCCATCGTTTCGCGCCGGGCGGGCCAAGCTCTGATCAATCTATAGAATCGATTGGTTTTACATTTATTATCTGTTAGATTGATCGGTAAAGATAGCCGATATCGGGTTGGAAGGTCGATGGAGCCAACCCATGATCGTTATCTCAAGCACCAAACTTGCCAAATCGCTGGAGGGCAGGGCCGGCGCTTTTCTCTCTTCCACCATCCAGCGATGGCCCGGCCGGAACAGTCACGAAATTCTGCCGGGCCTGTTCCTGAATTGGGCCATCGCAGGAGCGGCGTATGCCATCAGACAGCTGCCGGGCATGGCGATGTTCAGTCCCATGATCCTGTCCATGGCGATTGGAATCGCGTTCCACATCATCGTCGATACGGCGGCCCGGGCCCAGCAGGGCATAACATCCAGGCTTCGCCGGCTGCTCGGTATCGTCATTTTCCCGCCCGGCCTTCGATTGACTTCAAGCCGGCTCGTCGGCAATGCCGATGACAAGGACGTTGCCTGTGCAATCGCCTGTATAACCGTCTTTGCATCGGTCGCGATGTTTGCCGATCCGATCCCCACCGATGCCGCGGCGTGGATTGTCGCCCCGACCACATCTCTCTCGGTAGCATGGGCCGCGATAGGCCCGAAAACCAACGTCGGCAGACAGACGGCGAAAGGCTTTCGGCCTGGCTGGCGCGGGGCGCTCGCCGTCCTGTTCATCGCGGGCGTTCCCCTCACGCTGATCAAATTGATGGAGTAACCCTCTATGACCCTGGAGCAGCTGCGTATCTTCATCGCGGTGGCCGAAAAGCAGCATGTTACGCAGGCCGCAAGCCAATTGAATCTGACGCAATCGGCAACCAGCGCGGCGATCGCGGCGCTGGAGACCCGTTACGGGATCAAGCTGTTTGACCGCATCGGCCGCGGCATCGTGCTGACCCAGACCGGCCGCGACTTCCTGAACGAGGCACGCGCGGTTGTGGCGCGCGCCAAGGCGGCAGCCCAGGTCCTGGACGATTTGGCCGGCCTCAAGCGCGGCTCGTTGACGCTGGCAGCGAGCCAGACCGTCGCCAATTATTGGCTGCCGCCACGCATCGAGGCGTTTCACAAGGCCCATCCAGGCATCGATCTGCACGTGACCATCGCAAACACCGAGCAAGTTGCCCAAGCCGTCAATCGAGGAAATGCGGACCTCGGGTTCGTTGAAGGCGAAGTTGACGATCCCGCGCTGGCCATTCGAAAGATGGAAGGCGATTCGCTGGCCATCGTGATCGGAGCGAGCCACCCGTGGGTCGGCAAGACGCGCATCGCACCAAAGCATCTGACAGAGACATGCTGGATTCTGCGAGAGCCAGGCTCCGGCACCAGGTCCATGTTCGAGGCCGCCCTCAGGAAATTCGGCATCAAGCTGTCGGAACTTGATGTCCGGCTTGAGCTGCCGTCGAATGAAGCCGTGCGCACGGCGGTGGAATCCGGGGAGTCCGCCACCGCAATTTCGGATCTGGTCGTGGCGCAGTCGCTGGCTGCGGGAACGCTTCATCGCGTCAAGCTTGATCTGCCGAAGCGCTGGTTTTTCGCTCTGCGGCACAAGGAGCGTTATGCGAGTCAGGCTGAAAAAGCGTTGCTTGCTTCCTTCCGGCTGTAAGGCCGATCTTGCCCGAAAGGCCGGCAGCTGGCGATCGCGCGCCTGAAGAGCGCCCGGGCCGACGCCGCGCTCGAACGCTTCGTTGAGGCGGCACGCGAGGCGGCTCAGGTGCACGACTCGAAACGAGCGGTGGCCGCTGGCGCGACATGAGGCCACGGCAGGTGGTGACGATCTCGCGGTTTATGGCCTGGATGAAAGCCGCTCGCTCGTGTGCCACCCCCGTCTTCGGGCCTCCGGCTCAATAATCCACCTTGCCAGATGGAGCCCCTCGGGTGGGGCGACCGGTCCGTGGAGCGCTGCCGTCGGGCAGGTCGAAACCCGCGCCGGCCGCGAGGGCATCGCGCCATCGGCGGTTGGGCAGGCGGCTTGATCGCCCTGGCGACTTGCGCGCAACGGCGAAATTGTTGAGCCGGTTCAAGCTGATTTGGGCTGTCCAGTCCTGTTCGCAAAAATATTTCTCTTTGGCGCTTACCCAAATCACTTCTATATCCACCGCCGTCTCACCCCACTTTGAGGGGCGTATCGCGATCGTCACGGACGCGGGGTGGGATGCGATGGACGCAGGCGGCGCTGCTGACGAGAGCGCTGGCGTGCGGACGGCGAAGTCGTGTGGTCCTGACGCCTCGACGCCGGCGTCAAGTCGGCGGAGGCAACTCCGCCGATGACGGTGAAAAAAAAGCCCGATCACCGGGGAGAGCACGAAATAAGCCGTAAAACCATTGCGTGCGGGAATGCCGGGTGATTTCCCGGTGACCTGCGGTGACTAACGCGCGTGTTTACTACACTACACGCGCGGCTGCGGGTGCACTGGGCACCCGGCATTCCCCGCGCCCTCTGCTTTCAGGGCGAAGATTTCACGCACAACTCGGGCGCATCGCGCCGCGGGATCGCGCACCCATCTCTCCACGTCATTGCGAGGAGCACTTGCGACGAAGCAATCCATACCTTCTTTGCGGCTCGATGGATTGCTTCGCAAGCGCTCGCAATGACGGGGGCCGTTTGAAATTGAATCGAACAACAAACACGCACGTCGTCCCGGCCTTAAGCCGGGACCCAACCACAGGATGTGATGTTGCGCGAGGCTGGAGCGGCAGTCCCGCTAAAGATGAGCAGCGGTGGTTATGGGTCCCGGCATTCGCCGGGACGACGAAGAATATTCTGTGTTAACTGATTTCCTTCCGCACCATCGCTGCCGCGTCGCTCATCGCCTTGAGCTTGCCGAAGGCGATGGCGCGCGGCATGTATTTCATGCCGCAATCCGGCGCCGGGATCAGCCGGTCGGCGGCGACATATCTCAGGCCGTGCCGGATGCGATCGGCGATCACGGCTGCGGTCTCGATCTCGGGATTGCCGAGATCGATCACGCCCAGCAAGATCTTCTTCGACGACAGATCGGTCAGCACGCCGAGATCGAGCTTGGGCTGCGCCGCCTCGATCGAGATTTGCTCGGCGCTGGAATCGGCAAGTTCGACCAGGAAAGAATAGCCCGACGGCTTGGTGTCGCCGGGGACGACCGCGGCATAGCCGAAGCAGATGTGAACGACTGTCGGGATCGTGAGGCCTTGCAGCGCGCGATTGATCGCCTGCACCGCGTAGCGCTTGGCGGCTGCGGGATCGTTGCGCACCCAAGGCTCATCGAGCTGGATCACGTCGGCGCCGGCCTTCTGCAATTCCAGCGCCTCGGCGTTGACGGCCGCGGCCAGCGCCATCGCCAGTTCCTCCTCGTCCTTGTAAAATTCGTCCTTGGCCTGCTGGCTCATGGTGAACGGGCCGGGCAGGGTGATCTTCGCGGCACGATCGGTATTGCGGCGCAAAAATTCCATGTCGCGCAGCTCGACCGCGCCCTTGCGGCCGATCTTGCCGACGACGCGCGGCACCGGCGTCTTCTGGCCCGAGCGGGCGGTTATGATCGCTGGATTTTCGGCGTCGATTCCATCCAGGGCGGTGGCAAAACGGTTGGAGTAGCTTTCCCGCCTGATCTCGCCGTCGGTGACGATATCGATGCCGGCGCGCTCCATGTCGCGGATCGCAACGATCGTCGCGTCGTCCTGGGCCTGCTCGAGATACGCGTCGGGAATGCGCCACATCTCGGTCATGCGGGTGCGCGGCACGGATTTGGACAGCATCGCGCGGTCGACCAGCCAGTCAGGTTGCGGATAGCTTCCGACCACGGTGGTCGGCAACAAATGTTTTGGAAGTGGCAAGTTCCTTACTCCCGGCGACAGGCGCGCTGTTCTTGTGATCACCGTATGGGTATTGGACAAAACTCTGGCCGTCCAGAAGCAGGGACGTTCTTCCTTGGCGCCGGTTCAGGGCATATTGTAGCCGTAGCCGCCGGGCCGGCCGGCTCGGCCTGCGACTTTCCCTGGTCACCCCATGTAAGGAGTAATTCCATGACGCACGCCATTCGCTTTCACAAAACCGGCGGGCCCGAAGTTCTGGTCTGGGAGGAAGTCGAGCTTGGCAAGCCCGGGCCCGGGGAGGCGAAAATCCGTCATACCGCGGTCGGACTGAACTTTGTCGACACCTACTATCGTTCGGGGCTTTATCCGGCGCAGTTGCCGAGCGGCCTAGGCGGCGAGGGCGCCGGCGTGGTCCTGGAAGTGGGATCCGGCGTCACCGATCTGAAGCCCGGCGACCGCGTGGCCTATGGCAACGCGCCGCTCGGCGCCTATGCCGAAGAGCGGCTGATTCCGGCCGATCGTCTGATCAAACTGCCCGACCGCATCGATGACAAGACCGCGGCGGCGATGATGCTGAAGGGCCTGACCACGCAATATCTGATCCGCCAGACCTACCGGGTCAAAGCCGGCGACACCATCCTGCTGCATGCCGCGGCCGGCGGCGTCGGCCTGATCCTCGGCCAATGGGCAAAACATCTCGGCGCCACCGTGATCGGCACCGTCGGCAGCGACGAGAAGGCAAAGCTCGCCCAGGCCCATGGCTGCGCCCACACCATCGTCTATACGCGCGAGGATTTCGTGAAGCGCGTCGGCGAAATCACCGAAGGCAAGAAGGTGCCGGTGGTTTACGACTCGGTCGGCAAGGACACTTTCTTGAAATCGCTCGATTGCCTGGCGCCGCTCGGCTTTGCGGTATTGTTCGGCGCGTCCTCCGGCCCGGTCGAGCCGCTGAATCTCGGCCTGTTGGCCCAGAAGGGCTCGCTCTACGTCACCCGCCCGACGCTCGCCACCTATGCCGCCAAGCGCGAAAACCTCGTCGCCATGGCCAAGGAGCTGTTCAATGTGGTGCTGTCCGGCGCGGTCAAGATCGAGGTCAATCAGACCTATCCGCTGAAGGACGCGGCGAAAGCGCAAGCCGATCTCGAGGCGCGCAAGACCACGGGATCGACGGTGCTGATCGCTTGAGAAGCCGCACCTTGGTTGCAAGGAAAGGCGGGCAGCGCATGCCCGCCTTTCACCGGCGCGAGGCACTTAGAAACAGCGGCCGGAAGATATCGAGAAATCCGGTCGCCGCCGGCGTCAGCGCGCGATTCTTGAGGCGCAGGATTCCGATGCTGCGCACGATCGGAGGCGAAACCAGTTTCTTGACCACGACACCATATTGACGGTGCCTTGGCAGTGCGGAGGCCGGAACGATCGCGACGCCGACATCGGCGGCAACGAAATCGAACAGTGTTCCGAATTGCTCCACCACCGTCATGTGCTTGAGCGCGAGACCGTTGGCGGCGGCAACGCCGTCGATTTGCCGGCGCAGGCCGGCCGCCGTCGGCAGCGATACGAACTCCTCGTCCTTGAGTTCTCTCCACTTGATCACATTCCTGCCGCGCAGCCTGTGTTTGGAGGGAAGCACGGCAAAGCACGACTCCTGGACGATTTCGTCCGCCACCACTTCCTGATTGAGGCCGGTGGTGTTTCCGATGCCGAAATCGGCGAGCCCGCTGCGCACGTCCTCATGCACCTCGCTGCCCAGGCCCTCGCGCAGATGGACCTCGACCCCGGGATGCGCCTTCCGATACTTCAATACGGCGTCCGGGACGACGTGATGGGTGATGGAAAGCAGGCACGACATGATCAGCCGGCCGCGAATCTGCCCGCCCAGCGCGCGCGCATTCTCGACCTGGATGTTGAGGTCGTCGATAAAACGCCGGGTCGATGCGGTGAATTCGCGGCCGGGTGCAGTGAGTACGACGTTGCGGGTCGATCTCAGGAACAGCGATACGCCAAGCTGCTTTTCCAGCTGAAGCACCAGCCGGCTGACCGCGGATTGGGTCATGCCCAAATCCGCGGCCGCTGCCGTGAAGCTGCCGTACAGCGCGACCGAGTTCACCGCCCGGATATGTTTGATGCCGACGTCAAATCCCCGCGGGGATGTTCGGGATAGCCGCGCCATGATTTATTCCGTATTCGCATTAATTACCGAGATAGGAAAATAATTGACCTGTATCGGGGAAAAGATCAACCATGATGCGTTGAGAATAATTGCAAATGCGGGTTGCGAACGTGATGAGAGGTTGCCTTCCGTGACCGCTGCACCTTCCAAGGATGGCCCTCTCAAGGGCGTGCGGGTCCTTGACATCACCAGATTCTATTCGGGCCCATTTTCGACGCTGATGCTCGCGGGATTTGGCGCCGAAGTTATTCGCATCGATGAACCGGGGCGGGGCGACCCGACCATGACGGGGCCGCCGTTTCTGGGTTCGAGCGGCGTCTCCCTGGAGCGGCAGAACGACAGCGACCTCGGCATCGCCTACTTGAAGCGGTGCCGCGGCAAGAAGTCGATCACGCTCAATATGCGCAGCGAAGCAGGCATGGAGCTGTACCGGGAATTGCTGCGCCGATCGGACATCCTGGTCGAGAATTTGCGGCCCGGCGCGGCACAAAGGCTCGGCATCGACTACGCATCCAATCGACTGGTCAATCCGAAGATCGTGCATTGCGCCCTGACCGGATATGGGTCGACCGGCGAAGATCGAAAGCTCAAGGCCTACGACCTCATGGTCCAGGCCGGCGCGGGTCTGATGAGCATTACCGGTGAACCGGACAGCCCTCCGAGCAAGGCTGGAACCGCACTCGCGGACGGCATTACCGGGGCTTTCGCGGTGTCCGGCATCCTGGCCGCATTGCTGGAGCAGCGCGTCTCCGGCGAGGGGCAATTTGTTGACGTCTCGATGACGGATTGCCTTTTGTCTCTCGTGCTCGACGAGCCGCTCGATTGTTATCAGCGGCTGAACCAGTCGCCGCGGCAAGGCAATCGCATCATGCGGTTCTCGCCGTTCAATACCTATCCGACCCGCGATGGCACCGTCGCCATCGGGGCTGCGACCAATGAAGACTGGGTGGCGCTGCTGCATGTGATGGGGCGATCCGATCTGGCTCAAAACGAAATCTTCATGAGCATGGGATGGCGGGTCGCCAACAACGCCGAGATCGACGCCATCGTGACCGAATGGACGCAAGGCCTGACGACCGCGGAAGCCATCGATGCGCTCAACCGCAGCGACATCGCGGCGAGCCCGATCCGCAATTTCAGCGACATCATGGAATGGAAGCATTTGCGCGACCGCGACATGTTGCAGCCGCTGCGCCATCCGACGGAATCGCTGGCCGGTGACGTGATCGGCGCGGGTTTCCCGATAAAACTTAGCCGTACCCACAAGGGCTACACCGATCCCGCACCCGCTTTGGGCCAGGACAACACCGAAATTTATTCAGGACTGCTCGGCCTGCCGGCCGGACAAATTGCAGAACTCAGGGACCGCCAGATCATCTAGCAGCTCACCTTGACGATGAACTCAAAACGGCCGGCATAAGAGCCGTAGCAACAGGGAACCCGATGACGAGGAAACCAATTCGACTTTCGGCCGCCTTTTGCTTGTGGCTTCTGATCGGCGGGCCATTGGCGGGGCCGAGCCTCGCTGACGAAATTCCCCAGCCGGTCAAGATCGGCGTCCTGACCGACATGGCCGGGATGTACAAGGACATCATGGGACTTGGCTCTGTGTCGGCTGCCCAGATGGCGGTCGATGATTTCGGCGGCAAGGTTCTTGGCCGTCCGATCGAGATTGTTTCCGGAGATCATCAGACCAAGCCGGATGTAGGTGCTGCGATCGCGCGCAACTGGTTCGACAATAATGGCATCGGCGTCGTCGTGGACGTGGCGCAATCGGCCGTCGCGCTGGCGGTTCAGGAGGTTGCGCGCTCGAGGAGCATGATCGTGATGCACGGCGTCACCGGAACGCCCGCGATTACGCAAGAGGCGTGCACCCCGACGACGTTTTCCTGGTCGCTGAATGCCTATGCGATATCGGCGCCGTTGCCCCGTCCCCTGATCGAAAAGGGCCTCGATACCTTCTTCTTCCTGGCGGCGGATTATTCGTTCGGCAAGGCGATGCAGGACGCCGCCACCGACGCGATCAAGGCCGCCGGCGGCAAGGTCGTGGGATCGGTCCGTTTCCCGCAGAACAATCCGGACTTCAGCTCGTTCATCCTGCAGGCGATGGCCTCAAAGGCAAAAGTGCTGTGGCTGATTTCGGCCGCGGAAGACACCACCAATGCGCTGAAGCAGGCCAAGGAATTCGGCGTCGTGCAGTCCGGGCAGCAAATCGTGGTGCCGCTGACCTATATCACCAACGTGCATGCCCTGGGAATCGACTCGGTGCAGGGCCTGACATTTGCGACGCCGTTCTACTGGAACCGGACGCCCGAGACGCGGGCGTTCGCCGCCCGTTTTTTCGAGCGGCACAAGAAGATGCCGACGATGGATCAAGCCGCAGTGTATTCGGCGACCTTTCATTACCTGAAAGCCGTCGCGGCCGCCAAGAGCACGGATGGCCTAAAGGTTTCCGACGAAATCAGGAATCTTCCGGTCAACGATTTTTATGTCCAGAACGGCAGCGTCCGCAAGGATGGCTGGCTGATGCACGATTTCTACCTCGCAACCATCAAGGCGCCGAATGAGGTGAAAGAGCCATGGGACTACTACAATATACTGCAGACGATACCGGCCGAGGTTGCGGCACAGCCACTGTCGCAGAGCCGCTGCCCGCTGGTGACGCAATCCAATTGACCGCAGCAAATATCAACGGAGACAAAATATGACGACGCGCGAAGAAGTGAAAATGTACTCGGACTACAAGAGTCCCTATGCCTGGCTCGGTTTCGACCCGGCCTTTGCGCTCGAGGAAAAGTTTGCCATCAAGATGAAGTGGAAGCCGTTTCAACTCCGGATCAAGGGTTCCGGGCAACGGAGCGTTTACTCGGAATACAAGGTCAAGTATTCCTACATGGACGCACGGCGCACGGCCAACGAGCGCGGCGACAAGAAGATCATTCGCGGCCCGCTCAAGATCTACGACACCGCACCGGCGCTGATCGGCGGCTTGTTTGCCGAGAAGCACGACAAGATCATCGAATACAGCCGCCGCGTCTACGAACTATTCTTCAAACGGGAACTTGCCGTCGACGAGGTCGAGGCCATGACCAAATTCATGGATGAATTCGGTCTGTCCGGGAAGGATTATCGGGCCTATTTCGACGGGGAGGGTCAGCGCGACTATGAGGCTGCGCAGCAGGAAGCGACCGCCGATCAGGTCTTCGGGGTGCCGATCTGCATTTTCCGTGGCGAGCAATTCTGGGGCAATGACCGCATTCCGATGCTCGAGCGTCGCCTTGAGCAGGCCGGGCTCTCACTCTCCCGGGTCAAGCAGTCCGCCTGATTGCTGCGGCTGGATATGAGCAGGTCATGATCGAACTGTACTTTGCGCCAACGCCGAACGGCTGGAAAATATCCGTCATGCTCGAGGAATGCGAGCTGCCGTATCGCGTGTTTCCAGTCAACATCACGCGCGGTGAACAGTTGAGGGCCGAATTTCTGAAGCTCAGCCCCAACGGGCGGATTCCAGCGATTGTCGACCGGGATCCGCCTGACGACGGCGAACCGATTGCGATGTTCGAGTCGGGCGCGATCCTGCGCTATCTCGCAGAGAAGGTCGGCCGATTCTATCCGACCGACCTGCGCGCACGTCAAAATGTCGAACAATGGCTGATGTGGCAGATGGGCGGCCTCGGGCCGATGCTCGGGCAGAACGGCCATTTTTTGCTCTATGCGCCTCAAAAAATTGCCTACGCGATCGATCGATATGGCCGCGAGGCGAGTCGGCTGTACGGCGTGCTCGATGCCCAGCTCGGACGGACCGGCGCGTTTATCGCCGGCGAGTACTCGATTGCGGATATCGCCTGTTTTCCCTGGATCATGACCCACAAGGCGCAGGGGATGTCACTGGACGCGTATCCGCATCTCAAGCGCTGGTTCGCCGAGGTCAGGGCCCGGCCGCAGGTGCAGAAGGGCGTCGCGCTGGGAAAAAGTGAAAAGAAAACCAAACTGGATTCCAAGGCGCGGGAGAGCCTGTTTGGAATCTCTACCGCTTCGATCCACAGTCAGGGCAGCGGTCCAACCGTCTCAGCAATCGGGAAATCAACATGACTTTGCCTCCAAACATGCTCACCGGCTATCGTGTGCTCGATATCACGCAGTTCGTCGCAGGGCCGACCTGCACGCGGCTGTTGGCTGAGGCTGGCGCCGACGTCATCAAGATCGAGCTTGCGCCGTATGGCGACCGATCGAGATTTCAGGGCCTCAAACCGCGCGCGCCCGAATACAAAAATACCTCGCAGAGCACGTATTTCTTTCAGCAAAATCATTCCAAGAAGAGTCTCGCGCTGGATTTCAAGCATCCGAAAAGCCGCGAGTTGCTGAAGAAGCTGGCGGCCAAATGCGATGTCCTCGTCGAGAATTTTACCCCGGGCGTGATGAGCAGGGCAGGTCTTGGATATGAGGATCTGAAGAAGATCAACCCGAAACTGATCATGTGCTCGATATCGTTCGCCGGGCAAACCGGTCCGCTCAGCGACAAGCCAGGATATGATTACATTGCGCAGGCACTGGCCGGCATCACCGGCGTGATCGGCGAACCCGACGGCAAGCCGGCGCAAGTGCCGATCGCCATCGGCGATGCATCCACGGGAGTAGCCGCGGCGATGGCGGTCGGGTTCGCCTTGCTGCACCGCGAGCGGACCGGCGAAGGGCAATTCATCGAGGCGACGCTGCTTGATACGTATTTTCATATGCATGAGGCGAATGTCCCCAAAGTCGCGATTCGCGGCGATTCATTCGTGCCACAGCGCGAAGGCTCGCTGCATCCGAATGGCGGTCCGGTCGGGGTGTTCGATTGCGGCCGGGGCGAGTTTCTCGTGGTCTGCGCGCTCGCCCATCAATGGCCGCAGATGGTCAAGGCGCTCGGCATGCCCGAACTTGAAAAGGATCCCCGGTTCGCGTCGGCGCGGGCCCGAAGCGACAACAATCAATTGGTCGCCGACATCCTGGAAAAATGGCTGAAAGCCTTTCCGTCGCGGGACGCCGCCATTGCGGCCCTGGAAAAGCAGCGGATTCCGTGCGCGCCGGTGCTGACGCTGAACGATGCCATGGCCCAGCCCCATCTAGTTGAGCGCGGCACCGTTCGGCGGGTGAAGGACGCTCAAATCGGTCCGTTCGCGATCCCGGGTAATCCCGTCAGATTTTCAGCGTGGTCGGATCAATCCGAATTGAAGGCGGACCTGCTGGGCGAACATAACGAACAAATCCTCGGCGAACTTGGTCTATCCAGCGAAGATATCGCCGAACTCTATTCGGAAAAGGTCATCGTACAGGATCCGCGGCTGAAGTCTCCGGCAAGTTCGAGGCAATCGAAGGCCTCCTAGCTCGCTTTCAAGTCCGGTCCTTAAAACTGATCAGGCGCCGGAGGATGGATGATCTCCATAACGATGTGAACCCGTCGTTCAGTGCGTAACCCGCCAGATCGTGCCGTTGCTGTCTTCAGACACCAGCAGCGCGCCGTCATGCGCAACGGCGACACCGACCGGCCGTGCCCACACCTCGGAATCGTTGATGACAAACCCGGTGACGAAATCCTGGTATTCGCCGGTGGGCACCCCGTCTTTGAGACGAACGCGAATGACCTTATAGCCGGTGTGTTTGGACCTGTTCCACGAGCCATGCTCGGCCGCAAAACCATCGCCGGCATATTCGGCTGGAAACGCCTTGCCGTTGTAGAAGGTGAGGCCCAGCGAAGCCGAATGGGCCTGGATCAGAACGTCGGGAGCGGTGACCTTCCCCTTCAGATCCGGGCGTTGGCCGGCGTGCCGCGGATCCTCGTTGTTGCCGATATAGAACCAGGGCCAACCGTAGAAGGCACCTTCGCGCACCCTTGTAACATAGTCGGGTACCAGATTGTCTCCCATGCCGTCGCGTTCGTTGGTCGAGCAATAAATATCGCCAGTCGCGGGATGAACCGCGAGGCCGACGCAATTGCGGATGCCGGCGGCAAAGATGCCAAGACGTTTTCCGTCCGGATCGAACGTCAGCACCGCGGCGCGGTCGGTCTCGCTTCCCCAACTCGCGCCAAGCGGCTCCTTGTCACTCCCCGCCGCCAATTCCCCGGGCGGACTTGCCATGCCCTCGCCGTCATTGCTCGCGGAACCAACCGATATCAGCATCCGGTTGTCTTTGGTGAAGACGATATCCCGGGTCGAATGCCCGTAGCCGTGCGGCAATTGCGCAACCACGGTCTCAGGCTTTTGCGCGGCTTTGGTATCGCCCTGATGGTAGGGAAAACGAACCACACTATCGGTGTTGGCGACATAAACCCACTGCGGATTATCGCCGTTTGGGTAGAACGCAATTCCGAAGGGTCTGTTGAGGCCGCTAGCGTAAACTTCGTTGGTCGAAGCTTTTGAGCTTCCGTCGGGCGCGCGCAAGACACGAATATTTCCCGCTCCTGTTTCGGCGACGAAAATGTCGCCGTTGGGCGCGACCCGCATCTGGCGCGGTCCGCTCAGTCCTTCGGCGAACAATTCGATCTTGAATCCGGCGGGAACTTGCGGCGTCGCTGATGACGGACGCGCAACAATTCGAGAGACGTTGGCGGCCGAGGGCGTGGCCCCGCGCTTTGGCAGATCCTCCGGTTTAATCAGCCGGCTCACACCGGGCTTGTCGGCGCGCCAATCCCCAAATGCGGCAGTGCCGACCAGTCGTCCCGACTGGGCTATTGCCGGAACAATGAACGCGGCGACCAATAGCAATGCCAAGCCATTCATGGCGCGGTTGGGCCGCTGCCGCATTATTTTTCCCCTTGTAGGCCGCTCACCCACGACCGGTAACCAGGCATCATTCGTCAACGCAACGAAGAAAGAGGATCATGTCAATCGGGTACCGGAACGTCAAACGTGTTCAGCGTCACCGAAACCAGGCAGTACAGCCCGACCAGATACGAGAGCTCCGCGGCACCATGCGGGCCGAATTGTTCGACCGCCGCGCGATACGTCAGCTCGGGCAGAACGCCGCCGTTCACCAGCGCCGAGGCGAAGTCGTATGCGACCGCCTCCTGACGGGTCAGATCGGTGGGACGTTGTCCGGCAACAATGGTCGCCAGCTTTTCGTCCGAAAGGCCGCGGTGTTCCGCGACGATCACATGGGCGTAGAGTTCGTAGGCCGATTTAAAGTGCGCGCCGGTGACGAGGATGGCAACTTCTCTGATGTTGGCCGGAAGCGACGGGTTGGAGACCATCGCCTTGGTCAACTCCCACACCGGCTTGCCAAATTTGGGCTCGTGGATCCATGGATTCCACGGACCCAGCAGCGCGCCGTCGTCGCGAATGTTGACAAAGCCCTGGAAATTCCTGGCGATGCCGTCGCGCATATCGTCATAAAGCGGTTTTTGTTCGGCATTCAGTTCAGCAGGGGCAATGATGGGCAAGCGCATTTCTTAAACTCCCGATAAGGATTGGCGAATGGTTCGCCAGTGTCCTAGCGAAGGCAAATGAATTGACGGTGACCTTGCGCCGCCGGCCGGGCGGATTGACCTTCCGATCTGGAAAGCTCGATTGACTTGACCACGGCATCCTTTGGCGCGAAGCGCGAAAGCGTTTTACTCCGCAGCGACCGTGGTGACGCGTTCGCTGGCGTCCTCCCGCCCGAGCAGCAGGGCCGCTCCCATCGCAATGATACCGAGCCCCGCCAGCAACAACAGCCCCCCGGTATAGCTGCCGGTATGGTCCTTGATCCACCCCATCGCGAACGGCCCGGCAAATCCGGCGAGATTGCCGATCGAGTTGATCACGGCGATGCCGCAGGCTGCGGCGGCGCCCGACAGGAACGCGGTGGGCAGCGTCCAGAACACCGGCAGGCAGGCGAAGATGCCGAAGCCGGCCACGCAAAGCGAGATCATCTTCAGCGTGGGGTCATCGAACAGCGTGGAGACCGCGATGCCGGCCGCCGCAATGAACAGTGGAAAGGCGGCGTGGAAGCGGCGCTCAGCGACGCGATCCGAGCGGCGGCCCCACCACACCATGCCGATGAGCCCGACAAGATATGGCGCGGCAGAAACCAGCGTCGTGAGAAAGGTATTGAGACCGAACGCCTTGACGATCTGCGGCAGGAAGAAGCTCAGTCCGTAATTGGTCGCGACAGCGCCGAAATACACCAGGCTCAGCCCGATGACTCGCGGGTTCACCAGCGCCTCCGCGACGGAGTAGTCGCGCACCGCCTGGCGCTGACGCTGTTCAAGCTCCAGGCGTTCGGCGAGCCAATTCCGCTCGTCGGGCACAAGCCATGC
>Ga0209736_1000108_pt1 | contig 26341 bp, 25 predicted proteins | sample BlaSpr_A8_Ref_M3_FD_187992 | JGI IMG/M metagenome (GOLD analysis project Ga0209736, IMG submission 187992) | Forest soil microbial communities from Thunder Bay, Ontario, Canada - Black Spruce, Ontario site 2_A8_Ref_M3 (SPAdes) (version 2) | ecosystem: Environmental > Terrestrial > Soil > Boreal...
AGCGAACGCCATGCCGGAATTTCGGAGATCCGCCCCATCAAGACATTGGTCAGGACATCAAGCCGGCCGACCAGGTTGAACTGCTGAAAGATCATCGCCGAACGGGCGCGCCATTGCCGCAGCTCCCTGCCGCGCAGCGCCGTGATATCGACACCCTTGTACAGGATCCGGCCCTCGGAGGGCTCGGCGAGGCGGTTGATCATCCGCAGCAGCGTCGACTTGCCGGCGCCGGAGCGGCCGATCACGCCGACAAAGCCCCCGGGCTCGATGGCAAACGATGCATTGTCGACCGCGGCTTTGGTGCCGAAACGGCACGTCAAACCTTCCACCACCAGCATGCAGCGCTCCAGAGCTCCGTCACCGTCGTAATCGCTAACGTCCGGGCTTGACAGTTGTGTGACAGTCGCGCTGCAGTGCACGCCCTGTTGACAGTGGCGGCGACTGTCATCCAACCGTCATAACGACGTCGTCATTAGCCTGTCGATGACGTGCAGCCTTGGGCCCACCCCCTCGCGCGCTGGAGTTCTCATGGCCGGGAAGATGCTTTCCGTTGAACCGACAATCGATCCCACCGCAAAGCTGCATGACACCGGGCTCGGGGCCTATTGCGAGGTCGGCGCGCGCACCATGCTGCACGACGTCGTGATGGGCGATTATTCCTATGTCGTGAACGACGCGCAGATCACCTACACCACGATCGGAAAATTCTGCTCGATTGCGGCGATGACCCGGATCAATCCCGGCAATCACCCGATGCAACGGGCCTCCCAGGCGCACTTCACCTATCGCGCCAGCGCGTATTTCTCTGGCGAGAGCGACGAGGCCGAGTTCTTCGAATGGCGGCGGGACAAGCGCGTGCATATCGGCCACGATGTCTGGATCGGCCACGGCGCGATCGTACTGCCCGGCCGCAGCGTCGGCGCCGGCGCCGTGGTCGCCGCCGGCGCCATCGTGACCAAGGATGTCCCGGCCTACACCATCGTTGCAGGAAATCCGGCGCGAATGATCCGGCGGCGGTTTGAGGAATCCATCACCAACCGGCTGGCCAAACTGGCGTGGTGGGACTGGGACCACGAAGCGCTGCGCCGGGCGTTGCCCGATTTCCGGCAGCTCGCGGTCGAGGATTTTCTGGCCAAATATGAGGCGGCGGGCGTGCCTTCGCGTTCGCTCGCCCGACGACGAAGTGCCGTATCGTGACCGACATTCTGATCGAAGGCGGCCGGGCTCTCCTCGGCACTGAAATCCTGGAAACCTCGCTGCAGGTCGCGGACGGAAACATAGTCGCCGTAGCCTCGGACCACGGGCGCGGCGCGCTCAGCCTCGATGCCGGCGGTCTGGTGGTGCTGCCGGGCATCGTCGATCTGCATGGCGATGCCTTCGAGCGGCAGATGATGCCCCGCCCCGGCGTCGATTTTCCGGTCGATATCGCGCTGGTCGACAGCGACCGGCAGGCGATCGCCAATGGCATCACCACGGTCTATCACGCCACCACCTGGTCCTGGGAGCCGGGCCTTCGCAGCGCAGATAATGCCCGGCAACTGCTCGCGGCGATCGAGAGCTTGAGGCCGCGGCTCGCCGCCGACACCCGCTTCCACCTGCGTCACGAGACCTATAATCTCGATGCCGAGCCCGAACTCTGCCGCTGGTTGTCCGACGGCCGCATCGACCTGTTCGCGTTCAACGACCACATGGATTCCACGGTTGCCAGCCTCGCGAAACCGCAAAAGCGCAGCCGCATGGTGGAGCGGACCGGTCTTTCCAACGAGGCGTTCGATGGCCTGGTGGAGCGCGTCGTTTCCCGCGGCCGCGACGTCCCTGCCTCGATCGCGCGGCTGGCGACAGCGGCGCGTGCGGCCAAGGTGCGGATGCTTTCGCACGACGATGACAGCCCTGCGATGCGCAGCGCATTTCGGGCGCACGGCGTCGGCATCGCCGAATTTCCGGTCAACGAGCAAACCGCGCGCGCCGCGGCGGACGGTGGCGATTTCATCGTGTTCGGCGCGCCCAATGTCGTACGCGGCGGCAGCCATACCGGATGGACCAAAGCAGCCGACATGATCGCCAAGGGCTTATGCTCCGTGCTCGCATCCGACTATTATTATCCGGCACAGCTCCTGGCCGCGTTCCGCCTGGCCGCCGATGGCGTGCTGCCGCTTTCGCGAGCCTGGGACCTGATTTCGGCAGCGCCAGCGCGGGCCGCCGGACTTTCGGATCGGGGCGTTCTGACCGAGGGATTTCGCGCCGATATTATTCTGGTCGACGACGAAGTGCCGCTGCGGCCGCGCATTGTCGCCGTCATCGCCGCCGGGCGCCTGGTACATCTGACGGACGCCAGTCGCCTCAGCCGTTCGGCTCGCACCGGCGCGAGGCAGTTGCCGCCGCGTGAGGCGGCTCTATTGTCCTGACATGGCAGCTTTTCCCCGTTACGCGATCTATTATGTTGCAGCACCCGGCAGCGATCTCGATCGCTTCGGCGCGCAATTGCTGGGCTATGACGCCTTCAGCGGCGAGCCGTTGCCGTTTCCGGACGGCGTGGCGCCGGATTGGCATGAGCTGACCCGCGATCCGCGACAATACGGCTTTCATGCCACGCTGAAGGCGCCGCTGGCGCTGGCGCAGGGCAACAGCGAAAGCGAGCTTGTTGCCGCCTGCGAAGCGTTCGCCGATACACCTCGGACGATTCCGCTGATCAGGCCTGTGGTCGATTCGATCAGCGGCTTTATCGCAGTGGTGCCGGCGGAACGATCGGTCGAACTGGAGGAACTCGCCGCGGATTGCACCCGCGAGTTCGATTCGTTTCGCAGCGCCCTCACGGCGGAAGATCGGGCGCGGCGCAATCCGTCTGCCTTGACGCCGCGACAGCGCGAACATCTCGATCGCTGGGGATATCCCTACGTGATGGAAGACTTCCGCTTCCACATGACGCTGACCGGCCGGCTTGACGCTGAGCGGCGCGAACCGATTCTGACGATGCTGCGGGATCGCTTCTCGGCCATCGGTGTTGCGACGCTGGCGATCGACAGAATCGCGCTATTCCGCCAGGAGCAGGCCAATTCCCGATTCCGGATCGTCAAGCACTGGAAACTTCGCGTCAGGGATACCGGCGATCCGAGCCGTTAGACCGGGTCAGGTTGGCGCGCCGCAGCCAGTCTCTTACTATTTGCACGACGCCTGCGCGGCCACCTCCGGCTGTCGTAACGGCGTGGTCGGACGGCGGCGCCGCTATCCCGACTTCTGCGTCGGAGACAGCTAATCCAGCTTCAACCTGACGGTTGGCAACGTCGGGGTGCTGGTCCTGCCCGGCCGCCGGGGAGATCAAATCGGGCTGCGGATCCGATGCCGGTATCGCGGGTTCGGGCAAGACAGCCTGCCGGCTCCGGCGCTTTTCGAGGACCGGTGGCTTTGTGCCGGGCCGCCGTGCACGGGATTGGGCGGCCTCGAGCGCCAGCGGCCCCACATTGGCAAGAAACGCCCGCTCATATCCGCGCGAGAGCCGCTCGACGGCGTCGAGCGGTAACCAGTCGAAGGCCTTCACATCATCCATCAGGTCGTAGACCTGCTCGCCATTGGTCTCCATTCGCCAGTAGTGAACGACTTTGGACCGCCCGCCGGACTCATAGACCAGCGTTCCAAGAAATTCGTGCACGAAAACGGCATGCCCGGTTTCCTCAATCGCCTCGCGCTCGGCGGCGATGCGCGGCGTTTCGCCGTCATCGAGCTTGCCCTTGGGAAGAACCCATTCGTTACGTTTGCGCAGGCGTACCACCGCGATCAGCGGCGTTTCTTGCTGCCGCAGCACAATACCTCCCGCCGCAAGGATCGGCGCGCGGACCATTTCACGTCCCATGTGTAGATTTCGAATCTCGTTTCGACCGGCCACCCTATAACGATATGCGGCGGCAAATCGAGATCGGCATCCCGGACGGTGCGGATTGGGGATTGGGATTGGGCGCCACAAAACCCGTCTATTGAATTGAAAAGACGTTTGCCAGCGGGTTAAATGCCGGGGCGGCGATTTTGAGAAACCGCTTTTGTTCTGGTCACGGGGTCGTTGCGCAACGCCCGATCCGAGCGAGCAGCCATGGGCACTGAGAACGAGGTCAAGTTTGAAGTTTCTGCGGACGATTTGCACAAATTAGCGGCTTCGCGCAGCTTGCAGCCCGCCGACGGCCAACTCGTAAAACACAAGTATTTGGTGTCGACCTATTTCGATACACCCAAACATGTCCTGCGACGCAACGGCGTTTCGCTGCGGGTCCGGGAGGCCGGCAAAAAGCGCGTTCAGACGATCAAGACAGCAAGTAACGGCATCGCGCTCGGACGCGGCGAGTGGGAACACAAGCTCGACGGCAACGAGCCGGACTTGCGGGCTGCTCGCGGCACTGCGCTGGAGCCACTGCTTTCAAAACGGCTGCGCCGCGACCTCGACCCGGTCTTCGCCACCCACGTCCATCGCACGGTGGTGCCGCTGCGTCCCGGCAATAGCCGCGTCGAATTGGCGCTGGATGAAGGACACGTTCGTGCCGGACGAAATTCCACGGCCTTGGCCGAGGTCGAGCTGGAGCTCAAGAATGGCTCCGTTGCCGATCTTTTCAGGGCGGCGCGGATGGTGACCGAACTGGTCCCTGCCAAACTCGCGGTCAGAACCAAATCCGAACGCGGCTACGATCTGGTCGAGGACCAATCCGTCGGTGCCGCGACTGCATCCAGGATCACGCTTGATCGCAAAGCGGCGGCTTCCCCGGCGTTTCAGGTGATCGCCCGGTCGGTCCTGCACCACATCGCAGCCAACGAGCCGGCCGTGCTGGCCGCGCAGCCCGATGGCGTGCATCAGATGCGGATTGGCGTGCGCCGGCTCAGGGCGGCCATCTGGGTGTTTTCGAAGCTGCTTCGATCCGAGCAAACCGAAGCGATCAAGCGCGATCTCAAATGGTTGGCCGGAAAACTGGCGCCGGTGCGCGATCTCGACGTCTTCCTGAGCAAGGTCGAGCGGCTTGCCGGCGCGGCGCCTCCCATCGACGGCCTTGCCGATCTTACCAGGGAGCTGGAGTACCGGCGTGCCCTTGCCGCCGAGGCGGCAAGAGCCGCCGTTGCGAGTTCGCGCTATCGTCTGCTGATTTTCAATGCCCTGGAATGGATCGAGGACGGCACCTGGCTGCGGCGATCATCCAGGCATGGCAGCCGGCTCGTCAAACCGTTTGCCGTCGACCTGTTCGGCCGCAGGACCAAAAAGACCAAGCGGCGCGCGAAAAAACTCCGCAAGTTGAATGTCCGCGACCGTCATAAGCTTCGTATCGCCATCAAAAAGCTGCGCTACACGATCTACTTTTTCGAAAGCCTGTTCAGCGACAGCGAATATGCCAAGGCACTGTCGCGCTACAAGGACCGTCTTGCGAAACTGCAGGATAGACTTGGTGCGCTCAACGACATCGCCGTGCATCACAAATTGTTGACAAAACTCGGGGCCGATCGTGACGAAGCAAAACCGCGCCTGATGGCCTTCGCGGCCGGCGCCGTTGTGGGCACCGAATACCGCGAAGTTGCTGCACTGCTCCAGATCGCCGGAAAAGCCGCCCGCAAATTGCGTCGCACAGAGGATTTTTGGATCTGAGCGGGCAGGATGGGAGGGCGCGAACGCGCTGCCGGCCGCAGCCTCCAGATGGCATATCATCGCACCGCCAAACGCAAGCGTCCTTGGTAATGTCGCATTGATTGAGAATGATTTGCACCATGTCAAAAACGACCTAAGCTGGTTCAAATGAAAATATCCGACTGCATCTGCCCGTCTTGCGGGTCGTCCTATCTGGTCGCCGAGTCGACATCGGCCGTCGCCGGTCCGAGCCACGCCGACTGCGTCATTTGCGGCGAACGCCTGGCATCGTGGCAGGAACCGAGATTGAAGGTCTATCGTCTCGAAATGTCACCCAAACTCAAATATCCCCACGTCCAGCCTCCGCCTTCTCCTCAATAGCGGCAACGGATTCGGGAATAGGCTCGAAGCGCGCCCTGCTCGCCATTGAAGTTGCGCTGTCTTCGAATCAGCCTGTCGCGCGCCCGTGACCCGTTAGTGTTGCACCTGATCTCCAGGCGAGCGGTGACAGGCGACAGGGTTGGGCGCGTGGCCCAGCGTGATTTCATCGATGTCGTCGACGGCGGTCCATCCGCGCGGGTACAACTCCCGGAAGATCACGCGCTGATCCTCCCTTTTCATTGGCGACGACGATCCCGCGGGTCGACGACCTGAATCAGGGCGCATGACCGCGCCGGGCAAGTCACGCGGGCGGTTCGAAGCGTCGCGGCGCCGGGCCGCCCATCGCCCGCATCTCGCGGAAAACGCATCGAGACCGCCTGCGCCACCGATCGGCCTGACAACATTGTGATCCGCCGTAACTCCGGGGCGATGTCCGTCGAAATTACATCACGGCAGGAGTTGCGTTTGACTCCGAAGAAATCAACCACGGAGTTTGATCGATGACAAAATTACGGATGCTTGCGGCGCTGACCGCGGGCCTGCTCGCGGCAACGCTCGGCGCGGTAGGGGCGTACGCCGCGCCGGCCGCGCCGGTCGAAGCACGCAACGTTGTGCTGATCCACGGAGCCTGGGCCGACGGCTCCAGTTGGGCCGAGGTGATCCCGCTGCTGCAGGCCGCAGGGCTGAAGGTCACCGCGGTACAGAATCCGCTGAACTCGCTGGCAGATTCGGTCGCCGCTACACGCCGCGTATTGGCGCTGCAGGATGGTCCGACGGTGCTGGCTGCCCATTCCTGGGGCGGCACCGTCCTCAGCGAGATCGGAACCGACCCCAAGGTCACGGCGCTGGTCTATGTCGCCGCGCGGGCACCCGACACGGGAGAAGACTTCGTGGCACTTTCCGGAAAATTTCCGGTCGGGCCGGTGCGGGCGGGAATCCAGGAACATGACGGCTTCACCACCATCTCGGAGGAAGCTTTTCTGAAGTCTTTCGCCAACGGCGTCGCCCGCAAGCAGGCCGAAGTGCTTTACGCGGTGCAGCAGCCGACCGCAGCCTCCCTGTTCGGCGAGCGAACCACGGCGGCGGCCTGGCACGACAAGCCCTCATGGTATGCGGTGTCGAAGCTCGATCAGACCATCAATCCGGATCTGGAGCGATTTCTGGCCAAACGCATGAATGCGACCACCGTGGAGATCGAGGCAGGCCATCTTTCTCTGGTGTCTCATCCCCGGCAGATCGCCAACTTGATCCTGGCTGCGGCCGGTCGGCCGACACCGACGGTCGGGCAGAACAAGCGATGAGGCGGCATCGCCCATTACGCCACGGATAGTTTTGTTGGGTAATCACCTTGAGCGAAAAGGCGGCGCCAACATGCGGCCCCGGCGGTTGATGTGATGGTGTCGCGCCGATAGGATTGCGTCGGGCTTGAAACACGACCCGCGCAGCGTCGCCGGGAGGTGCTTTCAGATGGATGTCGTCGTCTCAGTCAATGTCGGGCTGCCGCGCGACGTCGAGTGGCGGGGAAAAACCGTCCGAACTGCGATCTGGAAGCAGCCCGTGGCAGGACGCGTCTTCGCTGGCCGCCTCAATCTGGCCGGCGATGGACAAGCGGACCTCGCAGGCCACGGCGGTGAACAACGCGCCCTGATGGTCTATCAGCTCGATTCCTACCGTTACTGGGCCAACCATCTTGGCCGATCGGATTTCGTTCACGGCATTTTCGGCGAAAATCTCACGGTCGAGGGTCTGGCCGATTCAGAAGTCTGCATCGGAGACCGCTACCGGATCGGCGGCGCCGTGTTCGAAGTCAGCCAACCCCGTGTCACTTGCTACAGGCTTGGCGTGCGTATCAATTATCCGGAAATGCCGGCACTGGTGGTGTCGCATCGGCGGCCGGGCTTCTATTTTCGCGTCATCGAGGAGGGCGAGATCGGCGCCGGTGACCGGATCGAAAAGATCGCCGATGGCCCCGAACGCATCAGCGTCGCGGAAATCGACGGTCTGCTTTATTCGGCCGATCACCCGATAGAGGCGCTTCGGCGCGCGACGCGAATTCTAGCCTTAAGTCCGGGCTGGCAGGGCTCGTTGAAGGCACTGCTCGACGCCGCGGAACGCGGCGATGTTGCGGGAAATGCCGGGCTTTCGCCGGCGCCCGCGACGCCACTGGCCTGGCGCGGCTTTCGTGCGTTGAAGGTTCTCGCGACGCGTCAGGAAAGCCAGGAGGTGCGATCTTTCGAACTCGCGACGCAGGACGGCTCGTCGCTGCCGGGTTCGCTTGCCGGCCAGTACATCATTGTGAAGGTACGGCCTGCCGCGGACGGACCTGCGGCCGCTCGAAACTATTCGCTCTGCGGTCCGCCGAATGCCGGAACCTATCGGATCGGCGTCAAGAATGAGGGGGGCGGCGTCAGCGCGTTCCTTCATGAGCACATTCATGTCGAAGATATTCTGGAGATCAGCGCGCCTCGGGGGGCGTTCACGCTCACGGCCGGTACCGCGCCGATCGTGCTGTTGAGCGCCGGCGTCGGGGTCACGCCGCTGCTTGCAATGTTGCACGCGGCCGCGTCGAGCGACCGTGCGTCATCTCGCGAGGTCTGGTGGATCCACACCGCGCGCAACACCGCATACCATTCCTTTGCAAGGGAGGCCCGGACGTTGGTCGCAGGCCTCAAACAAGGCCATCATTGCACGATCTACAGCCGCCCGGACGACGCGGATCACATTGGCGTGGATTACGACGTCAAGGGTCATCTGGCGCTGCCGCTGCTTTCTGAACTTGGCGTTCCGCGGAGCGCCGATTTCTACCTTTGCGGGCCCGGCCGCTTTCTCGAGGAGATCGACGCGGCGTTGGCCGGATGGGGCGTTGAGCCAATTCATATTCACAAGGAGGCGTTCGGTCCTGCCGGCGCGCGGACTCCGGGCGTGGTTGGCGCGCCGAACCAATCGCCGCATTTGCCGATCGGGCCGGAGGGGTCAGGTCCGCTGGTAACATTTGCGAGAAGCAAGCTCGCGGCGCGCTGGGACGTCCGCTTCAACAGCTTGCTCGAATTGGCCGAGGCGTGTTCGGTTCCGGTGCGGTGGTCGTGCCGCACCGGCGTGTGCCACAATTGCGAAAGCGGCTTGATCGACGGAAGCTTGCGCTATTCGCCGGAGCCCATCGACCCACCCGCCGAGGGCATCGCGCTGATTTGTTGTTCGTCGCCGGTGTCCGACATCGAACTGGATTTGTGAGCCCGGGCCCTAAATAACGCCCCGCTCCCGCAACGTCTCGATTTCCTGACCATCGAGTCCAAGCAGCCCTTCGAAAATCGCATGGTTTTGCGCGCCGAGCCCTTCGCCGAGCCAGCGGATTTCTCCGGGCGTTGCCGAAAGACGCGGCACCACGTCCGGGACCGCAAGATCACCGATCCGCGATTCCGTCATCCGGATATTGCCCCGCGCGCGATATTGCGCGTCTTCGAAAATGTCCGCGATGCTGAAGATCAGGCTGGCCGGCACATCGAATTCCTTGCATAGCGACAGCACGGTCTGGTGGTCGAGCGACAACACCCACTGCGCGACGATCCGGTTGACCTCGTCCCTGGCGGCCAGGCGCGTGTCCTTGTCGCCATACCGCGCTGGTGAAGCGAGTTCGGGTTGGCCCATGGCGTCGGCAAGCCGCGCGAACATCTGGTCGTTGGTGCAGGCCAGCGCGATCCACTTGCCGTCGCTCGCCTGATAATGACTATGCGGGCAGACGTTGACCGTGTCCGCGCCCATCCGCTCGCGGACATAGCCGTTTTGCTGAAACGCCGGGACCATCTCGTCGAGCACCCGGAACACCGATTCGTACAGCGCCAGATCGACGCATTGTCCCTCGCCGGTGGCCTCGCGCGCTTTCAGCGCAACCAGCGCGCCGATCGCGCCGTACATGCCGGACATATAGTCGGCCAGAGACGTCGAGCCCGGCACCACCGGCATGCGCCCTGGTTCGCCGGCAAGATAAGCCAAGCCCGAAAACGCGTGCGCGATGCGGGCGAAGCCGGGCTGGGTGCGCATCGGCCCGTCCTGGCCGTAGGCCGAAATGCGCACCAGAACGGCGCCCGGGTTCAGCCGCTTGAGCTCGTCATATCCCAGTCCCCATTTTTCCAACGTTCCGGGCCGGAAATTCTCGACAATGACATCGCATTTTGCCGCCAGTTGCCGCAGCAGTTCGCGACCGCGCTCCTCCTTCAGATTGAGCGTGATGCACTTCTTGTTGCGGCTTTCCGACAGCCAGACCAGCGTGTCGCCGCATTCGGTATTGGTGCCGAGGCGGCGCAGCGAATCGCCGACATCGGGCGGCTCGACCTTGATCACCTCGGCGCCGAACTCGCCGAGGATCGTCGCGCAATACGGGCCCGCGATGAAGGTGCCGAGATCGAGCACCCTGATCCCTTTAAGCGCACTCATGACCTGCCCTCGGCGCGGGCCGCACGCTCGATCACCTTGTTCGCCAGCTTGACGTGCATGAGATCGATCATCTCCCCGCGTTTGTCCTTTACCGCGCCTCGGCCTTCGGCTTCGCCCTGCTTCATGGCCGCAAGGACTTCATTGGCCCATTCGACCTGATCGCGGCTCGGCGTCATCACCTCATGGATGGCTTCGATCTGCGACGGATGGATCGCCATCTTGCCTTCGAAGCCGAGTGCAGCGGCGCGCCGGGCCGCCGCACGCAATCCCTCGGGGTCGCCGATCACGGAGAACGGCCCGTCGATCGGCATCAGTCCGTAAGCCCGGCAGGCATTGGCGATGCGCGCCATCGAGAAATGCCAAAGGTCATTCCAGTGCCGCTCGCGCGCGCCATGCCCGTTGTCGTCGGTCAAAACCACATAGTCGGGCGACGGCGCGCCGACCGCGCGCTGAAAGCTGCCGAGATCGAGCTGATAATCGCCGCCGCCGAACACCATGGCATTCAGCAACCCGCCGCCTTGCGCGATCGTCTCGACATTGGCGACGCCGCGCGCGGTTTCGATCAGTCCCATGATGCCGACCTTGCGCTGCCGCGGCGCGGCCTGCTCTGCCGATCGGATCATGACGCCGACCGCGTGAACATCGCCTGCCGATTCGCATTTGGGCAGCAGAACATTGTCGAGCCGCGGACAGGCCTCGACCACGTCAAGGATGTCGCGGCAGCCCCACGGCGTGTCGAGCCCGTTGACCCGAACCGAGACGCTGCGCCGGCCCCAATCCAGCTCCTTGAGGGCAACGATCGCGTTGCCGCGCGCCTTCACCTTGAGGTCCGGGATCACCGCGTCCTCCAGATCGATGAACACGGCATCGGCGGGCGATTGCGCGGCCTTCTCGAGAAACCGTGCGGTTGTCGCGGGCACCGCGAGCAGCGAACGAAGCAGCGGAAGACTTGAATTCGTCATGACTGTACCAGGGATCCTGTTGCTGCGGTTTCGGCGACCGCTCCGCGGGTGGCGCCATTGGCACGGTGACTGTTCGGCTCGATCGCGAGCAGCGCTGCAATTTTGTGCGACACCGCGACGGTCCGGTCGGGATCGATACCGGTCGCGATCCCCATTTCGGACAGCATGGTCACGAGATCCTCCGTCGCAAAATTGCCGACCGAGCCGAGCCTGGCCGGCATCGCGATGCCGCCACCGATGCCGCAGATCGCGCTCTCCAGCCATTGCACCCCCGCATCGAGGGCGGCGAGGATATTCGCCGTCGCCATGCCGGAGAGATTGTGGACGTGAAAGCCGAAACGCGCGTCGGGAAACAATCCGCCGAGGCGCGAGAACAGGCGATTGACATGGGCCGGGTCTTCCATCCCGAGCGAGCCGGCCAGATAGAATTTTCGCACCCCGCCCTGGTGCAGCCGGCGCACCACATCGATGACGCGGTCTTCCGGGATCAAGCCTTCATAGGCGCACCAAAACGCCATGCCGAGCGCCATCACAAACGGAATGGCGCTGGCCTCCGCAATACGCAGCGACTGCAGATTTTGTTCGATCGCCGCTTCGATCGACATGTTCTGGTTCTTCTTCGTGTAGGTCGCGCTGATGGTGATCAGGCCGAGCATTTCGTCAACTTTGGCGATCGCGGCGCGGCGCGCGCCATGCGCATTCGGAACCAGCGCGCGATAGGTCGTGGCCGGCTTGCGCTTTATCCGCTGGAATACTTCCTCGGCATCGCGCAGATGGGGAACGATCTTGGGATGCGCGAAGCTCGATGCCTCGATGACCGGCAGGCCCAGATCCGACAGCAGGTCGATGATTCGAACTTTGGTGTCGGTATCGATCCAGCGCGCAAAGCTCTGCAAGCCGTCGCGCGGCCCGACCTCGGCGACCACCATTGTCTTGGGAAGGGTGAGCACCATGGCGCGTCCTAGATTCCGTGAAAGGTCGTGAACTCGGCCACTGCGGCCCGTTGCGTCTTGAGTTCGTTGACCGGCGCGTCGGGATCGATGTGGCCAAGCGCCAGCCCGCAAATCACGATCTCATTGGCGGGAATGCCGAGCTGCGGCCGGATGATCGAGTGAAAATCGGCGAACGCCGCCTGCGGGCAGGTGTCGAGCCCGCGCCCGCGCGCCGCGATCATGATCGCGCCGAGCAGGATTCCAAGGTCGAGCCAGCTTCCAATCTCGATGTCCTCATCGAGCGTGAATATCATCCCGACCGGCGCGCCGAAGAACTCGTAATTGCGTAGTCGCGCCCGATGCGTGCCCTCGTGGTCGCCTTTGCCGACGCCGAGCAGGCCATACATGTCCCAGCCGATCTTGCGGCGGCGGCCGAGGAAAGGTTCGCGCCATTGCACCGGATAGTAATTCCATTCGCGCTGGTATTTGTCGAACCCGTCACGTGCGACGGCATCAAGGATAGCCCGGGTGAGATTTTCCTTCACGTCGCCGGCGACCACCCTGACCTTCCAGGGCTGGATATTGCTGCCGCTGGGGCTGCGGCTGGCGACGGCGAGAAGTTCCTCTATCGTGGCGCGTTCGACCGGCGTCGGCAGAAACGCGCGCACCGATTTCCGGGTCGTGATCGCCTCGTCGACAATGGATCGCGCCGCGTCTGTGGCTGTCATGGTTGAAGTCTCATGCATCGATCGTGCTCAATGCTTTCATGCTCTCCGGAACCTCGCCGAGAAACAGACGCTTGACGTCGTCGTTCTGCAGCAGGTCCCGAGCACGGCCTTCATAGGCGAGTTGTCCGAGGTGCATGACATAACCGCGGTCGGAGATAGCCAGCGCACGCGAGGCCTTCTGCTCGACCATCACCACCGTCATGCCGCCATCGCGCAACGCCAGCAGCTTCTCAAACACGATCTCGACGAATTTCGGAGACAATCCAAGCGACGGCTCGTCCAGCATGATGATCTTCGGCCCGGTCATCAGCGCACGCCCGATCGCCAGCATCTGCTGCTCGCCGCCGCTCATGGTATCGGCCTGCTGCTTCATCCGCGGCTTCAGCGCCGGAAACAGATCCACGACACGCTCGATCGCCGCCTCGACGGCCGCACGGTCGGCCCCAAGAATATGCGCGCCGATCATCAGATTGTCGCGCACCGTCATCTCCGGAACGACGATCCGGCCCTGCGGGACATAGGCAATGCCACGCGAGATCCGGCGATGGGCCGGCTGGCGCGTGATGTCTTCGCCATCGGCATGGATGCTGCCCTGCCAGGCCCGCAGCAATCCGGCCGCCACCTTGATCGCCGTCGATTTGCCCGCCCCGTTCGAGCCGACGATCGTGGTGATGAGCCGCGGCGGAAACAGCATGCCGATCCGGCGCACCACCGCGACGTCGCCGTAGCCGGAAGTGACGTCGCGAAGCTCGAGGGGTGGCGCGGTGCCTGTCATGACTCCCTCAGCGCTTGTCCCAGGCCGGAATCGGCAATTTGGGCTCGGCGGTGCGGAATTCATCGGGCCAGATCACCTCGCGCTTGCCGTTCTGCACCTGTACCAACAGGCCGCGAACGCCGATTTGCATGTAGGTGGTGGGATCCACTTCGTGCTTGCCCATCACCGTATCGAGCTTGAGCGTGGTGAGGACCTCACGAACCTTTTCAGGGTCGATGGAGCCGGCCTTCTTCACCGCGGCTTCCAGCACCGTGCCCGCGACGAACCCGAACGCCGCGTAATAGCCGGGGTCGGCGCTGTATTTTTCCTTGTAGGTTTTGACAAACTCTTTGTTCCCCGCACTCGGCAGCGAGGGCTCATAGAGCGACATGCCGAGCGCGTATTCGGCGTCCTTGCCCGCGGCGGTGATGAAATCGTCCTGCGACACGCCGTTGGCGACGAAAAGCTTCGGCATGTAATTCACCGAATGAAACTGGCGAACCATTTCGATGGCTTCGCTGGGATAGAGCAGCCCGACCCAGAGATCAGGCTGCAATTGCTGGCCCTTGGCGATCTGCGAGGAAAAATCCGCGGTGCCGGCCGGGAAATACTCGTCGATCAGAATTTTGACGTCATGGCCTTCGATCGTCTGCTTCAGCGCCTTGCTGATGTCGCGCGCGGCGGCGTAGTCGCGGGACACCAAGGCGATGGTCTTGACGTGGTATTTCTCGATCAGCGGCAGGATGCCGTCGGCATAGGAGGAAATCCGCGCCGCGGTCTGGAACACATATTTGAAGCCGCGCTGCTGGATGGCTTCGGCGGCACCGCCGCCATTGATCATCAGGGTCTTATGCTTCTCCGCCACCGCCGAGCCGGTCGCGGCGGTGGCCGAGCCCAGCGACGAGATCACGAAATTGACGTTGTCGTTGGTAATCAGGCGCTCATAGAGCCGTGCCGCCGTGCCCGGATCGGAACGATCGTCGTAGACAACAAACTCGATCGGATGGCCGCCGAGGCCGCCGCGGGCGTTGGCCTGCTCGCGCCAGAGATCAAGCCCCTTGAAATAAGGCGCAGCGGAATCCGCCAGATTACCGGTTTGCGAAAGCGCCACACCGATTTTCACCGTATCTTCGGCCTTTGCCGGACTTAAAGCCGCGAGCGCGCCAGCGATCGCTGCGGCCAGAGCAAGCATCTTCATCATGTTCCATCTCCCTTAAGCATTATTATGTGTGGCGGCCGGTCAGAAATAGGCCTCCAGCACTTTTGAATCGTTGCGCACGCTGTTCGGATCGCCGCGCGCGATCAACCTTCCCTCGGCGAGGACGTAGACGAGATCGCATTCGCTCAGCACGATGCGCATTTCGTGATCGATGAAGAACACCGTGATGCCCTTGGCGCACAAGGCCTTCAGATGCCCGACGATGCGGTTCTGCAGCCGCGGATTGATGCCGGCGAACGGCTCGTCCAAGAGCATGATCTTCGGCTGCAGCATCAGGGCGCGCGCGATTTCGACCAGCTTGCGCTGTCCGTAAGACAACTCGGAGCCCCATTTTTTGGCGATGCCGGCGATTTCGAGAAATTCGAGCAGCTCCAGCGCCAGGGCGATCGCGGCGCGGTCGTCGAGGCCGCGCGCCACCGCGACCAGGTTTTCCAGCACCGTCATTTCCGCGAACAGCCGGCTGATCTGAAAGGTGCGCGCGACGCCGAGGCCGCAGATTTCGGCCGCCGAGGCGCGGGTGATGTCGCGGCCTGCGACGGAAACGCGCCCCTGATCGGGCCGCAGGGTGCCGGCAATGATGTTGAACAGCGTCGATTTGCCGGAGCCGTTGGGGCCGATGACGCCGGTGACGGATCCGCGCGCCACGTCGATGCTGACGGAATCCAGCGCGACGCGACCGGCAAAGCGCTTCGATACATCATCGACGGTCAGGATGATTTCGGTCATGGCGTCTGCCCCGCGCGCTGGGCGAGCCGTCGAAACAGCGGCCGTCCCGCCGGCAGCCAGCCGCCCCTGATGCCGAGATTGACAAGCCCGCGCGGCGTGAACAGCACCGCAAGCAGAATGATGACACCGACGGAAGCGAGATAGATTTGCGGATAATTCGCCCAAAGCACCTCATTGACGACGGAAAGCGCAACCGCTCCGACCAAGGGACCGAGCACCGTGCCCATGCCGCCGAGCAGCACCATCGCGATCGTCGTCAGTTCGATGTTCGGCGCGAACGCGGTCGGCGGATCGATGAAGCCGAGATAGACCGCGTACAACGCTCCCATCGCGGCCGGCGCGACCGCCGACGCAACGAAGGTGCCTATCTTCAGCCGCGTGGTCGGAATGCCCAGCGATTCGGCCGCACTTTCGTCCTCCCGGATCGCCAGCAGTTTCAAGCCAAGACGCGAATTGTCCAGCCGCCAGGTCAAAAGCACCATGATCGCCGCGACCGCTGCCACCACATAATAAAGCGGCCGAAGATCGCCGAGCGGCTTGAGGTAAATGCCGGTGCCGCCTTGGGTAATGGAATCAAAACCGAGCGCAAAGGCTTCCAGCACCCGCGCCAGGCCGAACATGCCGATGGCAAAGAACGGCCCCTTCAGCCGCAGCATCGCCCCGCCGAGCGGGACGGCGACGGCCGCTCCGGCAAATCCCGCCATCGCCGCGGCGAGATACCAGGGCACGCCCCAATGAAAAATCAGCAGCGATCCGACATAGGCGCCGATTCCAAAGAACCCGACCTGGCCGAAATGGGTGTAGCCGGTGTAGCCGCCGATCAGGTTCCACGAATAGGCGAGGATCAGGAAAATCAGCAGCTGGATCGAAAACGAGATGGCGTAGTCCGATCCCAGCAACGGCAAAACCAGCGCGGCGATGCCGGCAGCCCCGACAATGGCGAGCGCACCGCGATTTCTCATATCCGGATTCCGGTGCCGAGCAGCCCGCGCGGCCGGATCAGGAGCACGCCGAGCATCAGCAAATAAAGATAAGCCGAGCCCAGCACGGCGCCGCTGAGATAGCTGCCCATGACCTCGATCACCCCGAGCAGCAGGGCCGCGAGAATGGCGCCGGGATAACTGCCCATGCCGCCAACGATAATCACCGCGAACGCCTTGATGATGAAGCGCGAGCCGAGCTGCGGGTCGATGGCGAAGGCGGGCGCAACCAGTACGCCGGCGAGACCAGCCATCGCGGTGCCGAGCGCGAAAGTCGCAACCCGCACCCGCTCGACGGAGATGCCGGATATCACCGCAAGCTCGGGCGCCTGCGAGACCGAGCGCACCGCGCGGCCGAAGCGGGTATATTCCAGGATCCACCACACCGCGAGGCTGATGGCGAGCGCACAGGCAAACGACACCAGCCGGGAGATAGAAACATTGACCCCGAACAGCCGCACCGCGCCGCCGAGCACGCCGGGCAGGCCGCTATAGCCGCCGCCCCAGATCAGGATCGCGATGTTCACCACGATGGTCGAAAGCGCATAGGTGGCGAGCAGCGACATGATCATCGGCGCGCCCTCGATGCGGCGCAGGATCGCGACATAGATCAGGACGCCGAGTGCGGCGCTGGCGAGCGGCACCACGACGATCGCCACCCAAAACGGCAGCTTGAAGCCGACCACGATCGAAACCGTCGACAACGCCGCCACCGCCAGGATGTCGCCATGGGCGAAGTTGATGACGCGCATCACGCCGAAGATCAGGTTCAGTCCGCACGCCATCAGCGCATAGACGCCGCCGAGCAAGATGCCGCCGAGCAGCAATTCGGTTATCGGCATGCCGGATCGTCCTTCACGGCCGGACCGGTCAATGAGAGTGAAAGCAGCGCCATTCGATCGCCGAAGCGTTTCCCTGATTGTTTTTGTCCAGACAACTTACCAGCCGCATGACGGTAGTCAAGCCAACATTCATAGACTATATTGACAGGCTCCGGCGGGCTATCCATAGTTGTCTGGACAGCTTGTCGACAATTGGCGAGGACCCCTTCCGATGAAGAACGCGCTCCGCAACACCCAGTTCGACGCCGAGGACGAAGCGCAGGTGCTGGACACCATCGAGCGATGGGTCGCGCGCGAACTGAAGCCGATCGTGCGCGAATACGATCATGCCGACCGCTATCCGACGCAAGTCGTCGAGCAGATGAAGGATCTCGGGCTGTTCGGTGCGACCATCAATCCCGAATATGGCGGGCTCGGCCTTTCCGCAGGGACCTACGCCAAAATCGTGATGAGTATTTCGTCGGTCTGGATGTCGATCACCGGGATCATCAATTCGCATTTGATGCTGGCGCTGGCGATCGAGAAGTACGGCACCCCCGAGCAGAAGGCGAAATGGTTGCCCAAGATTGCCTCCGGCGAGATTAGGGGAGGCCTGGCGCTGACCGAGGCCGATGCCGGCACCGACCTGCAGGGCATCCGCACCACCGCCCGGCGCGACGGCGATCATTACGTCATCAACGGCACCAAGATGTGGATCACCAACGGCGCCGAGGGCTCCTGCTTTGCGATGCTGGTCAAGACCGATCCCGATGCGCAACCTCGTTACAAGGGAATGAGCCTGTTCATCGCGCCGAAGATGGAAGGTTTTACGGTCGGGCGCAAACTGGAAAAGCTCGGATACAAGTCGATCGATACCGTCGAAATGGTGTTCGATGATTATCGCGTGCCGGCCGATCACCTGATCGGCGGGGTCGAAGGCCAGGGCTTTTTCCAAACCACCGGCGGCCTCGAACTCGGACGGATCAATGTCGCATCGCGCGGGGTCGGGATCGCCGAAGGCGCGCTGAAGCTGGCGGCCGACTACGCCCAGACCCGCAAGACGTTTGGAAAACCGATCTGCGAGCATCAGGCGATCCAGCTCAAGCTCGGCGAAATGGCAACGCGCGCCCGGGCTGCGCGCCTGCTCACGCTGGACGCTGCCGCCGCCTTCGACCGTGGCGAGCGATGCGACATGGAGGCCGGCATGGCGAAGTATTTTTCCAGCGAGGCTGCGCTCGAAAACGCCATCGAAGGCATGCGCATTCATGGCGCCTATGGCTACTCCAAGGAATACGACATCGAGCGGCTGTACCGCGATGCGCCGCTGACCTGCATCGGCGAGGGCACCAACGAAATGCAGCGCATCATCATTGCCAAGCAGCTGATCAAGAGGAACCCCGCCGCATGAAGCCGCTCCATGGGGTGCGCATCGTCTCGGTCGAGCAATTCGGCGCCGCGCCGTACGGCACCATGCTGCTGGCCGATCTCGGGGCCGAAGTCATCAAGGTCGAAAACGCCGCGATCGGCGGCGACCCTTCGCGCAAGACCGGCCCGTACATGCTCGGGGCGAACGACAGCGAGTATTTCCAGGCCTTCAACAGCAACAAGAAAAGCGTTGCCCTCGACCTTCGCAGCGACGAAGGCAAGGCCGCGCTGCGCGGCCTGATCGAGGGCGCCGACGCGCTGGTCAACAACCTGCGCGGCGACCTGCCCGCGAAGATGGGCCTGGATTACAAGACACTGGCGGCGATAAAACCGTCGATCGTATGCGTGCATCTGTCGGCTTACGGGCGCGACAATGAACGCGCGTCATGGCCCGGCTACGACTATCTGATGCAGGCCGAATCCGGATTGATGGCCCTGACCGGAGAGCCGGACGGTCCGCCTTCGCGGATCGGTGCGCCCTCGATGATCGATCAGACCAGCGGACTGACCGCGGCGGTGGGTCTGCTCTCCGGCATCATTCAGGCCCGCGCCACCGGCAAGGGGTGCGACGTCGACACTTGTCTGCTGGATGTCGCCGTACATCAATTGGGGTATGTCGCGACCTGGTACCTGAACGAGCGGCACGTTTCGACCCGGCAGCGCCGCAGCGCCCATTATTCGGTGGCGCCGGTGCAGACCTTCCCGACTGCGGACGGCTGGGTCTTCATCATGTGCATGACCGACAAGTTCTGGGCCGAACTGGTCAATGCCATCGGCCGTCCCGAACTGGCTTTGGACCCGCGCTTTGCGGCTCAGGCGTCGCGCCAGGCCAATCGTGACGCGCTGACCGAGATCATCGACCATGAATTGAGCCAGAAACCGACCGAGCACTGGCTCGCAAAACTCAACGGTGTGCTGCCGGTGGCGCCGGTGCTCGACCTCGCCCAGGCGCTCGAGAATCCGTTCCTCGTTTCGACCGGGATGATCCGTGACACCCCTCACCCCGCCAAGCCCGACATGCGCACGCTCGCCAATCCGATCAAGATCAACGGCAAACGGCTGGAGCAGACGGTGTGCTCGCAGCTGGGCGCCGACAACGCCGAATACCTGAACACCCCACCCGCTTCCAGGCGCGTCGTTTCATGAAACTCGAAGGTGTGCGCGTCATCGATCTGTCGGTCTTTCTGCCGGGGCCCTATTTGACGCTGGCGATGGCCGACCATGGCGCCGAAGTCATCAAGGTCGAAACGCCCGGCGCGGGCGATCCCGGACGTCACATCGGACTTTCCGACGGGCCGAGCACGGTGTTCTTCCGCAATCTGAACCGCGGCAAAAAAAGCATCGTGGTCGATCTCAAGGATCCGGAAGAGCGCGACAAGCTGCTCGCCTTATGCAAAACCGCGGATGTGTTCGTCGAATCGTTTCGCCCGGGCACGGTCGATCGATTGGGCGTGGGATATGATGCGGTGAGGGCGCAAAATCCCGGTATCGTCTACTGCTCGATCAGCGCGTTCGGCCAGGACGGTCCGATGCGTGGACGCCCGGCGCACGATCTGGCGCTGCAGGCCGAAAGCGGATTGCTCAGCGTCACGCTCGGCGGTGACGGCAAACCGGCCATGCCCGGCATTCCGGTCGCCGATGTCGTCGCCGGCCTGCAGGGTCTTTCCGCTGTGCTGATGGCGCTGTTGCGCCGGCAACAGACCGGGCTTGGCGACTACATCGATATCAGCATGCACGACGTCACCCTTGGCGCGATGCTCAACATCCTGGGCCCCACGCTTGCGGAAGACCGCCAGCCGGTTGCCGCGCATGAACGCACCACCGGCGGCGCGGCGTTCTACCGCGCTTACGAAACCGGCGACGGCCGCTATCTGGTGCTCGCCGGCCAGGAGCCGAAATTCATCAACAACCTGTTGAACGCGTTGGGACGACCGGAGTTCGCCGAACTATGCCTGCGCGGACCCGGTCCGCATCAGCAACCCGTCATCGATTTCCTGGCCGGGACATTTCGCCAGAAGTCGCTGGCGGAATGGAACCGCTATCTCGAGACACTGGATGTCTGCTTCGGGCGCGTCAACACGCTGCCCGAAGCGCTCGAGCAGCAAAATCTCGGGCTGCGGAAAATGATACGCCGCGACGAGATCGGCCGCCGTCACATCGCGCCCCCGATTCATTTCCGCGAGGAACCGGCTTTGCCGCGGTTGCGCGAACCGCGGCTCGGCGAACACACCAAGACGATTTTCGGCGACAAACCCAACGCTTCCGGAGGATGACTGATGCAGAGTCACGAACAAGTAGGCCACCAGCGCTACCGGGAAAGTTTCGGCAGATACTATGACGACTTCGTCATAGGCGACGTCTACGAACATCGCCCGGGTCGCACCATCACGGAAACCGACAATATCTGGTTCACCCTGCTGACGATGAACAAGCACCCGCTTCACTTCGACAACGCCTATGCGGCGAAAACGGAATTCAAGCGCCCGCTGGTCAACAGCTGCCTGACCTTGTCGATCGTCGCCGGCATGAGCGTCAGCGACGTCAGCCAGAAAGCGATCGGCAATCTCGGCTGGAACGACGTCAAGCTCACGGCCCCCGTGTTCGTCGGAGATACCATTTATGCGGAATCCGAGGTGTTGTCGAAACGCGAGTCGGCGTCGAGGCCCGGTCAGGGTCTTGTCACTGTACGCACGATCGGCAAGAAGGATGACGGCACGCAGTTTATGAGTTTCGAACGGACGGTGCTGGTACCCAAGAGAGGCCATGGCGTCGAAGACTGAACCAAAGGCGCGCAAGGCCGTCGCACGCAAGACTGTCGCGCATAAGGCCGTCGCGCGCAAGGGTGCGAAGCGCGCGCGGGATCAGGTCGCCAACAAATCCGACGAACCGTTGTATCTCCAGGTCGTGCGCGCCCTGAAGGACGAGATCGTCCGAGGCGTCCATCCGGTCGGGTCGCAACTCCCGACCGAAGAGGAACTCTGCACCCGATTCGCGGTCAGCCGCTACACCGTCCGCGAGGCGTTGCGGCTGTTGCGCGAGGACCATCTGGTGTCTTCGCGCAAGGGAGCCGGCACCACCGTCAGCACACCGCGCGCGTCGGACTCCTATGTGCATGAGGTGATGTCGATCAACGACCTGGTCGCGTTCGCAACCGGTGTGCGCTTCCGGATCGACTCGATCGAGATGATCGTCGCCGACGCCGCATTGGCACTGCGGATCGGCAGCCCGCTCGGCGAGCGCTGGCTCGCGGTCCGCGGACTTCGCCACACCGACGAGAGCGAACCTCCGGTGTGCTGGACCGAGGTCTACATCAATGCAGAATTCGCCGCGGTCGGCCGGCTGCTGCAACGCCACACCGGGCCGATCTTCCATTTGATCGAGGATCTGTTCGGCCAACGAATCATCGAGGTTCATCAGGAGATCGCAGCGGGCCCGATTCGACCCGACCTCGCGGAAGGGCTGCAGGTTCATGCCGGAGCGACGGCGCTTGAAGTGCAGCGCACCTACAAGCTAGCCGGCGGCAAGGTCGCGCAGGTGGCGATCAATACCCATCCGGCATCGCGGTTCCGTCATTCGATGACGATGCGGCGGGTGAAAGGATGATCGCGTCTGCCGCTCGATGAGCGCCGCGCCGCCAACCCCCACTGCAATTCATTACCAGAGACCGACGATCCATTTTGCACCGACCATCAGCTCCCAGATCGCCGCAATGGCCACCGTCAGCACGATGACGGCGGCCGCCACGGCGATTGACAGCAACACTCCGTCCTCTTCGATATAGGCAAGCGCGATCAAGGCAATCACCGCGGCGGGGACGACGTTGCTCAGGGGTATTGGAATGAACACCAGGGTGGCGCTCAACATCACGACGACGGCGCCGACCAGGCGCTTGGTTGCCTCGGGGGGCGTGTGCCAGCGCGGATGAACCATCTTCTCGAGATATCTGAGCACGGGTATGGATCGCTGCACCACGGCAACGAAGTGCCTTGTCGGCAGAGGCCGGGTGGCGATGCGGCGCGGGAAGACCGGCGCAGGCTTGCCCGCGATCATCTGGAACGCCGGAATCATCAGCAGCAGGCCAGCTACGATCGAGAGCCCCGGTGCGATCGCGACCAGCGCGATGAGGAGCATGATGATTCCGAAGGAGCGCTTGTGCAGGCTGTGCATGAGCCAACCCAGTGTGAAATGCTCAGTTGGCACCTCATCGTGAAGCCGCTGCAGCACGACGGAGGCAGCAACAAGCAATCCGGTCCCGGCCGGCGGTCTCGATATCAGAAAACGTCTCCCAATTCATTGTCGCATCTGGTTGGCATAAGCGCGCCGAGTCGAATGATGTAGACGATCCAAGTTGGGGACGTCTTGGTCGGGCAACTGGCGGAGAGGCAGTCTCTCGCATTGACAGGATAATTTCGCAACCTTGCCAGCTATATAGTTGAATCTACAACAGTTTCAGCTTTGGCCCAGACGTCGAAACGTCCTACACCGCGTCCTGCAATTCGGAGGAACAAAGCGCGCCAGCGTGACGGCTCAGCGGCGAGGTATTGCGACCGTGGAAGGCCTTGGAAGCGGCTTCTGGCCGCTAGGTCTTATTCAACGCGGTCCAGGCAGCGAGAGAGTCCATGTAATCTCGCCAGCGAACGATCTTACGGTTCTCAATAGTAACTATTGAGACAAACCTGTTGTCGTAGGACGTGCCCGTGGCGAGCACCTTGCCATGCACCTCGTATTCCAGGGTCACGACACGACCGTTCTCGGAAGGATGCACAGCAAGCGAACCGCCATGGTCGAGCCGAATGTTATTGCCGTATCCGGAATAGAGCGAAATGAGGTCGGCACGGCCGCGCGTCACGCGCGGCCAACCCGGGAAAATGTAGAGAAACTCGAATAAAACATCGTCGGCGAGGGCATCGAAATAGTGCTCGCCGTCTACAAATTTCGAAAGCCCCTCCATGACAACCGCAAAGAAGGGGTCGAGCGCGTGAAAAGCTGCGTAATCGCCTTTGGACATCTCTTGCTCCTGAGGGCTCCGACATGAGTGTGGACCTGACGCGAGCGGCGCAGAGGTCACGTCGATCAATCTGCTCGTGGCCTCCCATTTGTGGAGTAACCCTGCATCAAGTGCGTTCTATTTGGTGTAGCAACGTGGTTTCGTAAGCATGGCGCACCGGATTGGCGCAATCGCGCTTCTCGCCCGGCCCCGCCCATCCGCGCGCGGCCACCGACCATTTGGCCCCCCGAAATCCAAGTCCGCAACGCCGACGAGGCGATCGGATAGCGCTGACGATTTTCCAAGCAGCGCGGACCGAAGTCTGCATGGTTCTGCATGATCTTGACTCCGGCGTCGAAATTGCCTTGCTGGACCCATACAAGCGGCAGAGGAACGGCAAGCTGTGGACAGGCTGGATCAAGAGATTAATCGGCTCACCGCCTCCGAGGCGGGCGCCAGGCTACGCCGGGGCGATGTCACCGCCGAGGCACTCGCCCGCGCGTGTCTGTCGCGCATCTCGTCTCGTGATGCGGATGTGCGGGCCTGGTCCTATATCAATCATGATGCCGTGATCCGCGAAGCCCGTGAGTTGGACAAGCGACCCTACGGTGGCCCGCTGCACGGTATACCGTTTGGCGTAAAGGACATCTTCAATACGGCCGACATGCCCACGCAGCACAACTCGCCGATCTATGCCGGCGCTCAGCCCAATACCGACGCGGCGGCCGTCGGCGCCCTGCGGGCCGCCGGTGCGCTGATCCTGGGTAAGACCGACACCACCGAATTCGCCGGCACCGGCCGGCTTGCCGCCACGCGCAACCCGCACGACCTGAGCCGTACGCCAGGCGGGTCGTCCAGCGGTTCGGCGGCGGCCGTCGCGGATTGCCATGTCCCCCTCGCGCTCGGCACCCAAACAGGCGGATCTCTGATCCGTCCCGGGTCGTATTGCGGCGTTTACGCGATGAAGCCAACATGGAACGCGGTGAGTGCCGAAGGCGTCAAGCTGGGCTCCACGACCCTGGACACGGTGGGATGGTATGGCCGTTCGGTGGCCGATCTGGCGCTGGTGGCCGATGCGTTCGCTCTGGAAGACGACGCGCCCACCGATTTCACCAGCCTTGAAGGCGCGCGCATCGCGATCGATGCGACTCCGCAGACCGTTGAGGATTGCAGCAGCGATGCGCTGGCAAATATGGTGCGCCGCCTGAAAATGGCCGGCGCCCACATTGTGCCTTTGGAATTGAGCGAGATCATGGCTCCGCTACAGGGAATGTGGGAGATCGTTGCCCGCCTGGAGGGGCGAGCGGCTTTTCTCAACCTCGCGAGGTTGCATCCTCACACGCTGCACAAGGAGTTTGTCGACCGAGTGAACAATGTTGCCGGGTTCTCCCGTGCCAACTTGATCGACGCCTATGACGCGGCCGCGCGCGCCCGGATGCAGTTTGACCGGACAGCCCGCGAATTTGATGCCGTGCTTACTCTGAGCGCACCAGGGGAGGCACCTCAGGCGCGCACGCAGGGCGACAACACGCTCAACCGCGACTGGACCTTGTTGCACGTGCCGTGCATCAACATTCCCGTCACGTTGGGCCCGAACCGAATGCCAATTGGCCTGACCCTTACTGGTCAGCGCTATAGCGACCGACACCTGTTGACCGTTGCCGCCGCAATGGCGGCTCTTGAGCCGCCCGGCTAAGCGGTTTCCACCGCATCTGGCCTTCGGCGTGTTGCCCGATGAATCGACGTTCGCCGGTGCGGCGATCATCGTCTGAGCGGGCACTAACCGCATGGCGGGAGCGGCGGCGGTAACCGGACGATGCGGGACGCAGCGGCCAGGTAAGAGGGAAGAGCTATGCCAACAATCGACTCCCAGGTGCACGCCTACGAACGCAATCATCCGGGCCGGCCCTGGGCCGCGGTTCAACCCGGCCCGAAGGAGGTCACCGGCGACGACATGGTGGCGGCGATGGACGCGGTCGGTGTCGATGGCGCATTGCTGGTCTCGCCGTTCGTGACGTACCGCTACGACGCCAGCTACGCCATCGAGGTACGCAAGGCGCATCCCACCCGGTTCGCCCTGGTGAAGCCCGTCGACCCAAACGATCCCGCCGTTGCCGAAACGATCGCCGACTGGGCCGCCATCGACGGCACGGTCGGCATCCGGATCATGATGCGCGGCGACGTGTCCCCCGACCCCGCCGACCCCGGTATCAACCGGGTCCTGGCCGCCGGCGCGCGGCATGGCTTGCCGGTCAACCTCTGGGCGATCGGACGCCTGGAGCAGGCCAGCCAGTTGGCGGCCCGACATCCCAATACGCAATTGGTGATCGATCATCTCGGGCTGTCGCAGCCGCGGGATCCGCCCGCGCCGCCGCGGCCATGGGCCGAACTTCCCGCGCTGTTGG
>Ga0209736_1000109_pt1 | contig 26326 bp, 24 predicted proteins | sample BlaSpr_A8_Ref_M3_FD_187992 | JGI IMG/M metagenome (GOLD analysis project Ga0209736, IMG submission 187992) | Forest soil microbial communities from Thunder Bay, Ontario, Canada - Black Spruce, Ontario site 2_A8_Ref_M3 (SPAdes) (version 2) | ecosystem: Environmental > Terrestrial > Soil > Boreal...
CGCAGCCAGCTAGTCCGATGATCTCGCCCAAACCTTACGGACCGAAAGGCTTAAGCCAGCCTGCTGAATGACGCCCGACCCCAAACCCACAGGCGAGGCTTAGGCGGACGTTGCGCTTAACCTAGATTAAGCAGCAAGTGCCAAGTTGTTGTTGGCAGTTATCAGTTTTCCACCCTGTTGCGGGCGAGCGGACCCCGGCATGCCTTCAGGACGCGACAACTTCCGTCGAAACCGTGTCGCCCCCATCGGTACCCTCTCATTATAACATCCCCGATTCCAAGGTACCGTGCCTGGCGCGCCGCCGCCGAGCCGGTTTGCCAATTGGACCTGCTATAAGAATATATGTATACTGGTATGAAGATGGATGGCGCACTGAAGCCGGTCAGATGGATTGGCACGTCCCTAAGAGATTTGCGCTTGCTACCTCCATCTGTCACTCGCGATATTGGACAAGCGCTTTATACCGCTCAGCGGGGCAAGCTCGATCCAGCCGCCAAGCCCTTGAAGGGTTTCGGCGGCGCCAGCGTGTTAGAGATTGGCGCTTTCGCAAGGCGGTAGTACGCGGCGGGCCGTATATACGGTGCAGGCACCGCATTGTCCGAGGCCCGACGCGACCACAAAGAAAGGCACAGCTAGAATGAAGACCAAAGCCAGAAAAGCGCGCGACCGCGTAATCGAAAGCAGCGGAAACGTATTTGCAGACCTCGGCCTTCCGAATCCCGAGCAGGAACTGCTCAAGGCCCAACTCACACTGCAAATTCACACCATCCTCAAGGATAGCGGTATGACCCAAGTCGCGATCGCCAAGATTCTCGGCGTAAAACAGCCCCAAGTCTCTCTGCTAATGCGCAACCGCGCCGGCAGCTTCTCAGTTGGCCGCCTTATGGAATTCCTCACCGCGCTCCGCCAGGACGTCGAAATCACCGTCCGTCCTGCCCGCAAGGAACACGGCGCGCTCTCGCTCGTCTCGGCATAAAGCCTCCCGGCCCAGGTACCGTCTGGCTGGGTCTAGCTGGCCTCGAGCTCGGTTCTCCGGTACGGATAAGCAACGATTGGGCACAGGGGTACCGGCAGGTGGTTGACGCGGAGCGACCTTACTACCAGAATCACAGCATCGGGCAGGTTACTGTCCGCCGGGCCCTATGACCGCTATGCCACAAGAGCAAAGTGCTGTCGAACAAGCCGTTTCGCGCGCCCTCCGGGAGAATCTCGAGCGTATTCAGGCCACTTCCGAAGAATTGCACCACGCCATAAGCGACGTGGTGGCCGCCTGCAGCAGCAACAAGGCTGCTAACTCGCTTCCGCCGCTGGTCCGGGCACAAACCGCCGCTGCTTCACTCGCCGCCTCCCTGGATGTGCTGACGCGTTTTGTGGCCCTTTCGCTACAGCCCGGCCCCCGCTCCGCCATGGAAGAGCAGATCGCTCACCTGGTGAGCACCGCCGCGATACCCACCCCGGCGGAACACCAGCGTCCCGAACCGACTCACCCGACTCCCAAGGCCCACGCACCCGCGCCCGCAGAGGCTGAAACCAGGCATGCTCCTGTTGAAACCAAGCTGGAACTGCACCCCGACCCCCCCGCGCTGGTGCACGAGCCGGCTGCGGAACCTGAGATGGAACCGGAGCTCGATGGCGATTTCAACGTCAGCAGGTTATCTTCTGAGGAACAGGAATTGCATCGAAGGGCGAATCGCGTTGCCAAAGTATCCATGCAGGATATTAAAATGCTCCGTCCGGAGCAGGTGCGCCTAGGCCGCGAAAAGAAGGATATCTGCATCCGATTGAAAGACGACATTGAAAAAGCTCATCGCGAATACGACCGACGTTTCAAGCCCATCATGGATCACCCGGTGGACTACTTCTATCGCTGGATGGTGGAAATCCTGGCGGAAGGGGATGCCCACGCGCTGGGCGAGTATCCCTACGCCACGCCAGCACAGCACCGCTGAGGAAGACACGCTTCCTCTGCCAGTAGCAGTTTCTTCGTCCCAATCCCCAAGTCGTGTGAGCGCGCGTAGAAGCGCGCGGTTTGGCGGGAGCATTCGACTGAAGAGTCTGATTGCAGTGGCGTTGTGCGCCGCGCTGGTTGCCGGTGCGCCGATGGATGCACTGGCGCAATCGCGGACCTCCAAGAAGCGGAAGACCCACAAGCCCAAAGCGGCGCCATGCACCGCGGGATGCAAAGCGAATACCACCCCACCGGAAATTACGGCGGCAACACCGGAAGAAGAGGCGCTGCAGCGAGAGCTGGCGGATTTGGCGCGCGGGCTGCGCACTGCCGCGCCAAGTGCTTATGAGCGGCTAGCGGCGTTTGCGGGAAGGAATGCCGCGAATGTGTGGGGCGCGCGGGCGGCGCTGGCGCTGGGTTATGAGGACTACACGAAGAACCGCGCGCAGCAGGCGGTTGCCTGGCTGAAGAAGGCCGAAGGCGACACCACGCTGCGCGAATACGCGCTGTATTGGTCGGCGCAATCCAAGCGCGTGCTGAAACACACCGCGGATGCGTACATCGATCTGCAAACCATCCAGCACGATTATCCGGACACAGCGATGAAGGAACAGTTTCTGGAGAGCTACGCGCCCACGGCCGTCGAGCTGGGTCGCGCGCAAGATGCTATCGATGCGCTGAACGCGTATCCCGCGACATCCGCAAAGCCGGCGCTGCTGCTCGATCGCGCGCACGCGTATCAAGTGGCGCATCAATTGTCACGCGCCGCGAAAGACTATCAAACGCTGTACTTCAAGTTTCCGCTGACCGATGAGGCGAAGCCGGCGGGGATCGGGCTCACGCAGATCAATCACGCCATGGGCACGGAGTATCCATATCCGGGCGTGGAGATGCAGCAAATGCGCGCGCAGGCATTCTTCGATGCGCACAAATGGCGCGAAGCGCGAGCTGAGTTCGAGAAGCTGCAGGGGATGCTGCGCGATCCGGAGAATCCGGTGCGGCAACTGGCGCAATTGCGCGTTGCGCAATGCCGCGTGCAGCCGAAGGGATCGCCGAGCGTGATTGCGGCGGTGAAGACGCCGGCGCCGGAAGTGGATGCCGAGCGGCTGTACGCGCTTTCGCAAGCGTATCGCAGCGCGAAGAAAGAACCGGAAATGCTCGCGGCCATCGAGCTAGCGGCGCAAAAATATCCGCAAACGAAATGGGCGGAAGAATCGCTGATGGCGGCGGGAAATTTTTATTGGGTAGGGCTGGACCGTACGCGCGCGGCTACCTACTATCAGCGGGTACTGGAGCAGTTTCCAAGCGGGAAGAACGCGTTCAACGCGGAGTGGCGAATCACTTGGGTTGCGTATTTGAATCGGCAGCCGGATACGGACGACCGGCTGACGGCGTTTCTGCTGAAGTATCCGGTTTCGGCGAATTCCGTGGATGCGCTGTACTGGCTGGGACGCAACGCGGAGCGCGAAGGAAACCCGGCGCACGCGCGAAGTTTCTACGACAAAGCCGTCGAGCGTTTCCCGGAAACGTATTTTGGTCATGCGGCTGCGGCGCGGCTGGCGAAGGTCGGGCCGGGCGAAGAAAATCCCGCGGAATTTTTGCAGAAGATTCCGCCGCCCCCAACGCTGCGGCCTTTTGATGAGCCGATTCCATCGAGCGTGGCGGACCGCTGGGCGCGCGCCATGGCGCTCCGCATGATCGGATTCGATTCGTCGGCCGAGCAGGAGCTGAAGGCGGCGTACTTTGCGACGGCGTCGCCGCGCTTTCTCGTCGAGGCGGCGCAGGCGGCTTTCGATCAGGGGCACTTCGGGACTGGCATGGCGTACGGGCGGCTGGCGGTTCCGAGTTTTGATTCGCGCAAGATTGATGATGTGCCGCGGAGCGTTTGGAAGGCGCTATATCCGCTGCCGTACGAGTCCGCTTTGCGGCGGGAAGCGGCGCGAAATAATTTTGATCCCATGCTGGCGGCCGGACTGATTCGCCAGGAGTCCACGTTTCAGGCGGATGCGGTGTCGCGCGCGAATGCTGTCGGCTTGATGCAAGTGCTGCCGACGACCGGGAAGCTGCTGGCGAAGCAGCTCAAAGTGAAATACGTGAAGACGAAACTGTTCGACCCGGATTACAACATCCAACTCGGGATGCTGTACATCGCGGGGTTGCTGCGCGCGACGGGCGAGCCGGAGTATGCGCTGGCAGCTTTCAATGCGGGAGAAGACCGCATTGCCGCGTGGCGCGCGGAACGCAACTACGAAGAGATTCCGGAACTGGTCGAGTCCATCCCTTTCACGGAAACCCGCGAGTACGTACAAATCGTCTTGCGCAATGCTGAAGTCTACCGGATGATTTATGGTGCCGGCGCGACGGCGACGCAGCAGGCGCAAGTGAGCCAAGGGCGGTAGCAGAGGCACTCTTCGCTTGCCGTGATGAACGAATGGTTTGCCCAGTTCCTCAAGGAACTATCCCTCTTCTTCCTCCGAACTTTCGACTGTAAACTGTTGACCGTTAACTTCTCAGGATGCTTATGACTCCTTCTGAATCTACTATGGCGCAGGCGGCGCGGCGGATGCTTTCCGCGAAAGCGGAACAATTCACGGAATCGGTGATCCGCGAGATGACGCGTCTGGCGCTGCGGCACGGCGCGGTGAATTTGTCGCAGGGGTTTCCGGATTTTGCGGCGCCGGCGGAGATTAAGGAAGCGGCGCGGCAGGCGATTTCCGACGACATCAATCAATATGCGATTACCTGGGGCGCGAAGGCGTTGCGCGACGCGATTGTCGAGAAATTCGAGCGCACGCAGGGAATTCGCGTCGATCCGGAGCGGGAAATTACGATTTGCTGCGGGTCGACGGAAGCGATGATGTCTTCGATGATGGCCATCATCAATCCGGGCGATGAGATCGTGGTGTTCGAGCCGTTCTACGAGAATTACGGGCCGGATGCGATTTTGTCCGGCGCGACGCCGCGGTTCGTGAAGCTGCGGACGCCGGACTGGTCGTATGACGAAAGGGAACTGGCCGCTGCGTTTGGTCCGCACACGAAGGCGATCATTCTGAATACGCCGAACAATCCTACGGGCAAAGTGTTCACACGCAGCGAACTGGAATTCATTCGCGATCTCTGCGTGAAGTGGAACGCTTACTGCATTACCGATGAGATTTACGAGCATATTCTGTACGACGGTACGGAACACATTTCGATGGCGACGATCGACGGCATGCGCGAACGCACCATCGTAATCAACGGAATGTCCAAGACTTACAGCGTGACCGGATGGCGCGTGGGCTGGGCCATTGCGCCGCCGGAACCCACCGAAGCCATCCGCAAGGTGCATGATTTTCTGACGGTAGGAGCGGCGGCCCCGCTGCAACAAGCGGGAGCCACAGCGTTGCGCATGCCGCAAGCCTATTACGACAAACTAGCCGCAACGTACACAGAAAAGCGCGCGCGACTCCTGAAGATTCTGGAGAGCGCGGGATTCACAGTCTATAAGCCGAGCGGCGCGTATTACATCATGACCGACATCTCCCGCTTCCAATTCCCCGAAAACGATCCGCGCTTCGCTTCGCCGACCCGCGACGTAGCCTTCGCAAAATATCTCGTCCAGGATATCGGCGTAGCCTGCGTCCCCGGCTCCAGTTTCTACAATGATGCCAGCGACGGAGCCTCGCAAGTGCGCTTCACATTCTGCAAAAAAGAAGAAACCCTGGCCGCGGGCGAAGCGAACCTTGCACGCCTTCAGGCTTAACACGTTCGGTGAGACGCGATGCCAGGCATGGAGAAACGCGGTTAGTCCGCGTCGCACCTGGCACATCCGTCGCTGCAGCTATCGGGCAACCTACAGCGACCGTGAGTCATCACTGTCCGTAAATCGGGAGGACCATCTCATGAAAATTGTGGTCGCGGCATTGCTGCTCGCAGCGGCGATCGGTGCACAGGCGCAAACGGCAGGGCCGCAGGACTTCCAGTATGACCGTAAGGCTGCACTCGACATTCGCGACGTTGGTGTAACCAAGCGCGGGGACGTTGCGGTGCACGACATCTCGTACGCGAGTCCGAAGGGGGGACGGGTGCCGGCGTATTTGGTGGTGCCGGCGGGGAAGGGGCCGTTTGCGGCGGTGATTTGGGGGCACTGGTATTGGGCGAATTCGGCGCAGCGGAATCGCACGGAGTTTCTGGATGAAGCGGTAGCGTTCGCGAAAAGCGGCGTGGTGTCCTTGCTGATTGATGGACCGATCGCGCGGGCGGGTCACGTGGAGAGCAAGGATCCGCTGGACGAGCGGCAGCCGATGGACTTGATTCAGGAAATCGTGGACATGCAACGTGGAGCGGATCTGCTGCTGGCACGTCCGGACGTGGATGCGGCGCGACTCGCGTATGTTGGGCATAGCTACAATGCGACGGTGGGCGCGTTTGTGAGCGGATTGGACAAGCGCTTTAAGGCGTTCGTGCTGATGGCTGGCGGCCTTTCTGACGAAGTGGACATAAAGTCCAAGGAATATCAGGACTTCCGGCAGAAGATGGACGTGGAGAAATTTGACGCCTTCCAGGCGAAATATGAGTGGCTCGATCCCGGCAAGTTCGTATCCCACGCGGCTCCGGCAACAGTCTTTCTGCAGTATGGAGCGAAGGAAGATTTCCTGACGCCGGAGCGCGACAAAGAGTATTTCGCCATCGTAAGCGAGCCCAAAAAATTCAAGTTATACGACGCGCCGCATGCGCTGAACGCGGAGGCACGGCGCGACCGGCTGGCGTTTCTGGCGGAGCAGCTCAAGGTGAAGCCGGTGGATGCGGCGGTGGTGGCGGCGATTCCGGAGCTTTATCAGCCGGCGGATCAGGGGCAGTGAGCCCTGCCCGAGTAGTACTAGTAAGAACTCTTACGGCACACAGCCGTCCTCTAGGTCTTGACTATTTGTTAATTTCATGGTAGATTGGTTGCTGATTACTGAGTTCAGGGCTGGAACCGGGCTAATGCCTGCCCACAACCAACCAACATTCACCGCAAAAACAGCCTCCCCGGCCACTCCCCGCCGCTCTCTCTGCTCGCTCTCTTGCGCTCATTTGCACTCTTGTGCAAAAGAGCCAAGCGCATCCCCCTATTTTTCAATGCCTTGCGCGCTCTTTGCAAAAACACCGGGGGTGCCACCCCCAGCTGCTCCTCCCACCCTCAAGTTTTACTTTAACCTGCCTCCTCCCTCGCCCGCACCAAGCCCATCCCCTGCCATTTCAATGATTTCGGGGAGCATATTGGGGAATTGGGGTGGCCGCTACTGCTGCCACAGGCGGAAGCCGCCGAGGAAAGCGTTGAGGTTGTTGCCGAGGCGGGCGCCGGGGGGCAATTCTTTCAGTTTTTTGCTGTTGCCGCCGCCCAGGACGACGTAGTCGGCTTCGAGGGCGGTCTTGAGTCTTTTGGTGATTTTGGCGACGTCTTTGCGCCACTTTTTTTTGCCGGAGCGTTCCAGGCCGCGGAGGCCGAGGTAGTCTTCGTAGGTTTTGCCGTGTTTGTAGATGAGATGGGCGAGCTCCATGGGCTCGAGGGTGCCGTCTACGATCATGGCGGAGCCGAGGCCGGTGCCCAAGCCGAGGAAGAGCATGCGGCCGCCTTTGTAGCTGCCGAGCGCTTGCATGGCGGCGTCATTGATGATTTTCAGGGGGTGGCCGAAGGCTTTGCGGAAGTCGAATCCGACCCAGCCGGCGCCGAGGTTGTGGGGCTCACGAAGAGGATGGCCGTTGATGATGGGGCCGGGATAGCCGAGGGAGACACAATCGAATTTCCAGTCGCGAGTATTTTGTTTGACTACGCTGACCATTTTTTGCGGGGTCATGGTGGGGCCGGAGGGATATTTGCGGGGCTCTTTTTGGCCGGTGGCGAGCATTTTGACGTTGGTGCCGCCGATATCGACGACGAGGACTTTGGGAGATTTCGCGGGTTTGGCGGGTTTCATGGATGCTCTCCAATGGGTGGACGGATTCGGTGATTCTGTTGAGGTCAAGGGATTCTAGAATAAACCGGGGATAGGGCGAAGGGAATTCGGGGCTGAGGGTGTGGCCGGCTTGTTTGAGCGAGGCGCGGATGAGGTTACCGGGGACACCGGCCGACCCGCAAGAAACGTAGTGGGCGCAAAGTATGGAGCGATTACGGGAACTTGGATTTGTTAAGCGCGGGAAGAGAAAGCGGAAAGATTGGGCTTGTAAAAGTTTGCTAAATTTACGATGATTCGGGCGCTCGCAAAGGTATTTAGGGGTAGGAGACTGACGGTCGGTTGCCCTGTGGTGGTTAGTCCCCTACCCCGCGAGTGGTCTTGCCTGTATAGACGAGAGCAACCCCCGAAAAGTTTCCCGCCTGGGCAAAGTATTTTTCAGATTGCTGTTGACGTTAAAGCGATTCAAACCCAGCAATTCCGCAACGCAGGGCCTTCTCAACCCAAGTCGATAGTGTCCAGGTAGCGGGCGACGGCGGCCGGCCACTGGAATTTCTGCTGAATGGCGGCTTGCAAAGCTTGTGCGGCGGAAGGCTCGCCGTGGGTGAGATAAGTGTGCTTGGGAGGCGCGGGCAGGGCGGCGAGCCAGCGGAGAAGCTCGCTCTTTCCGGCGTGAGCGGAGAATTGACCGAGCTCGATGATTTCGGCATTGACTGGAACGGGCTGACCGTAGAGAGAGAGAGTCTTGGCGCCTTCGAGCAGGGCGCGGCCGCGAGTGCCCTGGGCTTGGAAGCCGGCGAGGATGACGGCGTTGCGCGCGTCGGGAAGACGCAGAGCGAGATGATGGAGCACGCGGCCGCCGCTGACCATGCCGCTGGCGGAGACGATGATGCAGGGCGTTTTTACGTTGTTGATGGCTTTGGATTCGTCGGCGGTGCGGGTGAGATGAAATTGGTGCACGTTGAGGGGATCGCCTTTGCCGCCGGCTTCTTCGCGGACGAAATCCTGATCGTGATCTTCCTTGTGTTTGACGTAGAGATCGGTGGCGCTGAGGGCCATGGGGCTATCGACGTAGACGGGGAGGCGGGGGATGCGCTGCTGATCTTCGAGCTGGCGAAGATAGTACATAAAGGTTTGCGTGCGGCCGATGGCGAAGGCGGGAATGATGATGGAGCCGCCGCGCTGGGAAACGCGATTGACGATTTGCGCGAGGAGTTCGGCGGGATCGCCATCGGGGTGTTCGCGATCGCCGTAGGTGGATTCGCAGATGAGGACATTGGCGGAGGCAGGCGGGGTGACAGGATCGTTGAGGATGGGCTGATTGTAGCGGCCGATATCGCCGGAGAAGATGACCACGATTTTTTTTGCGGATTCGGTGATGGTGAGTGCGAGGCTGGAGGAGCCGAGGATGTGGCCGGCGTCGTAGCTTTCGATGTGAAATTCGGGGCTGATGTCGAAGCCGCCGGAGCGGGGCATGGGCTTGAGAAGCTGGAGAGCGGGATCGACATCGTTGGCGGTGTAGAGGGCGCGGGGATCGGGATGCTTGGTCCAGTTGTTGCGCTGGGCGCGGGCGGCGTCTTCTTCCTGTAGATGAGCGGAGTCTTTCAGGAGGAGGGTGGTGAGTTCGATGGTGGCGGGATTGGCGAAGATGGAGTTTTTGTAGCCGTCGCGGACGAGGCAGGGAAGCCAGCCGGTGTGGTCGAGATGGGCGTGGGTGAGGATGACGAAGTCGATGGATTTGGGATCGACGGGGAGAGGCTTCCAGTTGCGCTGCTGGAGATCGTCGGAGCCTTGGAAGATGCCGCAATCTACGAGCAGGCGTTTGCCTGCGGCTTCGACTAAATATCTGGAGCCAGTTACAGAGCCTGCTGCGCCTAAGAAGGTAAGTTTTGCCATGAGGGTCGTTAGTCTCCCGGAGAAGAGAGGATACGTTAGCGGAATTTTGGAGAAAAGTCAGCGCTGAGGTGGTTGGTTGGTGAGCGAAGGGGAGAATCGCAGCGGAAGGCCGGGTCTGGGTGTGATGGCAATCGAGGGTCCGCCTCAGAAGGCGGACCCTACGACGGCAGGAAAAGTCAAAACGCGCACCCTTAAAGGCGAAGGGGCGGCACCCGCCAGAGGATGCCGAAAGGATGAATCGTGCCGAGATGGGGCACAGCAGTGCTATGCCCCTAGCCGGCGGTGACTAGTCGGCGGCGGTGGCGGCTTTTTTGTTGATGATGGAGTTGATGTCGAGGCCTAAGCCTTGGGCTACGCCGGTTCCGTACGCGGGATCGGCTTTGTAGAAATGCTGGATCTGGAGTTCCTGGATGCGCTTGGGAGCGTTGCCGAGGCTGCCGACGATGTTGCTGATGAGGCGTTGCCTGGCGTCAGCGGCCATGAGGCGGAAAAGATTTCCGGGTTGCGAGTAGTAGTCGCTGTCGGAACGATGATCGTGGCGCGCGACGGTGCCGGTGACGAGGGTGGGGCGTTCGGTGAATTTTTTGTCCTGGGTGGGGCCACCGAAACTGTTGGGTTCGTAGTTGACGCCCGTGCCGCCGTTGCCGTCGAAGCGCATGGCGCCGTCTTTGTTATAGGTGTGGTAGGGGCACTGCGGCTTGTTGACCGGGAGGGCGTCGTAGTTAACGCCGAGGCGGTAGCGGTGCGCGTCCGGGTAGGAGATTAGGCGCGCCTGAAGCATTTTGTCGGGAGAATAGCCCATGCCGGGGACCAGGTTGCGCGGTTCGAAAGCGGCTTGTTCGACTTCGGCGAAATAATTTTCGGGATTGCGGTTGAGTTCGAGTTCGCCGACTTCGTGGAGCGGAAAGTCTTTGTGCGGCCAGACTTTGGTGAGGTCGAAGGGATTGAGGTGATAGGTGGCGGCATCTTTCTCCGGCATGATTTGGATGGAGACGCGCCACTTGGGGAATTCGCCCTTGGCGATGGCGTCGAAGAGATCGCGTTGCGCGTAGTCGGGATCCTTGCCGCGCATATTTTCGGCGGAGTCGGCATGGAAATTCTTGATGCCTTGCTTGGTCTTGAAATGCCATTTGACGTAGAAGAGTTCGTTTTTGTCGTTGATGAGGCTGAAAGTGTGGCTGCTGAAGCCGTCCATGTGGCGGTAGCCATCGGGAGTGCCGCGGTCGGAGAAAAGAATGGTGACTTGATGGAGGGATTCGGGGGAAAGAGACCAGAAATCCCACATCATGGTGGGAGATTTGAGATTGGTTTGCGGATCGCGCTTTTGCGTGTGGATGAAATCGCCGAATTTGAGGGGATCGCGAATGAAAAAGACGGGCGTGTTGTTGCCGGTCATGTCCCAGTTGCCTTCTTCGGTGTAGAACTTGAGAGCGAAGCCGCGAGGATCGCGCTCGGTGTCCGCGGAGCCTTTTTCGCCGCCGACGGTGGAGAAACGGATGAAGGTGGGAGTCTTTTTGCCGACGGCGCTGAAGAGCTTCGCCGTGGTGTACTTGGTGATTTCGGTGCTGGTGCAGATGAAGTGTCCGTGTGCGCCAGAACCTTTTGCATGGACGACGCGCTCGGGAATGCGTTCCCGGTTGAAGTGCGCCATTTTTTCAAAGAGCAGGTAGTCTTCGAATACGACCGGCCCGCGAGGTCCGACGGTGAGCGAATTTTGATTGTCGCCCACGGGACGGCCTGCGTCCGTAGTCATGATGATCTTTTTTTCTTCCGCCATATTTCCTCCCAAAAGTGATGCCCCACGTTGACCGCGCTAGAGTACTCCGCTGGCGGGCTATTGTTCCAATATCTAGTTCGGATACAATCGATAGGCATAGCCTATGGAACTGCATCAACTGCGTTACTTCTGTGCGGTGGCGGACACGGGATCTTTTTCGCGTGCGGCGGAGCAATCGCACGTGTCGCAGCCGTCGCTTTCGCAGCAGATCTTGAAGCTGGAGGATGAGCTGGGAGCGAGGCTTTTTGACCGGCTGGGGCGCAGTGTGCGCGTAACGGAAGTGGGGAAGGCGTTTTTGCCGCGGGCGCGGGCGGTGCTGCGGGAGCTGGAAGCGGCGCGGGGAGATGCGGTGGAGCGGAAGGACGCGCTGGGAGGTCCGGTGGTGGTGGGCGCGATTCCGACGGTGGCGCCGTATCTGCTGCCGGGTTACCTGGGCGCTTACGCGAGAAAATTTCCGCAGGTGCAGGTGACGGTGGTGGAAGAAATTACGCCGGTGCTGCTGGAGCGGTTGCGAGCGAGTTCGATTGATGTGGCGATTCTGGCGCTGCCAGTGCGCGGGCACGAGTTCGAGGCGGCGCCGCTGCTGACCGAGCGGTTGTTTGCTGCGCTGCCGCCGAAGCACAAGCTTGCTGCGCGGCGGTCGCTGGCGCTCAAGGATTTGCAAACCGAGCCATTTCTTTTGCTGCGTGATGGACACTGCTTTCGCGACACGGCGGTGGCGGCTTGCGATCGCGCGCGGCTGCATCCGCAGATCGTGTTCGAGAGCGGACAGTTTTCGAGTTTGCTGAGCATGGTGGGTGCGGGCATGGGAGTGTCGATCGTGCCGGAGATGGCGGTGGACAGGAATGCGCGGTGCCGGTACGTGCGGATTGCGGATGCACAAGCGGCGCGCAGCATTGGCGCGGTGACGCTGCGGGGGCGTTCGCAGACGCGGTCGATACGGGCGTTTTTGGAGATGCTGCAAGCGGCGCCAGCCCGGCGGTAAGCGCCTGAAATTCTTTTTGGGCTGGCGGCGGGTGAGGCATGCGGCGCGCAGAAGTGTTGCGTGCGGAAGGCAACGAACCGCGGCTTATAGACGAAGCGGGCAAGCCGATGTTAGCATTTAGAGCAGCACATCGGTGGGGCCGTGGCGCAGCTGGGAGCGCGCCTCGATGGCATCGAGGAGGTCGTGGGTTCGAACCCCATCGGCTCCACCAAACTTACAAACCAAGAGGTTCCTACCCTCGTAACTGTTGCGGCGCGCCGAAAACCCGGTGGCTAGCTGAACCACTCCCTCACGATTCTCGTCAAGTTATTTCGAGATTGCTCGAACTTTCTCAAACGATGGCCGTTTGCTCCCGACGGGTGTGGAAATCCTGTCAAACATCTTCGTGCATCAAGGCTCCCGTGCCTAGTTAAGCTTTGGAGTACAGCATCGACACATGCGCCGAGCGGGACTACGAGGGCATCGGGGATAGCATTCAACTCGGGAGCCAAAAGGTCATCAACAAAATCTTGCAAGACCCGACTAGATTCTATTTTCGGTGAATGCCCTCCGTAATTGCGACCTTTGACGAAAACCGGATAACGGATGGCAGAGGTCGCATGTAGCCAGCTGCGGGATGCGCCAAACAAGGCACGGCAGGAGTCCAGTTTTAGCGCCTTTGCCAGTCCGATTTCGTCCATCATCTTTAAGAGGTTTTCTCTCATCGGCCCCGCAAAGCTGGCTTTGCCTTTGGCCTGTTGGAGCGAATCGCTGGCCGACAGCCCTTTTCCGAGAGCCGCCTTAGCCTCCCGGAAGCCGATCTCCATCTGTGTCCAGCCCGGCGTGATACCTACAACTGCAATTTTGGCGTTCGTGTTGATGAAGTCCAAAGGGGCGTAATAGATTTCGATATTCCTATCCTTGGCGAGGCGAAACTGAGGAACTAGAAGATCAGATCTACTGAACTGCTGGCTCTCAGGCAGGGCAGAGATGGCGCCCGCGTAGCGTTCAAATAAAGGACGTGGGGTGTGCTCCACAATAGAATCCTACCAAAAAGCCGGAGGTGCCTTGCCGGTGACAGATCGAACTGTGGCCTTCTGTGAAGAAGCGACGGATTGGCGAAACGGACATTGCGTCTATCCAATAATGGATGTATAATGCTCCAGATATGGAGAAGGACGAGGAGAGCTAACGTGGCTACTGTCAATCGGCCGGGGGCGGGAGTTGCGTGGGATAAGCCGGCGGATCTTTCGAGCCGGAATGTGCAGAAGCGGCTGGGGCCTGCGGCGGTGAAAGCGTTCCTGCGAATCCGCGAGCTTTGGGAATTGCGGGATGAAGATGCGCGGCTGCTGCTGGGTGGCATGTCCAATGGCGCATTTTACGAGTGGAAGCGCAAGGCGCGGGGCACGCTGGATCAGGACCGCTTGACCAGGATTTCCATTTTGACGGGAGTGTTCAAGGCGCTGAACATTCTCTACAGCAAGAAGCTGGCGGACCGCTGGGTGCAGTTGCCGAATGAGAACCCGATGTTTGAAGGAGAAGCTCCGCTGGCGTACATGATCAAAGGCGGGCAGCCGGCGATGCTGCGGGTGCGGCAACTTCTGGATGCGCGGCGCGGCGGGCGCTAGGTGCTGCCGCGGGTTTCCGATGTTCCTCGCGAGGACACGCATCGTCTGATTCCGGCGCGGTATAGCGACGGCGACGGCGACGAAAGCGTGCTGACGCGTCTCACCGATGACCCCGACGATTTGCATGCGCTCTTCGAACTTGAGGGCGCGACCAACGATCGCCTGCTCGGAGAAGCCGGCTTGCTTCCAGGCATTACGGTGCGCGAGCTGGTCTTCGGCATTCCCTACTCGCACATCATCAATGCGGCGTTTACGCATGCCAGTCCGCTGGGAAGCCGTTTCAACGGGCCGGAACGTGGTGCGTGGTACGCGGCGTTGCGGCGCGAGACTTCGGAGCGGGAAGTGGCCTACCACAAGGGCCAGGAGCTGCGGGAAATCCATTGGCAAGAGCAAGAGGTTTTTTCGTACGTCGATTTCCTGGCTGATTTTCGAGGCGAGTTTCACGATCTGCAGGATGATCCGCGCTTTCGAGAATGTTTGGATGCCAACAGCTACAAAGCATCCCAGCGGTTGGCCAGAGAACTTCTTGAGGAAGGCTCGGCCGGCGTGGTGTACCCGAGCGTGCGGCATAAGGGCGGAACTTGCGTGGTGTGTTTCCGGCCGGCGATGGTGAACCACGTTCGGAAGGGCTCGTCGATCGCGATCACGTTTGAAAACGCACTGGCGGTTCCCGAAATTCGGGAACTCAAGTCACGCCAGCGGAACAATTGACTATCCTTTTGCGGCGCTAAGAATTCAGGGAGAGGCGGGCTTCGTTGAGGTCGAGCTCTTGCTGGATCTGGCGGAGGGCTTCGTCGCTGATGTGGCCGTTGTCGCGGAGGCGGACGGCAGTGGCGCGCTCGACGGCGAGCAAGTCGCGGGACAATTCGACGAAGCGAGCGTGATGGGCGCGATGTGCGGCATCTTCTTCGTTATCTTTTTCTTCATCCTTGAGGACGACGAGCTGGTGGTGGTAGTGGTTCTTGATATCGTCGTAGACGTCGGCAAAGTTTGCGCTATCTTTTTCGCGAAGGCTGGCGAGATGGGCGAGCGCGGCTTGCACGATGATGCGGCGGGCCTCGAGTTCCTCGAGATCGGGAGCGGCGGCGCCGGCCAGGCCGAGGACGCGAATCAGCGGAGGAAGAGTGAGGCCCTGGAGCACGAGCGTTACCAGGATGACGCTGAAGGTGAGGAAGATGATCATGTCGCGCTGCGGAAAGGGCTGGCCGTCGGCAAGCGTTTCCGGAAGGGAAATCGCGGCGGCCAGCGCGACGACACCGCGCATGCCGGTCCAGCCGACGACAAAAATTTGCCGCGCGGCCGGCAGCGATACTTTCTGGTGCAGGAGATGCTTGCGAATCTGGTAGGCGATGAAAGCGCCTGGGTACATCCAGATGAGGCGGAGAACGATCAGCAGGGCGCTGAATGCAGCGCCGTAAAAGATCAGCTCGCGCAATCTGTAGCCGGTGAGACCGGCGAGAACGTGAGGCAGTTGCAGTCCGATGACCATGAAGACGAGGCCGTTGAGGATGAAGGTCAAGGAATCCCAGACGGCCCAAGCCTGGATGCGCACGCGGGCGGACAAAAACTGGGAGCTTTTGCGGCTCAAATAGAGGCCGCAAGCAACCACGGCAAGAACTCCGGAAGCGTGAATCGCTTCAGCGGCGAGATAAACGGCGTAGGGCACCAGGATACTGATGGTGATTTCGATGGGGCCGTCATCGACGCGGCGCTCGAGCCATTGGATGGCGAGACCGACCAGCAGGCCGAGGCCGAGGCCGGCGAAGGTAAGGTAGGTGAGCTCGCGGAGGCCCTGGCCCACGGTAGGTGTTACGCGGCTGACGACCATGGCTACGCCGAACTGCAGAGCGAGGAGGCCGGTGGCATCGTTGAGCAGGCTTTCGCCTTCGAGCACGTCGACGATGCGCTTGGGTAAGCCGACGCGTTTGGCGATGGAGGTGGCGGCGATGGCGTCGGTGGTGGCGACCACGGCGCCGAGGACGAAGCCGAGCCGCCAGTCAAATCCAGAGAAAAAATAATGCGCCGCGCCGGCTACGCCGAACACGGTGAAGCTCACCAGTCCGAAAGCGAGCATGCAGATGCTGACCAGATTGAACTTGAACTCGCGCCAGGAAGTGAGCCACGCGGCGGAGTACAGCAGCGGCGGCAAAACCACGAGGAAAATCACGTCGGGATTCAGGCGGATGCTGGGAATGCCGGGAATAAGACTGATTAGTAGCCCGGCGATGACCAGGACGATGGGATAGGGAGTCTTGAGCTTTTGCGCGAGCACCGCAAAGACGACGACAAAGAGCAGCAAGAGCAGCAGGATGAGTTCGACGGCATGGATTCCGCCTGGGGGCATGGGGTCTCCGGCTCGATCGTGGCGCTTCTCGTTGTTCGCTGGGCGTGCTAGATGAAGATAGCGCACTTCGCGGCGCTTTGTTTTCACCTATACTGGTGCGGACCAGCTCGAATTCGCAGGAGGGATGATGCGAGCTGCGGCGATGGCCAAAGGCGCGATAATCTCAGCGGCACTGGCTGGTGCGCTGGTTTACGCAGTGGATTCCATTTCAGTTCGTGTGCGCGCTGTGCATGCCACGGCGACCAGTCCGTACGAAACGATAACCTTTGCGCGGGTGCTGGCGATTCCGGAAAAAAATAAGGTCGAATACCAGGTGGACGTACAGAATCCGGAGCAAAGCGTTACTTGTGTTCATGCACTCTTTCCGCACGATGCGCACGCGCCTTGCTGGTACGTAAAGCGCAACATCGACAAGCCCATTCCCATGGTGATTCTGCAGAACTTCGATTGACGTCCTACGCCCGGATGAGTTCCTTGATTTTGTTGCGGAGCAGCGTCTCGCGCGGACTACCGCTCGAGCGGCGCAGCCACGCTTCCAGCTTGGCGACTTCCACACGGAAGAGGGTCGGCTGATCCCAGACTTCAATGCGCAGGGTGCCCAGATCGAGCGCGGCTTCGCGGCTCCAATCGTCGCGGCGAAACTGGCGGAGGGCGAGGGAAGCCGCTTCGTAGAGGGACTCGGCGTTGACGACCACGGCGTGGTCGATGCCTTCAGCATCGCGGAAAGTCACGACGCATTTTCTGGGCTTGCTGGGCATAAGGGAAGGGTACCACACTGTTTCGCTTTTTGTTCGCCATGAAATGCTAATGTCGTCTCCGCAGTAGGGGCGCGGTAGGGGCACGATCAATCGTGCCCTCCGGGGTCGGCGACGAGCAGGGCATGTTGAGTAACGGCACGGTTGAGCGCGCGCTTTAAGGGAGTATGTTCACGGTGGCGGGATGCAGCTCCCAAATGGTGGCGACCTGCGCCGATCCGCGGCTGTGATCGAAATCCTCGAAAGCCATTCCCAGGACTTGCAGCGGCAGCGCCGCGGGCAATTCGCCGCCATGCTGCGAATCCAGGCGGAAGTTGTGTTGCTTGAGTTGCGCTTGGATTTGCTGGCGGGCGCTGCAGAACTCGCTGTCCACCGGCGTTTCGATGATGACCCGCGGGGCGTTTTTGTCGGCGGTCTGGGAAATCTCCATGTGCACGTCGCAATCGGCGCTGTTTACGCTGGTCTCTTGCAGAAAAGCGTTGGCCAGGTGGAATACCTGAAGTTCGCGGCCGGTGCGCGGCTGATCGATGGGCAGAGGCAGCGGGTCTTGTGGCCACGCCAGGATGTCGGTGACCATGATTTCTACGGGCGGCATGTTGCTCGGAATGGGCATGTGCTTGGCGGCGTGACGATAGTCCGCGATGTCCGGCTCGATCGGCAGGCACTTGCACAGATCTTCCGGCTGAAGAACGCCAAAGTCCTGGCCGCTGCAGGCCAGCATGCGGAACGATAGCGCCAGCAAAGCGCCGATCAAAAGCAGGCGGTAGCGACTTTTCATAGCGGGCCCGCTTACCCCCGCTTACCAAGGTAAGACTGAGCCGGGGCCGGCGTACATACCGGGAAATCCCGATGCTTCTAAGATGATCCGGGTAAGCGCGTGGGGATGGAAAACCTCGACGAAGGAGTCGCAAGACGCGGAAATGGGATCGGTGAAGGCGCGATTTCAGCGCGTTGACAGAGGCTTTATGATTCCTACACCTTGTTGGAACCAACTGAGGCTGTTGTGGAATAGTAGTTCCGTTTTGCAAGTGGCCGGAAGTAAACTCCCATTATATGAACGACATACCCCCGCCGGTCGCAGCCAGTTACACAACGGTTCAACCCAGAACTAACGCCATCAAAGAGGGCTTTATCTGTTCAGGCATCTGGGCCGTTCTTGCAAGTGCACTTGCTGTGGGATTGCGATTGTGGGCTGAGCATTCGCACCAGGAACCCAATTCTCTTTCATCCGCAGACTGGGCGGGCTTCGTAGGAAACATGATCGGCCAGTTTACGGTGTTGGGTATCGCTCTTTCCGCAGTCGCATTTTACCGAGGCAGAAAAAACGTCACGTACTTTATTTTGCTTGATTGGCGTTGGTGGCTAGTGTGCGGCCTATTCAGCATACTTCCAAACAAAGCTGTGCTCCCTTGGCTGTGGGTGGGTCTCATATACCAGAGCCGTCTAGCTTTCAGGCCTAAGCAAAAATTCCCTCCTCACCCAGCAGAGAAAAACTACGGCGACCAAGTTCAGCGTCTGATGGACAAACAGTCATGACAGACATCGTATTTCCGAAGGACGGCGAAGGCTTCCGCGCCAATCTAAAAATCGGAGAAGACATCCATCTGGTGCTCATGGCGACGCACAGTGCCCTAGGCCCGGTAGCGACCGTTTACGACGCAAAGTTGAAAAAGTGGTGGCCGGAGCGTGAGTGGGCGAAAGACATTGAAGACGCCAAGACAAAAGCTAAGAGCCGCGCCCGCATACGGTACCGATACGTGGGCCGCAAGGAACCGTTTCCCGCAATAGTCTGGCAGGCCACAGGGTCAGGCTCACATGGCTGATATTTTTATTAGCTTTATCCATGAGGACGGGAAGGTAGCTGAAGGCCTAAAGACATTCTTGAGAGACGCCGTTGACCGCAGCCACAAAGTCTTTCTCTCCTCCGACAAGTGGGCTATCTTCGCGGGAGAAGACTGGTTGCAGAAAATCAAGGAAGAGCTAGCCTCTTCAAAAGTGGTGGTGTTGCTTCTCAGCAAAATGTCGGTTGGCCGTCCTTGGGTCAATTTTGAAGCTGGCGGAGCATCGCTCACAAACAAGGTAATAATACCGGCCTGTTTTGGCGACATGACGATAAGTGCTCTACCAAAGCCATATTCCAATCTTCAGGCTTTGAGTCTAGATGATGAAGACGGCCCGTATTACTTGGTGACTTCAGTTTGCCATCACTTAAAGCCTAGCGGAATAGTAAGGCCGCCATTCTCGCAAAGCGACCCTGAGATCATTGCCTTGAGGAAAGTTCTTGAGGAAGCAGCAAGGCGTTTACCGGAGCATCTGTGATGAGGTCTTACGTTTGAGATGTCACATCAGGGAAAATTCAACCGCCGACTTGACCGTTTGTACCAGAAGAGAACGGGTTGGCTCCGCACTGTTCTGACCAAGGCCAATCCCGGCCCTGTTCCGACTCTCAATAGGAAACAGCGCGAGCGCGCCATTGCGCGTCTACAAGAGATCGCCTCAGATGCTTTAGCAAGCAAAATGGCTAGGAGAGTGTTTCAGCGTTCAGTGGAGAAGAAAAAGATATGGATGACGAAGGGCTGGGGCACAGAAGAGAAGCAGAAGAAGTTTAGGGCTTGGGCCAGAAGAAGGATTGATAAAGACAGTGGGAAGGTCTACGTGTTTTGGATCGGCAAGAAGTGCAGTTATGTAGGCAGAACGCGGGGCCGTGGCAGCAGGCCATCACAACACTTCAAGAGGGGCTGGTTCAAAGGAACAACGCGAATTGATGTGTACATGGCCACAACAAAGGGTCAAATACCCCGGTTGGAGTGTCTAGCGGCGCACCGCTTTCTTCCCTCATGGAACAAAGTAAAAGCTGCCAAAGAGAATTGGACACCGAAGTGTCCGCTGTGTGCGCTTCACAAGAAGATAAAATCGGAACTGCGTCGCATCTACAAGTTTCGGTGAGTCCGCTACCGTACCGGAAGTTATGTATGCCTAGCGCGGCAGACAGGAATTCATGGCGCGACAGACTTCCTAAGCTCTTCTGCTTCATATTTGCTATCCTAGCCGTGTTATTCTGTTGCTACGATCTGCGGGAGTGGCGAAACTGGCAGACGCGATAGCCTTAGGAGCTATTGGCCGAAAGGCCGTGCAGGTTCAACTCCTGTCTCCCGCACCAACTTTCCGAATCCCGTCAAAAGCGCGACGCGCTGGCATTCGGCGATAGTCGTGGCTGCCATGTGCAGGAGGCCCACCGTGTTGAAACGTACGCTCAACAAGGTCAGAGAATTCCTCAACAGGGCCACCAAGGGCTCCTGAGTGCGGTATCTGAGCGTACCCTTGTGGAAGCCCTGGCGGGACTTCTAACGCGCGATTTGCCGATCCGTTGGGCATGAAAAGCCAATGTTGGCGGCGCTGTGGGTGCGGATTGTACTTCTGAAGTAAAAACCGTCCGTTAAATCCCCGCCTTTCTAGTTAAATCCCGAGGTACTAGAATTAGGAACGTTGCGCGGGTTCGCTTTTGCTAGCGCGTCGCTGCTGGCTCGCGCATAATAAGGCGTTGGGTAACCGGGCTTCGCTTGTCCCCAGTTTTCGCCCGCCTCCCCAAGAATTCGGCACAGAGCGTGCCGGTGTATTTTCCAGTGGTATTGCGATGATTGTTCAGGATCAAGGCACCCAATTCGTTTTGATTCGGCAGACGGACCACGCCATGCTGGCGGGGTTTTTCGCGCGTCATTGGGGCAATTCGTTGTTTCGTCAGCCGGAACCTTTCTCATCGTTTTGCTTGGCGGTTTCCGAACACGACAACGGGTGGACGGAGTGGGAACTGCATCCGGAAGTGGATGCGGTCACCTTCACGCCGTACAGCTACGTTTCCGTGCCCACGGCGGAACACATGGAGCTGTACCGCGTCGGGATCGAACGGGTAGTCAAAGCGGATCGTTACGCTGGCCTGCTCACCAGCCTGCATTGCGCGGGACTTTACGATCGCACGCGAGCCACGCTGCCCGGTTTTTCCGCGAAATACATCAAGTCGAACGAGTCGCAACTGGTGAGCGATTTTGTGCAGCGGCTGCGGCTGCAGCAGCTTCGTTTGAAAGTGGATTTACGCGCTGATCCGGCGACCAAAGATTTTGCCGACGAGAAAGTGCTGGAGGCCAATCTCAAGCGCATGGAAGCGCTGGATTGCCTGTCCCTTTATTTCGGGCAGGCGCCGCTGGGCGAGCACGTGATCGAAGGCGTTCCCACCGGCAATGCGGGCAGCGAAGTGGATTGGGAGCTGCGTCCGGAGGGCGAGAATTGCGCGACGCTTTCGCCGTATCCGTTCGACAAGGATCCGCTGGAGATCAGCCTGCTGGCGCGGCGCGTGGCCAAGCGCCCGTACACGGGGAATGAGGATTATCAGAAAATTTTGGCGCAAGCTTCGTATTACGCCATCCGGTTTACTTTGCGCGCGGGGCGCAAGGATACCTTCGCGCGCGCCGTGGGGATGTAGCGTCAGGTTAGCTGGCGGCCGCGTGTTTCGGGGAGCGCCAGGGCGAGCATAGCGGCGAGGAAGAACGCGCCCGCTTGTAGAAAAAACGCCGGGCCAATTCCGTAGCGCAGCGCGAGCGCTCCCACGGCGAAGGGGGCTGCCGCCGAGAGCCCGCGGCCAACGTTGTAACTTAGCCCCATTGCGGCAGCGCGAATCTCGCCGGGAAAAATCTCGCTGGCGATGGCCGCGAATCCCGAAAAATATCCCGTGCCGAAGAAGGCCACAAGCGGGCCAAGCACCAAAAGCCAGAACGAGCTGCGCGCCATGCCGTAAAGAGGCACGAGCGCGGCGGCGATCAGCAGATAGGCAAAGTACGGTTTGCGCCGTCCGAAGGAGTCTGCAAAGAAACCGAAGAGCGCGTAGCCCAGCCATTTGCCGAAACAAAGGACCAGGAAGAAGGACGTGGTCTTGACCAGGCTGAGCCCGCGTCCGCCTTGGCTCGCGGGGAGAGACAAGTACGCGGGGATCCAGGTGAACAAGCCCCAGTAGCCGAACATAGCGGAGGCATTCATGGCGGTTGCCAGCACACCGTTGCGCAACACATCCTTGGAGAGCAGGCGCGACAAGGGAACGCGCGGGCTCGCGGCAGTTGCGCGTTCCTTCCACAGCGCGGGTTCTGGAACGCCCCTGCGAATCCAGAGCACCAATAGAGCCGGAAGCACGCCAACAAAAAACACTGCGCGCCAGCCGAAGTGGGGAAGCACAAAGAGGACGATCAGTGCCGCGATGGCTTCGCCAATCGCGTATGCGGATTGCATCAGGCCGAGCGCTTTGCCGCGGTGTTCGGCGCGCCAGGTCTCCGCGATCAGGGCTGCGGCGCTGGTCCATTCGCCGCCCATGCCGAGGCCCAGCAAGAAACGAAATGCGGCGAGCTGCGGGATGGAATGAGAAAAGCCGCAAGCGGCGCTGGACACGGAGTACACCAGAATCGAGAGCATCAGCGCGCGGGTGCGCCCGATACGGTCGGCGATCACGCCGAAGAGCAGGCCGCCGATGGCTGAAGCGACGAGCGTGAGCGAATTCAGCAGCCCCGCCGTTTGGGTGCTCATGCCGAATTCGCGGATCAGATAGGCGAGAACGAGCGAGTACAGCATCACGTCCATGGCGTCGAGCATCCAGCCGGCTCCGCCGGCGATCAGCGAGCTGCGCTCGGCGCGGGTGACGTCGCGAGGCCACTGGAATATCAGAAAACGGCGGGGGGAGCCGGGTTGCGGAAGAGCTGGCGCGGTGGAAACGCTTGGAGGCGGCATCGCAGAATTTGACACGGCGGAATTGTAACGAATTGAAAGGGTCCAGCGAGAAAAAGTGCGCGATATCGCGATGGCATCTGCAGAAAGCGCGATTGGCCCACGCGCTGCGCGTTTCGTGCGGTCATTTATACTTGACATTCCGGGTGACCCCGTACATCTTGGTTAGCTTTGGCTCGCTCAGCGTTTGTCACTGGGCGAGCCGGGAACTGTCCACCGACCTATGACCAAGGTAAGGCTCTGCTTTCACGACCGCTGTTTTGATGGCACCGCATCCGCGGCCCTTTTCTATCGTTTTTATCGCGAGAAGTTTGCTCCCGGCGCCGAGTTTGGTTTTACCGGGATGACGCACCGCGCGGTGCAGCCCTGGGAAGACGGTCTATTCGACGGGGATGAAAATGCCATCGTCGATTTCAAATATTCGAACTCGCCGAAAGTGACCTGGTGGTTCGACCACCACCAGAGCGCGTTCCTGACGCCGGCGGACGCGGACCAGTTTCGCAAACATCCGGGTGCGCACATGTTTTACGAGCCGGAGTACAAATCGTGCACCATGCTGATCGCGGACGTGGCGCGCAAGCACTTCGGCTTCGACACCGCGCCGCTTGCCGAGCTGATCCGCTGGGGCGATATCATCGACGGCGCGCAATATCCCACGGCAGAATCCGCCGTTGCAATGGCGGAACCTGCCACGCAACTCGCGCTGGTGATCGAAGCGGCGCCGGAGAATGGCTTGCCGGCGAAAATCATTCCGGACCTGGCGTACCGCCCGCTCGCTGAAATGGTCAAGCTGCCGGTGGTGGCCAAGCATCTCGCGCCGTTGCTGGAGCGGCACCGGCGCTCCATCGAGGTGCTGCGCGAGCGCTGCGAGGCTCGCGATTCAGTTATTTTCTTTGACGTGAGCGACCTGGACCTCGAGGGCTATAACAAATTTATTCCGTACCTGCTGCATCCGGAGTGCGTTTACTCGGTCAGCGTCAGCTCGTCGCCGGTGCGCGCGAAAGTGTCGCTGGGCACAAATCCCTGGAATCAAGCCACCGCGGACCAGAACCTCGCGTCGCTGGCGGAGCAATTCGGGGGCGGCGGCCACCCGCGGGTCTCGGCGATTTCGTTCGAGCCGGAAGATCTGCCGCGGGCCCGGGAAGTGGCGCGCCAGTTGGCTGCGACGCTGCGCAAGCACTAGCGGCGGCGTTTTGCGCGGCGGAGTTGGCGGAACTGGTGGTTCGACAAAAATCGCGGGCGTGTGTAAAATAAAATGCTGTCTGTGGACCGGTAGCTCAATGGTAGAGCAGCTGACTCTTAATCAGCGGGTTGCAGGTTCGAGTCCTGCCCGGTTCACCAAACTTCCCAGTTGTTTTTCCTTTCGACTAGTTGACACCTGCCTGTTCTTAAGTTTTTTGGCGCTGATAAGCGAAGGAACGAGTGAGCCCCTCCCCCCATTTTTGCGTAAGTGTTGATTCTAAAGGGAGTTAAAGTGCTTTGTTTTGATGCGGTGTTGTAAGAGTTGATTCTAAAAGAGTTAAAGAGCGTCTGCAGGTTGGAACGTCGGCACGTCTCAACGTCACAGATTTTTGGAGAACGCTATGGGTGGCATCCCGGTGTTTTTGTGTACGAGTGGGGAAGTGGCTGAGGGGAAAGGCGATGTGCTTCGTTCTTGTACACAAATGATGTGTACGGGGAGTGTACCCTTCGCAGCTCAGGGCGGGCGAGTGGGGAGGCGGAGGTGGAGCGAGGGGAAGTTAGAAGTACAGCCTGGCGGCGAGGCATAAGAGGGCGGGCAGGGACGAGATCCGTTGCCCGCGATGATAACCCATTATAGCACACTTTTGGGATTTGTCAAGTGGTATCTAGTAAGTGGCTTGTCTTCTGAGAGATAGGGGAAGGGGGAGGCAGGAAAGGCGGACGGGAAGACGAAGAATCTCCGCACGCGCTGGAGAATCGTCGCGGATGCGGAGAACTTCGGAAAACATCCCGTCTGTGTCCCCGTCGTCGTCCAAAAAGGAGTCCGGGCCACCCTCTATGAAGGCGTCGGCTCTGTCAAGAGACACCTAGACTGTGCGCGCCGCGAGGGCTCGCTTTTTTTCTTACCTCGAAGGATCTTTTCTCTTTCCTGCATTTCGACCAAGGCTCGCTCGTGAATCCAGCGGTGGAAACTGGTTCCACCAACCATCTATTCGGTCACTTACTTCCGACCATGATTCGTTTTTCAGACGCCGCGATCGCTCGCGGGAGCAAGGCGCCCAATCAGCCTAGCGATGGACTTACGTCCACCAGGGTGGCCCCCGGGCTGCCTTGCCTGCGAACCAGCTGCGCGTAATCCGCTCCACTACGGAGCATCCAATACATACGCACAGCCAATTTTCGCGCGATGGCTACCTTCGCCACCGCGTGTCCTCTGCGGAACTTCAACCGCTGATAATCCTGCCGCAGTTCGGGATCTTGTTTCACGGCCTGATGCACCGTTTCGATCAGCAGCCAGCGCACCATGGTGTTGCCCTGCTTGCTGATGGCTCCCAGCCGCCGCCGTCCGCCGCTGGATTCCTCGCTCGGATTCAGCCCGAGATAACTGGCGATCTTTTTGCTGCGCTGAAAACGAGAGATCGGACCGATGGCCAGCACAAAAGCCAGAGATGTGATCGGCCCGATGCCCGGATGCGTCATCAAAAGCACGGCATCCTCACGGCGTTTTGCTTCTTCCAAAACCGCGCGATCCAACTCCGTGATGGCGGGGTTGAGTTGATCGAGCAGTTTCAAGAGTTCCTGACGCCGCCGGCTGGCCCACGGTCCGAGCGCGAGATTAGTGAGTTCCCCGCGGCCCTTTTTGCTGAACAGCTTTTGTTTGCGGCACAGTCCCTGGCTCATCGCCAGAAAGTGCAGTTGATTGCCCAACATCGTGCGCAAGCTTACGAGCTTGTGGCGATGCCAAAGCAACTGCCGGAGATCACGCTCGCCTGCGGTAGGCACCCAGATTTTGGGAAAGCGCCGCGAGAGCAACAGATCGAGAATGAGCCGGGCGTCGCGCTCGTCGGTCTTCTGCTTGCGGACCTCACTTGCACGAATCTTGGCGGAGTCCCCGATCCACAGTTCGTGGCCGAGTTCGGTGAGCAAACGCTCGAACCAGTGAATCGGGCCTGTCGCCTCGATGCCCACGCGCACCGGTTCCTGCAAACTCTGTAGACTCCGGTAGAACGCTTGAGCTTCGCCACTTTGATGGTCCAACCGCCGCTCGACAAGCAACTCGCCGGTCTCTTCTCTGGCCATGGCAATCTGCTGGTAGCGCGTGTGAAAATCACAACCTATAATCAACATCGCTCGGCTCCTTTCTTCCGAGCC